>JAALOO010000340.1_pt1 | contig 42699 bp, 28 predicted proteins | sample 7257641 | NCBI WGS metagenome assembly JAALOO01 (sample SAMN14085613, study PRJNA598686) | mite metagenome | biome: ENVO:01001000; feature: ENVO:01001002; material: ENVO:01001226; isolation source: single female mite from University of Michigan culture on fish food culture... ...
AGCAAAATGTACTAGGTTTGGTCCAAGTTACCTAACTTTGCACGTTTGGTGTTATATACAAAGCAGCTACTCTTTGCCATTAAAGTCAATCTGGACTACGTATGCTTGTGTTCACTCTCATTCAGCGCTGTAACCCATTTTTTATCAATGCAACTTACCAGCTAAGGTTGAGCTCCAGCGCATCAGCGCCCGCCTTGGTGGCCATCACCGCCAGCTCCACCCAGTCGTCCTTGTTGTAAGAGGCCATGATGGAGGCAATGAGAATGTTCTCGGGGAAGTCCGCCTTGAGCTCGGTGATGTTCTGGCACCAGTACTCGGCCGTCTTCTCGCTGATCAACTCGATGTTGAGGAAGGAGCCGACGTGGGGGCCGTACTGGTGGCCCGAGGTGATGCCGCGGACGATGCGCGGCGACACATTCGTCACCAGCTCCTTGTCCAGCGAGAAGGTCTTGGTGAGGGCGAAGCCCCAGCCGGCCTCAAAGGCGCGCCGAATCATGGCGCCGCTGGTGGTGGGCGGGGCACTGGCCAGGCCGAAAGGGTTGGGAAAGGTGAGACCGCACATGGTCACGCTGACGTCCACCAGGTCCACCTGGGTGAACATTCGCGGAAGGCGGGGGTTCGGATCGACGACCAGTTCGCCGCCGCCGCCGAACTTCTGCTGCATGTACTGGTGCATGAACCAGGCGGCGGTCTTTCCGTCGTTCACCGCCTCGACGGTGGTCTCCGAGACGCCGGCAATGTCGCCGCCGCAGAAAACCCAGTCCTCGCTGGTGCCCATCGTCGCCGGGTCGACCAGGGGGAGGCCGTTTGACTTCAGCTTCAGCGGCGAGAGCGCCTTCACCACCTGCTGGTCCTGCAGACCGGAGCCGAAGGCGGAGATGACAAAGTCGGCCTTCAGCTTGATGATCTGCTCTCGGTCCTCCACCAGGTTGCCCTCGTCGTCCAATTCGGTGCGATAAAATTCGACGGAGCTTACTCGGCCACCATTGTCGGCATTGATGTTCACCTTGGCGGGCACTAGGAAAGGCAGAAATTCGCACTTTTCCTCTCTGGCCAACTCCACTTCCTCGGGAACGGCTCTGATGTTGGTGAAGCCTCGTCGAAAAACGACACTGACGCGTTTGGCGCCGCAGCGCAGCGCCGAGGTGGCGCAGTCGAAGGCAGTGTCGCCTGCGCCCAGAACAATGACATTGCCGTAGATCTGCGGGAGGGCACTTTTGCAGGCGCACATCGCCCCCTTGCTCGCCTTGGAGACCGCCGGCAGAAAGTCCTTTGAGGTGAAGAAACCGTGCGCCTGCTCCAGGCCCTGAAAAACCGGGTCCCGTTTCGCTTCTGGCAGGCCGATACCAATGAAGAGGCAGTCGTAGTTCTGCTCAATGGACAGCGAGGAGAGCGTGTAGTCGTAGCCCAGCTTCTGGCCGGTCTTGATCTGCACGCCCAGGTCGAGCATCAGGTCGATCTCAAACTTGACCGCCTCATAGGGCAGGCGAAACTGGGGAATCTCGGCACTGCTCAGCCCGCCGATGTAGTCCTCCTTCTCCAGTATGGTAATGTCGCTGTAGCCCAGACGGGCCAGGTAGGTGGCGCAGCTGATGCTGGCCGGCCCACAGCCGACCAGGCCAATCTTGGTGCTGTACACCAGCGGCAGCTGCTCAGCGGGCGGCAGCGCTGGGTCGCGAATCTGCTGAATGTTCATCCGCTTGAACATCTCCACGGCAAAGTGCTGCAGGCCGCTGATGTTGATCGGCCCCTCCTCGGAAGCGTACAGATTGCAGCCGCCCACGCACAGGTCCGAGGTAGGGCAGACCATGCCGCAGGTGAGGCCCAGAGGATTGTCCGACAGGATGGCCTTGGCGGCGCCGTAGTAGTTCTAAACATCATAAAGAGGAATGAGATTAATAAAACTCCTCTTTTTCAGCCAAAATTGACCAACCTTATTGGCGATCATCCCGATGAAAGCTTTAATGTCGAGCTGAGTGGGACAGCCCTTCTGGCAAGGCGCATCGGCACACTTCAGACAGCGGGCAGCCTCCTTGAGGGCGCCTCGTTCGCTCAGCGTCGTGTGCTTGATGTCGTCCCAGTTGTCAGTTAGCTCCTTGGTCCGCTTGCAGCAGTTCTTGTCGGCATTGCGCTTCCACTGCTTCTTCGTCTGCTTGGTCACCGTGCTCGGCAACACCGAGGCGTGATTGACGACGCGTGGGTTCAGCGCCAGTAGGTCCTCAAATTGGCGAACAAAAAATAATGTAAGTTAAACTGTTTTTTTACATGTTCGGAAGCGTTTAAAAGGTACTAATGTTTAAAAAATGTTTTAGCAGCAAGACAAACGGTGAAAAACTTTAACAAATTAAGTTGTCAAAAACATGCATGGACTAGTTAGCAGATATCTAACTTTAGATTTAAAACGACAAAGTAATCAATTTCAGGACAATAGCTTTACTTACTTCAATGTCATGAGTGTCTTCACTGAGTTTACGCGGTCCTGCTGGTCGGTTCACAGCAGGCACATGTTTCGTCCATCCATTTGCTGCCTGCCCGTTTACAGCGCCGTTCTTTACTTGCGACATCTTCTCTGCAGTTGATCACTGGTTAATAGTTGAAAATGATATTTTGATCAAAGTGGTCAGATGATCTAAATGCAAAAAATAAACAAACCAAATTGCAAATATTAGTTAAACAAGATTAACTTTTTAAAACAAATTTAACATTAATATTGTTTAGATCAAGTAAGTTTATTCAAAAAACAAAATTGGATAATGCACTCAAAGGTTGAGTGGTTAATTTATAAAGTATTCACTACGCAAACTATAAAGCTTAAAATAGTTTTTTAATATGCATAAAATAACTGAATAATTCAAAATTTTTAATTAATTTTAACCTAATAAACAAATTGTTGATCAGGTTTTCTAGCAAAATACAAAGTACAGAACGAGACTTCTAGTCCCGGTTCAGTTTTGTATGCAGTTAGTTCACTTGTTGTGGTGGTAGCAAGAAAAAGAATGAAGATGAAAAAGAAGAAACGAATAAAATTGCTGAAGGGACAGGCAAAATCAGTAAAGTGGCAGTCAGTCCATTTTTGCCACTGTTGACCGTATTCAAAAAAGCAGCACCCACCGCCCTTTTTACTTATTCGCTGCACTATCCACTATCAATAAAGCATTAAATGAGGCGAGTATCGTGCGAGCATCGTTTTCTTTTACTGTTTGGGGTTTCTGTTCAAGCCATAAAACAAAACTTTGATATTCACAATAAAGGCTGTGTCAAGAGAAGGAAAAGACTCTCTGTAGTGTGTCTTTATTATCAGTGTTTGATGATGACAAATCAGCAAATTGCATCTTTTGCCAAACTAAAATTGCCTGAAGAAATCCCGTACTTTTCTCATCAGGCAAATACTAACATCAGTTGCTGATAATGATAAACTGTTCATAATTGTGTCATCATTAAGCAAAATTTAATTTAAATTTTTGGCAACAGTGTTTATGCACTTTAAACAGTTAAAATAAAAAGTTTTATTAAAATGCAATATTTTAGTTATTAAAACAAATTAAAAATAAACACACACAAAACTTTTAAATAACTGACAGATTTATACATAATTGGTATTCAAAAGAGTTCTTTTTAATTATTGTCGTGTTAAAAATATATTTAAATTTATATTTTTTACTGTGTATTTTTTTTGTACATTTTGATTTTAAAATAATGAAAAATAAATACTTAGGTTCAATACTCACAAAACAAATTTTATCATTTGATAAGGTTTTCACAAGTTGCGCAAATTTTTACTCGTGCCAACCTAAATCTCGCACACGCCATTATATGGTCTCAATCAACTGACAAATTGTGTAACAAAAAAGATTATTGTCAAAAAATGCTGATAAAATAATCAGAGCAAAAATGTGAATGGCAGTGTTTGAAAAACTGATTAAAGATTGGAACATCATTGTTTTTTCTAGTGTTAATTGCGTATGTTGACATAAGTTGACATAAGCTAACTAGTTTTTAAAACATTATAAACTTGTTTAAATAATAAAAAAACATTTGTAAAAAAATTTTTTCAATAAATTTATTAAAAAGGTTTAACTTTTAAACTTTTTAGTTTTAACAAATAAATTATTTTATTTTTTATCTTAAAAAATTGAAACTTTAAAATACTTTTTGATAAAAACAAACAACCTAATTTGTTTATTTATTACAAAATAGCAGTATTTTTTTAAAAACAAGACATATTACCATAAAAAATAAAATTTTTTTGTTATATTATGAGCAATGTAGCATATTTTAATAAAAATTTTAGAAAATTGATTCAAGATGTTCTACGCAAATTTAATTAGTTGAAACATCCTTGGTCTAAACTGACTAACTTTAATCACTGAAACCATTATCTTTTATAAATAATTGCAATACAACATAAGCAAAATTGAAAAATTGTACATTTTGGATATTTTTGGGTCGATTTACTATGCAAGTTAAATTAAATAAAATGCAAAAATATTAAAACGTTGCTCATTTTATTTAACAAACTTAAAATTATAATTTTTGTTAGTAATTATGCATGCATATTAGTTAAACAAAATTGTTGTTCTAATTGTAAATTGACATTATAATTTGTTAACTTGACAAAATTAATCTAATTTAATAAAAATTTAGCAAAAAAACTTACTTTTATGTGCTGTGTTGCAATTGTCAGTTGTAAAAAAATGAATTAATTACAATTTGTCATCATCAATTCAATCTGACAAATTGTTAACTGGTGAGTAAAAGTACTACCCAGCAACAAAGCTAAATTTTAACATGTTATGATTTCAATGTTTGATTTGTAAAAAAATGTTAATGTTTATGATGGTTGCTTTATGTTTGTAGTCTAATAGCGATTAGCGTGCCAATGACAACTTTTCGTAAAAGCGGCTCTGAAACGAAAAATTGTAAAGTGATTAGAAAATGCACTGAAATCAAACGACAAGCAAAAATTTTACACGATGCAAAGTTAAAATGCGTTTTTATTCACTTACTTGTCGCCAGGTGGGCATTAACAGTGACAAAAAACGTGTGATCTTTGTGACGTGACTCAGCAGTAGTGCTTAAAATAAGCAAACTGAAAATCTGGACATTCAATGTGATTTTACGGTACTTTTACTGGAAAAAAATGTGCACAATAATGTGCATCATTTCATGCTACTCGTTCTTGTTGACTATTCCTATAATTTTTACATTTGGTTTTTAAACTGGTTAAAAATAGAATCACAAACAAAAAGAACTGCACGGAGAACGGTTATTCAGCAAAAAATGGCACACAGCAGAACTGGCCACTGAAAACGCATGCCGTTGTTTTCTTCTTGTTGTTGTTGATGATGCTGTTGTTTGTTGTGTCTGCGTGGTGAACACACGCGCCATCAGCAGCTACAGGCTGCGCTGGTGAACACCATCAGAGAGGGAGAGAAAGACGTGTAGTGTAGACGGGTAGTGGTAGTAAAAGGGCACCATTTGGCGCCACAAACTGTATTCGATCACATGAGCGTCTGATTGGAGGAGGAAAGTGTGTCTTCAGTGAGAGAGCACAGAGCAGAGAAGAGTGGCAAGCGTTTGGGTTGCCTGTTCAATGCCATGCCAGTGGCGCCAGTCACAGTTTTTCTTTCTTGCTGTCTCTGGCAGCCTTTTGCCTCTTCTCACTAGCCAGTGCAAGCGATGTGCTGCAAAAAATTAAAAACTGAGGGAGAAAGTGTGTGTGTGTGTGTGAGTGAGTGCTCTAAACAGACACAGTGGACGCTGCTGTTTCTGCTGCTGTGCTGTTGTCTGGCAAAGTTTTGTTGAGTGCCTTCTCGCTCATCAGCGCATCTAAACTAGTGGGTAGCAGCAATGGTTAACTGCAAAACTGCTGCTCCTGCTGCCATGTCTAAAGATTAATTTTTTTTGCTTATGGCATGACTAACGCTATCTGCTGGTGAGTTTTGCAAAAATCGTCTGTTTATTGTTGTTGTTGCAACACTTAAAACATCGTTGACTTTATTTGCTTCTGACAATTTTTTATTGTTGTATTTGATTTGCTCAATCGGTTGTGTTATTTGCATTCCATCCATCAGACAAGGCGCAGCATTTTGTAAGTTTTTTGTTTGTTAAACTGTTTGATAAACTAACGGTACAGTTTGTTTTACAGTAATACGAAATGGGACTACTTCGAGGGTTGCTGGTGTTTAGTGTTGGCGTATATGCTGGAATTTACGTTACGCAAAACTATAAAATACCTCAAGTAGATAAACCTGAAGAACTTATTGAAAAAGCAAAATCTTGGGTTGAAAATATTAATAAAACGTACAAAAAATCAGAAAAGGATGACTGAACTACAATTTCAAAATTAGTTGTTATAAAGTATGTAATTAAGTTTATTTAGATTTTTTTGTAAACAATTTAACATTTGACAAAAATTAAAACGCAATTTAATAATTGTCACAAAAACAAAATTAAGTATTAAGCATCTTATTGGGGTTAAAAGTGTAAAAGTTTGCGGTAAAAATTTTAATAACAAAAACTTTTTAACTCAGAAATTTTGAACAGTATTATATTTTTGGTGTAATTTTTGTGTTTCAAAATATGTATGTATTAAAAAATCGTTTTATTTTTTGTGAATGAATGTTTTTTACTAAACTGTTTCACACACTGATAACAATTTGAATGTTTTCAACTACTGTCTTTTATTTTAATTGGCCTTGACAGTGACGTTGTTGTCCTTAATTACAACGATAGCGATAGCGGCTATTGCACCACACACATAGTTAGTCAGCAAGAAAGAGTGCAATGGCTTGGAATTACGTGACGCCTTTCCATTTTCTTTTTTTGCGGAAATTACGCGTTTTTATCTATATTACTGAAATTTAACTGATTGTTTGGCAAAAAAACAGTAATCAAAAGAGGGGGTTAACATGATTTTAGACGTCCAAGTTCTTTGGTCACTTGGCTTTTCCCAGATCAAACGAGATTATCTAAAATTAATTAACAACGTGCAATTTCATCATAACTTTTACGTTTGAGAGATACAGGAAAAATACATTTGCTACTAATGAGAGTAAAGCAGGACATGCCCACTAGTGTTTTGGAAAAAGTTTATAAATATGACAAAATAAGTATTAGTTACTCACAAAGTTGATTTAGTTTGCCACTAAGATGGTTCATCATCGAGGTGACCTAGGCTATTCAAATGAAAGCTATACTCATGTGGATGAAAATGACAATATTTGTGTTGATTTGAATAAAACTAAATTAAAAAATGAATATTTGCCGGACAAATGTACATCTATTGTTTGGAGAAATTTACAATACAATGTCAAACAATTTCCAAATTTAAAAAGTTTAAAATACTCAACAAAAACTATTCTTCGGAGTCTCAATGGATCTTTGGCTACAAACACCCTAAATGGACTAATGGGCCCGAGTGGAAGTGTAAGTATATTTTTTGTTTTTAAATTTTTTGATTTATTTAATAATTTTGCCATTATTTTAGGGCAAAACTACGCTGCTCAATGCCCTGAGCGGAAACACCACCCATGGGCTGAGTGCTGACACCGAGATTTACATTCAAACTGAAAGTCGTCCTATCGTTTCGTATTTTATCGAACAACACGTTCACGAGACTATCATTGGCAGCTTAACCGTTGGTCAAATCCTCAGCTATGCATTTGACTTTAAAAATGGCACCGGAAGTGACGTTTCCCACTGCAAGAAGCACCACATTGAGTCAACACTAGGTCAGCTGCTTCTTGGAACAGACATTCTAGGCCAGGTGTTTGCCAACTGTAGCGGTGGGGAGATGAAGCGAATTGCCTGCGCCCAAGAGCTAATGAGTCTGGTGCCACCTGATTTTCTCTTCCTCGATGAGATCACCACCGGACTGGACTCCTTTGCCGCAGTTGAGGTGGTGAAGTGTCTGGCCAGCCTGGCCGCCAACCACCGCATGACCATCATTGCCAGCATTCACTCGCCGAGCAGTGAAATACTGCAGTACTTTCACCAGCTGTACGTTCTGGCAAAAGGTGGTGTTTGCATCTACTCAGGACCGCCGCAGAGCCTTCAAGCTTATTTTGTGGATGTGAAAAAACTAAACGAGGAGCAGCCAATTGAAACGCTGATTCGAATCGCCTGCACTGACCTGCAAAGTCCTCAACTGCAGCAACTGGCCAATAGGACGCTGCGTAGTGAAAGCAGTCAAATTTATGCTCAATTACCACAGTTGACTCACCTTCCGCACGGTTTACCGGCGCAAACTAAACCCTTCAGCTTCACTGATCTTTACCTGCAATTCTGTCGGTACAGTCGTGTCACCTTTCTTTCTCAATACCGCCTTTTCCTTGGACAGCTTCTCTTCTTCATCGGTCTCACTTTTACTTTTGCCTCCTTTTTTAACCGAAAAATGGTCGTTCCTAGTGGCTGCTATGCGCGTGACGCCGGCAACAGTTCTGCCTGTGAAAATGACTTTCTTCGAAATTTACTGCTAACCGAGAACATCAACTACATTTGCCTGAACCGAGCAGTACAGGCGTACATCATCATGTGCACCAGCACAATGCTCTACTCTTCACTGGTGAAAGTGTTCCGCAATGAGCACCGAAATAGGTGGTACAGTTTAGGTGTCTTCTTTTTCTCTACCAGTTTGGTGTCTATTGTGCAAATTCTTCTTTTGAGCATTGTTCTGGCCACTTCGTCTTACTTTGCCGTTTCTGAGCACGCAATTGACGGTTTTGTGGTTAACTGGCATCGATTCGGTCATTACCTTCTGTGCACCTTCATTTGTCTACTTTTGACTCAAAGTTTTGGGCAGTTTGTTGGTGTTGCCGTTTTGGAGCCGTTTGAAATTGCCATCATGCTTTCGACTACTTTCTTTACCTTTGTGATGATGTTGGATGATTTTTTTTTCAAAACTGACGAGTTAAAACATCAAATTTTTGTTTGTGTTTCCGAAGTGCTAAGCATGAAATACGTAACAAGATATTTGATATACATTTTTTATGGAATTGACCGCTGTGACCAAACAACAGAGCTCAGTTGGGTATTGGAGAAAAATTACGTCATTCCAAGCAAAATTTGGTGGTACATCATTCAAGTGGTCGCAACAGCTGCAATATTTCGCGCTATTACGCTAATTTTCATGTACTTCAAGTTCAACAACTTCAAACACAGTAAAAGTTCACCAAAACGACAACAACTGACAATTGTTCATCAATCACACAAGGCAATTCCCATTGATTTTGGCGCCAAATCAAGTTCTGTCGATGTGCTGTCAGCAGCTTTGGCGAGAACAATCAGCCACAGTCGCTCTGCTGATGAGCTTGAGTTTCAGCAGTTTGCACGCGATAAGATCATCATCGGCTGGCGAAATCTGACACTACACGGCTCCAGGTCAATTTACGCCATCGGTGGCGGGACGCCCTCTGAGCGGCCCATACTACGCAACCTCAATGGCGACTTTCGTTTTGGTACACTGAACGCTCTAATGGGCATGAGTGGAGCCGTAAGTGTTTCTTTCTTAATTACTGTTTTAGAGCTGTTTATTGTTTACATATTCAATCTATTGTTTTTTGCTTTTCAATTGTGATTCAGGGCAAAACTTCACTGCTCAAAGTCCTCAATGGTCGATGCAAGACGCGGCTCAGCAATGACAGTTCCTTCTACCTGAGTCGGTACACTAAAATAGAGACTGCATTCATCACTCAGGAGGTGTCCGCTCATCTGATGCAGGGACTGACATGCAGACAGCTGATTGTGTACGCATCAAGACTGAAAAACGCTAAAAACAGTCAATTAGATGGCATTATAGATCATTACAAAATTGCCGACAATCTGCTTGAGGAGCTGAATCTGGTCGATGCCGGGGAGACAAAGGTGGAAAACGCTTCAGGTGGAGAGCGAAAACGGCTGGCTCTGGCGCTGGAGCTGACCTCGCTGACGATGCCCAACCTGATTCAGATTGATGAGCCGACAAGCGGACTGGACAGTAACTCAGCTGCAGTTGTAAGTGTAGAAGAAAACAAAAGTTCATCAATTTTAATAAAACTTGTTGTGTTTTCTATGTTGCTACCTCCAGGTCATCTCCACTCTTCGATCTCTAGTGCAAAATCATCCCATCACCATTGTGGTTTCCATTCACCAGCCAAACACTGAGCTTCTTCTCATGTTTGACCAACTGTACGTGCTTGCTCAGGGCGGAATCTGCGTCTACTCGGGCAATCCTTCAGGCATTGCCGCCCATTTGAACCGAATTCCGGAGATTGCCTCTACTGAGATGACGACGTACCCAATTGAGACACTCATCAAGCACTCCTGCTCAAAAGGCGTTGATTCTTCCACAGTCAAAGCGCTTTCTTCTTTAACCGAGAAAAGTTTACTCAAGTCAACTTTGAGGCTGGAACAAGACACACAACTAGTGCCGGATGGTGTCGTCCCTAACCGAGCTCGATTTTCACTGCATTCAGTGTACATTTTAATTCTCCGCTATTTGGTCTACATCAGAGGATACCTGTGGAAAGAATGGCTTCCCTTTCTGATTCTCTACATTATGTATGGCTTCCAGCTGTCAGTTTTCTTTGATTCAGCAATAGCGCTACCTTCAGGATGTCTCAACTTGGAGGACGACTTTAACAACACCTGTTTAAAATCAGCAGAAGAGCTAAAAAGTGAAAAACAAATGTTTGACAACTTGCGATACAATCTTTTTCTGAGTAATCTGTTTATCATTATCGTCATGATGCAAACTGGACTTAATTTGATGAAAGAACTTGGCCTCTTTTTCAACGAGCATCGAAATGGCAAGTTTGTTTAGTGTGTTCAATTTATTAGTTTCTAACTTTCTGTTTGCTAGGCTGGTACTCAACTGGTTCATTTTACGCAATGAAAGCCATCTTTGAAGTAGTACCACTGTTTCCTCTGCTTTGCCTATACGTGTATATCTGCAACATCTACGAGCCCGTTCAGCCGGGCATCTACTGGCACCTGGTTCTAGTTCTGGTGCTCTCCATTGTCGCCACTCAAGCAATGGCGTACATCTTCTTCATCATCTGCAACCTCAACCTCATCACCACCATGGTCACCGGCATTGGCACCTACCTGACTTTGATACTGCTTAGCAATCTGTTCATCAGTTTGAAAAACTTGCACTACTTTTATCAGCTAATCTCCTTCATTTCGGTGCCTCGTTTTACGCTAGAATCTCTCTTTCTACTTGAGTATGGATTCGGCCGATGCACAGAAAGACAAATTCAGCCCGTTCTTTACTGGATGTCACTCACTGATGATGACTACGCATTCTGTATTGCCATGCTAGTTGGCAATTTAGTTCTCTATCGAGTAGTTGCACTGTGGATGCTTTCCAGTAAGGTGAACCCAAAAGAAAACCGCCGTCAAAGAGTGGAACGAATTACCGGTTATGTTAAAGCTTTAGAAAAACCTCTCAGCATTGGGTTGTCTAGTTCATCTCAAGATTTGCGATTGCAGATAAATTATTAAGTCATGATATTCTGATCAATCCATTTTCTGTTTTTGTTTATTTATTAAATTGTACAATATTGCTTATAATTACTTTGTAACTATTGTTAAGCAGCGTAGTGTTTGTTACCTGCACACCTGACATGTACTGTGTGTTGTTTGCAATCAATTTTCCGACAATTATCAATAAGATATCAATCTGATAGTCGTATCAAAAAACAACAAAGTCAAAGAAAGCACCACTACGTGACGCAATTATCATTTAGCAAAAGACGACTTTTGGCAAGCTATCCTGTTGACAACGCTCCCCTGGTAGATGCGGTTATCACTTCAAGGCCAGCACTGACTGACTAACAATTGCAACATTGCTTTAATACTTTTAACTTTTGTGTTTACTGACCACGCTATGATTCAACTAATTCATCTTTTCTTTATTTTAACCTGCACTAGTTGGTCATTAGAAACTATTTCAACCAAAGGTAAATATGCTGGTAGTCATTTAGTTTGTGTATATCTTTTTTACAAATCATTTGCACTTTAAAAGTACCATTGCGACCGCCAGTGGCACCGTTGCAGGCATTTGAGTCAACGCATTACTCATCAAACCGTAACGTGACCATCCGCTGGGAAGATGTTCACGAACTTTCCACATTGCATAATTTCTTCTACGTCGTTTCCCTCTACGAACCGCAAAGTCAACAGGTGATCAAAACACAGGAAACTAAACAGTCCTACATTACCTTCCCCAATGTTTCAGCTGAACTGTGCGAATTTCACATCTACTCCCGCAACAACTTCGGCCTATCAGTGGCCTACTCGACGGTTCTCCTGCCCCCGAGTGAGGCACTGCTAAGCGGCCCGAGCACTCTAAATGTCTTTGTGTACCCCACCCGCTATCAGGTGGAGTGGACCGCTCCGGAGAGCACTGTAGGCGACTTTGCCAACTTCACCGTCTTCTGGTGCCAGGTGAAGTACTACATTGACGAGTGCATCGGCACACTGCACTGGCAGGTCACCACCGAGCACTACTTCAGCATCGACCACCAGGTGGACTACAAGTTCGCCGTGGCCATCAACACCGCCAACAGCAGCTCAGGCATCACCTGGGCCCGGTGCATCATTCAGCTGCCCATCAATGAGCTGTACCACGTGCTGGCGCTGACGCAAGGTCCCACCGCCATTCTCGTCAAATGGTCCTTCTACTGTGAAGCGCAGAGTCGGGCCGTCTCCAGCTACACCTTCGAGTACTGTCCGGTGAATGAGTGCGCTAAAATAACCTCTGAAACAGTCAACAACACCTTTGATGCGGACCAGTTTGTCATTGAGTCACTTCGACCGAATACTCGCTACAAAATACTCTTCTCATCGCCTGAACTGAAAGAAAAATATGAGATATACGGAATTACAGATCTAGGCGTTCCGAGCAAACCTACAGAGATGGAGTACTTTGTTGCCAAGCACAAGTCAATTTTAAAATGGCACTACTGTAGCCAGTATTTTTCATATTTCAAAATTGAAATAACGACTCAAACGTCGTCAATACCAATTGATTTTGAAATGAATAGAACAGAAGCACAATGTCATGGTAAAAACTGTTTTCTCAATATTGCAAACAGATTCAATCTCAAACCTTATACTGAATACTTTTTTACAATCTCATCATGCAACACAAAAAACGTTTGTTCATACTCACCAAATTCGTTGCGTTTTAGAACACTTCCTGGAAAACCGGGAAAAATGCTCAATCCACCTGTTGAAAAGCTGAATGAATCAAAATATCGAGTATATTTTCAACATCCTTTAGTGCAAAATGGGCCAATAACATATTTTATTTTGTATGAACAAAATATGCATACTCACAATTTAAAAAATTACACATTTTTAGGAAATTTAAGTCACGTTGACATATCTATAACTTGTCAAAATAACTCACAGCAAGAAACATTTAAAATTTCTGTTGCTGCTGTCAATAGTATTGTTCAAAATTCACTCAATTTGAGTGGCGACATTAGTCAATCTACATCCATTGATCTATGCTTTTCAAATTTTTCAATTGATAAAATCAACTCACAAACTTCAAAAAGTTCACTTTTCATTACAATTACCGTTTCAATTTTATTGTTCATTTCTATTGTTATTGGCGTTGTTTACTTTTCAATTCGATATTTCAAAAACTTTAAAGCAAAAAAGAAACAATTTAACATTAAAATCGAATGTAATAATGAAGTTTTAAATGAAACCGGAAAACGCAACAAAGAAACAAGTAAACAGTTTGTATCAACTTTAAAATTAACCGATGGAGCTGTTAGTTCTCGGTATTATAACGTAAACTTTGATATGGTTGTTAATAATTTATACTCTCAAACAATTGTTCTGCCAGAAGAAAATACTGAAGAATTTTTAAAAACTACTATCAACAACTTACAAACAATTGCTCAATCGTTTTATGTAAATCAAAATAATAAAGTTTCTTGAAAAACTGAAAATACACAATAAGTTGATTGAAAATTATCAAACTATTGATTTTTTGCCTAAAAACATACTCTGTCAACTTTATTTAAACCCTGAAAAATTTTGCAGTTATTCACTTTACTTGGTTGTTCTCTAGTCAAAAAAATAATGTTGATTCTACACAAGTTTTGTACTAAAAACAAATATCTTAAACAGCAAACAACTTTATTTTTAAAACTTAGTATTTATAAAAACCGCTAGGTAGCAGCTATGTGCTTGTTTTGGTATAAATAAAATCAAATTATAAAATAATATGAAACTCATTCAAAGTTTAAAAATTAAAAAAATAATAATTTTAAAATATGTGTAATTTTTTTGCATTGAAAATTAAAACTTAAGATTTGCAAAATCGACCTATTTTATGTTGTTTAAAAAATATGGTTTGTTGGTTGTGTTACTGACAAGTAACATACTTTTAAATTGATTGCCTGGCAAACGCACTCATTTTTGCATACATTAATTTTAAATTACTGGTAAACATTTTGTTTTTTATTGAGCATTTTAACAATAACTTTGTTTGAACCAGTTTTGACAATAAAGCTAGAATCAAAATTTAAACTAACAACTTATGGTTTAACGTTTTTCAAATACTTGTGTAAAATTAAAAAGTTTAAATTGCATAACAAAAAAATTTTTTTGTACAAACTTTGTCAATAAAAAATACAAATTAATGTTTTATAAATGTTTTTTAATTATAACACATAGAAAAGTAAATGAAACATCAATATTCAGCAACAAATTGACATAAAAAAATAATTAAAAGTAATTTATGACAAACTGCTAAACTGAATGTGTTTTCACATTTAAAGGTGTTAAGAATACCAGTTGACTATTTTTGGCAAATTTTTTAATAAAGATTTAATGACAATATAATACAACAGACAAAACAATTTTACACAAAAAAATAATGCACATCAATTGAAATTGTTTAAAATTGTTTTCCGTTTTGACGAGCCATATTGTGCCACATGTGAACAAAAAGCACGTACCCTGAAAATGGATTTTTCTGCAAGAATAGTTTTACCCACAAGTAGTTTTTACAATGAAAACTCTCTAGGCCGTTTGCGATAATCGGATTTCTTAATCTTATTTTCTTGCAATTTGTTTAAATTTCACTCATTTTTATTATTTTGCTTATCCTTTCTGCAACGGTTGTTTCATTGACTGGGTAGGGGCAGTATATTTACTAAATGAGTGAACAGACAGTGTTCATTTCAAATTACTGGTGAAAAAGTGCATTTCAGCGATGGTCATAACTGGAGCCACAGAAAATGTGTTTAGCTGCACTCATCAAGTGCCTCTAACTTTTCATCATTTGCTCATCAAATGTGAACACTCTCAATGAACTGCTTGGCCAATTTAATTACCTCCGATTAACAGTGGCCAGCGTAAAAATAACTGTTACTTCCTTTAAGTTTGCCAGTATCTTTTTACAAACGCCTGCACCAATTTCCTCAAAATGACGCATAGTTTTTTTTAAAAAAACTAAATTATTTTTTGTTTAAAAACAATAAAAAATGTGAGTTTTAAAAAGCTGATTTAAGACGGGGATTTCGCATGACGGCAATAATAGCAGCAGTTGTAGTGGTGGCAGTGGTGACTGCCACAAAGGTTTTGGTGTCGATAAATCCGATTTCCAGTCAGTTCAGATTGCCATTACTCTTAACTCGTTTTAATTTGCATGAACAGTAAAGGGCAAATCGAGTGAAGTAGTGGCTGCAAATTTTCATTTGTACCAGCTGCGTCTGCAAACCCTTTGTATTAAGCTGTTTTTGTATTGATTAGTGAAAGCAAACAAAAAGTAGCATTAGATACTGTTAGATTAATTCCCTCAATAGACTACAAGCAGACATCTGATTTTGTTTTAATAAAAATATAAAAACCTCATCCACTACTGATTTCATACTGTTGTCACTCGTACAAATGATTGCCTCCTCTGTGGGCTATATTTTATTTCTACTTTCTAATTTTTTACTGTCTGTAACTAGATGACAAAAAGAAGAGAAGAAAAAACAAAAGAAAAAAGTTTGATCGTGGTCGATGGCGAGCAGCATTTATAATTACCACAGGCAATCGATCAAAGAAGGAGAGAGGGAGAGAGAGAGAGTCCTAGCTGGCGCGCTCAGTCACAGACTGGCCACAGCAGTAAAAAGAGAAACAGGGAGCAGGAAGGAAGGAAAGGGAAACATCTGCAGCAAGTTAGACGTGAGTTTAAATTGAGATGAAAAGGGGGAGATCAGTGCGCATACTTCTTAGTGGCAAACTCGTCATCGAACACTGAGGCACTGACTGCCTGCCAGCTGCAGTCTGACTTACTGCAAGCAGCACCAGCACCACCAGCACCATCAGCACCACCACCCGTCGCCACCGTTTATTTGTATCGTTCACTTTCTACTGAAGCAGTAAATTGATTCAATTGCCCAGCATCACTCACTGATCGACACAGACACTGAGACAGACACTGAGTCACAGGAACGGAAAGGAAAGACAATTTGATTGACACTTTTTGTGGTGCGCAAAAACAAATTTAAAGGCAATTGAATTAGAACAAAGCTGTTTAAGGAGAGAGAGAGAGAGAGAGAGAGAGAGAGAGAGAGAGAGAGAGAGAAGCAGGAGCATGAACGACACCACTTTTTCCCGTTTTGCCCTCTTCTCCACTTTTTCCACTTTTGCGTGCCTTCCGCTCTTACAAATTTCCCCTTTTGGTACTTTTTTTTCTTTCAAAGTGGGTGCCCCGTTTAACTAGGTGCACCTCTCCGTTTCAGTAGTAGTTGCCCTAGGGAATGCAGTTTGGGCACATCTTTTCACGGCCACACACACAGGCAGACAGACAGACAGACAGACAGACACTGGCTGCACTTGAGCGGTCAGTAAGTAATAAGTGAATGGAGAGAAGAGTATTCGACTGATGATGATGCTGTTGGCCAACACTCCGTTTACTCCGCTTCACTTGCACTCCAATTAACGCTAATTGCTGACTCTCTTTCTGCCCAACGCGTATACCACCGCATCATACCGACACTTGAACCTTTTTGTATTGCAGTTAAAGGCGGTTTAGTTAAATTCTTCTTTTTTTCTTTCCTTTTCTCTCCAACAAGTCATTGTAATTTGCATTTTAAAAACACGACTATTTTACGCTGAAATTAGATTGCCCTTTAAGCACGCACATAATTTACGGTTTTATGTAGACAAAAGTCTATTGTGCCGGTGTGGAATGTTTATTTGAAACTGCTTTTTTGATTATTTGTAAACATCTGGCCGCATAGACACTGACATTGATATTTGAGCTAAAAGTTATATTCCCTTTGCAATTAAAAATGCATTCAATAATTTGTCAAAGTGTCGTAATAATAAAAGTAGTGTTAACAAAGAGTTTTCGCAACTTGACTGCCACCAAATAGTCATTTGTCATCATTTGTTGTTTGACTTAACATGGCTAATGCAAAGAAGTTTAAATTTAATTAAAATCTAATCTACTTTTACTAACTAATTTAGTGTGTGATAAACTAAAATGTGTTCACTATTGTGAAGATACAAAGGTTACGCAAATTATATTTTGTTATTGTTTGACATTACTTTTAACTATTTTTTGTTTAATTGAAAACATGTTTGTAAGGTGGTTGAAACAGTTAAAAATAGTTTCAATTAATTTATTTATTAACACTTTTGTTCACCTGGTCGAAAAATAATATAAACATTTGGCAATGGAGCAATTCATGCAAAAAACGACACCACCTTGTAAGCCACCTAAATTGAGTGGTTTCTTTATCTAAATCCCTTGCCAAAGTGCTGTTGTTTAATATTTCAGCATTTCAATTTACTTTGTTTTTACTTTGTTTGCTAATTTTTCACAAACACATGTACATAAACTATTCTCTTGCAGAAGTGTTTTTGCGGCAATGCCAGGTGCAACAAAACACTGATTGACTTGACTCGCTCAATGCCTCTATTTTAATTCATTCAATTGAAATAAGCCTAACAATACAACGAAAAAGCTAGTAAGCCTTTCTCTGCTGTAAATCGAATCGTCAATTTAGGGATGAGCCTTTTTGCGCATCTAATTTACTTGTTTATTCAAAACGTGTGAGCATCAGTGAAATGACATTTTCTTTGCGTTTCAATGTCAACTTTATAAGTACTTTTTATTTTAGAACGCTTCTGCCAAAGTCAACCTAAACACAATGCACCATCATTTACTGACAAAGTTGACTAAAATCCTTTTCACTTTGCTGGTCAACGCATAGTTGACGTGGCAAACCTATTGACCAACCTTGTGGTTTCTACTCAATCTGCAACGGCACATCGTGCACTTGACATGTCAATCATATTACTTTTTGGTGTTCTTTTTTAAACGTCTATCAATCTACTGCCTGTCTTAAGCAAAAGTGTATCAAAACTTTAAACAAACAGTTTTCTAGTGCACATCACTGCTGGCAATCTCAAAATGTGTCAACAATTGGGAACAATTTTAAGCACTGAACGTGATCAATACCTCACTGATTTTGTTTTATTAAAATTTACAAAAAAAACGAAATAAAGTCAATCGATAAAAGAAAAATATGATTTGTAAACGACCAGTCTTTTTTTATAAAAAACAAGGGTTTAGCAAAACGTTGTGAGTTTTGCAAGACTGCTCAATTTGGCTTCTTTTAGGTACATGAAAAAAGTAGTATCAATCAAATTGACAGCTTTGCTTTTCTCTCCGCCCAATCAGTGCAACCGCTTCTAAGATGACTTAACCAGGAGAATAATAGACTTTGAAATGTACCCTAACTCCCGTTTGAATGGAGCTTGGAACAGCAGCAGTTTTTTTGCCATTAACCAAGGCAGCCCAGCCAGGAATGGCGCCCTCCAATTGGCGGACGCAACATGTCGGGGAGGGGGCACCGCATGCGCCCTCATGGCTCCCAGTTTAGGCGCGCTTTGCCTTCCATTCCTATACCCAATGGCCGCCCAATAATACAATCATCAACCGGCAAAACATTTTCAAACGGTTCCCTTTTTGGGGTATTGTTTTAACCACTGGTACTTCTACTGCCTCACTCGTCTAACCTATTCGAAACAGTGACATTCCTTTTGATGAATTTATTTTACATAACACTTTGTTAAGTGTGTTTTCGACTACTCACACGATGTTTCTCAGCACGCATATTCGAGCATCTTTGCTAACATTTTCATTGTGCCTTTGTTTGTTTTCACAACATTTTTACCTTGACTGGATTCTATCACTACACAGACCAGTGATAGCTAGTTTGTGGTTTGATGTTCAACTTTCATCCGGTAATACTGTTCAACAGTACGCTGGTCCGTTTGTTGCTGCTGACTGGGAATCGTGGTGGACATATGAAGGCATTTCAGGTAAATTTATTAAATTTTTGTTTTTTATGTTTGATTTTTTAAAATTATTGTTTAAGTTTTAACATAAACAAATAATCTTAAAAACATAGCAGCAACTGTCGTAGTTAATTTAACATAAAAAATTTAATGTAAATGAATCAAGAAGTGTTCTACTTGATTAAATGACCCATTTAAAACGTGCTCTGCAGTGATTGTAAAAATCAAATCAGAATTAAAGTACAAAGGTTAATCTTGCAGTCATAAGTTTACAAACTGAAGTTAACTGCAGAATCAAATTTACAATCACAAAACTTGCCAGCTATGATAATATCGCTAGAAAAGGCAAATCACTGTACGCATCATTTAGCCCACTGAGTGGCACAATCATTGTTAGATTTAACTTTGGATCAGCATGAACAGTTTCCAGCCATTTTTATTTTGCATCTGACAATAGGCATCTTTAGTTTCTAAATTTCTCCTTCATACAACACTTAATGAAACATTTGCAAGTAAAACCAACTGATGTTTTCTGATGATTTCTTAAGTTTTAGCTGCAACTGAATGGACAATAAAATCTACAGTACTCATCAATTAGCAAATGAGCACCAACCAGCAATTGGTTGTGTTCGATTAATTACCTCTGTGACTCTTTGTGACTCAATTCACAAACAAATAATTAAGATCACTTGTAGTGCAGTTAGCAGAACATATCCGATCCATTAATCAGACTGGTCACTATCAAGTCAGTTAATTTATTCTGAGTAAACAATCACAATGCGCAACATTAACCAGATGTTACCCTTCCATTGCCGTTACTTGATCATTTGCTTATTTGTCTATTATCACCGCTTGTCTGTTACTAAGTTGGTAGTAATCGGTTCATCAATAAAACTAACTTTTCCTCTCCTGTTTGTGACACACTGGGTAAGTTGTTGTGTCAGTGAATGAAAAACCGAACGTTTAATCACAGTTTTATTCAGCGTTACAGACAAATTGACTCTACTAGTGTAGTCACTGCTGTGAAACAGCTGTTCTAACGTGCCCTTTTTTCAAAATTGCTTTAAAACTTGCCACCTAATTTCCATATCATAAACAACAGCAACGGGGAGCATCTTCTTGTAAAAGCTGCCACTGATTGTCGTGTCATTTGCATATAAAAAGCCAAAAGTACTGCTCTTCGACCTTCTCTCTCTCCCTCTCATTTTGTCTGTTCTAGTTAATCTGTTCGATTAGCGTTGTTTGTTGCAGAGGACAACAACAACAGCCGAGACAGCAGCAGTTGTGAAAGGATGGCCGACTACTGTTCTAAACAATATTCTTCTTCTTCTTCTTCTTCTCCTATTTCTCTGATTTATGTGCAGGCGTCAGTGACTGCTGTGCCGACTGCCGACTGTCCTCCTCTCCATTACCGAGGCGCAGTTGCGCTCTTTAGCACACAACACATCATATTACGCATCCTCAATTGGCAGTAGCGCACAGTTTGCCAATGAAATCGATTAATTGCTTCTAATTGCCGGCTAAGTTGGCCGTCGCAGGCAAATGATAGAAGAGAAAGCGAGAAAAAGGCAATACTTAGGCAGCCCTTTGCAGTAGTGCCAACTTGAGCGGCAACTTGACCATCGCCACTGTTCACTCTTTACGGCCATTTTTTGCACTAGTGTCTACTCGTTGACGTTTCATTTTGCAAACTGCCCGCTTTTGATCGTCTGAATCACCTTCAATTGCTTTTAATTGTTTTATTATCGCCCTGCTCATCCTCTTTCTCTTCTCTTTCTCCTCTCTCTCTCTTTCTCTCTCTCTCTCTTTCTTTTGCACAATTTCGCTGCCTTGCAAGTGCAGCCTGAGTTGCGGTAATATATTGCCTCGATGGCATCAATTGCGTCAATTAATCAGAGAAAGCGTGGCAAAAATAATTGCAAGTTTCAATTTTTTCCGTGAACTAGTAAAGAGGACGAGTTGAGTTGAGTTTTAGAGCAAAAAGCACTAAAACTAAAATAAGAGTATTGAGCACTTTAGCTGTTGCTGCTTAACGGTGCTGCATCTGGCATTGACAATGACACTGGTTTGCACACGCGTAACTCAGTGAACAGCTAGTACTTTACATTACTTTTGTCAATTGCATCAGTTATGCACGACTTTGCTTTTTAGACCTGCAATTTTATTTTTATTTATGTGTTCAATTTTATTTTCAAAATACAGGTGCATTAAATTGTGATTGGAAAAATTTAAACAGCAATGCAAAACAAAATATTTAAATGAAATTAAAGTTAATAAACAAGTAACAAAAACAATGTTAATTTGGTAAATATAAATTTATAAATAGTTCCCTACATTGTTAAACTTAACAAGTTAACACAATTTGTTGGCATTAGTCTAAACCTTTTAATTTATTTTTCTGTCAATCAAGTTCTCGGAAATTCAAATAGTCAGTTTGTCACTGGTGGTTTGCGTAGTGCAAACTGCTGGGAAAATGCACTGCTGCGGCATTAATAATTGGCTGATTAAGTGCTACTAATAGCTCCTTCTACATTTCAATTAAGTGAGGTGCCGATAAAAAAAACACTTGCAAAACGCTTTCTGCACTTTATGAAGCTTAGGCTGACAAAAGGCAGTGAAGTAAACGGGCACAACTGGTAATTAATGACAATTGAATGTAAAGGTGAGAAAAGTAACACTACAAGAAAAGAATCAAGAATAAAACAAGAAAAAATTGTTTCCGTTTGAGTGGGAACGACAAGTTCTCAGTGACACAATTGCTGCTGCTAAAAATGACGTTTGTCATTTTCTGCAAATGTAGTGATAACAAAAATTTGCATAGTCAATTTTTACAACTATAAGATTTTTGCACTAAAGGCGCAAAGGTATTCTAAGTATTGTTGTAGTTTCAGGGGTTTTTGGTGTTTTTCCTACATTGTTATGCTCAATAACTGTTTCGTTGTTGTCATTGTAATTTTTTTGACGTTTAAAACAATTTGTAATACGATTAACAAAAAAGTTAAAAATAAAAAAATTTAGTTTAATAAAAAATTCTTATGGTATAATAAACAAAAACGAAAAAGTTTTTTTAAAATAATAAAACCTTTACCTTTCATACTGTATTTAAAAAAACTGACGGTGTCATTGTTGGCACTTTACATTCCTTTGTTGTTTGATAATTTATATACTGACAAAAACTAGCATTGTCAATGTAACATTCCAAACTAAATTGCTCTTTGCACAAAATAGTTTAACAGCAAAAACAAAAACTTTCAAGTCATTAAAAATGTTTTTGGTTAACCTATCACAGGTCCAGATTTTTGGGGCCGCCTAAACCCAAAGTGGTCTCACTGCTCCAAAGGCCACCGCCAGTCGCCAATTGACATTGCCACCAAGTACATTCTCTACGACCCTAACCTGGAGCCGGTGCGCATCAGCGGCGATTTCGTGAAGGGTCAGCTGATAAACACGGGTCGTGGCATTTCCCTGGCCATTAACACCGACAAACCGGTGACAGTGACTGACGGCCCCTTCAGCTACACCTACACCCTCTCCAACCTCAGTCTGCACTTTGGCAGGGAAAACAGTCGCGGCTCGGAGCACACCATCGATGAGATGCAATTTCCCGGAGAGCTTCAGCTGTACGCCTACAACTCGCAGCTGTACGCCAACTGGACGGAGGCAAAGAAAGAACCAAACGGCATTGCCGCCATCTCCGTCTTCATAGTACTGGCCAAGAGCTCCAATCAGGCCAATCCAGCGCTGAAGCACATCACCAACTCGCTTAAAAACATTACCCGGCGTGGTGAGTGTTTGTTTCTAAACAAAGTTCACTTAATCTCTTTTCTTCTACCGTTTCAAGGTCAAAGCTACAGCATCGAGGGTATATCGGTGTTAGAGCTGCTGCCCACTCTAACGCAGTACGTCACCTACGAGGGCTCGCTGACGCAGCCCGCCTGTCACGAGACCGTTCAGTGGGTCATTCTCAACCGGCCCATCTACATCTCCGCCTATCAGTTTCACATGTTGCGGCACTCGCTGAAGGGCGACGGACACCAGGACAACTTTCGGCCGACGCAGCCGCTCAACAAGCGACCACTGCGCGCCAACATCATTGCCCATGATCACTTGCAGGGCAGTGCAGGCAGCGCTGAAGCCACCAAGGCAAGTGCTAAACCCCAAAATGGAAAACTGCTCAACTTGAACGTAAGTTTGACGAGTGTGAGTATGTGTTTGTGAGTGGTGTGTTTGACCGCTGCTAAAAAACACTGCTAAACAAGAGGAGAACAAAGGGGGCCACAGTTTAAAGTTTGAACTCCTCAATTGTGCATAGAGCACAGTAAAGCACGAAGGCACATCATTGGACACCCGCTGTCGGGCTAATAGAGAGCAATGCAGTTTCCGAAGCAGGCAGGCAGGCAAGAGGAGCAGGCACCATTACTGCTTTTTACCACTTGTGTGTGTGTGTGCTGTCAGGTGAATAGTCGGTGGTAATGGCCTAGCTGATGGCGCTGGCGCCACTTTTGCTCAGTACTGCACCACCACCATCACCACCACCGCCACATCACTGCCAATGCTGCGATTGAGAGTAAAAGTGAAAGTGCGCAATAAGTGTGTCTTCTGTCTTCTGTCTTCTGTCTGAGTGTGTCGTTAAATTGACCGGCGGTCTGGGCGCCGATGATGCATACACTCTCTACTCTGCATGCTCATGCATAAGGGCCATGCTAACACTGCTAAAATTGCTGCCCAGTGTGCCCATCGTCATCAATCAAACTGACCAATGGTCAGCCAGGCACAGGCGAACACACACATACACACACACATTACGAGCGACAGGACGGCAAATTAATTAGCCAATATGGGAAGAAGAGGAGAAGATAAAACAACGGAGTTTGGCTGCAGGCAAAGGGAAAAGAAGAAAAAGAAAGAGGATGAGAAGGAAGAACAGAGAAAGAGGAGCACAGTGGCAAACGGTGGTTTTACAGCAAAAAAAGTGGACGGTTGGCACTGGCCACAGGTGATTGCCTCACTTTAGGGAGACACTTAGGAAGCACGGCCGATTAGGGCGAATAAATGAACAAAATGTAACAACAGTGCAGTGAAGAGCAGACCAGAGCCGACAGACACGCCGTGTGTGTGTTTACTTGTACTGATAGAAAGATGGCCGATGCTGATAGTGGTGGACCACAGTGTTGCTGTTGTGTGCCACAATTGAGCTGAGCCAAGTCAATCAGAGTCGATCGGGTAAGGACGATTACTACCTGAACTAAACTAAAAAAGAAAAGGTATTGAGAACAAAGTGAAAAGGTAAATTTACATCTGCACGTGCTCACTTTGTTATCTCAGAAAAAACAGTTGATAAGTTAACTAAAACAACTAATTGTTTGCCGAGTGAAGTTCAGTAGCTAGCTTTCTACTTAAAAAACTAAATTAATTTCCCCACAGTAAACTTCCCTCTAATGGGATTACATTGAATTGTAATTAAAATGCAAAAAAAACTAACCATAAAAGACTGGTAGCGGTCATTTGTTTTCTGTGTGTATGTGTTTGCTCATTTGTCCAGTGAAGTTGATAACCATCTCCTGTGCAACAAAAACACACTGTTTCTAAAACAGATTGTGCTCCATTTTGATTGTGTGTGTGGAGAAAACAAAACCTCAGTTGTGCATTTTCAACTAGCGCATCTAGTGACCGTTGATTACTACAGCGGTTCACTTTATGAGTACAACAACTGCTCGGTCATCAAATTGCTCAATTAATCTTGGCTGTTTTTCAACCACCTAAGCTCATCAAACAGTGGTGGTGGTGGTGAACGCAAGTGATGAACCCATTGCCTGCTCACTGACTTCCTCTCGGTTGCGACCTCTGTGAACAAACACAGATTGTGTGATGAGTCGATCGACAATCAGTCCCTTTTGCACAGGAAAGTAAGCGCACTTGCATTGTAAATCATTTCAGGTGCTACTACAGCTCAGCCCTGGCGCTAAGGTTTTATATCGAGTGGTCACATTTTTTCAGCTTGCATGTAGTTACGTCCACGTTACCACAGCTCACACAACTATGTCCAGTCTCTCTGTGTGATCGGTGTTTTTTCGGTAAACAGCATCAAACTGTACAAAGTGAGTGAGTGAGTGAGTGCACACTGCCGCCTCACCGATTGGTATCTGCATAATCGTGATTGTGTCTTTGAGCGCATTCATCTTTAACACGGTACTGATGAACTGATAGTGAACTGATCAGAACAAACCGATAGTGCACCGGCCTGCAAACTGCTGCTGATAGTCCACCGATTGTCGGTTTGAGGCACTGAGAACACACTGGCGCCCGCCAATCAGTGGCACTTTACGTTTGCTCCTGCTGTTGCTGTTGCTTCTGATGGCTGCTTCTTTACCACACACGCAAAATCGGCTTAGCTGTTGTCGGCGATGCCAAGGGAATTACTACTACCACTGCCCTGCAGTTTGCATAAGAATAAATCATTTAGGTGGCTTCAGTAACAAGTGTGTGATGGTAACAAGATCAAAAGCTGTTAATGTTAAATAAAGGGCAATTTAATGTGAATCAGTAAATTGGATTCAATCTTCTGATATTGCGGCTGTACAGAGAAAAGGAAAAAAGTTGAAAACAGCTGGCCAGTTTATCTGCCACTAAGTCGTTGACTGATGAACTGCAAATTGTCAGATTTGTAGAACACTGAAGGTTGATTTTACAAACATGATAAAATGATAAAATTTTAAAACAAAATGTCGTTTTACTCTTCAGTTTGTGTGAAAAATTGTAGTAAATTTCAATTGTTTTGTGCTATACTTCATTTAATAAAAAAAATTTAATGTTTTAAAACTAAATTTTAAACGAACAAAGTTAATTTTCTGATTCATTAAACTAAATTAACATTTTAAAAGGTTAAAATAAATTGTTTAATGCAAAAATGTTAACTTTTAACTTTCAATAAAATTGCTGTTATTATTTTATTGCATTTACTGTATTAAAAGGATGAGTATTCGAAACATTTTAGTTGCCATTCTGATATCATCTATTTTAACTGTTTTTATTGAAATAGCATTCAAGTGTATGCCATTGAAATGTAATTGTAAATCATTTGCTTAAAAATACCAACTTGTTTGTTTTATGTTTAAAGTTGTAACAGTGTATTTTTAATTAATCGTTTGCAGTTGTTGCTTGAACGCTTTTTATGGAATTTTAATTGTTGCAACGGCGCATCGCTAGAAAAGTCGGCATGTGTCAGTGTGTTTGCTATGACTAGTTTAATTACTAAAAGCAAATTGTGCAAATGTCAGTAGTGTACCACAACCAAAAACTTCACTAATTACCCCACAAATGGGTTTTGGAAAAGGGTAAACTAAGGATAAAAAACAGTTCAACGGTTCACTGTTGTTTTAATTGCATTTTTGTATTTTAAAAATAAAATGTGATTTAAAACTGATTTTTTTACTTAAAACAATCTGAAATAATTTGCAAAAAAATTCTAAATCTAAAATACTAATTTACGTTTTTTAAATTGTTTATAGAGTTTTATAATTGTTTTCTTTTTTAATAACTATTCTGATAGAAAAACATGCCAGAATTCTCCATGATGGCCGATGAACCGGTTCTTTCATTATCTGAAGAAGATCAACAGAACATTGAACGACTGAATGATTTGGCTAAAAAGCTGGACAGTGCCGATGTATCATCACCAAGCAATTCCTGGAAAGATCCAAACAATTCTGCGGATGCTTTAGAAGCGTTCAGCAAGTTGACGCCGTCTACAGTTCGAGATGCGGTCTGTCTGCCTGATCAACTGCGACTTTACGGTTATCGGGGTAAGTATGCCTGTTTCAAGTAGAGTTTTAAGTGCTTTTGTAGGCAGATAGTGGCAATATTGGTGACTTGCACTGCTTTTTCCTGCATTGTCAGTGCTCAAGCACACATTTCACGCGCGTTTGCTAATCAGCCATCATCTTTTTGTTTTGCTAATGTATCGTTTTATGGTGTGCCACTTCGACTTAAACTTTAAAATTTGATAATCTTCTCGCCGGGTGGTAATTTTATTATGCCTACTCAACTACCACTGAACATCACCACTGCACCGACGACACAACAACAACGACAACAACAACCACAACCACCACCACCACCACCACAACAACCATCACAACTACAACACCTGAAATCTGCAGCAAATCGCAAAGTGAACGAAGACATGTAAGAGTCATCTCTGTCCGGGGACGGTCGGCGGTCAACGGAGATCAAAGGACATTACCGGAAAAATGGCCGAGATCACCGAGAAGTGGCTGAAAAGAGGGGACTATGTGCACTTGCACAGCGGAACGCACGTTTTTCCGTTCGTTTGCAGGGGAAACACTGACTGAGCTGAGCTGACTGAATTTGTTGTCCGCTGCTTCTCATCCATTTGCATGACACGCAGTGACCAGCAAAACAGCGTGCAATGATGTGTGGTCAGTGTGGTCTGTCGCCATCATCCTCACTGCTTGTTTGTCTGTTTCAATTAACACCCGTACTACCACCACCACCACTACTCATCTTCTAGTCGCCTGACACTGTCCCGCACACTCATTTTTTACTCATCATTTTCTACCGCAACTAGCTTTAGCAATACTACAGCACATGAACACACACATGCTAGTTGTAACTAACACATATCTTTTTGGATCATTAATCACAGAGCGCGTACATACACACACACGCCGACACTTAATTGTTAATTGACCTATTAATAAAACATTAAAACGTTTTGCTCTTTTTTACTTTTTTTGTTTTTGTTTTCACAATTAGCTAGTTAATAAAAAAAGTTGACATTGTCGACGGTAGTAAAATGATGCGTTTTAAAGGTTTTGCCATTTTCAGAAAGTGGATCATTAAAACTGAAGTGATAAATAAAATTTGCAAAACAAACTTAGTTTGGCAGTTGTGTTACACTCAAGAAAAGTAATAAGCGATTTGTGTGATAACAAGTACTGAGTTATTAAAGCAATAACTGGAAATAAATTGTTATATCAATCCTAATCAAAATATGTCTTTTCAAATGCGCCTACTTTGACAATGAACAGAAAAGTTCGATTTGCGTGTCAGAATGAATCACCGTTTGGCACCTAATTCTGAGGCAATATCTCTCTCTATAGAAGTGGGCAGTAAATAAAGACAAGCTTTGGTAGTTCATTAAGCATCGATTAAAGGCAATAATTGCACAGTTCAGTCTTGTGACAGTCAAATTGATCCGAGGCAATTTTTCTCTGTCTTCCCAAACTACTGCTGTTCTTGTGGCCGACTGTCTTTTGTCTGAATCTAATCCTACTTGCGTGAAAAAGGCAATTCAGTGCAAAAACGGAACAGCAAAAAGGCAGCATTTGAGACAGTGCATTTAGAAAGGGTCGCAAAGGGCGCCCGCTCAATTGCCAGAGGATTACTGCCTGCGCCCTATCAGACAAAAAGTGAAGCCAAGTTCTTAGTACCCAAACTGTTTGGGAAGACCATTGATTGCAAATGCTTGCTCACACTGTGTGTGTGTTTGTGTGTGCCGCTCTGTGTTGGTGTGCGGTTTAATGAGAGACAATTAGATTGACATCAGTTGCACCTGCCACCAGTCGAATAAACAGGCAGGCAGGCAAGGGAAGGAATAGGCAAATAGAAAAACTATTGAACTTGCTTGCTTTTTAAACAGCAGTAGCACCAATAGCTGACTACTTCATAATAATAATCAAGATAACGAGCTAATCATCAGTAAGCATAGTAGTGTTCCTAAACAGTACAATGCAGAGCTACATGACGGAAATTATATGACAAAAGTCAAGTGATCAGATAACACTGAGCGTTTTCTGTCATTTGTATTTGAGGTTAGTTTGCCTTATTCAACCCAATTTTTGAGTTTCCAAATGGAAGTTCATTGACGGCATTTATTAAGTGATCAATTCGTTTTTGGAAATCAACTTTGAACTTGCCCTTTTCCAATTACAGTTTTATGTGAGACCAATAAAAACAGCAAAGCATTTGTATTTTATTTTTACCGATTAGAGTGGCAGTTTCGGAAAGTAATATTCATCTACGTTACAACAGTTGGCATTGAAATGGTAAAAATCTTTGTAAAGAGATTGAAAAGGCCGTTTCGTTTAATTGAATTGACATTCAAACTGCCGTTTTTACCAACAAATGCCGTTTTTAAATAAAGTAAAATAAAATTAATTGTTTCTGTTTTTATAAAAATATTCATTTTGATATAAAATCCAATTTGTTCAAATAAATTTATGTGCCTAAAAAACATTTAATAATGCATAGTTTTTGCTTAATTTTTCTACTTATTTATTCAATTACAAATAATCGTTTTTTTACTGATATTGTTCTGATATTTTTAGTTTTTAATAAAAACAAAATTGACTTTTACTAAAAAATATTTTGTTTTAAGTCTAAATAAATAATTTTTTATTGTTATTTAATGTTTAAAAACTGATAGATTTTTTGTTTAGTAAATTGAGCGTTTTTCCTGACCCTGACACAAAGGTTGCGTTTAACAAACAAAATATTTTGTCGTTTTGACTAACAGGCCAAAAACAGAGAGAAGAAAAACGACAAAAAAAATTTTATTTTAATAGAAAATCTCAATTTGGCGTTGAGCACTGTTTGACTCATCTAAATTCATTTCTTTTTTTCTATTGTCAAGCATCTGTCGTATGCAGATAAATGCTGTTTTGTCAGCATCGCTTTCAGTGGCACTGATATCTGAGAATATTGCTAAGCATTTTGTACCCACACGCAAGCAGCCATTCATCTCAAAACAATTCCATTGACTGGGGCACTGTGCTGGCATTCTTCCTTTTACCTTTTCAATTTTTTTATTGCACCGGTTTCGCATTTGTTTCAGTTATTGAATGTTGTTCATTTATTAATTAATTTGCTGAAAAGTCATTGTAAGTGATAGGACTTGCCTTTTTACAATGCAGTAATTATGTTTTTGCATTTTTTAATTTTTGAGCTTTTTCAATTTACTGCTATTCAATTGCTCACCAAGGTGTCAACGTAAATCATAGTCAAGTGTTCTTGAGTCCACTTGTTTAGCAAAAACTGTGTGCGCGTTCAACTGTTGTTTTTGCTAACTTGCTAGCTGTTTAATTAACAAACACGAGCATTAGAACTCGATTGAGTTTTTATGTGCTGGGCTCTCTTTTTTACTAGTGCACATCAAATTCATTCGAATAGCTATGCAATCAAGGAACTACAAAACACGTGTAAATAGATTTATGCTGCATTTGCTGTAGCTAATCTTGAAATGAGGCAAAAAATTAAACATTTTTCAATTTTTTGTTGTGTTTTATGAAAACCTCATCAAACAATTGATTGGACAAAACAAGTTTTTTTTGTGTTTTGATAGTAATTGATTTGAGAATAATGCAAATAATTTTAACAATAAATTATGTTATTTGTTAACTTGACCGTGCATTGCTGTTAAATGCAGCCACCCATACATTCACATATTAAATTTTTAATGTTTACAGATATATACAGATGTTTTAAGTAAAACAATCAAACTTTTATTTAAAATTTAAAACAGTTATTATTTCATAATATATAAGATTTGTTAAAAAGAAGTTAAACTTTTGCATAAAATCTGTTTTAAATTTTATAAAACAATCAGTTTAATAAAACAAAGTTACAGTTTAGTTAAAAGTAATAGATGCTGGCAAATTTAAACAAAAGTTGCAAATTTTGAAAAAAAGCAATTTGTTGTTCATTGATCGACGTAAGTCAATCGGCCACCATCTGTTTGCTAGACTTTTTGATAAATTTTTTGGTTACATGTGCTATTTGTTATCGATTCAACAACTGTGTTTGCTGTTAGTATAATTTTTGTGTTAATGAAAACATTACAGTGCATATCATGCATTTAAAAATCAAATAACCCACAAAATTATTTTAGAAAAACAACCAAAAATTTTTTAAACAATGCATTTATGTTAAGCAAAAAGTTTCATGTAAAAATGTTAACAAATAAATTCAATTATCGTTGTCAATTTTGTTTCATTTTTAAAAATATAAATCAGTTTAAAAAATCTTTCATTTATTTTATCAATTCCACTCATTTGTTCTTGGTAATATAACAACGCAATTAATTATTATTGCACCTAACGTTACTAGTCTTAAAGTCCACTACTGGTCATTGTTTAATTTTGAGCTAAACAGCAAAAGCTGCAGCCAAATTGTTCCTGTCAATGATAATTATCAGCTGCCATCGTTTCATCGGTGATCATCACTTAATGGTCGTTTGGTGTTGAGCGCTAAGAAGTGTAAAAAATGTGAAAACTGTCAAGGCAAGAGAGCCAGAGTGAAAGGCAAAAAGTAAGCAGTGAAAATAGCATCAGTAGCGTCTCAACGGCTAATCGCAGTAATTGTAATTGGGTTTGCTTACACTAGCGCCGCACTAGCTCAACGCAAAGCCAAAGAGAGTGTAAGTTGCAGTGCACTGCCAACAGATTGAAGAAATGAGTGGGCTAATTCAAAGTGACACAGCCTCGCCAATGTCCGCCGCCGCCGCCGCGTGCCTTTTGCTGCGCTCTGTTCCCGTGATAAATGGGCAGCAATTGGCTAGAAAGTGGCTGGCAATTGCTGCTGCTGTCCGGCACACTGGCCTTACTTACCAGTGCCAGGAGTGTAGCCAGTCGTTGTTGTGACCAACAACAGCTGAAGTTGGAGAATGATGGCTGTTTAAACTACCCTCTCCTTAACGGACTTCTTCGATGGCGACTTTCCATGCACCGTAACTCAAGTTGACCAAATGGCTCGATCATCATCAGCACAAGTGAGGGCCCCAAGTGTTTGTGTGAACAGATTGGCAAAGTCAGGCACACACTATCGACTATCAACAACGTCTGTAGGAGTCAACCAGTCGGCCAGTGGTCATTGCCACTCTATCGACAGTCAATAAATCACCACAAACTACGACTGACTGCTTTTTAACTTGGTAGAAAAGAGCGGCTTTGTCCTGACTAATTACCCCAGCGACAACAAAATAATGGCCCATTCATTAGATCAATAACAACTTAAGTATCATTATTTTGTCTTAAGCACACTTTTTTGTCAAAAGATTAAAACCAATTAAAAGCTTATAAATTCTGCACTAGTGTGTAGATGAAGGCAGAATAAACGGCCAAATTGCTGTCAGTTATCAAATTAGCAAAGGCATTCACATTTACACTTATAATTAATTTAATTAACACCATCCACTCTGACGCTGGCACTTGTGGGTTTAACAGCCGTTAACCCTGTCACGGCAAACGTGTGCAAATTTCCTTTCCATTATTTATTTGCTGCTGGCTTCCGGTTTTGTGGTCAAGCGCTCAGCATTCGTTTGGTATCGGTTGCACCTACTGCATGCAGTGTGTGCCATTGGTAATGGGCCAAGGGATGCGGATGATGACGATGATGATGATGACACGGTGACCGTGCTCGTGAATTTGCTTTTAATGAACTGCTGCTCACTAATTGGACACATTTGGCGCATAATATTGTTTTCCGATGTGTGTGTGTTCAAGTTTGAGTAGTGTGCTCGTGTCAAAGGGCGCCCCCAGTTGCAACGTCTTTAAGCGATTGAAAACCTAGTGAGCCACGATGAACAGCTAAACGCTTAGCCAAAATGAGGCTCTAAACACGAGTGTTCAGCTTGCATTGAGTGAAAACAACATGATTAATTAGCACTTGATTTTGTTGGTGTTTTTGTTGTTTAGATAATTAGATAGATCAATTATGAGTAAGTGCAGCTGCTGATTTAAGTTTTTGTATAAAATTATTAAAAACAAACAATTTTCAAAACATTGTTTTCTAGGTTAACCAGAAAAAATGCAAAACACATGGCTCCCTCTATTCTTCAAATCAAAAACTCAACCAAAATTAAATTTGGTAGTACAAAATGTAGTAGTGCACAGTCTTCCGGTACTAGTAAACTTAAACTAAGTAAAATTTATTTTGTTTAAACTAAACTTTTTTGATTGTCAAAAATTGAAATAATAATGTGCACAACAAATTTATTTTTAACAGAAAAAAACAATTATTTGTAAAATTATCAATTTTTTATCAGATAGTTTTCACTTTTATTTATGTAACGATTTTAAACTTGATAAAAACATAAGTAACACAAATTAACATAATTGCGCAATATTTTACTTTAAAGCTTTAAGTACTTTAAAAGATTTCTTTTGGTAAACTGCTGATTATCAGAACTCAAACACCTGTTAGGAAAAATTGGCACTACTAAAAAATTTCAAAAAAAATTCAACATTAAATTTACTGCACTGACACTCAGTAAATGCACTAATTGACACATAACATTTCCGAGCAGACACTTGTTCACTGATTTATTTGACAATGGCATTTTCGCCCCTATCCCCCACTTTGGACCATTCTCACCGTCAGCTGGCAAATACAAAGCTTCAGTGCCGCACACACACAAACACACACTCACTTTAACCGTGTGACACTATCCAGCATTTAATCTACGGTTGTCTTGTTACTCCTTACTCCAACTGCCCATCTCAGTGAGCATCTCATCAGCAAGAACAGGGAACAACAGCGACGGCAGTATCATCATCTTCAAAACACGCTCACTTAACTGTCCGCTGTCCGTCAGTGAGTGTGCACTGCAGCAGCAGCATCAACCGCAGCCGCCACAAAGTGCAATTCAACGGACTGCTTTCTCTTACTCTCTTGTTCTGTCGTAAATTAATCAACACACCTCTGATTAATCAGATGGTACTGACACAGCAGTCGTCAGCGGTGGTAATCGCGTGCTTTTGCCTGTGTAAATGTTTGCTTCATTGTTCAGGTTTTGCCGCGTAAATCGACAATGGTCTTTGTCACCATTTACCTGGGAAGAACAAAATGACGCTGATAGTATCTGATGACATCTGTTTAGTGTGTATGTACTTTACTGTATCTTTGTTGTTGTTGCTACTACCGGAAACAAGAAAGAGTAAAAAAGTTCACAGGCTAAACATTGTTGCAGAATGTTCTTCTGACTGCTGCTTATGGCAAACACACAAAAGAACGGCAAACTGTCGACAATTATTTGTCAATGTGTAATTATCTATTAGCCGTAATCTCAGTTACAGGCCAGCTGATTAGCAATTGTCATTATCCCATTTATTTTCATTGTTTCATCAACAACAAACAACAAGAGCAACAACAACAACAACAACTTGAGGCATTACATTTCTTTCTTTCTTTGTACATCTTTTAGTGTACTCAGTCACTGAGATGGTTTTTAGTGTGAGCATCTGCAATGGACACTGCAGTAGACAGACAGTAAAAGTGGCAGTGAAGTGTTAAAGAAGTGCCTGAAGGGATAACTTTGCGCAAAGAAAAGGAAAGGCGCAGCAATGATCGAGCAGGCACGAGTTCGCATCATTTGCCTTCATCTTCTCACTTTGTTTTTGCACTGTGCACATCTTCTTACCGATTCAACGCTACAGTTCCGAGGTAGAGTGTTGTTGTTGCTGCTGCCGTGTCTGTGGCAATGTGCCATTGTGACATAAAAGCCTGCCAATTGAACACACTTGCGCACAATTAGACATTGAAATAAATTCAGGGTGAATGGCGAATTGTGCCTATTGAATTGTTGCCCAGCCAGTAAGTGGTGCAATGTTGATCATTCAGCGTATGGCAGTGCAAACAGGCCCTTTCAGTGCCTCAGTGATACACTTTGTCAAGCTGTTGTGTTTGTTGCTGATGAGTTGGCTGCAAAAGCCGCTCATGTACGACAGCAACAACAGCAACAAGTGAAAATGGTGATCAGTACAAACATAAAACAGCTTGTAGAGCAAAGGTGCGACTGGTCAGTGGCGGAAAAATTAAGAGGAAAAATGTGGCAGCGTGAATTTCTTGTGTTGCCGCCCCCGATATAAATCACCACCAATGCATCTACCGGTGCTTTACAGCGCCTTACCGCTGTGCATTACTATTTGCCAATTCAATACACTCAGACAGATCGGACGCTTACTGTGCTTCACTTACTGCTCATTACCACTGACTTGAACTGATTTTCATTTCTCATCTTTCAACCATGACCATATTTTGTGTGGCGCGAGTTGTGATAAAAGGAGAATAATGTGATATACATTACTATGCATTGCCGTACACTATGCATCTCATTGGCATCAATGCAGTCAATGTGGTACACACGACCGGCAACGAGGGCTCGCCACTAAGTCAGCTAGTCATTGTTAAATTGCCGCTTTAGCAGTTCTTTCTGCTTAATGATAAATGTATTGGTTATAAAAAATGTTTTTTATTTAATATCAAAACATGCTCAAAAAGTTTTTTCATCTTTTGAAAATGCAAATAAAATTCATATTTTTTACATCATACAAAAATCAATCAACAGCTTTTTAGGGTGGCATTTTCAACAAGAAAATTTAACAAAAATTCTCAAAGTGGGAGAAAAAAAACAAGAATATTTAATTAATTTTTTTGCAATTAAAAGATTATTTTTTAAATTACTTTAAAAAATATCCATTTTAAATGAGTTAGCTAACAACACCCAAAATAAGTTATTATATAAAACAAGTTTTGCTGTTTTTTATTTTTGGTGTTTTGATGTTAGGTTTTAATCAATTATGTAATCAAACTTTCACTTTTGTTTGCTTCATTTATCCTTCTTTTAAGAATGAAACAGTCATTTCAAGAGTAAATGTTTCAACAAAAACAGATGAACTTCAATTGCAAACAATAACATTAAAACATGAACATAACATTGAATTGTGTCAAAAAGCATAGAGTTCTACATTTGAGTTTTGTATAATCGCTGCAAAAGATCACCTTTCTAGTGTGAGAATGATGAAACTGAACATCACAGATTTAACTGCACATGTTGTGGCCAACAATCACAAGGAGGCAATTGCAGTTGCAAACAAACTAAATTGAGCTCAATGCTCATGTCAAACAATGAGAACTTTTTCGTAACTTTAAAAACGTGTTTGCATTTTTTACGTGTTGTTTTTAAAAAACAAATTTAATTAAAAAGTGTTTAAAATTGTTAAACAACTTTTAAATACAACACATTGAAATTATTTTAATAATTACAGTCAAAAATTAACTGTTACAAAATTAAATCGTTTAACTAAAAAAATAAGTGTTGAAAAGTGGTACACGGCAATTAATCATCAACGATAAGAAGTTCAAATAAAGTGCAACAAAAAATAGTAAAGATGACACGATAGTGAAAATAGTGCCTAACGGCACACAATCAAAAATGTTCCCCATAGCGTTTAGTCACAGATTTCAATAATCCGGATGGCAGTGATTTGTTTTGCTGTTGCCATTTAATTTCCTTTATTGCATTGCAATAACCTGTCTGTTTTCTTCCTTATCCGATTGTCGATTAATGTCTTTCTGTTCAGCAGTGTCGTGTTCATTTCAAATAAAGAAGCCATTGGTTGCACAAACTTCAGTACTTGTTGATGTACATCATACGGGTATTACTAGTTAATTGATTTCCTATTGAATAGCTGAATTCCTTTGTTTTGCAACATGTTTTTATTTGGAAAATATAGCATTAGCAACATAAACAAATATAAAATTATTCAGATCATGTGTCTGAAAATATACCAGTTAAACAACAGTTTAAACAATTTTTTAGTCAATAGAAATAGGTCTAAATAACTTCCAAATTGATGTTAATTAATAATACAACTATCTATACATACTAGCAAATATCAATTAAAATGTGATAAAAAATGTTTGTGCATAAAGTAGAAATGTGTACCAACAAATCGGCTACAATTGAAAAGAAATGAATAGGCAATTGGACAATGGAAACATTAAAAATGTGTTCAAGTGAGAATAAGCTAAAAGGCAAAAGATACTTCACTTGGCCTTACGATTCTCAATCTCTAGCAGACAGTAGTGCACTGAGCAGTAGGCATTGTGTGAGTGTGTGTGAGAGTGTTTGTGCTGAAAGAGTCAGAGAGAGAGAGAGAGAGAGAGAGAGAGAGAGAGAGCATCATTTAGTAGGACAATTAACCCTTTGTAAGTGATCATCGACCAAGTGGCACTTGACACTGCACTCCTCTACACTTTCTGTTGCACCAGGTCAGGGCCTGCTGTTGAAGACAAGAAAAGCAAAACTGAAACTTATGGTTTACCAATAGAAACCAGCATTGTCACTGGGCCACTGGCACTGTGCTCGACAACAAATGAAAACATCAACAGTGATCAACAAAAAGTGTTCACATCAAAAAAGGGGCAAAGACAACAACAACAAAAGTAAAAATAATGCAAACACCGCATACTGCTCCTTGACTGAATAGAAACTTTAGTTAACTTGACTTTAAAAAGTTCGTTTGCGAGCGACTCTGCGATCAACATGTCAAACAAATGGTTAATCACTGACTGACCATCTTTGCTTTACAGGTAACACACAATAACTCAACACATGACATTTTCAACACAAAGTAGAATTTATTGTCTGTATTTTTTTCTGAACGGTTGTTCAACACATCTGAAAACAAAAAATTAATGCTTTGTAACAGTTGAAAAACTTAGTTCTACAAAACTTCATCGATTTGTCAAGCTTAATTGCAGTTTCAGCTATCGTAAACACTTGTTGTTGTGCCCAGTGTTTTCTGTGTGTTGTTAGTTTGTGATTATTGGTAATTAAAAGTTTTAATACGGAACAACCAACAGTTTTGCGCTGCAAACAATTGTCTATTTTAGTGATATTTAACAAATTTTAAAAAATTTTTAATACAAATTTTACTTTCGTTTTTGTTTCTAATTTATAACTCATCAATAAAGATAATGTAAAAATTATTTGTAAAATTAAAATTGAAAAATTGTTTAAAACATTTAAAAACGTTTTTGTTTTGAAAACAATTTTAATAAATAACCGGAACAAGTTACCGGATACGAGTTCATTGAAAATGACTGGACTGTCAATAAAACACTCGTTTTGTTAAATATTTAAAAATCGTTTTATTATTTTCATTTTAGCAAATTTTAGTAGTTTTTGTCATATCTTATGATTCATTTTAGATAAAAAGTCTAAACACTGTTGCTACTTTAAAAAAATATTGACTTAAATGCCTCTTCCCCGTTAAAGTGCACTGTGAATGCAGTACTCACAGTGGGAGAAACATTAGCATTGTGTTTAAATTTCAAGACACCAAACTGCCTTATTCATTGCATTGTTGACACTCTTAGCATCAGCATCAGCAGCAACAGCAACAGCAACAGCAGCAGCAGCATATCATTGCGCTCATCAAATCGATATTTATAGTAGTAAAACAGCATATAGCATCTTTTATTTGCCACTTTTTGCCTTTTTGTGCGCCAAAGAGAGAAAGTAAGTAAGTAAGTAAATAAATAAATATCAAATGCACAATGGTGGCGAAAATCACCACACGGTAAATGATCAGCCTCATCACCCAAACTGCTGCTGTCTCACGTGTGCCAGTGCAGCCAGCGTCTGCATGGGCTGTGATAAAACACACACAAAGACACAGACAGACACAGATAAGAAGACAAAAACAAAGTCTGCTTGTTAGCAACGTTGACTGACTGCTCGGTGACAGGTGAAATGATCGTGTTTGCAGCTTCAGTGCACTGACACTGCTGCTGCTGCTGCCGTTAATGCAGTCCTGAGCAGTACAAGTAAAGTGTGATGCCCACGTTTCTTCGACGGCCACTGGCAAGTGCTGACGGTGAGTGGAAGCAACGGAACAGACAGCAAAACGGTGACACGCGCCAACGACACACACACACACACGCCAGCTCACCGCTTTGACAGACGTCCACCTGACTAATTGCAGACAAATGACTATTAATTAGATTTTTTGTTGTTTTTAAGTTTTCGCATTTGAATACCCGCTACTTTTTTAACCTAACACAGTTTTTTGTTTTAAATTGTTACATGGCTTAAACGCAACATAACAAATTAAATTTTTAAAAATTTGCGCAAAAACATCACAAGCAATGCGAATGTTAAATGAATACATTTATATGGCGGTGTGTTTATTCCCTTAAAAAGTAGAACGTTTTTGTTTTTTGCGGAAATGCGTGTCTGAGTTGCGTTCTAAATTATATTGACATTTAATTGTAAAGTATCAGCTACGCTTGCTGAAAGGTATTCCTTGAGTACTCGTTAAATCAAGAAGACGTTTGAGCTATCTAATTAGGCAAGAAAGTAGTGATGTCCAATGACTGGTGTAGACATGTGGCAAACTGTCTAATTGTTTTCCTGCATCATCCGCCGTACTAACACTGTCTGCTAATCAGATGCTGATTGGCAGCAACGTTTAGCAGAAAAAAAGCAGTTGCCAGCAAAAGTAGTCTCAACCAAAAGGTACACAATGGCAGACAAGTCAACTGACAACCGAAACTCACGGTTTGAAACTGTGTGAAGGTGCACAGCATTAGCAGTGGAATAGAAAAAAAGAAATTGGCCATCGATAATCGACCTACAACCAAAGTGCCTCCTACTTAGCTGCACTTTGAATGCTGCCTCAGTGTTTCAATGTTGACCATCAATCAATCACTGCACTATCGACAGTCCATCTCATCTCATCTCATCTGCATGTAGGCACTTACTTTTTGTGCATCACTGCCGCTCATCAGTGTTAGAACTGTGCAGACTGCTCACTGCCCCTCACTTGTAGAGCATCTTCAGGAGAAAGTTGAGATGCATCTTAAAAGGACAGTAATTAGTAAATTGCTAATTATTGCAACACTTTTGATCATTGAGCACTCTTCAACTATTAAGTTTTGGGTGGTGGCAGTCAGTTTAGTGGGCACTACACTACACGGTCATTGGGTGCCAAGTTGATTAGCACGGGCAGCTAATGGCCTTAGTTGATGTTTGGCCAACAAAAAGGCAGCATTAAAACATTTTTTTGATACAATCAACGATTGTTAATGACTAAATTGCTTCTATTTTTCAGTCAACAAACAGTAGCCGGAAAAATATCAAACACATGATGATGAGTCATTTATGAAGTTTTTGCTGGAAAACACAAAATTGCACAAAAATAAGCAGTTTTTCTACGATAGAAAAAAAACATATTGTTTTAAAAACAAAAAAATATCATAAATCTTTTGCAGTTTTTCTAAAACTTGCGCACTCACAAACAATCATTAGACAACAGTCGTATCTTTATTACAAACTGCGTGTGTTAATCCTTTTTGTTTTTGATGTTTACCGTTTTTAGCCAAACTTACTATGCATGTCAGCGACAAAAACAGTAGTCTTCTTTAATTTCACACTGTCTGTCTCATGATGAATAATATCGTTCAAGGTGATGCTCAGATGAAGTGCCGTTCTCACTCACCTACTTAGGCAAACTCATTTTCTTGTTGAGAACGCAAACAGTAGCGTTCACTTGTTCACACTGAGAATTTCCTAACGTAACGAGTGCTGCTTTAGTAAAGATCCCACATTCAATTTTTAGTCACAATTTTCTCATCCAAAAGAACACATCATTTTTTTCATTAAAGTAAGTTTCTTTGTTCATCCCAAAATTGCTCAACACATTAAATCACATAAACTTTGCAAAAGTGTCCCTCTTCAGGTTTTTAACCACTTTGCATGTTGTGTTTATCAAACTAATGAGTTGTGTGTGCCTTGTTTTTGGTGTTTGAGCACTGTTTTAATTGCCAATTACCAATTAAACTGATCGTTTGAAAAGTTCACTTGTTCTCACCTTTGATTGCATTTGATCTCACGTAACCTGCAGGTTGCTGAGATGGACATAAAAAGTAGCTCTCTTGCTTAATATTACCAAAACACTCTACTATTCATTAAAAGCTGACAATTGACGTGAAACACTGGTCAATGTTTTTTCAAGTCATCATCGCATTAGACATAGTTTCTAATATAGCAATTGCCAAACACAATGCGGTGCAGTGCAGCAACAAAACTAAAATAATTATAAAAAATGAAAAACTTGCTTTTTACAATTTACGCTTTTTCAAAAAGTGCTTCTATTACATAGAGCTGACATGGATGCCATTTTTTTTTATAAAATTAAACGTTCTACAGATGACAAGATTTCTTATTGTTTACATTTTAAAAAGTTAATTTTTAATAATTTGATTAATTTAGTATAGTCAAATAGAATAAAAATTGCAGTGTTTGTGTGCACGCGCTACTTTGTCAAAAGAGAAACAGTAAACAAGTCCAAATTTGCACTCGGAAGGCAGTGGATGTAGTTTGTTCTGTTTCAATAAAGGCGATCAAATCACAGCTTACTGTTGTGATCGAGATTGTATGTTCAGTGCTGGTCAGTACATCTTTATTGTTAAATAGAAAACGAAGTAAGAGTACTAAAGGGGAAGAAGAGAAAAAAGAGGATAATCGATGTAAATGTCAAGTAACGGACATGTGTCTGCAGGTACTGTTTCGGATGATGATGATAATAATGATGATGATGATGCTCCATCGGCAGCCATTGGCAGATGCGATCCACTTGCCACTGGCAGACAAGTGAAAGGAGGCCAATTGGATCGATCGAGTAGAGCAATTAGCAGGCCAAGAGGGAACTAAGTGCTCTCCCCTCTTGGCAGCGTTCACTCTTACCACCACTGCACACTAAAACAATTGGCAAATGGTATCTGCATAGGTGCAATTGCACATCGCCATCGACCGTGACCAAAAAATTGTCAGAAAATGATGCAGCGTTTGCAACCAACACCAACACTGTAAACACTTTATGAAATGAGTTAATTGAGCAAAATGATGATGTTTATAAAAAATATGAAAACATTAAGCATACTTTTTATTGGATCAATCCAAAAAAGATTAGTTCATTGGTAAATGCGTAATGAATACTTTTATTTTACTAGAGAAGCGCTGAGTGAGAGTGAACACAAGCATACGTAGTCCAGACTGACTTTAATGGCAAAGAGTAGCTGCTTATATATACAAACAGGCGACGTAACTTTAAACTTCTCAAAGCGACATCGCTAGCGGCCTGTGGGCCGCTACTCTAGACAAAATGTAAAATTTCACAAAAAAAGATAAGTTTTGTCGTTAGGCAGATTTTTGAACTAACATTTGTTTTAGTTGTCAATTTAAAATACTAATCGTAATACCACACTTAATGATATTTATTCAATGATCGCTCAAATCAAAATTTGTTTCACTCGTCTGCTCATCTGCATGTTCAACAACTCCAATTAGACGGCCAATCAATCATTGCAACTTCTGTCTATCATTCAGTTATTACGATAAAAACTCTTTGAACTGACACATACTGTGTTTCCTGTAAAAAAAATGCAATTTACCACAAAACCTTTTTTTTAATAGCCGACAAATAGTTTGCCAGCTACAATGTACAAGTTAAATGACACCTAATTTTTAATTTAACTAGCAGGGCCAGCATAAACTCAGTTTATGCAGTGTTCTCTTAAACCGATGTA
>JAALOO010000341.1_pt1 | contig 42694 bp, 43 predicted proteins | sample 7257641 | NCBI WGS metagenome assembly JAALOO01 (sample SAMN14085613, study PRJNA598686) | mite metagenome | biome: ENVO:01001000; feature: ENVO:01001002; material: ENVO:01001226; isolation source: single female mite from University of Michigan culture on fish food culture... ...
CTCTCTCTCTCTCTCTCTCTCTCTCTCTCTCTCTCTCTCTCTCTCTTTCTCCCGTTCTCCTTCGCACACTTCTCTCTCTTTCTCGTTCTCTTCTCTTGGCGCAGACGACGCACAACTCCACGATTAGTGTTGGCCTTTGCCTCAGCTGTTTAGCGGGTAACTGACTGGGCACTGGCACACAACACACTGTAGATGTCAGAAGTACGTGTACAGCACACTGCCAAACAGTGGATGCTGGTATCCTCAGGCAGGCAGTCAGGCAGACTTCGAAGAAGGCTGTCGAGGCTCTGTGCTCTCTGTCCCCACTCTACTCTGCTCCGGCAAATGACAAAACAGAGCAGCCGACCAGCAACTGTCACTGCAATCGGTCTCGGTGACTATTGGCTTGTTGCTAATTGTTGCTCTCGCACCCACCACCAGCACCAGTGCAGGCAATGGCACAGTGAGAGAGCTGCTGGTGAAAGGAGGCAGGCAGGGAGGGAGGCAGTCAGCATCAAGAGCAAGCAAGTGGCCGGCGGTCGCAATGTGGGACCGATCAAAGTGTCATCGACGTGCAGAGATGAACGAACCTGTGTGTTTGGCCGCCATCGCCATAAGCACAGCCTTGGTGCGCGCTTCGGTGCCACTGACCGACAGTGGCCCACGCCAACGGTCAACACTTCCACACCAGAGGAGCCGTCGCCGTCTACAACAGTACAGCAGCGGTACAAGTCAATACAATAATTGTATTTGCGAGAATAATAAACGGATAGGAGAACAAACAGAAAACAGTATCGAACAAAACGTTCATTTCTTGTCAGAGAATGGATGAATGAATGGGAAGCGTAATTAAAATCGAAATTGACGACAACTGAAAATAAAATTCCCACCAACTAACTTTCTCTGGCTGGAACATAAATCACGACTCAAGTGACGAGTTGATCACCACCAACCTCACCATCACAGACTACTCTTATAAACTGATCGTCTAGTTCTCCTTCCCTTTGCTCTCTTTGAGTACATCGTCCTCTGCTTAACGTGTAAACAGTGATTAGAGAATTGATGAACACTCTCTGCTACTGTGTTTACCACCACCACCAGCAGCAGCAGCACTGCATTGGCGTTATAAAAGGGCGACAGATTATGTGTGTGTGTGCACAGCTAATAAAAAGCACCACGCGGCTCAGGAGACTCTGCCTTTTGAATGGAAAGCACTTAATTGGGTTAATTGATTTCACTTCCATGCACGCATAGACACTGTTCACCGCTTAGACACACTAACACTTCATCGATCCTTCAAACCGGCAATTTCTCACCGACACACACTCGCCAGTCAATTAGCTCCTTCAGTGAGCTGCCCAATCATTAAACGATCGAATCACAGAAAGAGAAAGAAAGAGGGGGATAATAAACTGGCGACTGCAGCAAATCTTATTGAGAGCACTGGCGCCTTAGCACCAGCAGTAGAATCATCCGCACAGAACCTCCCCGCAGCAGTGCCTTTGTATGGCCCTGATGCTGATGATGTAGAAGGGAACTGGGGAGCCAACAAGAAGAAGGCGAACGGTGGCACGCGCTTATGCATGTTAATGCATGTCCTTCCGTGGACACTGTGTGCTTGGTGCACATTTCAAAAGGCTCTGCCAAATTGGCACTGCTCTCTCTCTCTCACTCTCTTTTTCTCTCCTTCTTCCCCTTCCCCTTTTGACAAAGAACAGACAAATAGAGGTGTACATTCAACGTCGTACATTTGTGTCTGCTCCTAAGTGGGCCTGGCGAAGAAAGATGCCATTTAAAACAGGAAAGAAACTTCAATGGAGAGAAAGAGAGACAAGCTCGCTCACAGAGCTGATTAGAAGTGGACAACTATTCGGCAACTACTTCACCAGTCAGCAGTGAGGAATCAAATCATCGCTCTGCCACTGCTGACTTGCAAGTTTGCAGTGGAGCAGGCGCACTCCACTTGCAAGTGATAAGATGATGAGAAGAGGCCAGAGAAATCTGCGGAATGATCAAGTATGAAGAGTGGGAGCAAATCACATTGAAGGAAGGCGCTGCGCTTCGTGCAGCCTGCTCCTGCTCTTGCTGCTGCCTCCTGTCACAGCTTTCGTTTCTGCTTTCGTTCTGTGCGCGTGCTGGCACTCATGTGGACGCCGTGTGCTGCAACCTGTTGTTGTGGCAGCACTGGCAGGCAGACTGGCAGCAGCCCCTTTGCGATGACTCGAGGTGACGCCATTGAGACGTATGGGCAGTGTGTGTGCAGTCTTGTAGAGTGCTGTGTAGTGCAGACCAACTCACCATACACTCAATCCGGTTACGATTCGCCAATGTGTGCCTGCCTGCGTTCAAGGGGCGCCATCATCTGCAGTCAAAGTGGAAGCCGAAGCTGTGGCAGTGTGGCTAGGAGCCGTTATGTAAGTGCCTTCTCGAGGCTTGCACGCTACGGCGCAGAGAGATACGAAGAAAAGAAGAAAGACAGTCTCAGTGTGTGTGTGTGTGTGTGCTCGCAGACAGTAAGACGGGGAGGAAGGCAGGCAGGCGAACAGGCAACAGTAGGCCAGTAGGCAAGAAAGACACTGCCGACACTGGCCACTCCATCGACAGGTAGTGCTCCACTGGAGCGAGATCTACGGGCGCCCAAAGTCGAAAGCGAGCCTCAGTCTAATTGGCGAGAGAGGCCAATAAGGCCACTGGCAGAGTAGCAGCAACAGAAGAAGTGGTCTTCTGGGCAGTCTGCCTCGATGACCGGCCGGGAAGCAGCAGCAGAGGGAAGAGAGCCTTGTCGGAGTTAGCAGCAGCACTGTCTCAGCACTGCAAGTGCAGCCACTTTTCACTGCCTAAACAGGGTTAGGGAGACGATGCATCGATGGCGAGAGACTCACTCAATGGGACAACAGGCAATTGCCCTCGCGTCTGGCGCTGAGTGAACACCGTCGCCGAAGATGATGGAGGAGGGAGGAAAGGAGGGAGGCAGGGAGAGGTGTAACTGTCCACTCAAAGGCAAACAAAGTGAGCGAGTGCGCAACGCGAAACCAGTGGATAAGAGCGAAAAAGAAGAAGTCGAAGAAGTGGTGCTGGGCAACGGCTAGGCGAAGGCATCAGCCAGGCACCCGCTAATGACACCGTGACTGGTTGCCACCACCGAAGACATCATCAGTGACAACGGACACACACACCGTGATCGTGGCCGAGTGACCGACGAATTAGGCCGTCGACAAAGACTAGACAAAGACGATACAGAGGCGATAAAAGAGAAGAACGGCGAAAAGGGTTCACTGACTGACTGACAAGACGGTTGTGATTACCGAGAAGTGGCCGACTGGAATGCACACTCGCCTGAGTAGAAAGAGAGAAAGATATTTTCAACCGTCGTGTGAACACTGGTCAAAGTTGATCAGACCTGGGAAGTGTCTATTCATTCTGCAAAATGCGAATTTGAGCAGCACTCACCGAGCAGACATCCGCCAGGCGACAGCGCCAGTGAAAGTCTGAGGTGGTAAAGGGCAGCTGCAATGTGAAGATGGAGACACCTTGGTCAAACTGGCAGTGATTCACCGGATCGGTGCTCGCATATTTACCGGCACGGGCGCAGTAGGTCTGACCTACAAAGGGCAGAACGACCTCTGCCCTCAATTCGGTACTAATTAGACCAATCACTTGCCTACTACAAAGCCAGTGGCGGTAGAAGCGTGCACCGCCAAGCCAAGAGAGGAGGGAGGAAGGTTAACTCGTTCTCCGGCTGAGACACTGCAAGTGCAAGTGAATGTGCCCATGTGCGCCTGGTAAACGGTGAATGCGGACATTGCAGTGAATGGCAGGCATTTGGAATCTCTCAGCATGAAAAATCCATTGACCAAAAATAAAGTGCACTGCATCAGAGCTGCAATATTATTATCGGCGGAAGATGATGATTGCAGATGAAATCAATGACACCTGATTTAGTCGTAAAAAGGAAGCCTCAGCGAGCTGAGAACATTGAGGCATCGCTTGTCCCCCTAAGCTGCTCTGCAAATAGGCAAGAGAAATGCAGTAGTGTGTCGGAAGAAATGTGTGAGACATTGTCCGGCGCTGAGAGCGACTGGCCTTCCTCCCCTCTCCAATCTCAGCGTCGTCCGACCCACATTGCGCACAGAAGAGAGCGCTGGGCAATGGCACAAAGACAGTGCCGCCATTGAAGACACATCGAGGCAGTCGATTGTTGTTCACTAGCCATCACACATCGTCTGCTCATCATCGCAAGCAAGCTCACCTCAACAGTAAACGTCACACAGCGACAGACAACTTCGAGCACTCTCCATCTCTGCACGTCAGGCAGACACACAGACACAGACAGACAGACACTGACTCTTTGCCTCCTGGCCTAGCTGTGCACAAGCCATCAGTGCACTACTACTACTACTATTTATTACTACAATGGGCACTATCATCGACGACTGCTCTATGCGCCGACACGCAAGTGCATTTGCTCTAATTTAAATGCGACAATCTTCGGTGGCTGACAGCAAGCGAGCTTGCAAAAGACACACAACCAAGAACAGAAAAACACACACACTCAGTGAGCCACTGAATAGTAGAGAGCGAAAGAGTGAGAGAAGGGAAGAGAAGGGGAGAGATGAGAAGACGCCGGGAACGCAAAGCGGACAATCAAAGCCAGCTGAAGAACAAATACAGTGTGACAAAGTTGTCTTTCTCTCGCTCTCTCTCTCCCTCCACACAACTTCTTCGTCGTTGTCGCTTGTCAGCTCAATTGGGCCTTGAGTGAGAGCTGTACGGAGGCACGCGCACGTACAACAACTCAGTCAAAGAGCGCCAAAAGAGTAGTCGAATGAAACTGGATGCAAACAAAGGTGATCCAGAGAACGAGAAGAGCAACATCAACAGCAAGAAAACAAGCCTGTGAGTGGTAAAGTGCCAACGAGGTGGCCACCGTGCAATCAAACGGAAGGAAAGCGTCGCGCGAGATTATCAAAGGCCATTGTCTGCCTAACTCGAGTACGCGCCAAATGGCCGCAATTTATCACCTAGACTGGCTAACTAGGGAGGCTTTGGCAGGCGAGCGACCGTTTCCGTTTCGATCATTGCCACCATAAAATCAATCGACTTTGGCTGCCCACACTGAGAACTAGCCATCCACTCCCCAGCAACACTCTCGTCTCCACTGCTGGCAAATACCTCGCCGAGATTACTGGCTTGCGCACCACAAAGCCACCCTGGTAAATATTTACATGCTCAAATATATCGCTGCCAGTGGATTTCCCACTTGGTGGCCAGCCAGCCAACTGCTACCCATTTCAATTGCCGCTCTATATTCAAAATGTCGCTGCATCAACAGCTGCGCCATCTGCCTTCAACTGAGAAAAGGTGGGCAATTTGAACTGCGCGCGCCGCGAAAGGAGGCCAAGAGTGCAGCAGAGGAAGCGAGGGGACAGAGTGAAGAGAGAGAGAGAGAGAGAACTCTACATAGAGAGCTACTAGAGCTGCAGTTTGTGACTGCGTAGATCAACGCAAAGAAATCGAAATGGCGACTTACCTTTTTGCTTCGATGATGGCGACGACGACGGGGACTGTGGTGTTGATGGTGATGGCGGTGGCTTTCCCAGCGACACTTGCTCGCCTCGGAATAGCTTTGCCTTTCGCCTGGCCTCGCGAGTCAAACTGGTAGATGAGCGGTTCTTTTTCTTACGTAGGCAAGCAGTTGTTGTTGATGTTGCTGACTGAAACTCATCCTCCTCCTCCTGATCGTTGTCTTCCTCAGCAAACTCCATTACTCCATCTTCTGCACAGTAGGACAATTTGGTTAGCAGAGATTTAGACAACTTAATGGCAAGTGACTTGTTGCCAGCAGCTCGGGTAGCAGTCCAGGCTGAGGGCTTATGCCGAGGTGACTTTCGTTTGGAGCAAGTTTTCAAAGTCGAAGCAGAGGAGACAATTTGCACAGACTCTGCATCACAATCAGTATCACAGCATTCTGTTGGTTTTGTGTTGAGCTTCAGCTTTAGAGTCACTTTAGAGCGGGTAGCAGTTTGAGTGGGGCAGTTTGGTGCTTTCGGAAACAATTGGGTACGGGCCATGCTTCGAGTGCACATTCGAGGCTGATGATGCTCAGGCACTGCTGATGACTGGGCTATCATAACTTTGCCGGCACTTGGACTGTGTTTCCTAATTGAAGTTGCAAAACTCTTCAGCAGTGAGTTGTCTGCACTGATGCTCTCTTCGGAGAGCTTTTTCAAGTTGATTGTCAGCTTTAACTGATTCTTACGATTTGACTGTGTGGCTGAAGGAGTAATGGGAGTGCTGACGATTGAACTGGTAGGTTTAAAAGTTTCTGCCAACTTGAAGTTCTTTCCACGTCTGTTTGAAGCATTCACCGGTGGTGAGTGCTTTTGTAACAACTTGCGAGCCATTTTTCGAAATCTGTGAATGACTGTTTATCACAGAATATAGAACAAACTGTCAAATAATGGCTTTTCAAAGCAAGGCACTGGTAGTAAAAGAGTTGAGTGTGATCTTGCAGCACAGTTCTCAAAGGGGAGTTAGTCGAGAAGTGATGTCGAAAAACAAAAGAGACGGCCTTGAGAGAATGCTTTCCTCAATGAATGCATTAATAAAATCACAATCAAGTAACAATTAATGGTCTCAAAAAGTCAAAAAATCTGCAAAAAACAAGTGTCATTAAATAATTAAGCAAACAAAAAAAGATATAAACTTACAGATAAAATTTAAAGTTGTAACAAGAGAATAGAAATCTTACTGATGAATTCAGTAAAAACAAGTCTGAGGACAATTCTTTTTCAACAGTTTTTCTTGTTGTATGCTAAAAGGGAAAGCAAACGTGTTGTGTTGTGTTGCTGTGCTTAAAAGATGCACAGTGCTCAGATTTCCTTGTTTGATATTGCAGCAATTCACCTCCGCTAGACGACGATTGACATTGGCGATTAGGACAGTTAGTTAGTAGAAGAGCGATTAGTTGGGTTGGCGGTAGGAGACGGAGCTAAGGTCGAAGCAGTTGTAAACAATAACAATATGCATAAAATAAAACAAAAAGTAACGATGAAGGAAGGCAAAGTGTGACTGTAGAGCAGTGTGAGCAATTGCAGTGGATTAAATGGAAATCTGGAATTGGTTTCCCTAAAGTCAAAGTGAGCAAAACACTAAAGTCTGAAATCATCGGCGATCTTGCTCAAGTTAGTGACAGTAGTGGTGTAAGTTGTTATAGCCATCTTCTTCTTCTTACGAAACTTTTTCATCTTCAGTTTCAACGATACTCAATTAAGCTGAAAGCCTGTAGAGGAGTGTTGATGGCTGCAGTAGAAGAGTATAGAGAGTCAATGTAGGTAAATCGGATGAGCGAGTGTTCGGTTGAATTGTCAACAGAACAGTACTGCAATTGGGTGCTACGGCGCTGTTGCGTTAGCCTTGGTAAAGTTGGGGGAAAGTGACGGCCTCTGGGTAAATTGGCCAATGCACGTACTGCTGCACAGGTGTTGAAGAGTAGAGAAGGGAGAAAGAGTTCAAATTAATGACAAAAAATGTCACACCAGACAACACAATGAGCTTACTTGGTGAGTGTGGTGAGTGCCTTCAGTGCTGATGACAGTAAACAGCTTCCTTGATGTGCAGTCAATGCAGATCAGCTTAGATCAGGTAGATCTGAGGCGAAGACGGTGAAAATGGTTAGCAAAAGTGGGACACATCAACATCAATGTGCTGCACAGCATTCTCTGACTTGGTCGAAGACAAAGCCAATTGCAGCAATCACGGGCAAACGGTGCGGGCAGCAGCAGCAGCAGCGGCACCAGCAGCGGACGATTGAACAGACGAGTGCGACTTGAGACGTTTCGAGCAGTGCGAGCAGCAACAGTCGAAGAGCAACATTTCCATTCAAGTTCGTAATGCACAGAGAGGGATAGCGAGGAGGCAGAGAGAAAGACAGCAGCTGCTGTTCCTTCACTTTCACCCTGGCACTTCGGCAGTTGTACAACACACACTTCGGTAGTGTCGGTAGGGCACGAGCCAAGGCATCGCACGCAAGCAAAGCACACACACACCAGAATCATCTTCTCGGCATCACTCACACACACACACACCGTTCTGCAGCTGCTCACAACTCAGCCAGTGACTGTAAATAGAATTGGCTCTTGCCTGCCCGACAAAGATACAGCAGCACCGAGCACCGGAGATGGCAATGTAGGTTTGTGGGTGAGTGGGACCCTGATGAATTGTCAGCCTGACAATTACCGAATCCTCCACTGCGATAAACACTTCAGTTCGGGAGTTACCCGTGCGACAGTGCCAGATTGCAGCCACCGCTACAGCTGCAGCAGCAACAGCCGCCACAGTGTTGCCCTTGTCAGCGACGACTGCGGGAGAAAATCTTCCACCATTGTAGTAAACCTTCACATTGCTCCTTTTAAGAAACTTTCCTTTGTGTATAAGCTACAAAACTGATTTGTACAACAGTCGACCAACAGTATGTAAGGTACGCCAGCAGCAGGCACCCCTCTACCTTTCTATTTATTTCTATGCCAAGGACGAGGCGAATAGAGAGAAAACGCAAAACAGTTCTGGAAAGTACCAGGCGCCAGGGTGAGGGCCACCACTGCCACAGCCATTGCCTGTGCCGATGAGCGTGATACAATCAGCACCTAATCGAGCACGGCAATACCTCTGCGTAATGAGCAGCTAGTAGACGACAGCAGCTGCTGAACGGTCTCGTAAGCGGATCTCTAAGCGTACATGTATAGCTGCAAATTAATAAGAGTGCACGACACGTGTGTGAGATGATCAACAGACGCCTCCAGCGTGAGGGAATCTGCGCTCAGGATGAGCGAGAGAGAGCGTGTGTATACACAACGGGCAGGCGAATTAGCGGATTTGTTTAGAGGTTTATAAAACGGCAGGAGAAGGAAAACCATAGGGACTGAAAAGGCACTGAAGCGGCTTACCGATATGCAAGACTCGAAGTAATAAGAGTGATCCACGTGGATGAGTGTTGTAAATCAAAATATGAGATGATCGTTTTAGTGTGTGTGAGTGAGTGAGTGTGCGGCAGGCAGTGAGCAGCAACCTGTTAATTGATGGGCACTAGGCACAAGTTTGCTGTTGTTGATGTCCCGCTCAAAGTGTCATCGGCAATCGTTTGCCAATTGCCACTATCGGTACGGTGGGCTCTTTAGCAAGCGCAATTTGGCGATCAACACTGATAAGGACCAGTAGAGAGCGAGCGAGAGAGAGGATGTTCCATTCGATGCAGGCGATGGCAACCAGAGGAGTAGAGGCGGCAGTGGCGAGCAGGGAGCACGAGAGAATGACAGAGACGGAGACGGTGCTCGAGTAGAGTGAGAAAGTACCGTCGTCCGTGTGCCTCCTCACGCGGCTGTTGCTGATGCTGCTAGTGGTGGTGGCTGCTGGCCGAGCTGATCAGTAACTGCCTTGGTCCATCTGCCGTACAACTTTGGAAATAGTATCAGTGCGAACCTTGGCCGCACGTAGGAAACGTGGCGTCCACCGGTGCAGAGTGCCAGCGAAAGAGTTTCTCCGTTCTCTCCACTCGGTTTGCCCAAAGACAGCAGTTACGCAGACAGGGATCCTTGTGCGTGTTTCGAGAGTTGCTGCCGCCGTCGCCGCTGCTCATGCGGCTGCCTGTTGAGCAGAACAACAAACATACAGAGGAAGAGACACTTGCAGCAGAGGCAGAGCGACTGCAGGAGCAGTGAAATGCCAAGCGTCAGTACGCCTGCCACCAACCACTCTCCGCAAAGGCATCATCCTTGACTTTTTGATCATCATCAAGCTACTGAAGAACGGCATAAGTAGAAATGAAACGACACCTTAGATCAGCGGGCACACAGACAAGGGACAAACAGGCCTGCACCTGCATTTGCAAAGGAAGAGAATCGAGCAGTCAGTTCGATCAGGGGTGAAAGGTAGTGAACACCATTAGCTGAAATTCGAGAGGCTAGAAAACCGTAAACTAGGCAAAAGTCGTAATAACACTGCTATCCGCTTCACTGTGATTTCTTTGAAGCAACAAAGTAAATCACTCGCCCAAGAAATGAAGCACCTACTGCAGAGCCTGGTGACGAGCAAAATGATATGCAAAACTTTGCTACGAAAACGTGCAACTAATTAGAGCTAATCAATCGCCTGCTCACCTGCAATCAATCAGTCGAAGTAGTTTTTCTAGCAGAGAAAGTTTTCAGCATTTAGCAAATCGCAGAAAAAATACTGCAAAAGAAGAAAATGGCGACCTTATGAATAAATAAAACAGCACAAACATGCAAACAAATGTCTGTCTAAAAATAGAAATTGAAGAACTGGGTAAAAACGTGGTCAGAGAGCTTACCTTTTGAGTCATGAGAGAAGATAGTAGATGAATTGCAATTGATGATTTGAATCTAAACAAAACTGAGCTGTTAAAGTGGAGATTCCGCTTTTGGAAACTTTTGCAGCCTTGATCTCGAAACAGTCAATTCAATTCACCCGAGTTATGGCTTGATGGTTGCCAAGGCGATTGTTAAAGTGCTCACTCTTTGCTGAACTGTCTTGGTGTTGCTTCACTTTTCCTCATTGGTCAGCATATTTTCGACAACTGCCACTTCTTCTTTTAGCTCTTCTCAGAGTGTGTCAGAGCTTCTAAAGCTTGGATGCAGTTGTGTTGAGGTTGGTGTACAATATTGTGTTGCACAATATCTTATCAATCTAAGTGCTCAACAGTGTACGATTCAAATGATATCAAAATGTCTTTGCTGCTGAGATAAGCCAGCACTTCGGACAGGCAAACTGCTTGCTGCCAACGGTAAAGTGCAAAAGTGTGGAGCTGTCTAAAAAGTGAGCACATTTTCAGTGAATTATTTCCTTATCACCATCTGATCATTGCTTACATGTAGTGGAACCTTGATTTCCCAATCAGGAAAAGGTAGCGACTGGTGCTTTGTTGACCGGACAGGTGGGCCAAGGTGACGTGGACCACCTTTGATAAGGCGTTATTGCGCTGGAGATTTGAGAAGCGCCCAATTCACGGTCAGGGAGAATAGAAGGGAGCGAATGGAGCGATCAATAAAACGCTGGTGGTGGTGGTGGTGCTGGCGACGGTGAAAGTAAGTCAAGTGCGAACAGCGCAAAAGCGATCAACCACTCACAGACACAAACAAATGCTGCTGCTGCTGCCTCCGCGGTTGAGTTTGGTCTGGTAAAAGAGGTCGTCCAAGTATGTGTTACTTTCTGAATCGGATGCACAAGAGCACAAGGGCAGAAGGGAACTTGCCTTAGGGCCCAGAGGGACAGAGCACCAGGTGCTGAAAGTGATGGCCGGCCAGGAGGCGATGGGTTACTTTGCAATTTGGGTCAAATGAGTGCCTCGGCGAAGAAGTGGAAGCAATGGCGTAAGTGAGCAGTAGCAGTGCACGAGTTTGACGAGCAGCTGTACTTGTTAACTGGTGTTGGTGTTGCGTGTCCGCCGCTTCTCATTCAGACGGTGCACCAAAAGGGGCTCCGGTGCTGCTGCAGTCGTCTGCACACTCGGAACTTCAAAAAGCTTCAAAAAGGTTCCAAAACACCTTTTCAGATTGGCTTTCGCTGGCTGAAGATAACAAGTCTTTTTCTCTCTCGTTCGCCGTCTGTCTGTCTGTCTGTGTCGTCGCTGGCCAGTTAAATGCTACAGCGCACAGACAATATTATTGCCGTCTGTTTAGGAAGAACGGGAGAGAGAGAGAGAGACTTGTTTGCGTTACATTGGAGTACTCTAACTGGAGTGAGGAAGACGAGCGAAGGCGACAGCTTTCACCGTACTCGTGCCGGCAAAATCAGAATCCACGCTTACTGTAGTTTTACGGACTCTGCGCAAGGAACTGCAGCTGCTGCTGCTTCAGCACTACTGCAAGCGCTCACGCATACGCTGCTCGTGTTGACAATTGCCAATTTGTGCTCTCGCTAGCTGATACCGGTCCGGTGCTGGTCATTCTCGCCTTCCAATTCGCTTGTTTACACCCGAATCCTCAACACACACCATGAACGATCGAGGTAAGTGGTTGTGGCTCAAAGTGAGCGTCCTTGCCTAAACGCTAACTCATTCATTCCATTCTTGTGTCCAAAACAGAAAACTCGCTGTCCCTCAGCTGGTGTGACCGCACTTGGTTGCCCATTCTGAATCTCACAAACGTACTCAACTACTTTGCCGAACGGACGAATCCATTCTACGACCACACGTGCAACAATGAAATTCTTCGAATGCGTGGCATCAAGATTGACGCTCTGCCTGAGCTGGAGAAGATGCAAGGCACCGAGTACGTGCTGCTGCACGTTCAGGAGCCGATTCTCTATGTGATTCGCAAGCAGAAGCGACTTTCACCCACTGCCACCACTCCTCTGGCCAACTACTACATCATTGCGGGAATCGTGTACCAGGCACCTGACCTCCAGTCGATCATTCAATCCAAAATGCTCACCACTATTCACTGCCTTCAGAGTGCATTCGAAGAATGCTTCCAGTACGTCAGGTTTCACCCGTCCACCGATTACTACTGGAACTTTTCCAAAGAAGGCTCCCTCTCAACCTCTCCAAACAATGCAGGCGAAGATCGGTCTGCAAAGGATGGTTCCAAATCTAGCAGCAAAGAAGAAATTAGCAAGAAAAAGGAGATCTCAATCGCCGAGGCAAGCGACCAGGCGAGACACATGTATCGCGTTGATGTGCTCATTCACGAACTAGTGAAGAAGTTTCCGCCTAAAATTGCAAGCGCAACAAACGGAGAACAACAGTCCAATGGCGCAAGTGGCGGCGGAGGAGGTAGTGCTGACAACGCCGAGAACTCAAACCCCAATATAAAAGAGGAACCGACTGACGATCAAAATGGAATAGAAGCCGGCAATGGTCCCACTGAAGACGATCAAAAAGCACAAAAAAGAGCAAACACAAACCACAGCAGCAGCAACAGCAACAACAATAGCAGCAGTAATCAGCTAACTCCACCTGCAAAGCGACACAAAATGGGCTAAAGTAACCGGCTGTAGAGGAGTTCAGTTTTACTAATTAAATTGCATTTTATATTTAGTTTCGAAATGGGCATTCAGTTTTGCCGTCATCGATTGCATTTAGTTGACAACAGTTTTGTACCAAAGATAACATTAAAATTCAGTCTTCTCAACTAAGCTCGATTGAGCTTGAGTTTTCCGTTTTCAACTGAAAGTTAGACTTCTTCACCCTGTGTTTTATGATATTTGAGATGTTGTTGAATTATTTCTGCATTGGAAAATTGCTTATGGCACAGATTGCACTTGAATGAGTCGGCATGATCTTTTTCACAGTGGCTTTTCATAGAATCTTCGTTTCTAAATGACAACTTGCATCCATAAACGCGACATTTAACCAGGTTCTGATCAGGATTATGAGTAGGAGCAAGCATCAAAGAAGCTGGTGCGTTCTCACCTTGATTTGAATTTGTTTTCGTTGGAATAACCTTAACATGTAGAGTATTTGGATTGTTGTTCTTTGACGGCACTGTTTGGGCTGGGAACGGGATTTCAGAAGGCAAGATGACGTTTTTTGGCCTTTTGTTGAGATCATTGGGAAGTTGAGAAGTGCTTTCGTTGGGAGGAATATTGGACACTATGTATAAAGGTTGATTGATTAGTGTGAATCAAGTAAAATTAAAGATGAAACTTACACATTCTTTTAGTAGCTTTCGTTGCTGGAAAAAATGTACCACCTAAATAAGGATTTACAATTGGTGAATTAAATTGAGGCAGAAAGAAAGGATTAATAACTGGTCCAAAGTTGGGTTGGGTTGCATTTGAGTTGCAATTGACATTCACAAACGAGTCAGTATTAGAGAATTTCATTTGAGTGTTCACGAATGGTGGTTCCGTTTTATCATGTAATGGCTGCTTGGGTATCACAGGAACAGTCTTTTGGGGAACTTCTTGTAAGTTAGCTGCACAATGAAGATTGTTCTGACTTTTAGTTTCAACTGGTTTTGGTGATAGCTCCTTAACTGGAATGGCGGATTCCGACTGAGCCAAAGTTTGTTCTTTTTTTCCTTCAGAAACAGACAAACTGATTGGCTTTGCAAGTTTAGGAATGCTAGGCTTGTTCAGAGAACACACGAAGCATTCTGTCTCGTCGCATTTCCTCAAATGGTGCTCATCAATGCCTTCAATTTTCGAAAGATGCTCATTAAAGATTTTACGGTAAACCTAGATACAAAGTTGAAAGGCTAGTTAGAACTGAGTTAATTAGAAATAGAAACAGAAAACCAACCTTGTACTTTAGGTGAGCTCCTTGGAAGTGCGGGTAATACTTTTTAATCGAATCATTTGCAGTGACAGTGTCTTTGGTATCGAAGATCTTCTGGAGGATGCGCTTGAACTCCAGGCATTGAGACACCGTTTGTCTCAACTGAATCACCTCCGAGTACAGCTCTTCAGAAGTTCGCATGATGTTTTTTAAAGGAGAAATAGAACAAAAAAGATATCAGTCATAGCCTGAACACACTCATCAGCACAACTAATCTGGTGACTGAACAAAAAAAAGTTGGCCTTCTAAAAAGCAGTGCTGCCCCCTAAACAGACAGATGGCTTAGATATCTCAAAAGAAACAGTAAATCATGCAAGCTTTATTGATAAAATGGCGTTCAGCAAAATAATACAAAATACGAAATATATACAAAGAGTTAAAGAAACTAGCTGCAATGTTTGCAGTCGACGATTGAATAAAAATCAACGTTGTTCTGCCACCAAGGTAGAGAAGTGCTCGGCATTTGGACTAACACTCTAACTGTTCTGAACTCCCGGTGGGTTGTGGATGAGTAGGTGACGGTAAAGGTTCGGCTTATCCAAGTACAAATTGGGGCAGTGGGAGCACTTGAAAATCATACTATGGGTCTGGTAGTGATTAACAGCATCAGAAAGGGACTCAAAGGTCAGGTCACAGTCATCCGCTCTGCAGTTGAAAGTTCGGACATTACTGTTTTCATACTCCTCTTCATCCTCATATTCTTCTTCTTCATTTATACTGCTAGCGTCCTCACCAAACGTCTCCTCATCTGCCATATTATCTTCCGTAAATTCCATTTCTGCAGTGGTCTCGTTCTCTGCCAAAGACTGCTCTACACTATTTTCCTCGGTTGAGCCATCATCTGAACGGAGTCGTTTGTCTGGTGGCGGACCACATTCTAGCAGAGAACTGGCGGTTGAATCATCAGTATTGTTTAAGTTGACGTCTGTTGCAATGTTCTCACTATCAGTATCCATCGGCAAAACGTGTTCTGCGTCCACTGAGGTCTCTGCTGTTGGCGCGTCTGTGTTGACACCACTGTTTGTTGTCTCTTCCTCAACGGTGTCAGAAAGTTCCGCTTTAATTAAAGCTGCCTTTGGAGGATCATTATTTGAAACCTGATCCTCGTCATTTACAGCATCATTTTCATTGGAAGCACCAACTTCTAAACTTTTAGAACTTTCCGGTTCCACAAACTCCGCTTGAGCAAGGTCCAGAGTCAACACTTCCTCAGAACTAGCGACAGCCGGCTGTGGGTCGGTATAACTGTGGGTTCCATTGCTTAACTTCGGTTTCATTCCTTGAAAGAAGGAGGTCGTCTTTTTACCCTTGGGTGGAGATCCCGGTCCTTCGTCGTACGTAGGAGCAGCTTTACCGTATTCAGATCTCGTTACGTGGCAGGTTGGTAGATTACATTCAGCATTAAAGCAATTAGTCAGTTTTGAGCCGTCAAGATTGAAAATACTTTTTTTAAGATGATCACCGAATGCCTTGCGGATAGTTAGGAACTTTTCATTATTTTTTGAGTAATGTTGATTATATTTGGCTGTGTCTGATTTTATTTCAAAATCTTCCAGCATAGTTTGAACCATGCGTTTGTATTCTAAGGTAATTTCCAGTGTCTTCTTTATTGTTTGGTGTTCCGCCTTCATTATCTCGTGTTCCGCCTTCATTATATCGTGTTTCGCCTTCATTATCTCGTTTTCCGCCTTCAATCTCTCGTTTTCCGCCTTCAATCTCTCGTTTTCCGCCTTTATCTCTTCCCGAGTCAAATTTTCAAAATCACCTTCTGTCCCTCTAGTGATCTCAGTAACGATTGACGGGCCTTTAGATGAAGTCATTTTGCTGGCAAGTTTCAAGCAATGACACAATGCTGGAGTTAAAGCTGGGGCTAACGGTATTTTTGATGATCTGGCTCTGAAGACGATCAAAAGGCACAAAAAAGAGCAAACACAAACCACCGCTGGCTAAGAAGTCGTTTCTTTTCGAGATATTTGACAACACAAAAAGGTGAAGAGATTCCCACGTGAATGGTGTGGAAATAGCGTCCGCTGAACGACTGAAGTGTTCGTAGTCACCGAATAAAGATTTTTCAAATCAATTTTGGCAAAGTAAAGGATTTATTGAAAAAATTAGTTTATCAGACAAAAGTGGTGTACTGTGACATGAAAAGGGTCTTGAAAAAACAAAAGAAGTAACGTGAAATAAAGTTCAGAATGAAATAGTTTAACAAAAAAGAAGAAATGAAAGGAAAACTGGCTGAATGTACAGTGGTGGAAGTAAAGGTCTGTGCCGCGTGGAATTGTTCCACCTGAACGAGGGTAGAAAGGTAGCAATTGTAGAAGTAGAAGAAAAAAGAGTAAGGAGTAAAGAGAAGATAAGAATAAAGTCGTAATTAAGTCAATCATAAGTTTCAAGTAGAGGAAAAGCGCTGATGGCGACTGGCACAACAGTCACGTTCACTAGGTCAACACAACAGTGGGCAACAAGGCCAGGTAACAACGGTAAAGGAAGATAACAACAAAGTGATAAGGACATGAGTCTAGGGTCAATTGTAGTTGATTTAAGAAATGGAAATGCTTCGAGTCAGACTGGTTCAGTTTAGAGGTACGCCCTCATTGAGCTGATGCTCCTCCTGCTGCTGCTGCTGTTGCTGCGTTTGCTGTTGATGAAGGTGACTGTGGTGATTTTGCAAACTGAGGGTCCCTGGAAGTAGGTGAACGACCCCTGCCCCAACTGTGTTGACTATGCCGCCAATGGCGCCGTTGTAGCTGGTCGCAGTCATCAGTGGTATCTGGTCAGCGTCAGCAATGGGCTCCAGCTTGATGACCTTTTTCTCGTGGATGGCAATGTGCTTGCGTAAGTTGCCCGGCAGGTTACAGCGGTAATTACAGCCTGGCCAAGTGCACACTTGCTTCCGCTCGTTCTTGTGCATCAGCAGGTGGTCGTACAGTCCAGAGCGCGTCTTGAAGGACTTGCCACAGTCGGGCCAGCTGCAGGAGAAGAGTCGCTCTCCGGTGTGACGGGTCATGTGCTTTCGCAGCAGGTCCTGCCGATGTGAGGTGTACTCGCAGGCGGGCCACTCGCACCGGTGCACCGGGGCCTGGTTAGTGTGAAGTCGCATGTGCTTTTTCAGCGAGTATATCCACGAGTAGATTGCATTGCAGCCAGTGAAGGGACACTTGTACTGCTGACCCTGGTGCATGATTTCGTGCATCTTCAGTGCGTATATTTGCTTGAAGGACTTCTCGCAGTTCTCATTGCGGCACTTGAATGGACGCTCAGTGCTGTGCTTCACCTTGTGCAGCTCCAGCGCCGACCGGTACGGGGCTGTGTACTCACAGCCCTCAAAGTCACAGCGAAAGACAGACTCACCGGAGAGACTGGACTTTCGGCGCTTCCGCTTGCTACTTGGCTCTGACTGTGCAGCGCTGGAGGATTCGGTGCGACGTTTGCGACCTCGTTTTGGAGTGGTGCTCACTTCATCGCTTAGAACCTCGGTTTTCACTTCGACGTGCTGCAGAAGATGCTTAATCAAGTTATCTTTGAATTTGTACGCCTTGCGACAGGATACCATTGGACACTGGAAGTGGCCTTTCTCACTTTTCGGTTTACGAGATTTGGCAGCTGGCTTAACAGCTTTTTTCTTTACTGCTTTCTTTCTCAGTAACCACTTTTTCTTTTTTGTTTTCTTCTGTTTGTTTGCTTTCATTCTAGTGGCCATTGTGACAGAGCCAACAGTGGTTCCTTTGCTTGAAGTGGCTTCCACAGAGGACTCAAATTCAGGAATAGTTTCACTAGCAACAGTTTCAAATTTTTCAATAGGCTCAATGTTTGAACTTGGTTTCTGAAAAACAGCCTGCTGAAACTTTTCCCGTTCTGCAATTTCAAGTGCATAAAGGTTTTTGTGATAATCGTCGTCTTCCGCTTTTTCGCCTATTACATGGCAATTTTCAAACAAATTGTACAGCACATTGTACAGACTAGAGACAGTATCTTCTCGACTCAGTTTGGAGCATTTTCTGCGAAAGTACCGGAGACTGCGATCAAAGTTTTGGTGATGTATTTGAAATTCAACGTCGTACACTTGATGATAAAAGGTTTGTTGAAGTTGTTTGACGGTAATTTGATTGTGACTTAGCAAAGGGTCGTGCTGCGAAAAAGAGGCCAATTCGTCGATTGGCTCGCTGGCGGTCGTCGTTACGGTATAAGTGGTTTTCTGCTTAAGAAAGTTCGAAAAGTCCTCCACATGGTCTAGGCAGCTGCGTTGAAATTGCAGTTCCCGACATAGTTTGGCAGATAGTCGCTTTAACTTGGTGAGCAGCTGAATTTGGCGCCGAAGTTCGCGCGGGTTCAGCTGCTTTAGGCGTTTGGATGTGGTGGCCATGGCGTCACCACTGTATACACTTGTCGATGATGCTCGTTGATGTCGTCGTAGTTAGCTGAAACCCAAGTGGAAAACAACAACAACAACAACAAGAGGACAAAGAGCGGTCAGCAAAGCTGGGGGTGGTAACGAGGATGATGCCGCTTCGAAGGGAATGATTCTGGTGCACGCCTACGAGGGAAGTGTTTGGTGATAAAGGAGTCTCCTGTCCATGGCCAGCACTGTCTCATCAGCTGGCACCCAAGAAAAGACACTTATCCAGGACGGAGAGTAAGAGAGGGAGAGAGAAAGAGACACAGTCGCAGAGGCAAACCGCTCCTCACAAGAGAATCCCGACGCTATATCCACCTAAATAAACGCATTTTAAGAGATTTTCATTATCTTGGAAATTCTGGTAACGGACTTAATGGAGCGCCAAATCTTGATAGAATTTCATTTGTCTAAGCCCTAAATGCAATTAAACAAATCCTTTTCACAACTCTTTTAATAATTCAGTAACATTGACACTGAGCGCAAGAAAGGAAGTAGACAAATGTCTAATAATTTCTATTTGGGGTTGTAATTCAATTTTCTATTAACATTTTTTGCTTCATAAAGATTATCAATAGCTACATCATCGGCGTCTATTTGTCCTTTCGCTCCCAGAGTCCCATGTCTCGAAGGCGAGCGTTCTCCGCCTCAACATCGTAGGTTCTGTTAGATAAAAACATTCCGTTAGAATTTGGCGAATCCTGCCTCAAGTTGGCTTAACATTACCGGTAAAACTCAGCAATTTTTTCGCGACGGGCATCACGATAGAAGACCTTTGCAGCAAAAGCACCGGCGATCGAGAGCACGACGGCAAATGGGATGTGCTTTTGGAGACTGCTGATCAGCAGGTTTCGGAGCTGAGGCTTGGCGAGTGTGCCGGCCATTGTGTTGGGTGAAGTTTTCAAGAAGAATGCAAGTTTAAAGATTGCACAAACTATACCGGATGAAAAGCGGGGTAAATGAGGTGAGTGGACCAGAGAAAGGGCCAAAGACAGATCAAAACATTACTTACCAGAAAATCTCTCCTTGTCTGCGAGTAACAGAGGTGAAAAATGCGAGCAGAGTTTCGGAAGCTTTACACAAAAGTTTCCCAGTTTTGCCGTTTTTTCCAAATGACAGTGGTGCCCCCTTGACTGCTATTCTCCAAAAAATCTCTTTTATCTGATAAAAATTGTAACTTTAATCACAAGATGTTATCGAACTAACAGCTGTTGGATGACTGGAAACTGTTTTATCAGAAGAAATGATAATGCCTAAATCTAATTTATTACGTCTTCTATGGAAGGCTGTGAGCAATGTATTTTTTATTCAGCCGATGCTTTTCTTCGGGTTGACATAAAAACTCCCGTTCTGCTACAACTTCATTCTGCCACCAAATCATCAGCAAACAATGAACGCCGCTGTACAACAGGCTGATGCGGCCGAGGAGAATGCCGCAGAGCTGCAGTTTCCCAAAGAATTTGAAAACGCAGAGACACTGCTCATTTCAGAGGTGAACCTTCTGCTTCAGCACCGCATCAAGACCAATGAAACATCTGAAGATGAACAAGAATTTTCAGAAGTGTTCACCAAAACGCACAACTACACCACCCGATTCAGCAGATTCAACAACCGTGACACCATCAACACCGTGAGAACTCTGCTAAAACAGAAGAAGCTGCACAAGTATGAGCTGGCTCAGATTGCAAACCTGGCCCCGGAGACACCAGAAGAGGCGAAAGGACTGATCCCCAGTTTAGAAGGCCGATTTCAGGACGAGGAGCTCGCCGCAATGCTCGATGACATTCAGACACAACGAAGCATTCAGTACTGAACAGCAATGACAAAACTGAACACATTTTCACATCTCATGATTGTACATAGAGATCTGTTCCATTTTTATTAACATAATACACAACTGTCATCTACTGCTTTAGTAGTTCATTGCTTTCATTGGGATGCGTTGATCAGCACATAGGCCATTGTGATGAGAGTGAGACCTGAAAGAGAAACAAACCTGGTGATTAGTATACAGCTCAAATTAAAGGGCACCAAGTTGACGTACCGAGAACAGCATAGCCGCTCTTGTACAGGTCCTTGATGGCAAAGCCGTAGCCGGCATCCCAAGCCAGGTGGCGAACGCCGTTAAAGGTGTGAAAAGCAATTGAGGTACCTGTAGAAGGAGAATGAAACATTGTGGTTCACTATTTACCAAACTGAATGATAATGTGTCGCTTACCGGCTGCCACTTTGGCGGCAGTCACCAGGCTGCTGGGAAGGGCCTGAAGTTTCTGCAGAATTTGCTCAAAACTAAGATTGCTGTAGCACAGTTCGGCAATGCCAATGCCGTACAGAAGAACTCCAAGTCCGAGACCGGTAATTCGGTGGGTGATGGAGAGGACAGAGGTGATTTGAAACTTGTACGCAAACGGAAACATGTACGGGCTCATAGGGCTGGCTCGTTTAGCGTGGCGCTCAAAGAACTTGCTTGCTTCCTGCTGAAGTGTCGATGAGCCAGACTGGCGAGTCTGAGCAATCAGTCGGCCCGTCCGGGTGGCCAGGCCGTTTCGGCAGACCACAAATCGGCTTCCGATCATCAACAGTTGAGACATCTTCGAATGGGAGCTGGGAATTCAGAAATCAAAAGCAAAGTATTTTGGCCAGCTGGAAAATGAAAACAACAACCCTGGTTTGACCTCGTGTTTAGAAAAGAAACTGCGGCGCCACTGTCGCTGTTCACAGATGGAACCACTGCTTTGTAAACAGTGAAAAAAGTTGAGGAAGTTTTGGTTTGAAGTTTTCTTGTTGGACTTTCATCTTTATCTCATTAAAGATGTTGCCGCTCCTAATGGCAGTTGCCGTCGTGATTTGCGGAATGATCATCGCCTTCCTCATTTACATCGGCCGCCGACCAATCAAGCCAAAGATGGTGATGGCCGTCATCGGCAGCGGCGGACACACGGCGGAGATGTTGACACTTGTCAAGTCGCTGACAGATAGCACCGACACGACCAAGCTGAACATTGGAGAGACAATGATCGAGGAGATCATCTTTGTGGCCTCCAACAGTGACCAGTTAAGCCTACAGAAGCTACACGAACAGTACCCACAGCTGGGTGATCCTCAGCGGCAACAGCCTCCATTCACCTATCGCCTGCTGACCATCACCCGAAGCCGATCGGTCCACCAGAGCTACTTCACTTCCGTCTTCACCACTCTGGTGTCCCTCTTGGACTCCTTCAAGTTGATCTTCTCACTACGTCCTCAAATGCTCCTCTGCAACGGACCTGGTGTTTGCATTCCGCTCGTCTTTGCGGCTCGCCTTCTCTCACCCAACTCACTGGTCATCTTTGTGGAAAGCTTCTGTCGGACGCAGACACTTTCACTGAGCGGCAAAATTATTTACCACCTCCGACTAGCGGATCACTTTCTGGTTCAGTGGCCCAAGCTGGTGGAGCAGTACGATAGAGCCAGCTACCTTGGCGGTACGCTCGTCTAGTCTAGTAAACGCAAAGCAACATGCATGTGTTCTTTATTCCAATGATGTCCCCAACATATACCATTTGTACAAATGATAACCCCAAAAAAATTAAACCATATCATTTGCGATTTTTAGCACTTGCGGCCAGTACTTGTTCAAAGTCCTCAAGTCGCACTTTGATTCGGTACTGTTCCCTGTCCTCTTCCACTAAATTCTCTTCATTTTCACTGGTCAAATCGTCGGCTTCAACACCATTGCCACTGCTCTTCCGTCTTTGCTCTTCCACCTCTTCAATTGTTCGCCTGAGGGCATTGAACATTGCACCAGAGCAGAGCGAGTAAAAGTCGGCGCCTGACATGACCGGAGGGCTGGCCTGCTCGATCTGGCGCAGAATGTCCTCCGAAGTCTGGTCGGCAAACTCGAATCGCTTCGTGAGCGCCCTAAGAATGGCCAGTCTGGACAACTGGTCAGTTGCTATTGGCACTTGCAGACACTTATCAAACCGTCCTGGCCGTAGTAGTGCACTGTCGATGAGGTCTATTCGATTGGTAGCGCCAATGACAAAGACCATCGACTCTTCGGCAGGACTGCCCGACCACTTTTTAGCACTGTCTTTTGGCCCACCGCTGCTGATGCCATCCAGTTCAGTGAGCAGCTGCGAAACGACACGGTCCATGACGCCGCCCGAGTCGCCTGATTTACCTCGGGCAGGTGCCAGAGAATCGAGTTCGTCAAAGAAGATGATAGAGGGAGAAGACCGTCGCGCCTGAGCAAATAGGTTGCGCACATTTTCTTCACTCTGTCCGACGTACTTGTTGATCAGCTCTGGACCTTTGACGGAGATAAAGTTGAGCGAACACTGGGCTGCGACTGCTTTTGCTAGCAGTGTTTTGCCCGTACCAGGTGGACCATGCAGCAAAACGCCCGATCGCCGAATGCCCAGTGCTGAGAAGCGAAGTCCAAGTTTAAGTGGCATCTCAATCGTCTCCAGAATGTCTTGCTTCACATCTTCCAGACCACCAATATCAGACCAGGACACATTGGGCACCTGCAGCGTTCCACAGCCAAGGTCCAGGTTCTGCTCTCTAAAGGTGTCCACGCTTTCTTTGAGTGTATCGCAGAAGGCACTGAATGATGCTTCTGTCGATTCATCATCGTCCCTGGTAGTGGGCAGCTGTTTGGCAGCACTGCAAACGATGGCCTCTATATGTTCAACACCAAGTCCGCTGGTCAACTTGACCAACTCGTGAAGTCGACTCAAATGCCGATCATTTAGAGAGATACTGTTAAATATTCGGTTTGTCAGCAATGTCTCCAGAACCAGTTGTCGCCCCTCCTCATTCGCTGGTTCAAGTTCCATTTTGTGTCTGAAAAGGGCAGTAAGTGGGTGAGTAGGATCTTCCTGGCGAGCAGTGGCAGCGACCAGCACTGGCCACGTCTTGCTGCCACTGCTAAACTCGTCAATTGTAGAACGAAGAAGCCCCAAGATACGGTTGTCTCGATAAATTTCAGAGCGGTAGAGAATATTCAGATCAGTAATCAGCACAATACAGGGAGCGTAGAGATTGGCTTTGGAGAAGGAGTGGCGAATTTTGGCTTCAGTCGTTTGAGGCATTTCGCAGAGCAAATCAATGGCCGATTGCTCGTAGACATTTAGATGCCAAAACTGTGCTGCACTGACTATGATTCGCTTTGCAGCGCAACCGCCACTGGGATCGCTCAATAGAAAAGTTCCAGTACGCAATGAGCTGATTCGAAGCAAGTATGGTCTGATCAAATTAGCCAATGTTGTAACTTCACTTCGAAGTGCTTCAGGTACAATGAGCGATTCTGCTGTGGGCTGATGGTGGTATTGCGAAAGCATCGATGGACAACATCCGTTGACGTTGGATGATTTAAAAAGTTTGGTTTTTGTTTTAGGTGCAAAGTAAAAGTCTTCGTTAAGGCTGACAGTAACGTCATTGATTTGACAGACTTGAAAGTAGATAACTGTACTGTGATAATTAGAACTGCATAGCTGAAGTGAGTTATTCCACATAAAGAGAGGATCTGAACTGGCAGGTACTCCAAAGGTGTCATTGAGTCGAAGACAGCGTGCTCGATTTGCAAAGTAATTGTGGAGTATTTGATTATAATCAAAGTCATGAGGGTAGTCAGGGCAGTTGAGCAAGTTTACTTGAACACTTTTTCCGTTTTGTAGCTGTTGCTGAACGTCATCAGTTGATTCAATCTGAAAAGCAAAACTTATTAGTGCCAGCAAAACAGCATAACTACTGGTGATTTTACCACAAGTTGAGCATCAGGTTGTTCCAGAGGAAACTTCCAAAAAACCTGCTCCAGCTTGTCGCGAAGAGGCTGGTATCGAAGGTTGTGCCATAACTGTGGCGATATGTAAACACAGTTACTGTCTTCGATTAAATCATTAAAAAGCACCTGAGCAGCTCTTGGATTGAATGAAACTCCAGGAAGAGCAAGTCGTATATGCCTCCATTCACCTTCTCTTAGATCAGTTTTCGGAGAGACAATGATGCAGCTGTTGTCAATATCAAAATGACTGTCGCTTGGAAGTGTGGGACGATTTTTCAGAATCACCACTTTGAATCGGCTTTCATCTCTATTTGATGCCATTTATCAAAAAGCTTTAACAAAAAGTATTCTTTTGTTCACGCCAAGATTTTCTTCAGTTGCACAATCAAAACAATTTGGGAAAATGCATTTTTTTGCTAGACAGTACTGACATCTGTACTCGAAGAGCCTCACTGATTTGCAAGTTCCACAATTTACTGAATTTATTTTTATGAGATTCTGTTACAAAAACTTTCATTTGTTATTTGAATTGCACAACTTTTCGATTTCACTTGCGCGAGTCTGAACTTCTCGCACGGTTTCCGAAAGCGTCTTCTTTGCACTAGCAGAGTCGTATCCGCCAATGGGGACCCAGTGATCGAAGAACTTCTTTACAAGATCGGGGTATTCCTCATGCATTTTCTCCTTATTGATCACCGATTGTTTGCCTTCTTCATTTTCCACAAGGTAAACTGAGCTGTGGTTCTGTTTGTGCGACAATTGGGCAACGATGGTTTTTGGTGTGTACACTTTATAGTCGTTGTGCGCTTCATTTACAAACTCAGCAAACGGTTTCGGTTTGGGGATTTCGCACTTTAAAGCCAACTGCCTCCAAAAAGCGTCCACTTTTTCTGGGGCATAAAAATCGGTGCTGTTCAACCAACGCCAGCTGTTTGCATCCTCAGTCACTTTGAACTGCAAATGTCCATTCTCGAAACGAAAGTCATTAATTGCCGCTACATTGGCAATTTTTGGACGATTCTGTGGGTGGTAAGGGTATTTGGTGCTAGTCTTCAGAGATGACTGGTCACTTTCTTCAGATGCCTCCATGATGATTGGGTAAACTTGGTCTGTTGACACTTCTCAGCTGGAGACAGATTTGATGTCGATTGCAACTTTGGCCATTGCCACAAGATGGCTGTGAGCGTTTCTGTCAAATGTCTGAGATAAAGATTTTATCACCGAATATCATTGCAGCGCATATGATTTACTAACGATAGTGATAAAAAACAGTTTCAACGACTTTGTTTAAATGAACAGCAGAAGAGGCAATTCTTTGAGAGTTTAAGCAAAAATGTGAATGAATTATAGCCAGTTGGTGCTTGTTTCTGAAGTTGTTGGTAAACTCAGCACTCAATGTATTTTATTTGCAAAACGGCAGTTTAGTTTATGTTCTCCTTTGAAGGGCGATAAACATGGAGCAAATGGTCATTTCCGAAGTCGATACGATTGTGGGCGCAGTGAGACAAGTGAGAAGAGGGCCATTCGCGCGACACGACATCATCCTCAAGACAGTTTCCTTTTCATAATTCATAACGAGCCATCAGCAAGAAAGAACTGCAGTTTCTGAAGAGAGAGAAAAAGAACCCCTCGGCTCGTTCTGTGATTCAGCTCGATAGTTGGCGCGATAATTTGGCCACTTAGCTCGTCCATTACCACTGACTGGCTCATTATGTGTCTGTGAGTGTCACACAATGAAAGCGGCAGCCACTGCGGACATCGAAACGGACAGAGAGACACCATTTCGAGTGGGAGTCCTCTGCTGTTGGCCACCACAGTTCCCTGCTGCCTGGCACGATAACATAATTTGCTGCATGCGATCTAGGAGAGACAGAGGCAACAAAAAGGGACATGCGGATGATTGATACTCTCTGCCAGAGAGTTAGGATGCTCTTCTCAGTGTACGTCAGTGTTCCTACTTCACCGCAAGGACACAATCGCTTCCCTCGACTCTCATCACCGATCGAACATATGCTCATTCAGTGGCCGATGAATGAGAATAGACGCAACGGTCTCGGCAAGGAAGAAGAAGAACGCTCAACCAACAGTTCTCCTTCTCCTTCTCAGCTACACGCGATAATCGACAATTGAAGCGACGGCAAATGTGAGATGCAAACTCGAGTGGGCGCATCGTTTTGTGCGGGTGCCAGTCTTGCTCAATCTACTCTGCTCAATGGGCATCAACTGAACAACAAACAAGTAACAGCAAAGAAAGAAAGAAGTGCCTCTCCACACTGACACCTCTTCCTGCCTCAGCTTCCACTGAATTGATCTGCTTGAGCACGCACTGAAACCATTTCCAAAAAGACGTTCATTCAGCACGAGCCGGAGAGCAGAAAAGAAGTGCAACAGCAAACATTAACATTGAAAATGTTTTTATTAATTATTTGCTGAAACCAACGAGGCAAAACGGATGATCTGGCGAGCGTGCCGTTGCTGCTTGCTTTCTCAGTATACTGAATATTTTTCTGCCGTTAGAATCCGAGTTCTGCAATGAATGGACGGCCGATGTGAATCAGTAGTCATTGCTGCTCCCATTCTCAGGACGCATCCTCTTCCCTATAGAGTGCCGAGTTGACGCTGCTGGGGCTGTGTGAACTGACAGCTATGACAAAGTGAGTAGTATACGGCCACTGTTCGCCCTTCTGTGTCGGTTGATTCACTCATTTCATTGTGAACTCGTTTTGCTTCATTCGCCTTCTCATCCTCATCGTCACCCGTTTCATTTTTTATAGTTCTCTCAGAGCATCGGCTGTAAAGCAACCTTAATGGCCGATTTATTGTCTGATCAGCAAGAGCACTAAGGAGGCACTTCCCAAGAAGTGGTAATGATGATGGTGATCATCACCATGGTAATTTGCAGCCCGCCGATGGATCTGTTGTGCAATGCACTAGCCTATGCACTTTGACGCTTTGAAGCACTTTGTCGATGGTGTGAACTCGTATTCTCCATTTGAATGCACGGAAATTGATTAGACTTATTCTTTGACAGGCTGCAAATTTTACAATTTATAGCACTGCTCAGAGATGTTCAGACCAGAGCTGGTGGTGCAGCTGACAAGACTGTGAGCACACCGAGAGCACATCTGTGTTTTTCTGAGACGATGATAACTCTTTGCTCGCTAATTGCCTAGCCGAACCTGGACCGCACTAGCGCATCGTAGATCATCACACTCGCACCGAACTGACACTGCTCACTGTACTACTTTGTACTGCACGTTCTTTCATTCTCTTCGTTGCTTCTAATGAACTGCCATAAATAATGTCGTTGGTGTGTGCTGTGAGCTGTTATTGCCGCCAATTGCTATGCAAATTGACCTCGACACAAGCCGAGTCGCACCAAATGCCACCGTCAATTTTGTCATTTCGGTGTTTTTGCTCATCACCACTAATTGTCGATCATAGAGCTGGTAATTAATGACACCCAGTTCTATGCGTTCAGAGTTTCACCAGAGCCTGTGCAAGAGCCTGCGCGGCAAGCACTCTGCGACAGAGAGAGAGAGAGAGAGAGAGAGAGAGAGAGAGAGGGAAGGCGAGCAGAAAACAAAGATAGCAATGAGAAGACGGGTGACAAATACACTTGCAATTTTACACGATTCACAGACAATTTCTTGTGATAAGTTGAGAGTCATTTTGCTTGCTTGTTATCTTCTTTTTTTCTTTTTCTGCACAGAGAGAAGACCAGTTGTTTTGCAGCTCGCTCGAGTTCCTTTGCCGCAATCGTACACGCCATCATCAATCTTAATTTCCACCCTGTAAGTGTCTGGTCCGACAGACTGCACCGACCGACCCCAAGGAACGACATAACTCGACAAGCAAGTGCATGCTTTCTCATTGCGTCTTTTCAGTGGTTTTCCTCCTTACTCACCTCCCCCTTTTCTTCTCCTGTCGCCCAACCGCAAAGAAGCAAAAGATTCATGAAAAGTGACAACTTCTAATTACTTTTCTCTTGACTGTCTGCCACGGGCAGCTAACGCCCCCAATTGACAGTATCAATTATCGATTTATCAAGTAGCAGGCAGGCTCATCTTCTGGCTCAATTTTAAAGTTGGTTCGCATCTGAACTTGCAGCAAATACCACTGCCACGCATCTGAGCAGTTGAGGTATTATAATAAATGAATCGATCGATCTAAATTTAGACAAATTTGCTCAATCCGGTCGCGCGGTCTATTTGTGGTGATCTGTGTGTGACTGCGCCACATGCGCGCCGCAGCATCTTCTGACAAGACGCAAAGATACATGCCTTCAAGTAGGCCGAGAAGGTCAATCCGAGAAGTCGATAGCGATTAGAAAGGAGAGCGTTGTGCAAAGGTGATCAGTGAGATCAGTGATCACCCGATTTACGACTGCCTTGAAGACGCTCCTTCAACTCAAAGCTGTTCATTGACTAGAAGTGAGTGAAAGAGTGAGTGAGTGAGTGAGTGAGTGTGCTTTATGCGGTTTGTACCTAGGTGATACACAGCGGCAAAAGCACTCAAAGGCTCAGTGGTGGGTTCTCCCGAGAAAGGTGCACGTGAGAACGGGGAAACATTACGTGCACTGAAATGCAAAGTACCTTTCATATCAGAGCGGCAGGTTGTTGAGAGAACTAGGAATGTGGAAAAAAGTGCGCTCCCTTTGCATCGGCATCATGTGAACAGTACCATGTGTGTTTTCGCTTTCGAGGTCAGAGTCTGAGCAAAGGTGCCAAGCAAAGCAGCTTCATCGGAGGTGCGCATTTTGTGCACCATTCATCTTTGATTCATTCGGTATAGCACAGGTAAGCATTTGGGGAATAAAAACTGCAGTGCTTCTGTATGCATTGGGCGCCATTAGAGCTGGCCTGGCAACCGCCGCACTCAGTTCATTGCCTCGCTGAGACAGAGGTTCTAATACAAAAAATGTGCTTAATAAAATAAATGAACAGAATTTTGAGAATGAATTCTTTGCCGTGAGTTGAGGTGATAAATGAGAAGTGGCAGCAGCAGCAGCTTTTTGGGTAGTTGTGGTGTGTGCGGGCATTCGGCGAGAGTGCCATCACACTGCGACTGTGCTCTTGGGCGGCATTTGTTTGTGCATCTGACAGGCACTGCATTCAGCAGTGCACGCAATTCGCGTTCGAAGGCAATTGATTAGTAAGGTGGGGGTCGTCCTCGGCTGCTGCTGCTCGATGTGTTGTCTCGCTGGTGAATCACTAACGAGGTAAGCAGTGTGTGTGCCACTCGCGCCACTGCGGGATTAGTGTGACTGGCACTGGCCATCATCGCTGCAGTACTACTCGCAGATATGTTACCAATGGCAGTGTTATAAGGCGGTAATGGCTGTAAACGAAGACGAATCGAGGCATCTCTTGCTGCGATTACCAACTGCACCACACACGCACACACACCAGTGGCGCAAGGCAAAGCTAGACCGACACACACAGACAAAGACACTCGCATCGGAAGGGCATCAGCTGTGGGACGGTAAGACGGTAGGGCAGTCGACTTGAATGTGTATCGCTCACTGGTTGCCAGGAGCAGTGCTGTAGTCAGGTTATTCAAGCACAGACTGACACACACACACACACAGCACACACAGCACACTTTGACGCCCGTTTTCATTCACAAGTAATTTATGTTCATTAATTGTACTGCCTGTTCATGCCCATTCGCGGACTGTCTTTCCCTCTGACTGCAGTAGAATTCCAGTAATTCCTCTCTTTTGCTCACTTGAATAACACTAACCAAGCTCGCAATGACAGTGTCCAGTTAAACTGATGATCGACACCACTAGCTGCCTGTTAGTGTGGGCAAACTTTAAATCGAATACCAAGGGAGGGCGACAATAATCGATATTATAGGGAGGCAGAGTCTGATGATCACCGCGAACTGAATTAATTGCAATCAATGAGCACTGAATTGAGCTTTTAAACTCGCACGCAAACTGTATTGACAAATGATTCGCTTTAATGCTGCTCATATCACTGTACAACGTCTGGAGACCAGAGCAATCGACCGGGCAAATGCTGCAGCAGCAGTTTCTTCAAAGTAGTTGTGGTGGTAGTGGGAAAGAGAAAGAGAGAGAGAGAGAGAGAGAGAGAGAGAGAAAAAACTGCTTTGCTAATCTACTGCAGCAGTCACTCGATCAGCATGACTTTGAAGAAAACGCCGAAAGCTTAAGAAAGTGAGACCTCGTGTGTGGAATAGTAAAGTAGTAGTAGTAGTAGTAACGAAAAGTAAAAAGAAGTGCCGAATGCATGAGAAGGAGCAGCCAAGAAGAGACAGTCATAAAGACGATTCCGGTGATTGAAGCTCGAGGCTTAGCATCACCATTGAGGGTAGTGCCCCAGTGGATGCTGATACTCCTTCCGACGTCAGCTTCTCGGCGGCAATTGTAAATGCAAATGAGCATCGTTTGGTTTATTGAGTTAACCACTCACTACCCATCGTCGAATGACCACTTTTTACATGTAAAATGGCACCGGTGATCAGTGCTCACAATTGACGGCACCTCTAGTTTACAACTTTTACTACTACTTAAGGTTTCAGTTGCCATGTCTAATTTACGACTCGCTGAGAGCGCACTGACTACCAAGGCTGGCTGAATCAGCTCTTGGATCAGCTTTCAACTTGCAGGCTTGAAGAGAGCTAATGCGAGTGAATGAAAACAAGAGTGGCAAAAACTGCTCACACAGTTGGCACTTCCATTACTAAGGTTACAGCGGAAGACAATGCGCCAGTTAGCCAGAGTCAAAGTGGATATCACCTTACGCTAAAAGGGCAGCAATTAACACAATCACTATGCAAAAAAGCAGCTCAGCAGCAGTGCTCACAATGCTCCAACTGACTTTGCATGTGGTCGAGTTTAAATTTAGCATTGCGTAAAACCTGGATATGCTTGATTGCTGCGCCAGCACTGGTACTCAAGGGAAGTAGTGTTTAGTGGTTAGTGCACCGAACCAGCATCTGCATGCCTAAGCATCTCAGTCAATTGCAGCATCGTGTCTGTCATATGACAGTGCGCCCAAACATGCAATAAATCAGTTTTCAGTTTTCAGTACTGGCAGCAGCAGCAGCAGTATCAGCATCAACAACATCATGCAGCCATTAATTCGATACATTTCGATACAATTAACCAGTTCGCTGTGTAATGAGATTAAACAAGGCGGTGTAATTTTTCTTGAGAACAGCAACAAAAGAGGCCAGAATAGAGAGCACCATTCTTCTTTGTGCTATTTCCATAACAGAGTATCGTTGGCGGCAGCTCTGTCTGCGCCTCTTCTTCACTTTGCCTTACAGTGGGTCTTCTCTCAATCTGTTGAGGGAGAAGAGCAGCCAGATGTCCAAGTCACTTGCTCAATGGCAACGGGAGACGAGCCAGTGGCAGTAGTAGAGCGAGCTCGTTAGAATGGGCGAACAAAAGAATCTCGCCGCTGTGCGCCCAACCGTTGGCTCTACTTGGCGCAACCGCAAACTCGGTATTTTCGTATACTAAATTGATATCGCTCCCAATATAATAATGACTGGCCATTTTTTATAGTGGTGCTGGTGATGGTAGTAATGGCCTGTAAGGCTCATTTGTTCCCATCATCATCATCATCTGAATGGTGATCTAGCTGGCAATGGCACAATCTCGCCGATGATTTGAGTCACAGTCACTCCACCCAAAGTAGATCATTAAGTGGCCACTGCGCACAGTGCATTTTTTCCTGAAATGAGGCCTGAGCACAGTTTTGTTGGCAGCACAAACTTACTGAGCAAAAAGGGAGAGAAGAGAACCAGCCAAGTTGATCTAATTGCGATGTATTGTTCGTGATAAGGCCATCGCTGACACTATAGAGCAGCCTGACATCATCATCCGATCATTAGAGGAGACTGTTTTTGCTTTGCATGTGCCGATTGTCCAACTGACTGCCATCTTGACATGGTAAGCCTTTCGCGGTAAACTGAAAATAGCGGTTGGATCAAATTGCAAATTCTAAGCAAAAACAAAAGTAATGGCCAGTAGACAGTAGAAAGATAAAGTGAAAAAAAGAAAAAATATACTTGATCTTCTGATCGTGAGATAGAGAGGCAGAAAACAGAAATGAAGAGGAGACACTGAAAAAGATATGTGAACAGTACTGGCCAGTGAGAAGTGACCTTGCACTGAAGGCTGCACATACTGCGCCAGTTGTCATCAGCTGCAAGAGGAGATGAAGCTCCGAAGACGACCAACAGCGAGGCCTCTGGTTCGCTGGGGTCAAGTGAAGTGTGTCGTAAATTTAGCCCAGTTTAGTTCCCATGGGTCGCTCTGCTCCGATCATCAGTGGCAATGAGTGGGCGAGTGGGTGAGTGACAGTGCACCACAGTGCAACCACCACCACCACCACCACTTGCGAGGTCTTCGAGTCTGCAAGGCTGTCCAGGCAGAGGCAATCGACCAGGACAAGTGCGTGTATGTGTGTGTGCACAGCTTTCTGTAATCTTTGCTTTTTAGAAAAATCGTTGCTGTTTTTTACTGCTCTTCTTGGGATAGAAATGTCTCGTTAGATGCATGTAACCAGAGACGAACACGGTCCCATTTAAGCGGACATGTGTGTGTGTGTGCTAGAGAGTGTGTCTTAATTAATTTAATGTGCCAAAGTTTGTTGAGAAAAGTGCAGCTGAAAACTTGGAAAGACGGTCGCAGCTATCGGTGACAACGGCTTTGGCCTTCACTCGGTCTTTTACTAAACCATGTGCTTTTGTTTTGGTGCTGTGAGATACTAACTGGTTGCAAACACTGAGAACCACTGCCCTAAATCACAAAATGTCCTACTTTGAGGTAGACACGTTAAAAAACAAAAAAAATATTTACAAAGTTGCTTAAGAAATTAGAGCAACTTTGAGAGTTGCTCAGTAGCCTAAGTTGAGAAACCTAATTGAAAGCAAGATCCCAGTCAGTGCTCTGAGAGAATAATCTTTTGGTCATCATTAAAGAGCATTCTTTTTCTCTCTTTTTCTGTGCTAGTGAATTGCTCAATCCGTGCTGCGAGAGAGCATCGAAATGCAATTACCACCGGAGCCTATTTCATTTCCAATTGTGAATTGCTAATTTATTTAATACAATTAAATCACGCTGTTTAATAAATCACAATCGTGACACCGACAAAATTGGCAACTTTTGGCCGCAACTGTTCGCCGCCGTTGCCTTTGCCGCTGCTAGCCAGGACTTGCAATTTGAAGGCAAATAGATCGCAAGGGAGGAAAGTGGGAGCAAAGTGGAGGGAGAAAGCGGGCATAGCAGCAGTCGCAGTTTGCACTTCGTTTTGATCACTGGCAAGTGCGCGGCAGGGCAAGTGAAGTGGAAGGCACTGGAGTCGTTTGTTGTTATTGACACCATCACCGAGGCACGAAGAAGCCGAAAGTTAAGAAGCTGTGCACTCGGAGGTGTGGATTGCAGGTGGCTACTCATCATGTCAGCCACAAAATGGATTGTCCTCGCCAACTGGTACTCGGTACGGACAGGTAAGAGTGCAGGTTTTCGGCAATCGCTGCCTGCCCAGCTGCATGACCGAGATCGATGGTCAAGATGAAGGGCGCCGACAAATGCTCAGTGCCACCACCAGTTCATATATGCCTATTTCCATTTGCTGGTAAATACGAGTTTGTAGATTATAAAAACAAAACAATATTAAATCTGCATCTTCACTGTAAAGCATCGTGAGGTGGATCAGACGATTGTTGGACAAAAGTGAAATGGCCTCTTGTTTAGTACCAGTGTTTTTGGCTCACTAATGAACTGAATTAGCATTTTCTGGCTCAATTTGTCCCTATATTAGAGAGGGAAAAGGTAGGCAAGAAAAAGGAGGTAAACAGAGAAAGGAAACATGCACCTCCTGACCTTTCACTCTGATGAGTGTGTTTCGCAAAGTGAGGACAATTAGCCACGGTAGCGTCAGTCATTTAGTCTATCCACTGTAGTAGTGCGTGTGTTGCATTCAACTTTCAAGATCATTTGAATATTAATTAACAGAGTAGCAGTGACAACTTTGCCTACAAAGCAATAGCCGATGGTGCGAGTCACTGAAGTTAGAGTGCAAAGTGTAGCTCAACTTGTCTGTTAATTGTGCAGTGATAAATTTGGTATGTCTCAGTAATGCAAAAGAGAGAATTGGCCACTGCACTTTGCTGATGTTCATCGGTGTGCAGAGACAAAGCACAGCCAATTAGCTAGTGAAGTTTGTGTAGGTTTGAGTCAGCTGGACTCAAAGCGAGGCTCGAATTAGCCCGATTACAAGTAGCCAATTGAAGCTGTCCAAACGCGCGCCTCTGCCTCACTGTCTCACTAAAAAAGAGCATCAGTGGCAGCTATAGCAGATATCCTGCGGTCCATTACACCACTGGCGCAAGCATCACACACCGGCAACAAATGGCAATAATATACGGCAATATATTATCTTGTCACATTTCCAGCCTAAATAAATGAGCTTTTTCAAATCGAAATTACAACACAGCGCGCCACCAACACCACCAGTACATACACACACACACACAGGTGAGCGAAAGCAGAAGAAGGCAGTGTTAGCAACAGTGGCCACCAGTGCCCGACAGAAAGAGAGAGGCAGCCTAGCAGTGTTCCCCCTTGGTCAGAGTTCAGCCGCCGATGTTAATTGTGTGACTGTCTAATTAATTACCAGTGCATTTCTACAGTCCAACAGAGAGACACCGACAGAGCGAGAACACGGCACTGATGTGCGCTCAAACCGTCAGCGAAAGGTTGTCAGGTGAGAGAGCTGAGCATGCAGAGGCACTCAGACAGCGCGGTACTTCCATTCAAGTGCTACTTGCTCTAGGTGCCAGTCCTAATGATGAGCAGTGCTGAAAAGCGACAGAGAATGCCATGGAGTGCCATCACTTACAGCATTGCCCCCATCGCGTTACCCGGAGATCGGCGACTTCAGCACCAGCACCACAGTCATCGTCAGTCATCACAGTGCGTAATGCTGCGCTGTACTGGACAGGAACAGCAGCAGCAGCAACATCACTTGCAGCAGACATCGAGACAAATGATATCGATTTGGGTAATTGGATAAGACTTACTAGCACATGGTGCTACGATGGCTGGCTCTCTGAAGTGCAATCCCTCCATCAACTTGCCAGGCTTTAGTATACCACACACTCCAGTGAAGGTTTACCACCGGGTGCAAAAATAGTCAATTAAATCATAATAGTTGCATGTTTTTTCAGCTATCAGCAAAGTTTGTTGTCAAATTTATCATAGAAAATGTCAAAGTGCTCCCAGTGGAGTGTCTATACAATGTACAAACTTGACTCCAGTAGAGTAAATCTATATTACGCCAGTATATGAAGCCAACTTGAGTTGGCCATTCACAAAATAAAAAAAAGAAAAAGAAGCACGTCCGACATTGGAGAGGGCTCCGTAAAGTCGATCGGAAGAAAGTCTAATCTTCTTCAGCAGTGCATAGAAAGTGACCATCAAGTAGGACAGAGCGCGATAAACTGCCGGAAAAGGTGCTCGAGTTTACTACATTGCTAGCTGCCATCACTATCACTTCCCAATCGATACTTGTGTGTGATAATTAAGCAATCATTGTCGATATTGATTGAGATCACCAAGCACGCTGATAATCGATTACGATTTTCTCAATGAACGTATGAAAGCCATCTGACCAGTTGTGACTTTTCTTGCAGCTCGACACAGCTTACTATAGCTACTGCTTCCTCATTTTGCTCGTCACATGCACTCACTCACTCACAATCACACTGCTATCTCTCTAGCAGTATTTGTCGTCGCCTGCATCATGGACCATGGAAGGGCAAAGAACAGCTTAATTAGATGCAAAATGAGCGTACGCCAAAAAGCAGTAAGCTCAGGCTGAGACGTCACATTCAATTCAATGGTGAACGCCTATTTATTAGTGTTGACATTTGTCATCTCTTGCCTTGCACAACGCTCAGCACAAAGCAGCCTCAATTGAGGGCAGCTGCTAGTTTTGCTGACTAGTTTGCTGCTTAGCACCAAGGGAAGGATTCAGAGAGCTAATGCAGCAGAAACACCAGCAGCAGCCTAAGAATAGTGCCTACGCAAGACACTACTGCGCGAACTGAAGCGGACGACACAAATTGATTTTGATGACACTGGAGAGCACCGCGAAAAAGAACTCATTTCACTTGTGCGCCTAGTAAAAGGCTGCTTATCTCAATAACGATCGAGGACAGAATAGGAAAGAATAGTGCACTTGCTAATGTGGCCAATGAATTCATTCAGTGCTCGCCCACCGAGCGAAATGAGGCCCACTGTGAGTGGTGCAAGAGAGCATTGCCAGCATACGAATTCGGAAAGCGCAAATTCCTTGCAGTGAAAACGGTTGTCTCCCTTGTACCATCAGCACACTGCGCACACAAACACGTTTTATTTTCGTTTGCCGAGTGTCAAATTTCGAAAAGTTGGTTTGCGCTTGAAAGGAGACAACGAGACCCGAGTGAAAAGACAATACGCCAATTGAGAGAGACAGGCCTGAGTGGGACTGCTCAGTGCTGCTGATGCTGAAGTTGCGGTTGCTTCTGCTCACCACAGCACTCTCTACAGACTTTTCATTTCTACCACTGAACAGTACTGTCTTTCACTCCGTCATCACTGCTGCCTCTGTCGATATATTTCAGTGTGTTCGAATTCATGCGGAGAATATAATAAGCAGTGGGTGAAGGAGGATGCAGAAAAGGCAGCTGTGGGCATGTGATACATTGATGCACTGCCACTTGGGCGCCTTTCACTTGCCCCAATTGGACCTGCGCATTCAAATGGCTATAAATAGCTTCACTGTAGCTCAGTCAACTTTATCATTGAGAAGAAATATGACAATTTACTCAGTTTGACGTGTTTTCTTTTACAATAGTTTTGAGATGATAGAACGAATACAGAAGAAGAAGAATATGAGAGGGAGATTGGAAAGTCGAATCACCGAAAATTGGCAGTCATCACTGGTGATGGCCTCGCTAATGAGGTCCGTTTGTTCATGCTGCATCAGCCACAAGACATTGACAATTTGTCATGTATTTATAGCAACCCAACAAATAGCAGACTGAAGCATTCAAAGGAAAGCACTGCAAATGTACTGTGTACAGTTAAGTTCATCTTTGTTCACACTTGCCTAAACGACACATCTTCTGATCGATACTATTTTGTTGGTGCTTATGTTGTCTCTTCTTCCTTCTCCATAACGACCATTGATTCTTAAGCAACATCGTTTCCTTGTACTTCAAGTAAAATGTTCAGAGTCGTTGAAGCTGAAAGTCGTAGTAGTCGTCAAGTTGTGATCGGAAATGGTCCATCTTACACTGTGTGCTGGTGGCGGTGGTGCACTGCCAGAGATTAATTTGCCAGAATGGCAGATAACTACTGGAGAGCGGCACTGTACCGCAGCACTACCGCAATGTGTCTGAGAGCAGTGCGTAAATTAATGAACCGATAAACTCACTTGTGTGAGCTAATAAATGAGCAAATCTCGGGAAAGGTGTGGTGTGAGAGTGGTGCTGTTTTCTCGCTGTTGGGCAGTAATTAGATTTAAATAGTAAATATATATTTATATGCGCTTTCCTCGATTCTATCAATCGAGCAAATTGTGCCTGTGTGTGCTTGCGCGGCAAATGTCACTCGGCACTCTACGGGCGCGATGCACTTGATGCGATTTAGCAAATAAGAAGCAGCATTTGATTCTCAGTGAGCTTCTTTCTCTCTCCTTCAAATTGTGCAAACTGTGTGAGAGTTGTGCCGCCTAGAGACACTAGCTGCTTGCCAAATTAAGTCTTGATTTATTATTTATTTCTACAGCGTACTTCATTTTATTTGTGAAAAATATTTCAAATCTGCAGCAGATCTTGCAAGATCTGATGGGGAGATGAAGAGGGAGAGAAAAAAGAGAGGTTAAAATTGAGTAGAAAATCGCTCGGAAGTGTGATCACACTGATCACACAGTTTGCTGAATGGTGCGGCAGCCTGTGCTGCTTGGCAGACACCTCAATAGATCAGTAACAAACGCCGGTAATCTCATCTTTATAAATTATGATTATCATCCTAGCATTTGGTGATTTTTAATCCTTTCAGCAAAGAGTGCTGCAGTGAGCTCCTTGCTGTTCATTAAAGTATCTGGAAAAGAGTAAGATGCAGACAAATTAAAATCAGCTGTAAAAACAAAAAATGTAAAAAAACTTTTAAACAAATAAGCAAGCAGTTCAGAAAGATTGCGTGTGAGTTTGAATGCGTATTTGAATCAATCGATTTGCTCAAATTGGCAAAAGGCAATTTGTTAAACAAACAAGTACTAAGTGGCGCTTGTAGCAAATTGTTTTGCTGCTGTTGGCGTTGAGAGACGAAAAGACTGTAGAGATGTGCTCCAGTCTGACGTTGGTGGCGCGCGTCCGCCAGCGTGCGTAATGGGCCTATTAGAGGGTCATTTAGGGAATGACTTACCTGACAGCAGCTGAAGGTAGGTTGGGTCCGCGTGTCAAGGTAGGCATTGTTTGCCTACTGAAACATGCAATTATCCGCAAAAAGGACAGCACCGATGCCATGAATGAGATGTGCTGTCCAGTGCGCCTGTCCTCAGTGCTGGTCGTCTTCTTCGTTGCCCCTGACAGGCAATCATTGACTGCCAGCTCAATAACCACTTGGGTGTTGAGGAGCACTGGCGGCGAGGACAGACACTGGCCCACATTAGCAGGATCACTTCTCAGAGGTACTTCCTCTCTGCAGTGGTAATTGCCCGTCTGTGTGTGTGTGTCTGCCTGATTCTCATTTCTACTACTACCACCTCAGCCTGGTGACTCCAGTGCCCGGTGGCAGAGGACAATAGGCAGCACTATAATCAGAAGTGTCTCGAAAAGGAGGCGATGCTACTGGCGGCAGTTGCCATTGTCCGACTTTTCCCAGTTTACAGTTGTCAACGGCGGGTGACGCGCGCACATGCACGCACAGGCATTGCAGTGCGTCAGTGCACTCACTCTTTTCCAGCCACCCTAAGCCCATTAGCATCGGCAGCAGTCAACCCGCTCAGTGGGCATCATCTCGCTGAGTGAGGGCACACACATCATCCTTGAAACCAACTCCATTCATGTCTCCTCACTCTCCTGCTGATCGCTTGTTTGTCAATCACTGACACTGCCGCTGCCGCTGTGCAGTCGAAGACAAAGCATTGCCAGAACTCGATGCCGTCTTCACTCGATGAAAGGCTCCATCAATGTTAATTACCACAGAGAGAGTCAGATCAATCGATGACGGGCCCGACAAGTTGTTTACATTGTATGCACGCCAGTACTCTCGAGCCCGCAGACACTGAGCAGTGAGAAAGAGAGAAGGCAAACAGTACAGACGCATCTCCGATGTCCAATTACCATTGTGATTAGTACCATTTACTGTTGCGGCGGATCATATCGACAGTCAGAATCAGCCACACATGCTGAATGCTGTATAATTAGCCGAAAAGTACTACTCTCCACTGTACTCTCACTTCAATGAGGGCCATCCTCATCGAAAGGCAACACGCGATCACATGTCAAACAACAACGATGACGACGGCTGCTGCTGCCGCTGCTATTTCTGTACCATCATCTGCTGCACTTGTCTAAAGAGACTTCTCTTGAAGGTTCTCCTCGGGGAAAGAAAACATACACACAACACCATCATCACTACCATCACCACCACCACCACCACCACCACCACCACCACCACCACCACCACCACCACCACCACTCCTCCTCCTCTTTCTTCATGTAAATCTGTTAATTGGCAGTTGTAGTGAAACAGCGAGTGCAACAACAACAGCAACACTGTGTTTGCCAAGAGTACTGAGCAGCTTGAAATTGATTCTCTGGTTTATTGGCAAAATGAGATGAGATGATGTCAGATGATGATTGTGTGCATGTGTGTGTGGTTGTGTGTGTCTATGTGTTTGTTTGTGCTTTATTACATGAGAGTGGAGGCGACGAGGTGGCACCAAGATGAGTTCACCAAGGCAATGGAATGTGTGTTCTGATCTGGCCTGGCTAGTCGGCGCGCTCACTAGGACGCAGTTCGTCGTCTCGATGGCACAGTCTGATGGCGTCCGCCGAAAAAAAGTCGCGCCCAGTTTCTCCTCACTGTCACATGCACTCTCATTTCTCTCTTTCACTTACTTTCTCTTCCTCTTTCTATCGTCCTGAACCAGCCATCATGATGATCTCTGAGCTATCAGTGGCCAGCTAGACGCAACTCTGCTACTCAGCACCACAGTGGTGTACATGTGTGTGTTGTCTGTGTATGTATGTGTGCTGTATGATAGTGTGTTAATAAATATATATGTCACTACAATTTACAGTTAGGAGGAGAAGCGCAATCGCCAAATCAATGTACAACAAGGAAAGGATAAGCAATACCACCTATAAAAATCGTGTATGCTGGCGGTGAAGTAATCAAACAACGAGCAAACGGTGAACGATGCAGCCAATTCAGCGCGCCCATCGCCTCAGTATCTAGGGCAGCCATTGAGGACGGCTTATCACACCAAAGTGTAGTAAGCAGCATGGGGACATCATCAATGGCCAAGGCTAGGTCCAATGTGCAAGGCACCTTTCAGCGCCTTAAAACTGCGGCCTAGCACCACTGAAGGCGACCACTGCTGCGGCCATGCTGGCGCCGTACTTGCTGTAGCTATCAAATGCAGAAGGATTGGCGGCCACTGAGGCGGCCGCCGCCGCGGCAGCTGATGATGAGAGCACCGAACTGAGCTGAAACATGGTCTCGGCAGAGGAGGCGCCCGCGTGGTGCATGACTAGAGCGGAGGGAGCCACGTCGGCGAGGTGGTGCCCAGGAGAGGAGTGCAGCGAGTGGATGCCGGTCTGTCCGAAGTGGTGACTCTGGTGGTGAGAGGGATGGTGACCGAAGCGAAAGCCATGCGGGTAGCCCATTGAAGAGACGGCGGAGAGGGCGGACTGGCTGCCGATGCTCGTGCCGAAGTGACTGCTGGGAGGGTCCAGGCTGTGGCTGCTCGGCGTCAGGCTGCCCAGTGCGGAGAAGATGGACGCCTCGGGGGAGCCGGTGGTGGTCGTGCCGTTCATTGCACCGCTGCCCACCACTCCTCCTCCTCCCCCTCCTGCTCCTGCGCCCACTGCCGTACCTGCAGCAGCAGCACTGAGCAGTTCATTACTGCTGCTAGTCCTGCCCGAGTTGCCCTCTTCGAATGACTCGTCATCTGTGGAGTCGCCCGAATTGGATGACTCGTTCATCACCTTGTGGGACGTCTTGCTGAGGCTACCCTTGTCGTTGGAATCTCTATACAAAGTACACAAAGGCCACGCCAGGGGTTATGATCTGCTACTGACTCAGACGGGTGCTTTCAATGCTACTAGGTGACGGGGATTAGAGCTCCAGAGCATGCACTCAGTCTCCACTTACCTGTCTTTTGCCTCAGCCGCCCGGTCTCGCTGTCTTCGGTTTTTAAACCAATTGCTAACTAAAGAAGTGGGAATGAAAATATTTTGACACAAGGTTAGAGACTATTTCCCTTGCTGCTCAAAAATGAAAATAAAAACAAACCTTGTGTTGTGGTGAGTCCGGTCGCTTCGGCAAGGTCTCTCTTCTCCCGAGGGGATGGATAGGGGTTTTGAGAGTACCACTCGCGAAGGACATTTCTTGACTTCTCTTTGAAGCAGTATGAGGTCTCCTCGCCGTCCCAAATGGTTCGAGGAAGGGGATATTTTCTGCGGATGCGGTATTTGCCAACTGCACCCAGCGGTCTTCCACGGGCTCTTTCAGCTTCGATGTAGTGCGCCTTGAGCCAAAGTGTTTGCAACCTCGCATGTGAACTAACACTAAAATTGTGACTTTCCAGAATTCTGTACAGTTCTTTGAAGTTGCCCCTATGATGGAGAAAAGAGAACGGAATAGAAGAGGAGAAATAAAGTAAATGGATAAATGCAGTTAGTACAAAGTAAATAAACACAACATTGCTTATCATACAGTACACAAAGGCACCCATAGTGAAGCCTAAAGATTCAATGCAAGGGCATCAAAGCGAAGGGGAGGACATGCTGGTGGCGTTGCTACTAGCAAAGACGACAAAAGATGCAGTTATGTTTAGTGAAGTGGACCACAAACACACTCGCCCTGGGTCTGAGCTAAAGAGCAAATGCTAGCTTGGTAATTTGATGCCTGCTTTGAAAATGGCTTAGCAGGCAAAAGAGTATAAAGTAGAGAGAGAGAGAGAGAGAGAGAGAGAGAGAGAGAGAGAGAGAGAGAGAG
>JAALOO010000342.1_pt1 | contig 42566 bp, 40 predicted proteins | sample 7257641 | NCBI WGS metagenome assembly JAALOO01 (sample SAMN14085613, study PRJNA598686) | mite metagenome | biome: ENVO:01001000; feature: ENVO:01001002; material: ENVO:01001226; isolation source: single female mite from University of Michigan culture on fish food culture... ...
GGGAGAGAGAGAGAGAGAGAGAGAGAGAGAGAGAGAGAGAGAGAGAGAGAGAGGAAAAGAATTGAGAAGAGAAGGAAGTTGCCGTCTAGAATGACAGTCCTCTTTGTGGTGACGGCGGCGGCGAAGGAATGACACATCTGGCGAAGATGAGCGAAAAGTGCCAGTCGGAGGTCTCTGTCTGCGGGTCGTAAAGTGTCAAAGATGGCTGGCTTTTTCTTTTCTTTCTCCGAAACCTCACTTTCTCTATTAATAGCCTGATGTCTTTTTTGCTGCTAAAAAATGATCATGTGTTTGTGTTCATTTGTGTGTGTGTTGTATTTGATGATGAGCTGCTAAAGATCATACATTTTGCCACTGTCAATCAAATGAGGGTGTATTTTAGTTATGATTTGAAAGAATGCTAAAAACCATAATGAAAAATGCATTCAGCGATCTGATTAGATCTACACTTGATGATGATGTTGTCTGCAGTTTGTACTTGGTCAGAAGTAAAGAAAGAAAGAAAAGGTGGTGGCGAGTCTTGGACAGTCTTTTACTGCCAGGTAGTAATAATAGCTAGCTAGTTGTACAACTTGCTTGTGTTAATGACAATGTGTGCCTGTGCACTGCTGAAAAACTGCGTAGCAGAAGATCGGCGGCGTCTACAGAAGAAAAAACTACAAAGACTTTTTGTTCAAGTTTTTTCTTCAGTAGCTCATCAAATAAACAAACGAAAAAAGTACCACTACTCACCAGTAGCAGGCAAATTGGTGTTCAGTTGAAGAGATAAGTTTTTAGTATCGCGATTTTTCATTATTAGGCGTCGAGTAAAGTTAATGAGTGCTGGCGGTGAATGGTGGCAGTGCAAATTGTCATCTCATGATCGGCGGCGGCTGCTCCTTTCCGATGTCTTTCTCTGATAGCTGAACACAAACGAATGCCGAATGAAGACAAACAGAGGCGGTGACGACGACGATGGCAGTTGATATATGTGCTGATGTGTGTTGATGATTAGGCCAAAAAGGATATACACTGGATATTGGCAGTTCGGATTGTTGAACTGGTAGCCTGTTTACACTACAATCAAAGCAACAGAAACAGTGTCTGAACGGATAAAGCGATCGTTGAAGTTGTAAAGTAAAGTAGCACCAAATCGGCAACGACAAGACAAGACGAGACGCCAAAATAGAATCAAGCACTCAGGCAGGCAACAACAGCCTCAACCAGGTAAAACCACTCGATATAAAATGGAGGTAACCTAAACTTGGAAATGAGCACTAGGTACACAAACACAGAAAGAGTGGAAAGAGAGCCAAAACGGTAGTCAGTGAGGAGGTGATGAAGGTGATTATCAAAGAGGTATAAAAGGTGGTTGGTGGGCGACCAAACGCTGTATAAGTAGTACGGTAGGTAAGCGGTGCTGGCGAAACAGACAGACAGGTAAGCAGAGGTATTATTATTTAGGCAGTGGTTGCAATTGCTCACTCGCGTCTACGTGTCTGGAAGACACCCGAAAGTGGCGGCGGGAGGAAAACGCCATCAAAATCCGCTTCGGCTGAGAGGACCAGCTAGGGCCCGGGAACTGCTGCAGCTGCCGCAGTCAGTGAGAGATCTGAGCGAGAGAGAGAGGCACACTCCACACAAAAGTGCATTGGCCCGAGGACTGTGCTCTACCGTAGAGCCTCTACGACTGAGTGTGTTTCTATCTGTGTTTGCTCTCTCACTTCAGCCTACTCTCGGTGGTGAGCTCGTTGAGAAGTGGCGGCTGGCCGAGCAGACTCTCTCTGCCTTCGCAGCAGAAGCAGGCCTCGAAGGCGGGCAGCAAATGACACCTGCACTGGCAGTTACTGCCTGACCGATGTGGTGTGTGGAAACAGTCGAAGTTTGATTAGATTGCTGATTACTTTAAAAACTCAGAGAGTTGTAGTTCAAACAATATCAATTTAAATGGTCCAAAAAACTGGCAGTTTTAATTAAGTTTGGCAATGGTTTCAGGCAGTGAAAAGCAATTTCCCCTTAGGCTTAAGGCTTCTAGACAGGAAAACACTCTCAGAATGGGAGCTCTTGTGGCGCAATCGGCAGCGCGTTCGGCTGTTAACCGAAAGGTCCTTAGTTCGATCCTAAGCAAGAGCGAATCATGATTCTTTTTGGAGTTTTTAAACACGCCATTCGGAAGAGGAAGGTCGCCGGAACATTTTAGCGAAAACAGAATTGAAAAAACTTGAATAGTTTTTGAAATATCGACTTTTGAAGATGATGAAGTTCAAAACAAGCATTTGCTTTTCTGTTTACGATGGTGCATGCGTAGATAATCACATTACTTTTTTATTTTTTATAAACCCCAACCAAAAACGAAGATTCTAGGAATATTTTAGTGAAAACAGAATCTCAAAAACTTGAATAGCTCTCGAGATATGGACGATTTAAAACTAGGGGATCTTCGGGTGTTCCATTAATAGATTTTGACTGACGCAAGTATAGACGCTCCACAAACCTACTCTTAAACCTCCCCCACAACTACATCTACACTCACAACTAAACCTAAGCATAACATTTCTAGCAAATCTGCTTGACCTCGCCACCTTGGACCGTGAACCGCTAGGGTTTTGCAATAACTTAACCGGCGGCTCACCAGACATCGCTTGTACACTTTAAACATCCACCGCCTCATGCAAGCGTTCCCTTTTTGCACTTTTTAACACGCTCACCCAAAAGAAAAAGGCCCAAGGAACATTCTGGCGAAAGGAGAATTTAAAAAACTTCAATGGTTTTTGAGATATGGACAATTGAAAACAAACAACACTTTTTTGCTTTAAAGTGAATACATGCGGTACTTTTTCTGTGCAGATGGGTGAAAAAAGTAGATAGTTAGGCATTGTCCGGTACTACTACCACAACACTTACATGATTTGAAGCCGTATTTGTCAAAACTTTTTCAGTGTGGACAGCATTTTGGTCAACATTGTCATAGATTGTACAAATGTGCTCAATTTGCTCGCTCAGCTGTCAATCGAGCAAATGTTTTGCATCTTTCATGCACCATTTCAGTAATTAATTCATTATAGTCATTATTTACTCGCACTTGTGCGGCGAGTAAATTATTTCGTTTTCTTGGGTCTTTTTCGGCTCTAGAAGAATACAAAGTTTTAAAAACAGATGACAGCTGCTAGGGGTCTTACCTGATCTGCGCACTCAATACGCGATCTTGAAGTTTCATAAACTCCAATTGTTCGGAGTTGTATTCAATCAAATGTTTTTTTATAATGTCTACAATCTCATTGCTGTGTAGGAAAAAGAAAGAAAATAATGTATACAGTGGTTGCTGAATGGCTAAATGTTTACATTTGACGCATAAGAGCAAAATCGGTTAGATTTTCTTCCAAATCCGTCCTTTTGGCGTATAACTGCATGTCTGCAAGCAAAAAATGTTTTAAAAAATGATGGATTTTTTACACTTATTAAATAATTGAACTTACATAGGTTAAGCACTACTAGATAAGAAAATTGCATGTGCTCTTTTGCAGTTTCGAAAGCCTTAAAGTCTTGATTCTGAGTTAAAGCGGAGTTCACATCTGTTGAGCTACGAGAATTCTCTCCCGTTTGGTTAACATTGTTTGACTAAAAGCAAAAAACGACAATCAAATGAGTTAAAATTTGAATCTGGTACTTACTGTCATGGTCAAGAGAGTGAAAGGTCAGGAGAGAGTGAGAGATGAAAAGAGATGGAGGCTAAGTGCGGTGAGATGCGAGCGATCGAGAATGTGGGCAAAACAAGTGGACGAAATACGAGCAGTCAGCACTTGAGCAGTGACTAATGCACGAAAAATAAAGGGATGACGTAAGCGTGAAAATAAAAAGTCAACTAGTGTCGACTCAATTGGAACAGGGTCTTCCGGAGCGGACAAACTGCCTGTGTGGAGGTGGTAGGGAGAGTGCTGGTCTCTTTGTGGTTTCACCAGGAGGTCTTTCACCAGGAACATGCAGAAGCTGTGGAGCAATAGTTTTCTTCGACGTTTACTTTGGGGTATCAGAGGGTGAAAGAAGAGAATGACAGTTGGTGTGCTCGGTGTGTCGTGGTGAGACGATGATGGTGGGAAGGAGGGCCCCGGAAGCACTGCCCAACCAGGCGGCGGAAGTTGGGCGTAAATACAGCGTGAGTGGCAGCGCTGCACTTTGTGAAAGACCCGCATTGACTATACCGTCGACCAGCGTCGCCGGTATAAAAGCATTGGAGGTATAGCCGTCGCACCCACTCCACTGTCACTCTCGTTCTCGCGTCTTCTATCTGAAGGAAAAAGATTTACCTTCTTTCCTCTACTCGTTTGCAAGTCCACCGCAGACTTTGTCTTCAACACCAACAGTCGTTCCACAGAACACCCTACATCAACTGACCTTTACTCGTCAGTCAACTTTGTCCACCGTAGCCCTGCATCGCACCTGTACAACATATGTAAGAAAAAAACTCAGCACTCGATCATTAAAGGCTCAGATTTCGCGAGCTGTTGTTTACTCAAGTGACTCTGACTCAACGTTGAAGCAACTAGCCATGGCTTCTTCATCGAACCAAGAAATTTTTGTCATTGAGGTTTCTTCAGAGGAAGATACCACTGGAGCTGGTGTTGAGGTATCAGGCAACCTCATTTCTACCCCAACTCAAAGCAATGGCGGCGAAGAAGGGCTTGATGCTCATCGTGAAAGTCTGGAAGCAATGTAAGTAGTGACACTAGTCTCTTTGTGACATTGTCTTATTACGTTTGATTTGCAGACTAATGAATATCCGAAAAGAGAACGCAAATCTTGATTTTATGAATGAGACTATGAAATCCATTATTAAAGAAAATGACGAGTTCGAAGAAAAGCTCGTCAATTTGGAGAAGCAGGCTCTCCTGTTAGAATCGCAGAACATTGCCATTTCAAAACTAGCGAAAGAATTGAAAGACCAATCTACTCGACTGGAAACGCGAATTAAAGTAGCTATCGTTGGGGTGATCATAGTGTTTATTGTTTTCATTCTCGGTAAGTCAATTTTCAGGTGGACAAAATATGGGAAAATCAATTAAATTTGACCTCTCTCTCTCTCTCTCTTTTTCTTTGTTTTAGAATACATTCTGGGATAGCCTAACCTACACAATAATGTGGATCGCAGCAAACATCATCACTTGAATGCTCTTTGGTCCAGCTTCTTCCAGCCAACAGCACCACAGCACTCACGGGAGCACTCCCTCACCACACCCAGTGGATTGTGAGTCCTCTGTGAAAGGCAGTACAGTTTTCCTTAGTTGTATCGTTAATCGACAATATATACATATTTTTATCAATAAAGATCCAGTTCAACATCTCAATCATCTGTCCGGTGTGTGTGTGTAGCCTTTGTGTACAAAAAATTTATATGACACATATAAATCAGTACAGTGGTGATCAATCAGATACAAAGAGTGCCCAGTTTACCACTTGGCAGTGTAGAAGAAGTAGGCGGCGGTAGTTGCATCACTGAAGAGTCAAAGAACTGATGCGGCACCTCAATGACGGCGTTCTGGTACGGCTTTGCCGAGCTGGAGGTTTGAGGATGCTGAACGACGAGGAGGCCACGTCTTTCGCCAGCAGCGTTTCCCAGCACAACCACCTGTTGATTCTTGGCGAGGAGCAGGCGCTTGGAACTGGGATCAGCGTAGTCGGCGCGCATTGTCCTCAACTGCGGAAAGTGGCACTTAAAAGTTCCTGTCGAACTAGTTAAAATGGAGTACGGCCTGGCGGGCGGCAACGGTGGGGGCGTGTGAAGGTCAATGCCAAAGAGGGCGCACGTTTCGCGAACCATGTTAAAGTCGCACAGCTCAACGGCGGCAGAGTTTGAGGTGGAGAGTGGTGCTACTGCTACTGAAGATTTTAATACCTCAGAGGGTGGTGAAAACTGAAGAGATGAAGGCGGTGGGGGAGGTGGTGCTTCTGCAGACAGCTGTGACTGCTGAAGTTGATGGTAAATATGAGAATGAATTTGATGCTGAGGTGGCGGTGGGGTTCCGGTGATCGGCTGGGGACGAGCTGGTCGGTGGACGTTAAAGACGTTAGCCGGAGAAGCGGCAGCTAAGCCGTTCGGCGACACCGGGTACTTCTTTGTCAAGCTGTTAAAGTGAAGATGATGATTCTGCTGCTGCTGAAACTTCTGCGGCCATTGTTGTGGCTGATTCCTCCTCTCCCGCCACGCCCTCCAAGCCGTCTGAATGGTGGCCGCAGCGGTCATCCGCCGCTCCGTCCTCACCAGCTCCAGCTGCTGGCGGGCGCTCTCGCTGAGGAAAATGTGCTTCTTCCCGAGGACGGCACTGACGGAGGCGGCGCTGTTGGCAAAGGCGCCCGCGTCGAGGGCCAGCGCCAGCCGCCGCCGCTCAAAAGCGGCCAAAATGAGGCGACAGTCGGCGGGCAGGCGCTCTTCTTCGCCAGTGGTGGTCGCCACCTTCCTGTTGGGAAGCAGCAGTCGGGAAGGCGTCACCAGCAGGCGGTACCGGGCGCTGAAAGCCTTGAAGCGCATTCGGTGCGGCAGGCCGCCGGCCATCAAATTCACTGTTTCAAGAATTTGCAAGGCGCGCACCTGACGGGCGACGGAGGAGCGCTCAAAGAGGCCCGGTCGGCCGTGGTCGTTTAGTTTAATGCAGCGGACAAAGTGAGGGCGGGCGTGCACCAGCGTCCGCAGGAGGTTGTCCAGGCGGTTGTGAAAGTCGGCGGTCAGGGTTGTCGGTAGTTGCTGATTTGCCGCTCCTGAACCACCACCGTGGTTGTGCGATGTCGCCGGAGAATGTGAGGCGGTGGGGGCGATGCGAAACTTTAGTCCTCGAGGAAGGACGGCCTGTTTGGTGTTGCCGGTAGTTTGAGCACTGCCGCTGAGCTGAGTCAGCTGCCGCAGCTCCCCACCAAAGAGGTGGCTGACAAAGCCAAAGGAGCAATGGGACTTGTGGAAGACGGCGACAATGTCGTCGCAGAGGCGGTCAGAGTTTGCCTCCAGAAAGTGACTTGTGTCGTAGATCACGTCGGCCACAAAGTGACGAATGCCAAAGTAGCGGCTCAGCTGCTGCTGCTGTTCTTGACCTCGGTCCTTAACCTTGGTCAGATCGGCGGCCACCTCAAAGTATCGCGGACTGCCGTAGTGCTGCGCCTTGATTTTCTCCACCAGCGCTTCGGGGCTGCTGCCGCCGCTGCTGCTGCTCTTCCGACACTCTCCGTCCAGCAGGCTGAAGAGGCCGGTTCGCTAAAATGAAAAAGCGGAGAATCAGAGTACTGAATTCAGCAACCAAAAAACCGAAACCTCTTACCAGAGAAGAGATAAAGTCAATGCAGGGAACGTTGTCAACAAAGTCAATCTCAATGTCAGGGCGGACGCCCTCGTCCCGACACGACTCGATGCTGGCCTTGAAGATGTGCGTATTGTAGAAGTGTTGCATCGTCTCGGCGCACAGGTTGATGCACAGCTGCTCCAGACGGCTTAGCTGTGTGTTGTGTGCAAAAGAATTAGAAATCAGTAATCTTAATGATAAAACTCACCCTCCCATCCTCAAAGCCAAACATGTCGAGGATGCCGATGAAGCCGTCCATGGTGGCGTAGCGGACGGCGCTGTTGAGCACCGCCATCGTCCGGTAGGACTTGCCGCAGGCGGAGCCGATGCTCGACGCCGGCGCCCCGGCATTGTTGTGGCTGCCTTGATGCAGATTACTTCCCGTCTCGTGATTGGTGGTGGTATTGTGAATCGATTCGTTGCTCTCGGAGCTTGTCGTCCCGCAAGAGGAGCCAATCCGTTTGGAGGAGTTCGCCCGGCGGATGATGGTCGCCACGGTGCGAATGTACAGCGCCTTGGCCAGCGAGTCGCGGACGGCTTTGGAGCTGGCCGTTGTTCGCCTGGAGCGGACCGTTTGAAGTCCACTGGTAGACTTTGAAGATCCAGAGTAGGTTACAGTGGTCAAACCCTTGTACAAGGTGGTGCTAGAGACGCCCAGCAGATTGGCCACCGCCTGCAGTTCCTTCTTCTGTCCTGAAGAGCTCGTTGGCTCGTTAAAATCCAGTTGAGTGTTATGCCTGTGCTGGTCTTTCGAACTGTTGCTCTGTTCCTGTTGGTCAAACTGAATGTTGCCCAGAAGGAGGACGGCGGCGAGGACGCGCACCACATCGAGGAAGGGAATGCCCAGCACTGAAAGGCAGGACTTCCACGCCTGAAAGCGAGTCACGTCCTGGTGGTGGTAGTCCAGCTGCTGCTGCTGAGAATGTCCGGTAGCACAACTCAAGTAAGCAAAGTCAGCCGCGGTGTAGCCGTCCAGATACAATTTAGCTGATTCGAACAAAAAAGTTAGAATTTACTAACAAACTACTGTTACACCTACTCTTATCATTCGAGCTGAGTCCAGCAAGCATCTGGTAGAAGATGTGGTAGTTGCGTTCACTTGGAGGAGTTCGCACTACTCTCGACTGCATGAAAAGGTGTTTGTTAGTGATAAAACTTTCAAACATTTCCTTTTCTCTTACCTGATCTAAAAAGTAGCAGTGAATCTTGGTGCGGTAGATCGCCCCGTCGGTGACCTGCACCTCAATGAAGTTGCCAATGCGACTCGACTCGCTGTTGTTGACGGTGCTCGCTGAGCCGAGGCTGCGGAGGACGGTGAAGGCGGCGGCCAGGTGCTTGAAGGCGTCCGTCTCCGGGCCGCCGCCGACGACGTTGAAGAGCTGGCGGAGGATGACCATGGAGGCGTAGGTCTTGCCGCTGCCGTTGCTGCCGCTGAGGATGATCGCCTGCGGGTAGCCGGTCTCCCGCTGCTGGCGGACGGCCTCGTGGACGACGCGAAGAAGAGGCGAGTGCTGCTGCTGGGGATGATTTCCACCTGAAAAACCATAGCCATTTTGCTGCTGCTGCTGATGTTGGTAGGTGCTGTTCAGCGTCAGCGCATTGTTCTGGTCGTTGAAGGCGTTGATGGAGATCAACACTGGGCCGATGTTTGTCTGAAGGGTAGAAGAAATGATGAGTTGGAGTTGGTCACAGTAAACAAGACACAAGACAACACTTACAAAGTACTCGTTGGCGTTGAAGCGGGACTGCAGCGCCCTGATCAGCGAGTCCTCGGTGATGGGCGCATCGAGGTGGATGAGGTCGTTGATGTCCACCAGTGGACGGGCGACGCCGCCCAGAGGGCCTTCTTCAGTGAAAAGTCCTTGGCTTTTATTTTGATGGTGGCCATAGTTTTGAGCGTAGTTGAAGTTGGACGGCTGCTGCTGCTGCTGGGAGCCTGCCTTGTTTTGCTTCTCCTGCAGCTGATACTCCGACTGCCAGTACTTGGTCAACTAGAGTACATGAAATTAGAATCAGAAGAATTCGAAAAATCATAGTCAAAGCAGCCACTTACCTCAGTGAAGTACTTGTCAAGGATGAAGACCTTGTTCAGGCCCACGACCGATGCCATCTTCACAGCTTTGAGACACTTGTTGTTGTCCTTTAGAGTGACAGGTGACTGCCGGGCTCTGAATGAATTCTACCCATTCTGATGACAGAATAATCAGCAGTCACAATGATAATGTTGACTGTTGCAGACAGATCAGTGCAACAGTGGGATTTGTGTTGCTGAGGAATGTACCACCACCAATTCACTCCGTTGCTTTGCACGTCGACTCTGCACTGCTTCTGCTTCTGCCACTACTGCTGCCTTGCTTACCTTGCTCTGCATTGGTCGCTGAAGCAGTAAGCTCCGGCGAAGAAGAAGAAGAAAAAGTGGCCACTGAGGAGGAGGAGGGTTCAGTAACTTGCACTCACCGCGTTCGCCTGTTTTCTCTCCTCACTTCAGCTCACCTTGACTTGCCGACCACGGGAGCACCGAGGAGAGGGCAAGAGCGGAGGCAGCTGCGGTGGTAGACAAAAAGAAAAAGAAGTAAAAGAAGAAGAGGGACAGGTTGCAGGTTGCTCTTGATGTGTGCTCTTGCAATCTTCAATTTGCTGCTTCGATTTGGATACTGCCAGGCAACTGTTGCGCTTCTCACTGGCGCGAAAGAGCAAGCTGCAATGCTTAGCGCTCTTTTCTCAAGTATTGTTGGCGATTCTGCGGCCATTCTAGTGAAAATTCTAAAAAAGAATAGAAGTTAAAGTCAAAGTTTGAAAGTAGAACTTGGAACTTAAAAAAATAGAAATTCTAAATTCGAAGATTTCCTAACTAGCGCCACTAGCGGCTCCTAGTGGACGTTGGCAGGCGATCTGAAACAGGAACGAAAACACAAACAAACAAACAAAGTTGAGTTCCACTTTTTCGCAACGATGGATCTTAGTTCCACCAACAACAGCTTCGACACTTCGATGGACAACTCACACTACCAAAGTGCCTTCAGTACACCGGTGAAGGCAGCAGTCCAGAAATGTCAACCTTCTTCTGGTGAAGAGAGTGATGGTGATCAAGATGACGGATCATCGTGTGCCTCGTCGCTCGCCTCAACCAGTCTTGACTTTAGTGTTCCAAATGATGATCCACAGCTTCTCGATGATGATGATGGTGATGATCTTCAGCCGTTCTTCACCACAGCCATTGAAGAAGGGGACAGCATTCAGTCTTCGACCAGTTCACCAACACTAGTTGAGGAGCAGCTAAATAGAGTAACTCTAAATGAACCACAACAACCGCCACCACTTTTACCATTTGCCAGCACCAATCCATTTGTCGATCATCTTTGTCCCCAAGTTTCAGCACCAGAAGAAGAGGAGGAAAAAGACATCAGAAGTCTTTTGAGCAACCTCCGCATACTGTCTTCTAAGCTGATCGAAGTGGAGTCCGCCCAGAAGCATCTCACCAATCAAATAAGCGGCCTTTGTCAGTCTGCCCAGCAGATCAACCAAGAATCAGCCCGCATTCTTGAGAAAATACTTTACAAAGAGAAAGTATCAGCTGGTCAACAAATTACAAAGGTGAATGCTCAAACGCAAACCGAGTGTTTAGATGCACAAAACCAAAACGAATCACAAACATCTGATCCAGATATTTCATCGGTGAGTCCCAACCAAAAACCTTTAGACAATTCACTTTTTCTAATCCGTTCATCTCTCATTCAGCTTCAACACCAATTTCGAAGGCTGCCCGCCCTCGTCCGGGGCTACCTCGTCCGCCGACTGATGCGCACCGACAAGGTGGTCACCCTGAAGCGGACCATCACCGACACTTCGCGCATTCTGGTGCAGTTCAAGACGAACCTGCTTCGAGAGTCAGGCGGCCGCCTGGTGGTGACCCACTCGGACATCTCCTTCCACAAGCGACTCTGCGACCAGCTGGAAGCCGCCTGTCGCCAGTTCTACGCCGTCTTCATCGAACTGCCACTGGCGAGGCGGCTGGAGATCATCGCCCAGCATCGGGAGCACATGAAGCAGGGCGCGAGGTACCTCGAGTCGAGGCGAACGGCCATGTCATCATCATCGTCAGCTTCAGTGGCCAGCAGTCGTCCGGTGTCCACCGGGCACCACCATCAACATCAACATCATCAGATAATCTATCACAACAGCAAACAACAGCAACAGCCCGCGCTTTTGAATCTCATGTGATACTCGCGCGCGCTCGCCTGTCTGTGGTGGTGCACCGGCGCCCGCGCAGCAGACATTTCGGTTAAATGGCCGCTGTTGGGAACACACAGAGAGAGAGAGGCGAACACCTCTACACTTTTGATTTGACGTCACAGCAGCAGCTCAGCAGTGTCCATTGATCCCACAATAAAGAAAGCGAAGAGAGTGACGTAACCTGCGCTCACTGTTCAGTTGATCTGTGTAGTAGTGGTGAAGGGATTCTTGGCGCCAGAAGAGAGGGAGAGAAGGCGCCTCTGCTTCTTCTGCGACGCACGCAGAACAACCGACTGTCGTTTTAGGTGGAAATAGCCGCCGCTTAGCACAAATCAGTGCTGGGGCGGTGCCAGGAGGCGGCCTGGCGGCAGATGGCAGGACCGGCGCGAGCAGGCTGAAGTCTGCGAGAGCATTGTGAGCGAGCCGCCGAGCTGCAGCAGCACACACAGCCGATCTCTCTTCATTCTCTTCTCAACCGCTGGGTAACTCACGGTACGTTTCTACTTCGCTCTCCTACCTGCTTTGTTTCCATCTTTGTGAGCTAGGTATCCCCCGACCCATTGTCCACTGTCCATCCACACGCCCACCCTTTACCGATCCGACGAGGAGTGGACACTGGTCCGCCCGCTGGAGCAAGGTCATCATCAATTTACCGGCGGTGTCCGTCTGCTGGTGGCGGTGGTGGTGGTGACGGCGCCGGTATTGTGTCTGTGTGCTGGATTCACTCGGAGCACTACTTGGATCAGTGGCAGCGACCGTAGCAGCTGCTACGGAGGACACAACCGGCCGGTGGAGCACTGGCTGCGGCTGCTTCAGGCGCCTTCTCTTTCTTTCTCTGTCTTTCTTGCCTTCTTTCTTTCTTGCAGCCGCAGTTGCAGCTGCTCTCTTTGTGTCCACCACGACCACTCGATCTGCTCACATTGAGGCACTCTCTTTGTCATTAGATCCGCCACCAGCACCGCCATCACCAGCACGTGCTGTGTTGACATAAGCCTTCAACGCGCGGCTGCGGCGGTGTTCCTCTCTTCGCCTGATCATTCACTCGATCGATGATTAATTCGCCCCGGCACTCTTTTGTTGTTACGCCTTCTAATCGCCTGAATCACCTTCTCTCTCCCCTCTTTCCGCAGGTTTTACTAGTTGCATGTAAATACAATCGCTGTAAATATATTGCAAACACCACACACCGAGAGAGCGACGGAGGGAAAACCAACTCAAGAGATAACTGCTTGAAGACACACTCTTGAAGACAGACCGGAGAGAGAACACACAAACACACCAACACACGCCATCAACACCGCACCACCAACCCCCACCACCTTTCACATTGTTCCCAGTGCGTCTCAGCCATGACAACACTGGTCGCAACAAACGCCTCGGGGCGCAAGTCCACGAAGGACCGAAAGAACACACACTCCTCAAATAAGAACACCAATGCCGCCGCCGTAGCAGCTGCTTCTGCTGCTGCCGCCGCCGCTGCGGCCAATGCCTCTGCCACAGCGCCGAACTCGGCCATCACAGCCGCCGCAAATAACAGCTCAGCCGCCGCTGGAGCCGAGGATGATTTGCGTAAATCGGAGAAATTTCAGGTATGTCATCACTTTACTGATCGACTTTACAGACCAGCTGACTAATCAACACCACTATTTCCCACGCACACAGCCCACTGCGGAGCAGATGCGCATCGCCAGCCTCATGAGTAGTGATAAGAAGGACGCCGAAAATGATCTGAAGCCGAAGATTGAGCAAATCGTCGAGCTGACGGGCGCAAGTAGAGAGGACGCCGCCGTGGCGCTCTACGATTGCGACAACGACATGACCAAAGCCATCGAGATGATACTGGATGGAGACGCGCTGGACAGCGAGTGGCAGTCCACGGGGCGGAAGAAGAAGACCAAAGCGCAGGCGCTAGCCGCTGGCCAGCTCCAGACGGCCGCCCTCCTCGACCCTTCCGCTCTGACCAATGGAAGCAAGAAGGGCGAGAAGGGAGGCAGAGGAGGAGCGGGAGGTCAGAAGAACAGTCTGTCCAATAACAATGGCGGTGCGCCCAACAGAGACGCCTCCTCAGGAGGACCTAAAGGCGGTCCTCGTGGCGAAAGAGGCGAAAGAAGCGGCGGTCCGCCGGGAGCATCATCGGCCAACGCCAACAGCAGAAGTCCTCGGAAGAGAGAACCTCGTGCAAGTGGCGGAGGAGGAGATGGCGGATTCAAAGGCGCCGAAGCGGGTGCCACCAACAACACCTCCACCGAAGAGAACGACATCTTTGCCAAAGCCTCCTCAGCGGCTGCAAATCTGCCCGGCGGAGGAGGAGCAGGCGTTGGAGGTGGTGGTGGTGACTCAGCGGCCAGGCGCGGCGGTCGACGAGGTGGCCCTCGAGGCGGCGGTCGCGGTGGAATCGGCGGCGGCCTGTCTCGAGGTGCGCCTAGAGGAGGTCCTGGCGGCCCCGGCGATCGTGGATTAGGCGGCGGCGGTGGAGAGAGAGGCGGAGGCGAAAGGAGCGGCGGAGAACGAGGCGGCCGAGGCACGCGAACCTTTATGAACCGCGGACTGAACAACAGCCAGGGCGGAGCTGGTGGCGTCGGAGGCGTTGAAGCACGCACTGGAAACCTCGCCAGTGGACCAGCAGGACCGAATGACGGCGGTGCCGGCTTCCCCAACTCGATTGAGACGTGGACGAACAGCAGTGTTCAGGATCAGCAGGCGGTGGCGGGCGGCAAGCCCACCGACGACCAGATGAACCAGATTGGCAACTGGTCGGACATTGTCGTCAATGAGGACTGGAGTGAGGAGGACTGGACGGCACAGGTAAGCCCAAAACTGATTTCTATTTCTCTCTTTGACGACTGCTAACTTTTAACCTTTGTTTACTCTCTAGCCCATGGAGACCAAGGTGTTCACGCCCAGCACAAAGACGATTGCAGAGAAGGACGAGCCTGCGGCGCCGCTGAATCACCACAACACCAGCGCCTCGCAGTTGTCTTTCATTGCAAAGAGCAATGCTGAGGATAGCGGCAATGCTACTGCTGCTTCTGTTCCTCAACAGCCACCAACGATGAGCTCCGTTATCTCCGCCAGTCTGAACAAGGCACGACAGACACAGCTGCAGCAGTCCGCCGGCCAGGCGCTCCTCCAGCAGATTCAGCAGAATCAGCCATCTCAGCAACAGCAGCCGGCACAACAGGCACAGGTCCAGGCTCCATCATCGGTACAAAGTGCACCCCAGCAGCAACAGCGACAGCAGCTGTCCAATTCCAATCTCAACAATCATCAGCAGCAGCAATCGCAACAGCAGCCGCCTCAGCAACAGCAACAGCCGACGTACCACCTAAGTCAGTACCAGAAGGACGCAACTGCAAGTATTAAGTCCATGGTTGGCTTGGGTGGTGGAGGAAGTGGCACGGGCAACGAACTTATCTCTTCGGCGGTGGCCGGTGACTCGCTGGCGCATGTGGTCAAGCAGCAGCAACACCACCACCAGCAACATCATCAGCAGCAGCAGAACCGTCCAGGCCAGCTGCAGAAGGTGCAGAACTCGGCGCGGACTAGCAAGATTCCCGAGTCGGCGGTGGAGATGCCCTCCGCCTCGAACGACCCCATTGCCAATCTTTCCGTTCACTTTGGATCTCTTGAATTTGGCAGCAACAACTTTTCGCTCGGTGGCACTGGCGGAGGCGTCGCTGATTCCTCCAGCATCTTCGACACCTCCTCACTGGCGCCGCAGGTTTCCACGCAGAGTGGTGTTGGTGTCTCGAAGCAGCAGCAGCACCAGCAGGAGGCAAAGCAGAGCGCTCCTGGTCTGAGCTTGCTGGGGTCCGGGGACAACAGCACCAACACGAGCGTGGGCACTGGCTACGGCGGACGGGGCAATGCGGCCAGCCAGCAGGCAAACAAGCAACAGCAGCAGCAATCTTCACTGCTGCAGTCCTCCACCGTCTTTGCGCAGACCCTCAACGAGCCGTCGGCCTCTTCGGTGAACGACCACCACCACAACCGCGGCAATGACAAGCAATCGGCGCTGGGCTCCAGCTCCTCCTACTCTGCCAACAAGAACCAGCTTCAGCAGCAGCAACAGCAGCAGAAGAATGACTACCTGAACAGCCTGAACTCGTACAAGCAGCAGCAACAGCAGCAGCAGGTGAACAATGACGTCTACTCGTCCTTTGCCACCGCCTACGGTGCTCAGATGGGCGGCGCCGGCTCTAACGCCACCTCGGGCTACTACCAGCACAGCCAGCCCTTTGGCAGTCAGTCGCTGCAGAACATGTACGGCGCCAACTCCTACAACAGCGTCCAGCAGCAGCAGCCATTGAGCGGGGCGAAGGGCGGTCGAGGAGATCTGGACAGCTCCAGCAGCGGCGGCCTGTCGCTTGGTGGTCAGCAGTCGAACGCTGGCAACAAATCCAACGTCTACGATGGATCCGCCTCCAGCGTCAGCGCCTCGCTGGGACTGATGAACAACAGTGGCAATAACAGCAACAATACCAGCAATTCCACCGCCACGACGAACGTAATTAAGAACACCCTTTCTGCAAGTATGTGCTGCGGTTTTTCTTTGTTTGTTGTGTTGTTAGGGTTTGAGTGATTTCTAATGCTTTTCCCTTTTGCTTTTTCCCTCTTGCTTAGCAGGCAAAGGCGGCCACAGTGTACCGCCGGGAGTTGGCATTCAGCAGCAACAGCAACAACAGCAGCAGCAGACGGTGCTGAGCACGCCCTTCATCATGGGCAACAACATGCCCATGCACTATCCCTATCCCTATGATATGTCGCAGTTTCCCACGGCCCGAGACCACTCGGTCTACCCTTCCTATGGCGCTGCAGGTAAGTGTGATTGTTGGCTTTGTTGTTAATGCTAGTAATTAATCCCCTTCCCAATCATCAGACGTGAAGTACAACCGCAGCAATGACGGCTCTGACATGCTGGCGCCGGTGTCCTCCCAGGCGGCCGGAGCCGGTCTGCAGACGGCAACACAGGCGCACAATCAGCCCTACGCCATGAACACCTACCCGCCCGGCTACGGCTTCTACTACAACATCAACACCATTCCCCAGCAGGGCCACCACTACTACGGCGCGGCGCAGCACGCCATGTACCCGGTGCAGGCCCAGGCGACCGGCGTCTCCTCGGCGGCCGCCGCCAGCTCGGCCTTTGCCAAGGCGAACACTGCCGCCGCCGTCGCGGCAGCTAACTACGGATCTCACTCGGGCTACGGCAGTTCAGGCGGATATGGCGGCGCCGCCGACTCGCTGTCGATGGGAGTCGGCGTCGGAGGGGGCTCCGGCGGCGGAAGTAACTCGGGCGTGGGCGGCGTAGGCATCACCGACTATGGCGTCAGCGTGGGCAAGCAGCAGACGAGCTACGGTGGGCAGCAGGGGGGCATGCAGAGCCAGCAGCAGCACAAGCAGATTGGCGGCGGCGTCTCCGCCAATGACCTCACTGGCAGCGGTGTCGGCGGCGGCAGCGGTGGTGGCCAGCAGTCGATGTACGGCAGCAAGAGCCACTCGGCCATGAACAAGGTATGTTGTCTCTATGATATTTTTCGATGATTGAATCTAATTCTTTATTTCCTTAATCCTCAGTCCTACGATAAGCAGAGTTTCCAGCAGCCGTCGCAGTTCAACATGTCCAGCTCGCAGAACGCCAGCCTCTCCTCGGCCTATGGCGGCAACCCGTACCTGCTGCCCAACCAGGCCCAGCAGCATCAGCTGCACCACGGCTCGATGGGCTCCAGCGTGGGCGTCGACCAGCAGGTGGGCGGCGTTGGAGGACAGGGCGGCCAGCAGCCACCGGGCGTCGGCGGCGGCCCGCGATCGATGCAGTCCAACAAGGGCAACTCGGCGGCTCCGCTCTCCAACCAGTCCTACAAGCAGACGACGCCCTTCTGGGGACAGTAACGGACTGCGCTAAAGACATAAACAGTCCCAGCACTAGCTGCGGACCTCTATCGAAGAATTATCACCACCACCACACCTACCTGTATTATTTCAACACACACACCAATTCTTATTCTCTCTCTTTTCTCTGGCGAAGATGCTCCGTTCACCTCCTTCAAGCGGTGATGAGATCCTCTAGGCAAACACGCCCATCCACACAATTTGGTTTTCTCTCCTCCTCCTCTCTCTATTTCTCTAAGCTCTTCATTTATTACTATATTATTATCAATCTTACTCTTATATTAATCACTCCCTTCCTCCTCCTTTGCCCATTACTTATTCTCTCTCTCGCTATATTACCCACTGCAACTCTCTCGCACTGGTGGTAATGGGCCATGATGGCTTAGCATTTTGTTTTAAATTTTTGCTTTCTGTCTCTCTCTCTCTCTCGCTCTTTCCTGTACATTTACTCTCTCTCTCTCTCTCCTTTTTATTCTCTCTCCTTCCACACACTGTATCATTAATGAATTTATCTTTCTTTTCCCTTCTCTCTCTCATTTGATATAATTGCAATCTCAGACTTGTGAATGCAAATTAAATCTTCTTAAAAATATAACAATTGAAAGATAAACTGAGTACGCGGGGATATTCGGATTGTGAGATATTTTCGAACTTATTATTACAGGCAAGAAAGCTGGCTAGGAAAGGGGAAAATAATTACAGGCAATCCCAAATCATCATCGTCATCACTGAGTTGATCAATCTTCAATTCATAACACCGGTTCGTTTTACTTTCGGTACCACATCTGCGAAAAGCTTTGTCGCTTGATCTTCTTCTGCAGCTGCAGAATGCCGTACATGAGCGCCTCGGCGGAAGGTGGGCAGCCTTGGTGGAAAAAAGACAGTTGAAGTTAGAAAAGAGATCTTGAACAATAGAAGAACACCTCTCTTTACTTACCAGGAACGTAGATGTCCACGGGAATAATGCGATCACAGCCACGGACCACCGAGTATGAGTAGTGGTAGTAGCCGCCGCCGTTGGCGCAGCTGCCCATCGAAATCACCCACTTCGGGTGCAGCATCTGATCGTAGATGCGCCTGATGGCCGGTGCCATCTTGTTCGTCAGCGTACCGGCCACGATGATCACATCGGCCTGGCGGGGACTGGCTCGAAAGACGACACCGAAGCGATCCATGTCGTAGCGGGGCGCGGCGATGTGCATCATCTCCACGGCGCAGCAGGCCAGGCCAAAGGTGAGCGGCCAGAGGGAGTTCTTGCGGCCCCAGTTGAGCAGGTCGTCGGCACGAGCGAGCACGTACTCCGCCTTGCTGGAGGGGTTCACAAAGGGGGAGTAGCCCTTTCGAGGGACGACGGAGGAGGCGGCTTCGGGGGCGGCGGCGGCATCCTGAGCCGGAGACTTGTGAATGCCGTTGCTGCTGCTGGTGACGCTAGGTCCAGTCAGACTGGGCAACTTCTGAGCCAGAAGCGGGTACTGGCGGCCGAGCTGGCGTGTGATGGCTGAAGTGAATAGAATAAGATTAGATGGTATCACGATTTCCTGATCCTGAATCCTTACCGGATGAAATCATCTCGAAATGCAAACGCTGAAGATTAATTCTGATGATGACTACCGTTGTTTACATGCGACACCTGAAAAGCAAAAAAATGCCAATAACTTTTGTACGACCTGCCGCCTGCAGTGGCAATAGTCGGCGGCGACGTCTATTTCCACTGAAAATTCGAACCACCAGCGCCAACGACGAGCGCAAAAACCGGAAAAAAAATACTTTTGTTGATTATGCTTTTGTTTGCTTATTGCCAGAGGGGGTAAAATTGTGGTACACAGGTGAACATAGTAATAACATATGATAAAAATATAAAGATCAGCAGAGAAGAAAGGATGAAGATTCGAGATTTACAAAAGAGAGTCGTGTGTGCGAAAGATGTAGGTAGGTAGTAAAATCAATCAATCAGATAAAAGGCGCAAAGGTGGTAGAAAAAGTGGGGGAGGGGTAAAACAGCGAAAACATTGCCTAGTAAAAAACCTTATCCTTTATATGAATCAGTGAAAGGCATGTCCGAGTTCTTGGGCGGCACCAGGCCGTCAAACTGAATCTTGTCGCTGTACATCGCCAGCAGGAACATGATGCTGATGCCTAGGAGGAGGCCCACGTTCTGGAGGATGAGCATCTTTATGGTGAATCGCAGGCCTCGCTTCTGCCCTGCCAGCTCCAGATTACTCGACAGCTCGCCCATCATGTCCACCAGGCTGATGTAGAGGAACATACCGCCGGCCAGTGCAAAGATGTACGGCGTGGCGTCCGCCAGGTCGCCCAGCAAAATACCTACAATCATTCCCAAATAACAAGTGCAAGCGGAGAGAAAGTTGTAGCCCACAGCCTTCCGCCAGGTCATGCCGCTGCTGAGGAGAATGGCAAAGTCCCCCAACTCATGGGGAAACTCCTCGCAGATGACCGCCACCGAGATGCTGATGCCCTCCATGATGCTCTGCGAGAAAGCGGCCCCGATGGTGATGCCGTCGATGAAGTTGTGCAGGCCGTCGCCGATGATGATCATCCAGGCGATGGTGGCTATTTCGCCGCTGCCGCCGTCCTTTCCCGAGTGATGGTGATGATGACCATGGTCGTGGTGGTGGTGATGACCAACTCCGTTGCCCGCCTTTTTGGAGTGATTGTTGTGGTTTGCAGCAACGGAATTTTGATTGCCAGCCAGGAGGAGGTTCGCCTGCGCCTGCTGTGCGTCCAAGTCCTTGGCCGTTTCGTAGAGTTCCACTGCTGTCGCTTCATCACCGGCCACCGCCGCCTCCAGCCCGCCATTGCTCAGCGGTGGGTGGTGCACTGAGAGGTGATTCTTGAAGAGAACTTGTCTGGGAAAAGAAAAAAAACATCGGTATTAAAAATCTTTCCCCCAAAAAAACTCCTCCTAAGCTTACCGATACTCAGCATTCTCCACCTCTGGCTCAATGCTGTTGGTAATGGAAGGGAGGGCCACCTCCTTCGCGGCCTTCTTCAGCCGCCGCCGGTACTCGCTGACGATCTTCATCAGCCGCTCCGACCAGAAGAAGAGGTAGATGCCGCCGAAAATGATCAGCGCCCGGTAGAGGTACTCGTACTTCTCCTCGCTGCTACTGCCGGCGCTGATCAGATTGAAGGCCTGCGGGATGAGGTGGAAGAGGGCAGAGCCGAGGAGGCTGCCCACTGCGAGGCCCTGGAGGACGGTGATCAGGACCTCGTAGGCGACGTCGGTGAAGAAGGGGAGGATGCCGACGCCGGCCAGCGAGCAAAAGCTGACGATGGTGACAAAGAGCAGGCCAAAGCCCCAGACGGCGCCCGGCGAGGGCCGGTTCATCGCCTTGACGTGGTCGTCGCGCTGGTCGACACACTCCTTCTCCTGCAGCTGAAAGAGCATCAGCGGACAGAGGCGGGCAATGGACTGCGAGAGGGTCGTCCGAGGACGAGGTTTTCCGGTGGAGGAGGAAGAGGAAGCTGTCTCAATTGGCTGCAGGCCGATCAGCTCAATCAGCTGCTTGGCACTGCGACAGCCGCTGGCAGCCTCGCAGATGGCCCGCGTCCGGTTGCGGGCCCCTGGCTCATCGCTGAAGGCGCCGCCCAGGGCGACGCCCCCCGAGGCGCTCGTAGAGGACCAGTGCCGGCCAAAGACCTCCGCTAGATTGCCGTCGCTGCACTCCTTGGTCAGGTTGAAGCTCGATCGAGACGGTTTGTTTGTGGGAATGACGTGGTTGATCTTCAGCTTCTCGATGAACTCGCGCAGCTTCCCGTCGCTCAGTTTGTTGGAGTCGTCCTCGAAGTCGCCTGAAAAGAGGAGGGAAAAGTTAGGAGGTTTTAAACACACTTTTCAACACTTACCTTGAATGGTGTTCAGCTCGGGGGCGCTGTCAAAGTAGTCGTTCTTCCACAGGAGAAAATATGTGAGCAATTCGATGTCCTCGATGGAGGTGAGCGTTATCTGCGGAGGCTGTTGTTGTTTTCCATTTACATTTGGAGAGGTGGTGGTAGTCCCTTCCGCTTTGCTACGGGTGATGAAGGCGCAAGATAGTATGAGGATAAAACAACATGCTGTCAAGGAGTTGAAACTCCTTCTGCTGATAAATGTGGTGGTGGTCATTCTGACGAACTTGTTGAACGCTGATCTTTCCCCAATTTTCATAACTCCTAAGCTCCAAAGCAACTGAGAGCAGCTGTGGGGAAAAACTGCTGTTGCTGCTGCTAAACCACTGGTCTTCAGAAGAGGACCACTGGCGAAGTACTGTCCTGTCCTGTCCTGTTCAATGTTGAGACGCGATGTGACGTGGTGATGATGTTGACGCTGATGACGAAGCGAAGACGAAGACGAAATATTTGCAATGATGCAGATGTGTGTGTGCGTAAGGCAACACCACAATCACCAACTCGACACGGTGGACAGCTGCAGAAACAGAGACAGAGACAGTATCATCATCATCATCCTCGGTATCATCATCGGACAGAGGGTGCTGATAAGGGCACTGGACAAAAGAAGAAGAAAAGGAGAAATCTGCTAGCTAGCTAGCTCTCCCTCCAGAGCCTCCTCGAAACTAATCTGTCAAAAAAGAAAATTTGTAATAATGATGCTGATGATGCTGATGAGAAATGGCAGTAGTCCTTTCTGCCGTCCTGGCTAAGAGTTGGCTGATAAGAGTCCTTTGATGTGGGAGGGTTGGTCGGTGACTGCTGAGTGAAGCCAGAAACAGAAAACCACTGTGCATTAGTGAGTGAAAGTGATGATGAATAAGATATGCATTTGCAAGAGAACATACTCTGGTGTTGTGTTTACATACGTGGTGGAGGAAGAGGAGGAGAAGAAGGAGAAGGAGAAGAAGTACCAGTAGTCAAGTGATTAATCATTAATAAGTTGTGGTTGTTGTTGTGTTGCTAATCAGTTGGTTCCGAGCTGTGAAGGTTGCACACTGATGACTAGTTGCGGTATATAGAAGAAGAGTTCTTTAAGAGGTGATGGTGGTGGTCGTGGTGGTCGTGGTACCGCTAATCAGTCACTCGAAACGGCTCTGCTTTGGTCTGGTCGAACCGCCGTTTCTTCCTCTTCACCAGCAACACAGTTACGATGTATCGGACATATCGCTCTTCTCTGTTGTAGTATCCAATTACTTCGCCGACTTATCTTCGCTCTCATTTCACTTCTACTGAAGAGGATGCGGCAAAGATGTGGAAACCATTAGAAAACTTCTACTTTCTACTTTCTCCTCTTCAGAGGAAGTGTCGAAACAAACCGCTGCTGCTAGCAGTGATGAATACGTGGTAGTGATGGTGATGATGATGGTGGTGGTGGTGGTAAATGTACGAAGACGTTCAGGAAGCAGTTACTACCTGCCGGCAGGTAGCAAAGTTCAGTCGAAGCACCCGGATGAAACGATTGGTCGATTGCTGCTTTTTCTGCTGTTGCTGCCGCTAACGTTTGGCGTCGTGTACTTCGGCGCTGCTCTGCTAACAAGGCAGCAGCAGCAGCGTTCACCAGTTCTACTGTCGTCTGTATTAGCATGGTAGGCTTCTTCTTCTGGCGCTTGGAATCATCTCGGTGTTTACACCACGGAATGAATCCTGAACGCCTGAAAGGGGCGCCGGCAGATGACGCCACCTGGTCCAGCAGAAAGTTGGGAAAATGTATACACATTTGTGGCAATGTGACTGCAACTCTGTCCGCCGCCGCCGTGTTCCATCTCTTCAGTTCGGCTGTTTCTGTTTTGTTTTGATTTGTTTGTGTCTGTTTGTTGAAGTGTTGCAGAAGAGATATCTGGTGATTTCCAGAGGCCCCTGGATCAAAAGAAGATTTTTCTTTGGCTACTCTTACTTGCTGCTGAAGCTGTCGGCCGCCGCGGCTGAACATGTGTACTCCTCCTCTGCGCTAATTGTTTGCACTGGCTACTTTGCTACACTCAACTCGCTACCGTATTGTTTTGGTTGTTGTGGTCACCAGAAGTTCGAAATTGGTCACAGTCCTTTTTCTATTTTCTATTTTGTTCTACTTCAGCATAAAAGTGCCAGCGTTCTGTTGATGGCAGCCTAATTGGCAAGAAGAAGCAGGAGAAGAAAACTGTGCAAGTACCTTTTTCTGGAACCAAAACAAAACCGTTGCATCATCAAAACAAAACAAAGCACAAGTCTAAGCTCTTGATCAAAACAAGAGAACTTGCTTCAGAAAACTCTGGAGTGAGCACAGCATGTCAAGGTACCTCCTATTTCGACGAACAATGCACATGCTACCACCGTCGTCGACGTCTTCGACGTCGTCTTCAAAGACACGCCACCAACTGCTGGGCGCCAATGGCCATCGAGCCATCAACCAACGCCTCCTTCTTCCGCCGCTTCCGGCGATGATCCTCAGTCAGCGACGTTCGCTGGGCATCGTCGCCGGCGTCCTTCGCTCTGTCCTCAAGATCCGCTACATCATCCTTGGCGGGGCGGTCGGCGGCGGCATTCACATGAACAATGTAAGTTCGGTTAAAATGTAAACAAAAGCATTTTTGATCAACATTCTGGAACCTTCTAGAAATACCAAGAATGGAAGGACGGTCTGCCCGACTTTAAATGGATCCGCGACATGATCCCCGACGAGGAGAGGCAGCAGTCGCTAAAGGACAACTTTGAGAGCCTTCGCAATCGGCTGCTCGCCGAGGACGGCTTCTTCGACGGGCTGACGAAGAATGCCAGCGAGACGATGAGCCAGTTTCGCGAGATGCTCAAGGAGCGTCGGGAGCGGGCCACATCGGCAGGAGGAGGTAAGTTTGCCTGTTACTTCTTCTTCTTCACCTTTTGCACTCTTCTGCACTTTTACTACTCTGTAGTCACACACACTGAATTTTCGCCCTAATCAGAATTGCTGTTCCTGTCAGGTGGAGTTGATGGCATGCTCGATGACTCTGCCGGCGAGACCATCGTCTGGTCGCCGCCATCGGCCCAAAAGATCAGCTCCAACGTACCGGTGGGAGCGAATGGCGAGGCGGCTTACGAGCGAATCCGCAAGCTGCAGGATGAACTAATTGAGATTCAGGTAAATTTTTTTATAAATGAATTCTATTTCTAAAACTAACCAATCACTTTCTTTTCCTCAACAGCACAAGTACCAAAAGGAGATTGAGCGGCTGGAGAAGGAGAACAAGGAGCTGCGCAAGTCGCTCCTCCTCAAAAGCGGCGCCGACAAGACGGCCGTCGAGCGCCTGAAGAAGGTCAACAAGACGCTAATTGACCTCTACTCGGAGGTACTGGACGAGCTGAACGAGTTCGACACCAACTACAACACCCAGGACCACCTGCCTCGCGTGATAGTGGTCGGTGACCAGAGCGCCGGCAAAACCTCGGTCCTCGAGATGATCGCCCAGGCACGGCTCTTTCCCCGAGGTGCCGGCGAGATGATGACCCGCTCGCCGGTGAAGGTGACCCTGAAGGAGGGCCCCTACCACATTGCCCGCTTCAAGGACTCGAAGCGGGAGTTTGACCTGTCGAAGGAGAGCGAGCTGGCCGAGCTGCGGCGCGACATTGAGATTCGCATGAAGTCGAAGGTGAAGAATGGGCGGTCGGTGAGCAAGGACGTCATTGCGCTGACGGTGGAGGGCCCGGGCATTCCGAGGATGGTCCTGGTGGACCTGCCCGGCGTCATCAGCACCGTCACCACGGAGATGGCCGCCGACACGCGGGAGGCGATTGAGGAGATCAGCAAGGCGTACATGAACAACCCCAATGCCATTATCTTGTGCGTCCAAGACGGGTCGGTGGACGCTGAGCGAAGCATCGTCACCGACCTGGTCGCCCAGGTGGACCCGCACGGCAAGCGAACGATCTTTGTGATGACGAAGATGGACCTGGCGGAGAAGCACATGGCCAACCCGAGTCGACTGAAGAAGATCCTCGACGGGCGGCTTTTCCCCATGAAGGCCCTCGGCTACTTTGCCGTGGTGACGGGCAAGGGCGGCAAGGACGACACCATTCAGACGATTCGCGACTACGAGGAGGACTTCTTCAAGAACAGCAAACTCTGTCGGCAGGGCATCCTCAACGCGTCGCAGTGCACCACTCAGAGTCTCAGTTTGGCCGTTTCAGACTGCTTCTGGCAGATGGTGAAGTCGTCAGTGGAGCAGCAGGCTGATCTGTACAAGGCGAGAAAGTTCAACCTGGAGACGGAGTGGAAGAACACCTTTACCAACTATCGAGAGCTTGATCGGGTGAGTTGGGTTTGCTCATTTTGTTTGGTATAAAATTGCTAACCCTATTTGACTTAATTCTGCAGGATGAACTCTTTGAGATTGGGAAGAACCAAATTCTCGACCAGATCATCAAGCTAGGCCACCTCAGCTCTGACCACTGGGAGCAGACGCTCTTCACCAAACTGAACGAGCACTTCAAGGACTACATCTTTGAGAACATCTACCTGCCGGCGGCGGAGGCCCCTCCGGATAGCTTCAACATCCAGGCGGACATTCGCCTGAAGAACTGGATCGACAATGTCCTGCCGGCCAGTACCGTCGAGGTCGGTCTGAAGGTGCTCAGCGAGCAGTTTCAGGAGGTGCTCGGCAATCGCCGGCAGGCGGATGGCTCCGATGGGGCGGGCGGTTCGGCCCATGGAGGGCGAAACTGTGCCGAGAATGACGCCGCCCTCTTTCGCAGTCTGAAGGAGGCGGTGGCGGAGGACGCGCTGGAGCAGCACCAGTGGGATTCGAAAGCCTTTGATGTTTTAGTAAGTTCGAGAATGTGTTCCAGAATTTTTCATTTTAAACTCTCCTTTTTTGCAGCGACTGATCCAGGCGAACGCCTCTGAGGACCGCATGATCTCGGAGAAGGAGCGTTGGAAGGAGTCGGTGCGCTACCTCCAGAAGACCATTGTTGATCGCATCAAGCAAAGTGAGCTATTTGCTTTTTCGGTAGTTTTGGCAACATTTTAATTTGTTTTTTCTTTTCTAGCACAATCTCGCCTCCACGAGCTGGTCGGCCCCGACTGGCTGGAGCAGTGGAGCTACTGGAAGTCGCGCACTCGTCAGCAGTACATCAACTCCTACATCAAGAATGAGCTCGACCAGATTGCTAGTCAAAATGTAATGGAGATTTCCTTTGTTTGTTTTTGCTTATATTACTCCTTATCATATTTTAGCAGAACCTCAAGCCGACCCTCGACGCGGAGGACATTCTGCTGGTGAAGAAGAACCTGCGCGTGCAGAAGATTGAGGTGGCCGATGAGGACGTCACCGCCCTTTGGGCCGAAGTGTACAAGAATCAGTTTCTCAAGAATCTCCTCTCGAAGGCGCAGAGCTGCGAGAAGCTGTACGCACACTACCTCTACAAGCTCGACTCGGACGTAAGCAGAAAACGTTTAATTTTGCTTTGAAGTTGGTCATTTATTCCCTTTTTTCCCTTTTAATTTTAGATATCCTGCGACGATGTGATATTCTTCTACCGCATCCACCACATCCTCACCGCCTCCTCGAAGGCCCTTCGCCAGCAGATCACCAACATCGAGGCGCAGAGGCTGAATCGAGAGGTGAAGGACATCCTCGATGACTTTAACCAGGACCCGGAGCGGAAGTCGCAGTTGCTGACGGGCAAGCGCGTCAACCTCGCCGAGGAGCTCAGTAGGATACTTTGGAATCATTTTCAACTTAAAATTTTAAGGCTAACACTTTATTTTCCAATTTTCAGAGCGCGTTCGCCAGATTCAGGAGAAGCTGGAGGAGTTTATTGCGGCGCTGAACAAGGAAAAGTGAGGGTTTGCGACAGGCAGACCAAATCAGCGCTTCCACTTTTTTGCCCTCGTTTTAGGTTGTATTATATTCTTCTACCCTTTCCTCCTCTTCTTCTTAGTTCAACTCTTTACTTTTTTCCAATTAGTGCCAACTCGCCTTTTTGTTGGCTGCAGACTGATACTTTGTTGTTACTCTACTTCTTTTCTTATTTATTATTACCGTGTGGCACACTTCTTCTTCTTCTGGCTGCGTTATTTGCCTGCTGCAGCAAAGAAAAGTAGTAGTGTGCCGTACCTGTTTAAAGATACATCCGCAGTTGCCTCATTGCTCTTTTTCCACTGCTCTGCACTAAACTGATCAAGTGGAGAGAAGTGGCTTTTTTTATTTTTCTTAAGATTAGTCTCATTTTTGTCTCCTCTTCTTTTTGTTTGTCCACTGTCCACAGACAGCAGCAGCAGAAGTACGTGATGAGTTTGTTTCTACTCATCAAATCGTACACACACAACGACTAAACAGTGCTCAAGTGCCGATTGAGCCGTTGTAGAGTGCTGTGTTGCAAAGTCAGTGCCACTCACTGAGTCAAAGATATATTTTGTGATAAAATTCTAGGATACCGAGTGCGCGATCTTTTTGGTGGTGGGGCTAGTGTTAATGCTACACAGCGCCGCCAGCCGTGATATTGGTGTTTGTGGTGATAATCTGCTCAAAAGCTCTGCTGCCAGATTAGCTGCAGGAGCAGGAGCAACAGCAGAAAAAGACAGGTAAATAGCACGCAATTCCAAGTGTGTGATAAACGTTGTTTTTTGCGATGCCTTGAGTCCAAGTTTTGGTTTTGATGATCAAAAGTGTGTGATTCGAAGAAGACGATCATTTTGGAGACTGATTTTCTGTTCTGTTTCACTCTGTAAGTAAAATCCTGTCCATCCTCAAAGTGTGCCCACCAGGCATTGTTTTGTTGTTCATCAAACAGCAGCAGCAACTGCACTGGCCACTATCATCGCTTCTGCTGCTAGCTACAAGTGCCACCTTGCCAACGTCTCTGCAGCTCTGTTGCTGCTATTACCTGTCTGTCTGTGTGCCTTTCACCACGACCACCTATTACTACTTTGCACCTTTGCCTGCTTTTGCCTTTGCCTCAATCTCCGTCTCCCACTTCCCTCTCCTTTCCTTCTCCTCATACCGCATTTAGCGCCTACCGCACAGTACTTTTCTGAGAGTGCCTTTCATTCATTCATTCGCTCCTCTTCACAGTCCTCTGTGTCCACACCGTTGACCACTGTTTCTGTTGCAGTGATCTGCTGAGAAATTCACACAGCTCCGTTGTCAACTCTCTCTCTGCTTCTGTCCCAGCACTCTCCCACGGTGACACTTTCCTCACTCTCCTCTTCTCCTCCTCTTCTTCTCTTTTCCTTCCTTGGGTCTCTGCCCCCGTCTTCTTCTACCCCACAATACGTAAGACGCACATCGTTAACGGCCAGCGTGTTTGTCTGTCTTTGTAAGTGCTGTGGGAGCGCCCAGTCTTTTCTCCACTTGCTTTGCTTCTTATTTTTAAGTGTCGTTGCTAGCCTGTGCTCACTGACCTGTGGTGGTACTCGCTCACTCAGTCAGTCAGTGGGGATGAAAATCTAGATCACTGCTGCGCCAGTTGTAGTTGTCCAATCTTGTCAATACCTGTGCCAGTGTTCACCTGTGTGTTCACCTTTCCTACCTTTTCACTACCACTTCTACCACCTCCACCTTCACCCCATCAGTGGCCTCGTTCACGTTCCCCTCTTTGAAAAATTTCTTTTCCGAGTGTCACCCGAAACAGCACCGATTGTTGTGGCAGCTCTGATTGTCGGTTGTCGCACAGGCCCTTTGCATTGAAAAGTAATAGAGAAGCTGCTTTGACTGCTTTGACTGTTGACTTCTCTCTCCCGCTCACTTCTTTACCGACACTTTTGCGCTGATCAAGATTGCCGCCACTGCTGCTTCTGCTTAAAACAGGTTGTGTGCCCCCTTCAGAGAGGTAATAACCACCACCACGACCAGTGCCTTGCCCTTTACCTTTACCGCCACCAGCTCAGCCAAAGCAGCACTGCACAGGACCACCTGTTGAATAGCGCCTATTATCCGTTCTCCTTCCACCACCCGTCTCTGACTGTGCCCAAACACTGCCTGACTGCCTGAAATCAGCAATAACAATTTCATACATAATACGACCCACAGCCAGCAGACCATGGCCAGTCGAGAAAAGACAAAGTCGGGCTACGCTGACGACGACGGCGGCAGCAGTGAACCACAGGAAGACGATGAACTCACCAAGGGAAAGCTGCAGTTTCTCGACTACGACGACGACCACGACGATCGCCAGCACGACACGACAACAGACGACAGCAAAATGAACGCCGTCTCTAACGGCGGCAGCCTGGCCGGAAGTGGGCGGCCTAGCAAGGCGGCCGAACTTCGCACCAGTCTGCTGCGGGCAAAGGCCGCCCTGGCCACCGACCGCCACTACCAGGTCACTGCCGCCCTCCTCTTTGTGATCCTCATCCTCAGCATTCTGCTCATTTACGTCAGCGGCAAGGCGCTCGCCTACGCTCTGGCCGGTCGCACCCCTTCCGCCACCTGTCACAGTGGGCCCTGTCTGCACGCTTCCGGTCGACTGGTCACTTCCCTCAATACCAGCAGTTCTGGTGGCCCCTGCGAGGACTTCTTCAGCTACGCCTGCGGCGGCTGGCGGTCGGCCCATCCTCTAAGCGAAAACCAGCCCTGGTACTCCGTTTCCGACCAGGTTTCCGACCAGATAGCGGACGACCTGCGCCGCTACCTCGATCAGGTCCTGCCTGCGGCCGCCTCTCGTTCCAGCGACCCGCACCTGAAGGTGAAGCGTTTCTACGAGAGCTGTATGGCGCTGGAGGATGTAGACGTTCTCTCGCTGAGTTACTTCAAGCACGACATTCAGAAGGCCGGTGGCTGGAATGTGATGGGCGGCTGGGCGGGCGCCGACTGGAACCAGGCGGTGGCCGTTGAGCGGCTGCACACCATCTACGGCGTGGACGCCTTCTTCCGCATCGACATCGGCGCCGACGACCTCGACCCGCAGCTGCCCTACATCATCAAGATCTACCCCGACGGGCTGGGCCTGCCCCGCAGCTACTACTTTGATCCCAAGTTTCGCAGTGTAAGGTTCCTACTTGGATTCGTTTTTTAAAAGATTTTTAACACTTTATTCTTATTTTTTAGGTAGTGGACGCCTACAAGCAGTACATGGGAGAGACGGTCAAAATCTTCGGCGGCACCAAATTCGACTCTAGCCAATTCGCGGAGAACACCTTTGCCTATGAAAAACGCATTGCAGAGATTACCCCCGACAAGGCCGAGTACCTGACGCCGGCCAGTGTCTTCAAACGCCGTTTCTCCATTCGCGAGCTTAAACTGATCGCCCCATCCATCAAGTGGACCGACGTCCTGCAGCGCTTCTTCAGCAAGGCCCGCCTCAACGACAACACCCGCGTCCTGCTCGCCTTTGAGGGCTACTTCCGCAACGTCTCCAACGTAATCTCCACCACGGACAGTCGCGGCCTCAATGACTACCTCATCTGGCGCATGGTGAGCACCTATGCGCCCTACCTCTCCAGGGACTTCCGCCTGGTGCATCGAAACTTCCGCCAGACGCTGCTCGGAATGCCCAGCTCGATGCTACTGGACGACGCCCACCGGTGGCGCTTCTGCCTGGAGACGACCTCAAAGTTTATGGGCTACGGACTCGCTTCGTTGTACATCAACGGCCGAATTGCGGACATTTCCAATGCCACCGTACAGGCGAAGAATGACGTGGTCAACTCGATTCGCGAGACCATTCTTAAGCACTCTGGGAGCCTTTTTGACTGGTCAAGTGGAACTTCACAGGAATCACAGGCAAATGAAGAAGCTGCCCGCCTGGTGAACATGAAGCTGAAGGCGATGGAGGTGCTGGTCGGCCAGCCGAACTTTGTCATGAAGACCGACCGCCTGGTGGCCTACTACAACGAGTACATGGTCCAGGTGAAGTTTCTGGAAAATATCTTCGAGGCGATTGACCACCGGCACAAGAAGATGGAGATGCTTCTCAGCGAGAAGAACGTGGACACCAGCTGGCCGGTGTTGCCCTACGAGGTGGCCGTTCGGTACGACTATGCGGCCAACAAACTGTACGTCCCCTTTGGGGTGCTCCTGCCGCCCTTCTACAGCAGCAGTGAGCCGGCGGTGTTGCAGTTTGGCGGGCTGGGCGTCCAGGTTGCCGCCCAGCTGTTGAAGGCTTTCGATTTGGTTGGTCTACATTATGGGCTCCCTGATGGACGGCTCTCCTCCAATCGGTCGCATTCCTCACATAGAGGCTTCAATCGGAAGCTTGCCTGCTTGAGAGACGTGCTCACCGGGCTGGAGCCGGAGTCGCTTAAGGTAAGATATTGTTGTCGAAATTGAAGAAAGATAGACTAATCCTTGTATCTGTTTTCCTAGGCGAATGAAACCGTCTCTGCGACGTACTCCGACATTGGCGCGTTGAAGGTGGCTCACCTCGCCTTCCGCGAGTTTATTGCCAAAAGCGGAAATGACGCCGTACCGCAGATCCTCCCCTCGCTTCGCTACACTGCCGATCAGTTGTTTTTTCTCTCCTACAGTCAGGTAATCATCTTGTTTTTTCATAAAAGTTCGACATTGACTAACAAGAATCCTTTTTTGCAGACCATGTGCAGCAACATTCGGCCGGCAGCCGCCGACTATCTCACCGAGAGCACCAACCAAATAGCGGACGCCTCAGTTCGCGTGAACGCCGTCCTGGCGCAGAGTGACGCCTTCAGAGAGGCCTTCCAGTGTTCTGCAGCCGAATCAGCAAAACCAGCAGCAGCCAATGAAAGGCGGCGGTGTTCTCTCTGGAGCAGCTAAGAAGTGGGAGTGTCAACAGCTCTCCTGTTTTCTTTCAATCAGTCATCTTGTGATCCTCATCACTCGCCTCACTCTTCTTTTTCTCCCCCTTGTACATAGTACCCTTATGTTCTTGTTTTTTCTGCCACCTCATTCCGCCCCAAATATACCCAGTAAAAACTGGCCCCAGTTTGTCAGTCAACAGTGTTTTGTTTGTTATTTCATTTGTGTGGAAAGAGGGGAGAATTAATATTACGGGGGCGTGCACATTCATCATCATCATCATCATCATCATCGTGTCACTAGCAAGTTTTCAGCGGTACAACAAGCAATCAAATTGAATCTGAAGCAAGAAATCAAACGGTAAAAAAAAGTTGAAGAGGTTCAACAATTAAACGGAGTAATCAGCAATGGGTGATTACTTTTTGCCCTTGCGACCGCCCTTCTTGCCGCCCTTCGTCTTGATGCAATTCTCAAAAAAGTCCCCCAGTGTAATGTTCATAGACTGCATGGCCAGAGCGGCCGCCGCCGCCTCGTCATCATCCTCGCCAGCAGGGCCGGCGGTGCCGGAAGTGGCCTGTCCACCAGACGAGGCCGTCGTCGTCTTCTTTCGCAGTGTGCGGTCAAAGAAGTTGCCGCCAGGACCACCAGTACCACCAGCACCGCCGTTGCCGAGCATCTTTGCAAAGGAAGAGCCGCCAGTAGAAATTGATGGCTCTGGCTGTGGCGGTGGTAGAGCAAGTGACGGCGACGAGGAGCTCCCCAGCTCAGCCGTTCCATTTTCGCTCGAGCTGGTGGAGCTCGAATCAGGAGGAAGCGCAGCTGCGACCAAACCGCCCGAGGCGAATTCGTGCATTTCCGCCAGGTACGTGGGAAAGTCCACCAGGTCGTCCAGGTGAAAGTTGGTGGGCGCCACGGCGGCGATGCCGTACACCAGGCGGCGGTTCTCCACCTCGATGCGCCGGTCACGCGCCTGCTGCGCCTTCTCCTTTCGCTTGCGGTCCTTCCGGCGGGCGGCCACCTCCGGGGCGAATTCGGCCACGGTGGCGGGCGAGAGAACTCCATTTCGGCCATCGTCATTTTCCTCCTCGCCCTTGACAGTAAACTCCACCTCGGCGACCTTGTACTCGGCGCTCAGAGGCAGGTGGCGCAGAAAGACGTAGCGACGCTCCTTGGCCGGCCCGTGGACGCCCTCGCCGCCGCGCAGGTCGACGATGCGGGCGGTGATGCGGTCCGGACACCGCCTCAGCTCTCCATACTCCGCCTTCAGCATGCGAATGTTCAGCGGGTGCAGGTAGATCGCCTGCCCATCCTCCGACTGGTAGAAGTAGTTAAAGTCGCTCTCCTGCTGAGGCTCGCCCCTAGGCAGATCGGCCAAGAGCGACGCCTCGATGGCGCCCCACTGGTGGGCAAAGACCAGCTGGGCACTGAGGGCCTCGTAGGCCGCCCGCCGCTTCTCCAGCTCCTGCAGCGCCTCGTGGACGAAGCACGCCTCGGGCATCTGCTCGCGCTCGTACTCGAGCAGCTGTTCGGCCAGCTCGGCCGCCTCTCGCTCAAGGAGCGCCTCCAGGTATTGCGGCGAGGCGGTGAAGACCTTGGCGAACTGATCCAGCAGCGGGTGGACACCTCGCCGGATGCGGTGCTTCACCGTGGCCGCCTCCCCTGCCAGCGACTCCAGTTCGAAGTTGGCCGGAAGGGCCAGTGTGCAGCCCTTGCGCACCTTCATCAGCGCAAAGGTCAGGTGGTCGGCGGCGGAGTAGTCGACGTGGCTGACGATGGCGACGCTCTTCAGCTCGTCCTTGCTGATCGTCTCGAAGCAGATCGGGCAGGCGCGACTGTCCTTGTCGCTGAGGGCCAGGTAGTGGAGGATGCAGCTCCAGCAGTAGATGTGCCCGCAGCGGGTCACCTTCCCGGCCACCGGGGCACAGAGGCAGACGGGGCAGACGACTGAGGAGGACGACTTCTCCTCGTCGCTGGCACCGCTGCTGCTGAAGATGACCTCCTCCACCAGCGCCCAGTTGATGGGCGCATCAGGGTCCTTCAGGTGCTTCGAGCTGTCGTTGAGGGGCGACACCACAAACTGGCTGTTCGCCTGAATGAAGCGCTCCTTTGCGGACACTTTTCCAGTGATGTTGCCCATGTTGTGAGTGGTGGCAGCAGTGTTGTGGTAGTTGTTCCTTCGAGGGTTGCCTCGGTATCCGCCTCGGCCACCTCTTCCACCTCTTCCGCCTAGGTAACCGCCATCCCTAGCGGCGGAGGGGTGCTGGTACTGGTTCTCCTCAAAGTGCAGCTGCTGGCCGAGGACAGTCTGCTTGGGCTCACGACCGCCACCGCCACCACCGCCGCCTCCGCCACCATTGCGTTGATGGTGCTTGTTTGAAAAGCGTACACCGCGATTGTTGTTGTAGTTTTGCTGCTGCTGCTGTTGATTCTGCTGATTCTGCCTGCCGTAATTGTTGTTGTTATTCGATCGGAAGTAGCTGTTATTATTGTTGTTGCTGCCTTTGGCAGTTTGATGACGCGATGATGTTGATCCGATAGATGTGCTCCAGTTGTTGCTGTTGTTGTTACTGTTGCTGTTATTGTTGTTGCTGTTGTCACCACTAGCTCCGGTCTGCCCCTTCGAGACGGGCAGTGATTGTTGATGATGATACAGGTGATCCATTGCTCAGGGAGTGGTGGTACTCTTTGGTACTTGAAAGGGGAGAAGAAAAAGAAGATACTGGATAAAAGGGGCGAAGACGATTTAGGCTGGACAGCCGCCAAGGAGAAGAACGAAAATCTGCTTTTCGACACATGGTTGCGTTTAAAAGTGGGTGGGTGCCATTATTGCAACAGAACAAAGGTGATTTGCACGGTTGAGGGTAGTAGATTTGGGTGAAGGGGTGGAAAGGGGGAGGAGGCGGCTAACAAAACGATCCGGCGACGGGTTAACTCTCCGAAAGAAGAGAGTTAAACTCGGTCACTTCACAGCTGTTTGGAGGCTGCTGCTGCTGCTTCAGAGGGCTTCGATTCCTTTGGTTTGGAATCGAAGGGGCAAACAAAGGGTGTGTTCAAGTTGGACACTGGTAAAGTCCGTTTGAGGGAGGGAGGGAGGGTGTCTGCGTTGGCGTTGTCGTGGTGAAGGTGATCCTTCTTTGCTGGGATAGCAAAGAACACTTGCAAGGCGATGCGAACGACGTACGCACCAGATACAAGTGAAGGGAAGCGAGCGAGCGAGAAGGGACGAGCACTCAACAACAAACTGCTCAATTTTCTCTCTCTCTTTTAGGCGCCGCTCAGAACTGCCGTGCAACTTTTGAATGCTATCGGCGCCAAACGTTTGGCGGCGTCACATGAGCGCCAGAGTTGCCATAAGGGAAATAGACAATACTATCACCATTTTCGAAACAACAGATGCAAAATCTACATCACAATCAATCAATCTCTGCTTGTTTGTTTGCTCAGAGCATTTATTTTTATTAGTTTGGAAGGGGAGAAAGGATAAGAGGATATAAAATAAAAAGTTAAAATTGGACCACCAAAACAACACACAGCAGCTGCAGCGGGAACGAGCAAACAAGCTCAACACAACAAAATCATCATCATTGTGCTGAGCACATCTGACAATGAATGAACAAATGCAAATCATGAGCAAGCAGCAAGCAAGCAAAAGTTGTGTGCGTGTGGATAAATAAGTGAAAGTGAGAGTGGGGTAACAGAAGAATGAGAGGGGAAGGAGAGGAGGACGACAACATAAGTACATAAGGTCGAAAGGAGAATGCATGCCAGTTATGAAGGGAAGGGAAAGGAAAGGAGAGGAGCTTTTGCTTGCCGTGTTGTTGTTGAACAAATAATTAGGTATATCAAGAAGAAGAAGAGGTGAAAAGAGAAGATATGGTTGCTCAAGAGAGTAGGAGAAGGAGTAGGAGTAGGAGGAGGAGGAGAAAGAGAGAGATGCAGTATCACATGTGATGGTATCACAAGTCGTGTGTGGGTTGTGTGTGCTGTCTGATGCATGATGTCGCCATTCCATTTGTACAGGTGAAGAAGAGATTTGCGAGATGAACAAATCGCAAAATCACTATTGGTGGTGGCAAGGTTATTATGGCACAAATTATTCTGTCTGCATCTGTGTTCAAAGAGTCTTAATCTTTCACTCTTTCAGGCCGTACTTTTTGGTCAGGTAGGCCTTGTGGGCGTGGTACGCCTGCAGCCTCGCCTTGCCGTACTCCTGAAAAAAAGAAAAAAATTAGTAAAAAATCAAAAGTAACATCAAAACAGCAGCACATACCAGGTATCCAAAGGCAATCTTGGAGTTGCGCGCATTGTTGATGCTCCAGAGGATCCAGAGAAAGTGCGAGGCGAGGGCGTAAAACTCCGCCTCCCTCAGCAGGTGCTCCTCCGTGTCCAGTTGCTCGTCGACGGCGATGCCCATCTCCGCCGACTGGCGGAGGTACTCGCCGATGAAGCGGCGCATCTCCTCCTCGCCCGGAAACTCCTCCATGTAGGCGTGAAAGTGCGGCCAGGCCTCATTGTTGTAGTCGAACATGCGCTCGCAGAAGTGATTGCCCAGGTCAAAGCCGCGGTAGTTGTAGGCGCAGAACTCAAAGTCAATGAAGACGATGTGGTCGTCGAGGTTCTGCGTAGACGAGGAGGCCTTGCCGCCGGCAATCTTCAGCAGGTCAGAGCTGGAGGTGACGTCCGCCGGCAGCAGAATGTTGCCCTCCTGCAGGTCGTTATGGCAGAAGACAATCGGAGAGGGGACGGTGGCCAGCAGGCGCACCAGCCTAGCCCATTCGCCCTCAAAGTCAAAGGAGAGAAGTTCGCGCTCCAGTGGATGAACTTTTTCGACTGTCTTAGGGCGCTGGTAGTTGCGCACCTGCGCCAGCCACGACTGAAAGGTCTCCACCAGCCAGGTGGCCTCCTTGTTGATGGGCACGTTCAGCTGGTGGACGGTGGCCAGCTTGCGGGCGATGATGGCCGAGTAGTTCGGGTCCTTCAACTCTTTACAAACCATTGCTCGAGCCTGAGGAGGTGTGTTTGGTTACATTTTGAGGAAGAGGAAGTGAGTGTCGTTAGTGGAGAAAGAAAAAGAAGAGATTATAAAAGCGTATCTTTGCAAAAAGCCGTCATTGGTAAAAAGGGTATATTACACAGCGTGTCGCACTCATCATCATCATCAGAGAACAACATCAGGGCATTTTGTGTTTCTCTCAAATTCAGTCACAGTTTGCAATCTCAGCAGCAAGTGACTAGTCAGTGTTACACACACCGGAGTGTGTTTGCGCAAAAGTGTCTTTCAGACGAAGGAGGAATAAGTTGGCAGGTAAAGGTAAAACAAAAAGGTAGTAATAATTACACTAGAGAGTGAGTGAGTGTCGGCAGTAAAACGGTTCAGTTCAGGTAGGTAGGTCACTGGTAGGTTCCGCCGCCTTTTTGAGCTGAGCATCATCTCACACCGCACTCGCCGCCGCGGCCGCGCGCGCAGACCGTTTTGTACATTAGAGACAACTCTGCAATTGCAACAACATTAAAAACACAAGCCACATTCTTCGACGGTATAAATAGAGAGAGAAGTTGAGTGAGAGAGAATACGACAGAGGCACGGGAAGGAGGTTAACAAAGAGGTGTAAATATTGGTCACTTACGGGAATGTACTCCTCGAGGCGGCCGCCGGGGAAGATGCCGTAGAGCTTGGGGCCGAGGTTGCGCTCCGAGAGCAGCATGGTGATCACCGAGTCGGTGATCTTCGTGTCATTCTTGTCCAGCAGCTGGCCGTACATGCGGAGCAGCACCTGGCTCGGCTCGCCGGTCATCGGCGTGTGAGTGGACGGCAGCGAGCAGTAGTAGAGGAGGTTGCTGAGGCCGCCACTGTAAAGAAATAAAGGGCTCGGTTAGTTCGAAATTATAAAAATTTTCATTACCACCACTTACCTAACCGTCTTGAAGACCATGTCGTCGCTGGTGATGTTCTTCCACTCGCCCGAGAGGTACTGCCGACAGATCTCGTAGGCCTTGTCGCGCATCTCCACCGAGCTGCTGTTGGCGGGCTCACTGTTGTGGTGGTCCGAAAAAGATGATGATGATGAGTGATCGGAAAAGGAAGAGGAAGAAGAAAAGGAAAATTCATCGGTTAGACAGAAGGACGAGGAGGAGTTGGTGGTGTAGGTCGACACCGGTTCGACGCCAGTCAGTGGACGCATTTTGGTGTGGTAGTAGAGGTGCTGGTGGTTGTACAGCATGAAAAGCGCAAAGTGTGCAACTTTTTTCTTTCAAAGGAAATCTCGCAGAGTGTGAAAGTATTTAAAGACTACACCGCTATCGTCATCAGTAGTATAGTACTGAGTGCTCTAATCAAGCAAGTGGCGATCGCACGCATCGCCGCAGGTTTTTATATTATTGCGCCATTTATTGAAACGCAGCGCGCGAGAAAAGTTCGGACTTTGGTATCAGTAGTGAGATAATGGGCGCAAAAATAGGAAAGTAACAGTTCTACAGTTACAGAGAGGTACAAAGTAACAGTTACAGTTCGAACGGCTTCGCCGAAGACACTGACAACGTGTTCGAATTGAATGTGTGTGTGACAAGTGTCACATGAAGGATGTACTACAATGAGAAAGTGAGAGAGTTCTCATCAAGGGACAGTAATAGAATACTCCGCATCAACTTAGCAGCAGCAAAAATGCGCCTGAATTGCAGCTAACTAAAGGAGGAAAACGAGGATTGACGCACCAGACGAGGCATTTCACAACCACCAAATGATCGTCAGCAAAATGTCATCGTCAAGAGCAAGAGCACCGAGAGTTTTACAACTCAGTGGAACATTTCATTTGTGGCAGTAGATCTTTGGCCAGAGACCATTATTATTATCATCAAAGTGGTGATAATAACTTGTACAGTAGATCACCATCATCATCATAATCATCCCACCCTGCACCGGACAAGGCCACAGGCGTCAGGCGGTAAACATCAACCAAATCTTTTGGGGGAGTCATGGCGTGTGTGTAGTGATCAAGACAAGACAAGACAAGAGAAAGTGTGCTCGGTTTTCCCTCGTCAAATAAAAAATTAGAAGCTACGGAGGATATAAAGGACAACAACAAAAGAGGACAGCAGAGGAGATCATCTTTCAATTATCGACGCGTGCCACACACTTCTTTGGTTGTCGGTTGGATATCTATCACAAACTCTCGTGTAAAACCATATCATCATCAACACTTCAAACTGCTGAGGATCATCGTCTTTCATCAATTTATCGCCGCAGTCGTCTTTGACGGCTGTGCCAGAGACGTCAGACGACAGATGGCGACGGAACTGAACGAGGACAGACGCGAGCAAACGAGCGCGCGCCAAAGCACTAGTACTCGTTGTTGGCCTGCCCAAGAAGGGAAAAGAGAATGTTGATGGCGGCGGTGGTGGTCGTGATGGTGAAATGTGAAGAAGTCAGCCAAAAGTCAGCCACCTTGCTGGCAGTGGCTGCACTCATTCTCGCAGATTTGTTTTGAGCTCCTGCTGCTTCAAACGCGTCAAACACCTTTCTCTCTGCTTTAGATTGTGGATGATCTTTTCACGGTGGAAAGAACTCGAAGCAATGGTGGACGTGGCAAAAGAGTGAAGAGTGTTGGGGAGAGAGAGGTCACCGGCTACATAATCCTCTCTCAACTGACGTATCCACTAAAGTGCTCCCCTTTACTTTAGAAATGTGTTCTGAGAAGAGGATGTTTCGCAAGATTTGCGCCAACACATCACAACACCACCACCACTGACCTTTTGCCCAGGATCATGGCCAGGTAATTTTGGTCCATTGTGAAGTGTGTCTGTGTGTGGGTTGTTTATAGTTTGAAGATGTTGAAGAGGAAGAAGAAAAGTTGTTGATGAAGAAGCGTTGAGTTGGAAATGTAGAGTAGTAGAATGTTGGTTGCTGCTTCCGAAAAACACTTGAGGAGAGAGAGTTGAGCGATTGGTCGTTGCTGGTAGTGCTGCTGTTGTTTCTGCTGCTGCCGCAGTTCCTGTACGAGTGTGCCTCTGCAGAGCCTGGTATATGTGTGCCCTTTCAGCCAGCAGTCGTACAGTACTGAAAATAAAGAGAGCTCTTTCTGGTGAGAGGACTGCTGCACCAGTGCACCACCACCACCACTCTCGGTAATAAAAGTGTGGTACGCGCGCTCGCTCGTCGTACAAGTGAAGATAGAGGCCACCGGAGAGTCTCGTACAGCAGTGAATGTGTAGAGCACCGAGTCATTGGGTTCACCAGCAGCGCCACCAGACCAACAGCACTGCAGGGCTTCACGGGCGCCATCGGCTTCTTCACAGTGCGCATGCTATTCGACTGATCATGTGACCACCATCACGGCGCCACCGAGGATGCTGCTGCTGCTGCTCTAATGTCAGTGCCATCGCCACCGAAAGGTAAGATTGCAGCAGACGATGGCGCAATGACCACCGCCATCACCAATGATCAGCGTCTCATTCATAACGCCGGTGGCAGAGCTGCTGTTTATCAGAGCACGCGATCACGGCAGCAGAGGGCTCCATTGACCGAGAGAAATGGGCGCAATGAACGAGTGGCTCCTTGTTCGTTTTGGTAGCAGCAACAGCAGGACTGGCACTGCTGTAATCGGGGAATGCAATGTGTTGGCTGGGTGATATCTGTTGATGGTGTTCAAGCAATGTTGTTGTTGTAGTAGACATCGTCTGCTGCTGAAAGAGGACACACTTTGGAGGAAGGGAGGAAGAGAGCAGGGCTGTAAAATCTGGTTATTTTCCGCCTGGCTATCGCGCCATCGCCATCATTGCAGCAGGCTATCATAACAGCACTGCTGCTGCTTCTAGAACATCCCATCAGGCTTGTGATAAAGGATTGTGACAAGTTGCCGTTGTAAATGTGATGTTGATGGTGTTTGGGCTTCGTCGAAGTAGTGGAGAGGCAAGTCCCGTTTCGAGTTTGTTGTTGCTGCTGCTGCTGTTGATCAGTTGTTTTTGCTTACCGTTCACGTCCGCTTCGTCGTCATCATTGTCAGGGGGTTCACTTCATTCACCACCGCTACCATCATCAACACCACCACCATCAACATCCTCAAATAGAGACAAAATAACAGTTTACAACTCTTGTTGCAGAAGGTATCACCATCATCATCATCGGTATCGGTATCACTGCTGCTGTCCCACACACACATCATATGACAGAGTGTGGAAGAGAGCGGAAAGAGCGTTCTTTCTTTTTTTAATAACGAACTCCGAACAGTGAGTTATCATCATCAGCGATAAATGGCAGTTTTTGTGAGTGCATGAGAGAGTGTGAGCAATCCTTGGGAGGCAAAAGTTAGTCTACTATAAAAAAAAAGTAAAAAAGTACTGTAACATTTGATTTGGCACGAGTTTGCTGTAAGGAAGGAGGGGAGGAGGGAAGAGAAAATAGAAAAGAAACAGGGACAGGGAAAGGAAGAGGATCGGAACAGAGGTTCGATTTGGGTGAATGAAAAGCACGAGCACACACTTATTGGTTTTGGTTGTTGTCTTTCGCCCCTCTGAAATCGATTCGCCGGTGCGTGGATCACCTCACATCAAACACCCGACATCGATAACAAAGGAGCACTTGTCTTGATCACGTACACGCGAGCGAAAGAGAAGCTGCTGCTGCTGCGGCTGCGGCTACTGCTCACGCCGATGAGAAAGAGGAGGAGGGCAGCCCACCATCAAGATAGAGCGAGCGAGTGAGAGAGCGAGCGAGAGAAGTGTCGCGTCTTCGCCAGAGAAGTGTTGCTGTGTTGCCCAGTTCAGTGGCAACCGTCTTTGCTTTCAGTGGTGGTGGTGGTGGTGTGGTCTACAAGGTACACCGAGTGAAATAGGAGGTAAAGGCGATCACTTACCAGGAGTCAACAGAGTCCAGAGAGTCCACGGAGGCAAAGTCGGCATCGACTGCCTTCTCCAGGTCCTTCGGGTCCATCATGAATGAGCGGCCACCAGCGCCGCCGCCGCCGCAATGGGCCACCGGGACCAAGAACTGCCAGCATTTTCGGGCCTTGTACAGGCCTAGTTTTTCATGCCAAACACGACGTAAAAAATACAGTGTGGTCAGCAAATAAGAATACAAACTTTTTAGATGCGAGATCGACTTGGCGGATTGGCTTTTCAGAATCATCCTGAAGCAGAGAGAGAGAGAGAGAGCGCGCTAGCTTGAAGCTTACAAAAAGATAGATAGTTCGAAAAAGGGTTCAAAATAAAGCTTGGGAAGATTACGAGACACAATGTCTAGTAATCCTTTCTTAGTAGGGTAGTGGTGGTGGTGGTGATCTAAATCAGAGAGGTGCAATGAACGTCTTTGGTGACTGAAGATAAAAGATAGCTGTGGAGTGTGCTTTCGAAAAAGCGTGGTGCGGTTGAGGGCAGGAAGAAGAGGCGAATGAGCGCTGAAAGATTGAGCTCACTCGCTCGCTCGCTCGCTCTCTCGCTCTTTCGCTCGATGATCTAACGCTGGCGCATGCTCAGCTTCAGGTCTCTCTCTCTCTCTCTCTCTCTCTCTCTCTCTCTCTCTCTCTCTCTCTCT
>JAALOO010000343.1_pt1 | contig 42496 bp, 29 predicted proteins | sample 7257641 | NCBI WGS metagenome assembly JAALOO01 (sample SAMN14085613, study PRJNA598686) | mite metagenome | biome: ENVO:01001000; feature: ENVO:01001002; material: ENVO:01001226; isolation source: single female mite from University of Michigan culture on fish food culture... ...
CGGCAGCAGCGAGCGTTGCGAGAACGGCAGCGAGAGCGCACAGTTTTATCTAGCGTTGCAACTGCTGCGATAGAGTCTCGCGCCTGCGCACAACTGCCAAAGCCAGCGCAACATCTGCCAAAACAAAAGACAACGCTCCAAACTTTTTGGGTTTTCTAGTAAACCATAAGGTTTTGAAAAAAACCTAATTAGGCACAGACCAATTAAGGGGCGAGGAATCTAATGGTTCAATCCAAAATTTTATCGGAGTTCATTTAGTATTTAATTCGGCTGTTTTAAAAAGTGACCATGATCAGATAAGGTACTTCCGGTCATTTGATCAACTCGAGTTTGGTACCATTAGAAAGATGCCATTTATCTCGTTTCACTGGTGAAAACCATTTTTCAATATCTTTAACGGTGTATTTTCTAGAGCAAAAAGAGTCAGTGCAGAGAGAGAGAGAAACGGAGAAAATCAATTTTTTAGGGAAGAAGGATTGTTAATGTAATGTAAATATTGTTTTAAAATTTTTTTTGGTTGTTAAAAATAAAAGTAGTGTATTAACAAAAATTGTTATTTTACGTAAATGAGTTAGTTAGAAATAGTAACTGATTGAGTCAAATGACCACTGCACTTTTAAATGAAAAAACATAATATACATTTGTTTTTTATTCAAACTATTGAATAACTGCTCATTTGGGATTTTCACTAATAATATTATTTTAGCTTTTTTTCGTCTTGTATAATTTGTTTAATTTATTTTTACCATTTGCAAAAATATCAAACAAACTGTTGCAATTTAATTGCACTGAAAGTTTAGAAATAATTAGGTTTTACGTTATAAAAATAACAGACAAAGTTAGATAATTGTATTTTAAAAAGTTTTATTAATATTAATAAATAAAATCACAAATGCAGTTTATAATAAATTATGATCTAACAAAATAAACAGTTAATATTGCATGCTTATGGTTGAGATTAAACGAAACAAAGTTATTGCTGCAGTAAAAGCACATTTTGATCAGCTGGCTTATTACTGTTATTTTCTTTTGATTGTTTTCTCTTTTTCGATGAGAAAGAAGTTGTTTTAAATGAAGACACATTTTGATGCCAAGAAGACAAGTCACCAGCCAGAAGAACGTTGAAGGCAATTGTTTTGTACAGTGGGGAAAAAGATCTGTTTTGTCTGGGAGAGATGTCATCAGTCCAAACAGTAGATTCAGAACCATTTTGATTATTTTTCAAAAATTGCGGATACTTCAGCAAATAGTCGAAAATTTTAGCGTTTTCTCGCCCATGCATTGCCGTGATCAGCGGCTCACGGGAGCGGAGAAAAAGCTTGCGCAGGCCGACAATGACGAGCAGATCAGAGGAGTCAAAGTCAAGGAGGCGAGTGGTGGTGGCCGACGGCAGGTAGAAGGTGCTCAGGTGGTAATCGGAAAAGAGGTACAGCGCAGAGGTGGGCACCCGGAAGCGAAACAGATCAAAGGCCGCCTTGGGCCCGTCACTGGTCAGGTAGACGTTGACCGTCTGGTCGCCGATCAGCTCTGCCCAGACCTTCCGCGCGTACTCCCTCGTCTCCTCGTTGATGTAGATGTCCAGCAGAAGATCAGTATCACTACTGCTGCCATTGCCATTTCTCTTCACCGAGCGGCTACTCATCAGCAGGTGCAGATCGTGCGTGAGAACGCTCTGGAGAACTTCCGACTTGAGCAGCAGCTGGGTGGCGGTGTAGCGAATGAACTCCCACACCTGAAATCTGCGGCCCTCGATGGTGGCCAGCGAGAGGAGGCGCTCGCAGGCGGCGGCCACGGCGGAGGACATCACCGGGCCGCAGCGGCTGCCGGGCGCCTCATTGAGCGCCCGTTCAAGCAGGTTCATTGCCATGGTGTCGCAGTTCACAAGAAAGATCGTGTCATTGCACTCCTCTTCTTTGAGCTTGGCGGAGAGGCGGCTGAGCAGGTACTCGTACGTCTCTGGAGGAGAATCATTTCGTTCAGTAGTGTCTCGCTGTCGGGTAGATGCTTGCGCCAGCGTCTCGCCGAAAATGACCTGCGTGGTGACCATTTCCAGGTGCTGGGTGGTGATCACCGGCAGAGAGAGCCAGCTGAAGTGGTAGAGGGCGCTGGCGGAGGCGGAAAGAGAACCGGAAGAGGAGAAGGAAGATGAAGAGGAAGCATCGTGAAGAGAGGAAGTGGACTCGCTTTGAGAAGTTAGTGCCACTGTTCCGAAGGGAGTCGATCTTATCTGAACTACTGGTAAAGTTGTGTTCAGTGTAGCTGCTGCTGACGTTGTTTCTGTTTTTGTTGTTGTTGTTTCTGCTAAAACGCATGATGATGGAGATGATATGCTTGCAGGCACGTGAGATTCAGGTGAAATTAGAAAATGAGATGCGTTTGAGGAAAATGGAAAAGAAGAAGAAGAAGAAGAAGAATCAGCAGCAGCAGCAGTTTGAAATGAAACAACTGAAAAAGGCAGTGATGACTGCTGATTGTCATCTACTTTTGGAGTAGTTGTGGTAGCAGTAGTAGTACTTTTCAAGGCGGAACTAGCGTCCTCAGACTGTGAAGTGATGCTACCAGCAGTTATTGCCAAGGTTTTGGCTAAAATTAGCTCCGTTTTGCTGCCGGCATTCTCCTGCTCATCAGCCCCTTCCTCCTGCTGCTGACCGTCTTTGTAGCGCAAATCCACGTAACCGCGGAAGTAGTTCTGCTTGGTTTTGTTGATGTGATTAAATGAACTGGAAAGCACGGCCTCGGCCGAGCTCTGGTAGGCCTCAGTAGTACTACTATCAGGGGCATTTTCTGCCCGACTAGAGTTGTTCTCATCACTGGAAGCAGTAGTGTCCGTGTCCGAGGAACGGGTAAAGCAGGCGCTGCTGTCACTTTCCTCGTAGTCAGTTGTTTGCGAAACATTGAGCAGCGCTCTCAGATCATCAGACTGCTGCTGTTGTTGCTGATGTTTTTGCTGCTGTTGCTGCTGTTGCAACTGTTTCAGTTGCTTCATCTTCTGAAATGCTTTAAAATCGTGGCTCATCGAATGTTCCCCGGAGAATGCCGCCTCCAGAGCGGCTCCACCTCTCTGCCGACCATCTTCTTCATCTTCTCCACCGTAAGAGACCACCTCCTCATTGTTCACCGGCGAGACGTTTCCACTGATGGCGCTTTCGCTGAGACTATCGTAGCCGATGCTCTCGTCGCGACTTTGGCAATGACTTTCCGATGATTTGCTTTCGTTGCAACAGCTGTGGCAGTTGTGGCTGGGCGGCTGTTGTCCACCCGACTGACCACTGGCGCTAATGGTAGTGCTGGTCGTAGACTCCACTATCAAACTGCTCGTCTGAACTCCCGAACAACCAGAAGTCTGCACCTGAATAGCAGTGACAGTAGAAAGTGTGCTGCTGCAGCTGGAGCCCGCTGGAATTGGCTGAAAGTTGAGGAACTCCGTCTCCTGATTGGCGTAGGCGTCATTTGCCCGTTCTGCCGTAGTATTGCCACCATCTTCTTCCTCTTTCTCCTCTTCCTGAAGTTCAAACTGCTCAGCAGTGCGCAGAGACTCCGGCACGACAAAGCGGTAGTCGGGGGTGATGACTACCTCATCGGAGATCTGGTGCACTGACCGGGCCAGGAACTGGCTAGTCAGCGTCGCCACCTGGCACATCATCGGCAGCCGGTCCGCCTGCGACGTCCACAACACCACCTTGAAACGGTCCTGGCGGTAGGCGAAGGCGAAGAGCGTCGACAGGAGGTTTGAGACGAAGAAAGCGTGCTCCTTGTTGTCGTACCGCTGAAGGAGGTCAACGAGGACGTCAGTAGTCTCCCCCTCCGCTAGATCACCCTTCAAGCGGACGGCGTTCATAAAGTCCACCAGGCGGTAGAGCATCCAGTAGAAGCAGGTGCGAATGTTGGCGATGCCCAGCTTGAAGAGGTCATAGGCGAACAGCTGCAACGCGTTCATGAGAAAGCCCGGCGTATTGAAGAGCAGATTGTACAACGTCAACTCGGTGCTGCGAACATTGCCGTTGCTGTCTGTTGGCTTGTTTGGTGGAACTGCTGAAGTTGTCCCAGAAAAAGAAGAGGAAGAAGAAAAGGCTGAAGTGTTTGCCGAGTGCGGACAGAGCCAGAGAATGGCCACGCCGCACTGAATTGGCAGGCCGATGATGCGCGGATCCGCTAAAAACAAAGTTTTCGCTTATTAAAAATTTAGCTCTTTTTCACAACAAACATTCTTACCATTTGTGGCGTCAATGATAAACGAAGAGATGTACAGGTCTTCCGCCTGTAGCGGATCTGAGCCGTCGTACCACTCAGTGCCCAGGTGGTGCAGCTTGAAAGCGCACAGCTTTGCCCCGTTGACGTACCTGGCGTCAATCATCGACTTGAGAGGCTTTTGAGCAATGGAAATTGCGCCGAAGATCATCTCCGCCAGTGTACTGTTGAAGACGTCCATTTCCAGCTTGCTGAGATCAACTCCTCGAATGTGTGCTTTGTCAGTTTTGGAGCGCGACTCGGCGCTCAGAGTGGCGGTCACCGAGGAGGGAATCTCCGAGAGTGGCTTCTTCGCCTGCATCGCCGGACTAGCTCGCGCCCTCAGCAGCGGATTGGTGGCCGTCTTCGGCGTGGGCACCTCCTCCATGATGTTCTGCACCAGAAGCTTCTTCAGCGTAAGCTCGAGTGGTTTGGACTTGATGTTGCTGAAGCCGCAGATGCCATCTCGGTTGAACATCAGCAGGCCCACCTTGCGGGAGTCCAGTCGGAATGGCTTGGGTTGCGCTAGCTGAAACGGTGGCGGCGAATCTGAAAGGCAAAACAAAATCAGAATAAGTATTTTTGCAAAACCAAAACAAACACTCCGTTACCTAAAATATCCAAATTGTTCGCTAGCTGCTCTTGACTAGAGATAAGGTCGATGTAGTCGGCTGCATCCAGTGCCGCTTCCGGTTCATCATTATCACCCAGGCCCTTCTCCCAGTCAGTCAGTCTCAGCTGTCGGCCGTCGAAGCTCTGCGTCAGCGCCAGTGGAATGCTCTCCAACAGCTGAGTATTGTTTAAGGGTCGAAATTCTGTTGACCCGCCTGTCCCATCAGCAAAAGATTTTTGACTTGAGGACTTTAAGGAGCCGTTTGTCAGAGATGATGAGGAACTGTTGTTGTCGCTGGCTGTTGTTTTGGCAGATGAGGAGAAGAGTGAGCGAAACCAACTGTTGTTGTTGTTGTTGTTGCTGTTGTTTCCTGACGGCGGCAGTGATTGCTGCTGCTGGGCAGTTCCATTTGGAACTCTGATCCCATTTCTGCTGGTGATGCCGTTACGCTGCTGTCGATAGTGATAGTTTTCCTTGGGCGGATTTGGGGGTATAGTGGCCACCTTCACTGGGGCACTGGAGAAGGAGACTCGACGTGTCTCTGATTGCTGCCGACCATTGCGAGCCTCTCCAGGAGGAGAAGGTTGTCGGAGAATGGAGCCCAGTGGACGTGGTGGATGAGGTGGTGGTGGTGATGGTGGTGACGATTGCTGTGGCACATGGCCATTGCTGCTGATGGAAGCGGTGTCCTCCCCTTCAGGTGAAGTTGCAGGGGAGGACGGTGGTTTGGAGTAGAAAAGTCGGCTGACAAAAGACATTGTGGGGGTGCTGGTGATGGTTGTTGCTACTGCTGCTGCTGCTGAACTGATGCTTTTTTCTGCTGCTGTTGTGTCTGTTGCAATGATCACCACTGCTCACCACGGATCAACTTGCTCAGTACGATCAGTTTTGATCAGGTTTGTGCTGTGCCGTGATGTGCTGTGAACTGTAAATTATTACCAGACAAACAGGCGGCGGCGGCGGTGGTGGCTATGGTTGAAGGTGTACAGCAGTGTTCAATGCATTGGCTGTGCTCTTGGGAAATGTCGTGTCATAAATTCAAACGAGTGAATGTCTGTGTGTGTGTGTGTAATTGCGGAAAAAGTTTAGGTGTACCCTTTTTAGCTGAAATATGAACTTTTGGCAAATTGAGAAACTGAAAAACGTAATATGTAAATGTATTTTGAGAGATTTTTGTAAAGGTTAGAGTTTAACAGAAGGAAGTAATTTGAGATATCATCAATGCACTGTGCTCAATTACTATTTTTTGGTTTGTTTTTAAAAAGCTTTTAAAAATGTGTTTAGTTAAGAAAAAAAGTGCAATTTTTGTAAAAAGTAGCTGATAAGTCTTTAGTGTGGCAGTTTTTGCTGATCAACGTACTAAATATTTTTGGAATCAAGAGTGTGTTTATGTATGTGTGCAAATAAATACTTTTCAGCGTATTTGGCAAACTATTTGAAGTATTTTTTATGAATATGTAAAACCTAACATCTGAAAATGTATTTTGGTTGTCACCAAGTATGCTTCTCTTTATCAAACAGTCAAGCTGCAATGAACAAACTTGATAAGTTGTAAATGTAAATGTAAATAGCAAAATATTTTCCTGTGTTTCTCACTAGTTAGCTTTCTTGGCTTGAAAACGATGCAGAGCACTGGTGACGGTGATGAGTTGATGATAGTAAATGAAGAAAAAAGGCTGTTTGTGGCGGGTTTGTACTGTGTTGTTCAGTAGTGTTGCATCGGTTGATCGGCTGATAGACTACCAAACAGAAAAATGTAGAGGTAGCAATGCTTTGGGTTTGAGGGCAGGGGTCAGCGTAGTGGTGTTTGCGAAGTTTGCGTAGCGCAGCAGATTTTACTGCTCAAATGACAAACATGACAACGTGATAGATGTCTCATGGGAAATTAGTGTGTGTGTGTGTGTGTGTGTGTGTGTGTGTGTGTAGTAACAGTAATGTGTGAGTATAGTCACAGCCGATTAAAGGCGTTTAAATTTTAAATTTTATGCAAAATGGCTTTCAGTTTTTCAGATCGGCATCATCGGCTATTGCATTTTGATTTGCGATAACAACAGTGGTGGCAAGTGATGGCATGACGACGACGGCGACGACAACATGAATAAAATTAGAAAGTAAAAAAGAGCGCCCAGTGGAAGAAGATGCCAGGCAGAAGATTAGCTGCCAATGACAAACATCAGATCTATGAGGGTAGATAGAATTACTGCAGCAAATAAACAAATAACAGAGGTAAAATGATGTTGCAGAGGATTTTTAAAAGGTCAAAAATAAAAAAAGCAATAAAGCAAAGGAAAATTCAGTTTCAGAAAAGATAAATTAAAAACTAAACAAAATTGTTGTTTTGGCACTTGTGGACTTTGTAAAGCTGATCGGTGACTCGTAGTTTCATGTTAAGTTATCAACTGTTTATTTGAATGTTGGCAAACAGTGCAGTCTTCTAGTAAAAACACTGAGGTGTCTCGTAGGAACTATTTCAAACTGTAAGAGATTTAAATGGTAAAGCATGTTTCATGCGATTATGCTAAACATTCAAAGTATTTCACATTAGCGGTGACTACAGTGAATGTCTATGATTATCTCGTGCTAAACCAGAGTACTTGTCAATGCGAAATTTTCAGTCGATTCAATGACAATCACCTAGTCAATGTGCAGTTGTCTGGCAGTCAGAAGTGGAAAGTGTTAAGTAGTCTTCAGCAGCAACAGCTTTAGCAGTGGTGCACATTTGCTGAATCGGAAGTCATCGTAAAAATAGTCGCCGCACTTAAATTCCGTGCTATTGTCTCTTTATCGCTCTCTGAATAGACGAGCCATTAATTCACCAGCCAAACAAACGTTTGCACTTGTCGAAACAATAAGTGTTATCGTGCAAAATGATGACGACAAAAATAATAGCTGCCTCTTGACGTAATGCTTGACGATCACAGTGATGGCGACAACGGAGTAACGGAACAGCAAGTAGGAAAGAAGAGACAGTAATGGTAGAACAAATTAACCATTAAAATCACGTGGATAAAGCTGGAAAATTTTAAAAATGTCAGTCAGCTTATGCTCGAAGAACGATGTACTGGAAAAATCACGCATTTGCAAAAAAAGAGTAATAAATAGTTAACAAGAACTGTGATGATTGAAAAATGTTAAATTTAAATCAGTAGTAAAGTTGTCAATCAACAATTTGTACTTGTTTCAGATGCTGGACTGTATATCAGCGTGTGCTGTAATCAAAGTTGTACGATGAACTTTAGTAGCCGTTTATGTGATGCAGGGGGGTGTTGTAATCAGCTGATGACTGATGAGTGATCCCAAACAATAGCACAGCAAGATTAATTTGGTAAAACTGTCACTGATTATAATACAGTGAAACTCAGTTGACAGTGGTCAAAAATGGCGGCGGTGGCGGCGAGGCATAAGTGATGCCGATTTCGGTGTCGGTGGTGTGGCGTCTTCCAATGTAGTTCATAGTGCACCGGTGTAGTGACAACTGCCAGAGCTGATAAGCACTTAGTTGACATTGTCGACGCAGAGTTGTGGCGGAAATGAGGTTGCTGCTATTGCAGTGGAGGTTCATTCAAAAAAAAGAGAAAAAGATGTTATTTGGTGTGGGCTTTCTAGTGTTAAAGTTTAATGTTTAAAGTAAGCTTAAAGGTTTATGTAGTCTTGTACCAAAAACTTAAAACAAATTTATTGTATGAAGTTTTTTTAGCTAAATTTCATGACTTATTTTAAAATTTTGCGCCAAAACTGAATTGCATAACTTCAAATAGTACTCAAACTATTGATTATTATAATAGCACCAGCCGCTGCGGGCATACGGTAAAAGTCACATGTCTGCATTAAATGTGCACAAAAAAAGAATGAGCGAGAGAATAAATGATATGCTAAAAAGAGAAAACAAAAAAGAGAGAATGTCACATGTTCACAAAAGTCACCTACCTGTACAGTGACCAATGCAGTGAAGATGATAGTGGCTATATGTGACAGTGGCAGATAAAACGCTTGCTCTCTCAGTCCAATCGATGCTGCTGCTGCTTCGCTTCCGTTGACATTTTGTGGGACTGTTACTGCCTGTGATGATGATGATGGTAATTGTAGTGGTTATAGTTGTAATGGCCTTTAGTTAAGCACACACACACATTAGGCAGGCATTAGGACGCCTTTATCAATGTAGGTTAAGATCAGTGGATAGGCAGAAAGAGACAGGTGATCCGTTTGATGCTTTGGCGATGCACTGTGATTGCCAGCTGAGCTGAGCAGCGACCACAATGACGGCACTGTGCTGCATCACTGCTGCATCAGTACTGTTCAGGTACAGCTTCTACAGGGGCACTACTGATGAAGCTGGCCAACTTGGTGAAGCATCAACATTGGAGCAAAAGCAAACAAAGAAAAAGATGAAGAAGTGAAGAAAAGCAGTGATAGTTATTGATTGTCAGCACAGTTTTAAATTGCTCACTGCCACGTGTCAGTTTTAGTTGCGGCTGAACGACTGACCGTGATGCATTCACATCACATCACGTGTGTGTTCAACTTTAGCAGCTGCGTTGGCGGTGACAACGTTGGTGTATCGTTTGTTTTGCCTTTTTGTTTGTCTGCTGCTTCATGATCACACTTTTGGTTCACTTTAATTCTGTTGTCTTTTTTTCTTCCTCTTCTTCTTCTTCCTTTCTGACAACTTTTTGCCAATCAAGTGCTCGACTGGCAGTCAAGTCGCCTTCTTCTAATCTAAAGCAGCGACAAAGAGATCACGAGTTGATACTACACGACAGTGGCAGTGGCGGTGGTGGTGGTGGTGGCAGTGGTGGAAACAACACATGCAGTACTCGCCACACATCCTAAACAGATTGCCAGAAAAAGAAGAAAAAAAAGAAGAAAAAGTTGTTTCAGAAAAAAGAGGGAAAAAAGTAGAGAAAAACGAAGAAGAGGGAGAAGGGAGAAGGAAAACGGGAAAATAAAAATTTAAGTGAAAGTACTTTGGAAAACAGAGATAGGGAGAGAGAAGGAGAAAGAGAAACAAAATAAAAACAACAAGCAGATTGAGTTGGTGACTGATGCACGACACATGAACTAAACGAGAGAGAGAGAAAAAGTTAAAGGGAGAGCAGAAAAGAGAGAGAGAGAAAGAGAGGGAGAAAGGCCAAAAGCCCGTGACTGCACACACACACAGGCTAGCCAGCGAGGGTGAGGGAACGCCAAAAGAAGTAGTGGCAGAGCCATTCACAGAAAAGTAAGTGAATGAGTGAGTGAGTGAGTTGGGGAGCCAGTCGACGACGACGACGACGGGGCGACACCGGACAACATCGACAAGAGCAGCAGTCAAAAGCTGGCAGCCCTGGTAGAGAAAGCACTTTTTTTCAGTTTCATTACAGGGTGAAGGTGATCAACAATAAGTACGCTGAGCAGCATCCATCTGTCTATCTATCTAATATAATTGTGCTGATATCAGTCAATTCTGCGCTTGGCTGGCCAATCTTGCTGATTGGTTGGCGGTGAGGAGAAAGAGAGACAGAGAATGCTCAATTTGCTGACAGTGGTGGTGATAAAACAAATTTGTCTAGACGGGACTACTATTTTTAAAAATTGTCTACACACATCACTAAAGTTAGAAATGTTCAGTTTGCTTTAGAAGTGTCACTAACATTAGTAGCTCTGAAAGCTCCGACATTTCTTTTCTTCAAAAGTAGTAGTAGTCGTAGTAGAAGAAGAGTAGCACTAGTGTTTGATTCTAACTTTTTCTCAATTTGGCATCTGTTTCACTCCGGCAGAAGTTGACAGCGTCTAAGATTTTTTTGCACTTTTTCCCTTTACGTTTACTTTCCTTTTTCTTGTATTCTGTCATTATGTAAACGCCGCTAAAGTAGTGCAAGTAGTACTACTGTGCACGACTACTTTTTGGTAGTATTACTTTTTCTTTCTCTTCTTTCCCCTTCTTCTTCTCCTTCTATTTCTTTTTCCGATCAATCTGCACCGTGTGAGGTGAGTGTGAGTGCCTCTGTGTGTGCTCACAGAGATACAATGTCGCACACTCACTGGTGTCATGTGCTCATCATTGGGTAACTCACTACCAAAGATGATGATGATGATGCTGCTGCTGATGGAAGCGGTGGTGGTGGTGCACACTTTTGACTGGCAGACATCACGTGCCTCCGTCACTCAGTTCAACAGAACAGCGGCAAAACAGAGAAGGAGAGAAGATGCTGGCTGCAGTCTGACTTGTGTCACGCAAGCTGTTGAGTTTGGTCTTTGCAAACTGCCACACAAACACCTACTAACAACTGTGTGCTGCCGCACTAGCTTTGAATTTTCCTCCCGATACTTTGGTACACCTCTGGTACACACAGTCGCCGATTTGATGCAGTAATGGATAAACTTTAGACAGTAGTAGAGGCTAGGCACATCCTCAATCGACAATTGCCGGTTCTGGCTGACTGATTAAAAAACGGAGTTATTGTTCAAGCTTTTTTACATGCTGACTGTTGCTAATAAAGTAAAGTGCACTTAAATTTAAAAATTTTAAAAATGTTTTAAAAATGTAAAATAAAACAGCAAAAATCAGGGCAAATCAAAGTATAGAGACAAAATGAAAAAGACAAAATGACCTAAGTTTATGTGTGTTTTTTGCATCTAAGTAAGTTTTGTCCACTAGTCTGCCTGCTGTTGTCTTCACAAGTAGACTGCAGCAGCAGCGGCAGCAGCAGCAGCAACCGAAGACGACTGGAGTGTCCTCTTCTGCCTTAAACCGCCAAACTGATTCCACTCTCTCTCTCTCTCTCTCTCTGCCACTCTCTGCCTCAGTTCTCAACGCACACCGTCTCTGTCAGCCATTCTGCAGGAGGCAGACAGTGATGTCTTAGTTTGAAAAGAAGAAGACGAAGAAGAAGACGAGGAAGAAGAAAGTGCGCGCACAGTGATTCAGTGAAGCCAGTGCCAGTGCCAGTGCCAGTGCTGAGAGAGCGCGCGCGCCGCCACTTCTAGTGTGTGACAGTGAGTGTGCGGCACTGAGCCGACCGAAAAAGCAAGCGCAACAGCTGCGCTGCTACTGTTGCCTGGCCAGCACACACACACACCCGGGACTAAGGGAGAGCCAGCGTCTTCTCCAGCTGTTGCTGTTGCTGCTGCTCTTCCCCGCTTCTTCCTCTCCAACTGCCTCAACTGGGCCTCATTTTATTGAGGGTAATTACCTAGTAATTGAGAGAGAGAGAGCAAGGGACTTGTTGCAGCACTGCAGCAACAACTGTCCTCTTCCCTTTCCTCTTTACCCAGTTCACCACTGCTGCTTCTTTTCTCATCTTCACAATTTTCTTTTCCTACTGAACCTAGAAGACGCCGGAAGAGACGCACACACCTATGTTGCCGGGCATTGCTGCCTCTCTTCAACTTCATGCTCCACTTCAGAAGATCGGAAGAATGGTCGTCCTGACACTGCCAGGCTGTGGCTGGTGACAAATTTTAATTCTTCTGCTGCTGTTGTCATGATCTGGTATTGATTTAATTGGCGAAATTACTGCTCTCGATAACCATCTGCCCTTTGCCCTTTCTAGTAACGGGACTCCACTGAAATTAACTGTCACCAAATCTCCCTAACAAACATACTAAGAAGAAGAAGAACGGCAAGTCAACGACAGTCGGTGATATATTGCCTCTGCCGATGGTCGTCGGTGCCAGTCTGGCCCTGTCTGTACTGCTTTTTTGCCTAACTGATAAAATGAAGCACTGGCGGCCCTTCTCATCGCCGGCCACGGCCGTAGCCATCTTGTGCCTGGTCGGGTGTTGTCTGGACAGCACTACCAACACAGCGGCAGCAGAGCCCAACTACTTCGGCGCTAATGTAAGTGCTACTTTTACTTTACTTTTTATTATGTTGTGCGTTATATCTACGTTACGGAGAATAAGACGTTGTGTTCAGTTTAAAAACACAGGCAAAAATACACAAGCAACAAGTTCACTGTGCGCCTGAACTGTGACTAATCAACACAGTCATTTATGTCTGGCAGTAGGCAGTAGGCACACGGCAACCGAAAAGTGTGTTTGCTTGTAGTCAGCGTAAAGAAAAGTGCACTGCTAACAATGCAAAAAAATAAAAAAGTGTGATCGTTAAAACTTAACCCTCTTTTGTTTCTTCTTCTTCTCCTTTCTTTTATTTTTTCACATTTGCAGCACGTCATTCCACCAGCACGCAGCTTCTCCTCGGCCAACTGCTATCGCTCAGTGCCCAGTTGCAGTCACTTCAAATCGGCATCCTCCACCGGCGCCTTTCAGTGTCTTGACGTGTCTCTGCCCTATCGACAGACCTTTCCGCCGGTGGCCATTGCGGCCAGTCCGCCACCGGCCCAGCACCACAACTCAGGCAGTGGTGGTGGTGAACATTATCATCATCATCATCAGCTCAGCACCCCGGCCACAGTGACAAACTTTGATTCGACCATTAAGGCCATCAACGAGTACCTCGCCCGCTGGAACGGCCTTCGCGCCATTCCCCAGTGTTGGAAGGCCCTTCAGTACGTTCTCTGCTCTTCTTTCTACCCTAAATGCGAAGACGATGGCGGCGCTGACTCCCCAAAGATCTTCCTGCCCACGTACGACATGTGCCGGGCCATCCGCCTGCCCTGTCGCCTCGTCGAAGCTCACTTCCACTGGCCCGAGTGGCTGCACTGCGAAAATCAGTCGCTCTTCAGTCAAAAGTCCTCGCACTGCTTCAACGAGTACAAGGAAATGAAACTGAACTCAATGGCCACTCCTCCTACCACTCCCACTATTACCACTACCACTACCTCCGGCGGCGTAGTGGAGCAGGCGGTGCTCTTCCGGTGCTCCCCGCCGCTGGTCAACACCGACGACCGGGGCCTGTGGTACCCGGGCATCGACGGCTGTGCCCTCCGCTGCGACGGCCACCCGCTGTACGGCGAGGCGGCGGACAGTCGGCTGGTGCGCACCACCGTCACCTACGGCAGCCTGCTGGGGCTGCTGGTCACCGCCGCCGGCGTGGCCACCTTCTACATTGACCTCAATCGGGGCACCCGCTACCCCAGCCGGTGCGTCTTCTACGTCAGCCTGTGCACCCTCCTCTCCTACCTCGGCTGGACCGTCCAGCAGCTCTTCCGCCGAACGGAGTTCACCTGTCGGGAGGACAACACGATGCGAGTCGGCAAGGGCGGCAATGCCACCTGCTTCGCCTCTTTTGCCCTCATCTACTACTTCTCACTGGCGGCCATGTTCTGGCTGGTGGTCTTCGCCTACGGCTGTACGGTGGTGTACGGGCCGAAGACCTCCTCCGGTCGGAAACCGAGTGAGAAGCTGTACGAGAGCAAGAACGTCTTCCACTTTATCGCCTGGTTCATCCCCTTCATCTTCACGCTGATCATCATCTGGCTGGAGGAGATTGACGGCGACGCGCTCTTTGGCATCTGCTTTGTCGGCTTTGCCAAGCCCAACTACTTCATCGTCTTTGTCATCGTTCCAGTGACCTTCAATCTGGTGCTGTACACTGTCTTCATGACAAAGGCGCTGGTCGGGCTGTGGACTTGTTTGAGCATATCTGCTGAAAAGGTGAGTGTATTGTACAGTGTATTGTAAAAACAACATTTGTAAATTCCTTTCTTTTTTTGTATTCACAGTTTACAAATGAAAAGCAAAAGAAGAAGCGAAGCAAAATATGCTACTTCATGTTTCGCATCTTTGCCAGCATTGTTTGGGCCGTCTTCCTTTACATCCTCTTTGTCAGCGTGTACTTCTATCAACAATCACTGACAGACGACTACAACTACAAGCTGAATCAGCACATCATCTGCAGCTTCAACATCACAGATGCGCTGGAGCCAAAGCAGAACGACTTGAAAGCAGCTCTTTCCAGTAGCACTGGCGATGTGCGCATTCAAGAGATATCCGAAACAGAGCAGTTGGAAGAGTTTGGCAACCTACAGCAGGCGGACCACTGCGCCAAACTGAAGCCCGCTCTAGCCCTCTGGCCGATCATTCTGCAAGTGTTTTGCAACTTTAGCACCTGCATCCTCGCCTTCCTGTGGATCTGCAATGAGAGCGCCTTCAAGTCGTGGTTCTACTTCTTTCGGAAGAAGCTCGGCCGCGACTGCTACACTAAGACAATGCGCTGCTTGAAGCGAAGAACACCCAAGACGACCGGCGGTGACCATCACCTTCACCAGCATCATCAGCAACAACAGCAACAGCATCAGCAATCACAAACAGACAACAGCACCTACAAGCGACGAAAGTTGGACGCCCTTCTGCCAAATCTGGGCATGGGGCAGCCGTACCACAGCCCCACCCCTCATCACTGGGACCCCGTGGAGATGGAGTTCTCCTCCATTTACGGTGGCTCCATCTACTGCGCTTACAGCGACAAACTGTACACCTTCAAGGCGGCCACGGGGGGAAATCACTCGGTGGGAGGTGGCGGCAGCATCAACACTGAAGCCAACAATGGCCAACAACTGACCACGGCTCAGTCGCTCTCCGACTGCTACGCCAACAGCCTCACCCAGCTCAGTCGCAGCCTCGACTCCATCAGCTTATTCGAGTCGCAGCATCAGCAGCAGATGGTGAACAAGCGAGTGGTTCGCAAGAAGACCAAAAAGCAGCTGGGCCGTCTGCTGAGCCGTCGCGGCAGTGACACCTCAGACCTGAGCAGCAGCGTCGTCTCCGCCTCGGTCGGTTTAGGTATGGGGGCACCTTACCTGAGCCGACCCAAAAGTCGCCCCCTTGAGTCGCCGCTGCAGGAGAAGCTGGTTAAGTTGCAGCAGTTGCAGCAGCTGCTGCAGCTGCAGATGCACCTCGCCTCAGCTACAGCTTCACCCCCTGATGCACCAGCAACAGCAGCATCAGTGACAGGAGCGACGACAAATGACTTTCTCCGGCAGTCGACCACTTCGGCGCTGATGGCGGCCAATCTAGCCACCATGGCACCACCGCCACTTCCTCAACAACAGCCACCGCCATTCTTTCCGCCCAATCAACCTTACCTGTCGCCCTATTTTCCTGGCCCACTGCCGCCCATGCCACCACAACTTGAACAGAACCAGCTTTTGCAAAAGCAACAACAGCCACAGCAGCCACAGCAACCACAGCAGCAACAGCAACAACAGCAACAGCCAACTCGTGGACAGTTCAGCCACAACATTACCAGTTTTCAAAGCGGTACCGCCATGTCCACCGCAGCCCGACCACCGGGATCACTCCTCTTTGCCTCTGTTGGATTTCAACATCATCATCATAACCATTACCATCAACAACAGCAAGCCCAGCCGTACCTTCAGTTCCCAGCACCAGTCAACTTTGCACCTCGAGCGCCCTTTCCAGCAATGGGCGCTCCGCCTGCCATTCGCCGCCCGTCTGCCATTCGCCAGAGCTCTTTCACCTTCACCCACGGCTACAGCGTGGGTGGAAGTGGTGGTGGTGGTGGTGGTGGTGGTATCAGTTCCGGTCAGACGCTGGTCAACCCACTCGAAGTAAAGCGTCGACCCGACTCAAGGGCAGTCAATCATCTCGTGGAGCTGAACAACAACTGCGTGGTGCAGGCGGCGGCCGACTGCACCGACTTCTACACCGCCTCCATCGCCGCCCCTGCCCAGTCGCAGCACTCCGCTATGGTGGAGTTCATCGACCTGATGACCAAACAGCTGGAGAAGGAGATCACCGCCCAGGGGAAGGCCAACAACCACCGCCTCAACTACCCGTGGATCATCAATGGTCAGCTGTACAATGCCGCCATCGCCTCGGAGTACTTTGAGCGGCTGCAGCAGCAGGTGATGAGCGAGGCTGAGTACGCTGAGCTGATCCGCGAGCGGGAGCTGTACAAAGAGGTGATCACCAACCGAGGAGACAGTCGCCTCTCATCCTCCACCAACCTCTTTCCCATTATTTGCAGCTCCAGCTCAGAAATGTCCATCCTCTCGGCGCTCACGCGAATGTCCTTCAACAGTGATTTAAAGTTGAAGGAGCGTAAAAAGCTGGACCAGCACATGCAAAAAATATCAGATAAGGCTACAGAATCAAAAGAAGTTGAAAAAGTTAAAACAAAACCGGCAAAAGAAAAACATGAAAAGGTAAAGAAGCAAGGGAAAACAAAAAAGAGTTCACGAAAAACAGCTGAAGAACAAGCGAAAAACCCTAAAAGTAGTGTGACTGAAGATTCAAACCTTTAGTGATTCAAATGCCTTTTGCATATCAGTAATATTTACAGTATTAGTGCTGTTCTCTGTGTATAAAAAAAGTGTCAAAAATTTTACACATTAGTATTCTACTTGAGTTTTTACTAACTAAAGTAATCAATGTAAAATGTATTTTATTTTTTGCCTATTGACTACAATGTTTCTTATTTAAATACCACAAACCAAAAATTTAAAACAATATTTTACAACATTAGATTATGTTTGTAAAAATTTTGTGATATTTTTATTATTTGTTTAAATTGTATTTTTAATAAAATTTTTTACAACCACGTTTCTGGTCCATGTTTCTCTTTAATAAAAACAATCTCATCAACAACGGCGCCATTCTATTTGTTAAATGATAAGAAGTTAGTTTAAAAAATAAAATTTATGTTAGATGAGTATTACCTTGACAGTTGATAACTGCTTGAGGTGAATGTGCGTTTTGTTAAGAACTTGAAACTCAGTAATGCCGTAATCCGGTATTCTTTTAGCGCTCCAATCACTTGGTTGCTTTCTAAATGCGTCAATTTCCTCTTCACAGCCAGCTGATCCGGTCACAAAATGAATTGGTGCTTTGGGGTTTTTGTAAGGCTCGTTAATACTGCCGTTGTTAACTTTTCGATTGTATACCGGGTACAAGCGTTCGTAAGACTGACAAACAAATTAGGTTTTACATCAGTGTTAACACAATATTTTTTAGTTAACCACTTACATGTTCATGGGCGCCAATGATGATGTCAACTCCGTATTTGTAAAACAAATCCTCCAGTCCGTATTGATGATGAAGTCCTTTGCGTGTCTACAAAATTAATAAAAGTTAGTTTTAAATTAAACAAATTTTTAATTTTGTTTTGTGTTTACCAAACTTTCAAGCTGTTTGCACTCTGCTTCATCGTTAGAGCAGTACATGGGTCGATGGGCTGCTGCCACTATCCAAGGTCTTCTTTGGCGATTTTCAAGTTTAGTAGCCTCTTTTAGATCTTCCTCAAGCCAGCGATACTGATTGGCAATTTGTGCCGAACCGTATACGGTGTAGAAGTAGAACTCAGAACTGTACGATATGACGTGCATTGGTCCCATATTAAAACTGTAAAAATGATTGTTCACTTTGCCGGTGTTGTGGTCGATCATGGTAAAGCGGGAAACGTATTGGGAGAAGTTGCTAAAAACAATTTTATTAATAACAATTAAGCATAATTAAATAAATTAATACAAACTTTGGATGTTCATGGTTTCCAGGTGCAACTTGATAAGGCACCTGTGCCATAGCTGGCTCCATTTCTTTCATAAACTCATCACCAATTTCACCATTTATATCAGGAAGGTTGTACGCTATATCGCCTACATGAAAAATAGCATCGTACGCCCCTTTGGCGACTTGGTTTTTGATGCTAGTTTTATAAAAAAAAGTTAACTTTAAAAACTATTTAAAAACACCAAATACAATTGCACTTACAAGTCAATGGACACTCCATTGATGATGCCTAAATCACCGTAAATAGCCAGTTTAGGTTTCCAGTGCTCTTCATCTTGAGGACGAGTTTTAAAGCCAAACACTTTAGTCCATCCAAATTTTTCAGTTCCACAACGATAATCTAATAATTAATACAATTAATCATAAAAGTTTGAAAACAGCATTTAAATAAAAACTTGCAATAAACAGTGTCGTGTTTTAATTTTGAAAGCAAAACTCGATGAACAAATGCAGTCCGGTTGCCATTCATGAAATGAGTTGCGTGTCCATGCACTACTGACTCCAGTTTTGCTTGATCAAAACCATACTGAACTGTTGGCTTTAGTTTGTAGGCAGTAGAGTTTTCAAAAGTTAACCAGGTGACCCAAATTTGATCGTTGTGTTGACCGTAAGAGATGTGCACTTGTTGAGGGGCAGCAATGACTACTGGTTCACCAATGGTGGCACTGGTCGAACTGATAAACGATCCAGCAATTGCAACAATTACAAAAATGACAATCATTTTTGTTCAATTAGTTTGGCTCTGTTCATTATTATTAATATTTTGTTCACATTTAAATAGTTTTATAAAGTTAAAAGTTGGTAAATTTTAAACAGTTAAAAATTGATAATAATTTTTGGCACTTGAAAACAGGTGTTCTTTTTCCAAGTTTGCATGTACAAAATGATTTTTTGAAGTATTTGCACCAAATGACAGAAAACGAGTTTTTTCTGGTCAATAAACAGAAATGTACTAACGGTTGTTATGCAATTCATTGCTTTAATTTAACTGACCTATTTGTCAAGTTTTCATATTTGGCAAAAAACAATGACATGTAAATACAAATAAAAAACAACAAAATTATTACTTTGTAGTGCTTTCCTAACTTAAAAAAATTAACAAATTCAATTTAATAGCCAGTTAAATAAAACTATTACCAAAAAAATTTTTAGTTTTTAAACTGTTTAACAGATTTAGCTTCTACTTCCAGTGAAAGACACGAACATAGTCTACCTCCATTGTGTGCTTTCGCCAGTGTTTTGCCTGCTCCGGAGTGACATACGGCCCATGGCCAAAGAAATTACCCCCAACGGCCAGATTGAAGATAATGTGAAAGGGCTGATCAAAGGGCTCTCCGTTCTTGTGGTAGGGGTTGTGTCCCTTGCCGCTCCACATGTTCCGGTTGATGTTCTCGGTGTGGTAGTGGTGCCCGTCGACGAACCACTTGATCTCATGGGGAGCCCACTCCACGGCAAAGTGGTGGAAGCCAGTGCTAAAGTCCTGTGGATAGCGCTTCTCCCCCGAGCCGTGGTAGATGTTGTTGGGCGCCGTTCCGCCGTAGTGAATCGTTCCCATGATCTCATGTGGCTTATCACCGCGCAGCTCCATGATGTCAATCTCCCCAGAGGCAGCCCAGGCGCCGTACTTGCTGCCCTGGGGCATCATCCAGAAGGCCGGCCAGAGGTTGTGCCCACTGGGACAGCTGATGCTCGCCTCAAAACGACCATAAGTCCAGGCGTGTTTGGTGTGGATGCGTCCACTGGTGAAGTGCTTGCCCTGGTGGTTCTCCACACGGGCGTCAATCACCAGGTGGCCGTGCTCTACGCGCACATTCTCATGGCGGTGGGCAGTGTAGAACTCCAGCTCATTGTTGCCTGAATAGAAAAAAACAGTTATATTTAGCAAACTTTGTGCTAGGTTTTATTTTGACATTATATTTACCCCATCCGTTTCCGCCTGTTTCATAGGCCCAGTTGGCGTCATTCAACTTGTTGCCGTTAAACTCATCAGACCAAACTAAATGCCAGGCACAGTTGGCACTGCTGGCCAGCAAGGGGAGAACCAACAAGGCAAAAAGCATTTTGTAGTTCAAATATTGCTATTATAATTCTAAACAAGTAGACCTTTTTATAGCATAAACTTTATCTCATAATACTGTGTTTTAACTAATAAACCTAATAAAATTAACCTCACATGCTGCATTTAGTGATTAAAAAGATAATTCAATTAATTTGTAAAAGTTATTAATTAAAAAACGTAAATAAATTGTAAAAAAGTGTTACAAATGATTTTGAAACGGAAACTATCGTACCGGTAATAAACTTTTTATCATTTATTTAATTAGCGTAATCAACAAATTTTTATTTTTTGCATATTTTTATGTTTTTGTTGTAATATGGAAATACAAAGTTATGTGTTGTAAATATTAAAATTCGTTTAACAAATTACATTTAAATGATTTTGTCATCAATAAGTCGTTTCTTGATGTTTAGATAATTTGCGTAGTACTTGTCAATGTATTTCTGTAACAAAAAACTATATTAGTATAAGAAACTTAAAACATCAGAATTACCATTTTGTTTTTTGCGTCATAGGGAATCTGAGGAATTAGCGATTCAGTTTGCTTAAACATAAAAACTAGAAAAAACATAAAGTTGGCTAAAAAGAAGATTTTAGCTTCATTGACCACAGTGGTTAGTTGATTTTCTGGCTTTTCAGCATAGCCGGGAACAATTTCGTTGCACTCCTCAATGTACAACTTTACAAAGTTTTCAATGACTTCTGTTTCAGGCATGGTAAATGAATCAAAATCAAACAACTCTCTTTCCCACTCGGTCAAAAAAACTGCCATATCAAAACCACGAGCACCGTAACTGGAGTACTCTAGATCACAAAGTAGAATCTTTTGATTAGGCTCTGTTACGAGAATGTTGCTGCCTCGGAAGTCATTGTGACAAAAAACAATGGGCGTTTTCAGGTTTTTGATCAACACTTCAAACTCTTCAAACTCATCAGCCAAATCCTTGTTTTTGAACTGCTTTAAGTCAAGCTCTTCAACAAGACCCTTGACGTCAGTGTTTGCGTAGCCAGCATTGAGCATGTTTCTCATTTCAGTGAGAAGCCAGTTGCTGTTTTTGCGAATGGGAACGTTCAAATGGTGAATCTTGGCAAGCAACTGAGCCAGCTCCTTGAGCAGTTTGGCGTCTTTCTGGTGCTTAGGACGGAATTGCTCATGCTGCAAAATAGTCAAATTTTAGCACAAATCCTTTAAACATCTGGTCAATCTTACTTTGTGATACGCCAGAATGACTCCATCATTGAAGATTCCGTACACCTTTGGACCGATTCCAACTTGAGAAATAATCGTTAGAACAATTATGTCTGAGAGCCGCTCTGAATCGCCGTCTTCGTAGTTTTTCATGTGCTTTGCCTGGTACAGTTTGATGGCCACATCAGTTGGCTCATCAGGGTAAATGGTATTGGCCACCTTTGGCAGTGTGTCCTTCAGCTGAACGTGATACAGCTGATTGGTCAGCCCACCGGAAATTCGCTTCACAACAACGTCCTCCGTTGACTTGGCCTGAGACCAGGTTCCGCCAATGTAGGCCTGACAGAGAGACAGACAACGTTCTTCAATGTCCTTTGGAGTGGTGCCTCGAACCAGATCGTCGACTGTCAAGTTTTTCAGCGCTTCTTGCATTTTATCGTCAATCACATCAGGCGGTGCGCCATTGGGAAACAGCTTCTTCGGTTGCTCGGTGTTGTTGTTAGGATCGGCAGTGGTTGAATCGGCCATCGTTTACAAAAACAAAAGTCGTTAAAACAGCAAATAAGCTAAAATGCAAATTGGTCAAGCTGATGAGCTTTTTTTCAGCAACTAAACTTGATGCAATTGAAAGTGTTTGCTTTTAAGCAAAGATACACACGCACACTTCCACTCATGCAAGCGACAGGCAATCATGCGACCTACTCATTGTAAATTGTGACTCAATGTCATTGGGATGTACTCACAAACAGCTGTCTGCATACAACTGTAATAAAAGCGCCCTTTGGACATGCCAAAAATCATGGTGATAGCGCTAATTGACGGATAACATTTGATATCCTTTTCACTAGTTATCAAAAAATGTTTTTCATTTTTAAACCAGGGTAACCATCCAAAAAAAATATATTTGATCAAAAATTGTTCATTTGTTTATTTTGCATTATAATGCTCAGTGTTACAAACAAAAATTTTTTATTTAAATAAAAGCCAAATAAATTGAAAAAAGTAAAACATAAAACTTTGCATAAAACAATTTTAAACCAGTTGTGCTAAACACAAATTTAAAAATTTTTGTTGTAAAGATAAGATTAATTTGCTTAAGTTTAATTAGTTAAGTCAACTAAATAAGAATAACAAAAAGTTAAAAATTTAACATTTTTAAGAACTGTATTACAATTTAAAAATGAAAACAATGTTAAAACTATGTAAAGTACGTTAGGAAATAAAATTGGTTAAAACAAAAAACAAAAAGTAATAAGAAGTTAGAGTAATTATGACTGGTTTTTGTATGATGATCAAGAACAAAAATGTGTGTAAAAAATTGCATAAAAGCTCTGAATATTTTTTTGTGCGTTGTGGCTCAACAAATCCATTTGAATTTTGCTAAAAAGTAAAAAATAATGGAATTTTATACAAAACATTCTAAATGCGATTGTTGTTCTTTTGCACACATCTAGCGATTTAATTGAAAGGAACCATAGGCAAGGCGCTTAAAGGACCGCCGCCAGTGGACAGTGATCGCTCAAAATGAGCCGGAGTTGGGCTTTTGATGGTCAGCCCAGACACACTTTTTGCTATCTGTTCTGCCTGTTGCTGCTGCTGCTGCTGTTGATGCTGTTGTTGTAGTGTAGAACTCTGCTGCAACTGCTCCAAACTGGCAACCACCTGACTTCTCAGCAGCCAGTCCTTGGTGAGTGAGCAAATCTGCTGGGCAATATCAGCAGAGGGGTCGGCGTTCTGGGCAGTGGCAATGGCGGCAAAGGAGGGTGCCCCGAGAGTAATCCCGGACAGGCCAGTGGCCGTGGCTGCAGCTGTTCCCCCGGGCGACTGCCTGCCAGTGTTGGTGGCCACCACCTCGTGGTAGTGCACACTGAAGAGGTGCGCCCGAATGGCGTCAGTGGCGGTGAAGACGGCGCCGCACACCGGACAGTGGTAGGTCTTCGAGCCGCCGCCGCCGGGCGACACTCTCACCGTCCGCTGGCTGATCAGGTTGACAATCTGCTGCTTCAGCGAGTTGATCTTTGCCATGTGGCCGCCCTGGGCCCGCTCCAGGGCGTCCTTCTCCCCGTACAGCTGCTCCATTCGCTGCCGACGGCGGTCGCGGTATTTGGCCGCGTGGTACAGGTTCTGGCAGCGCTTTCGGCAATTGGCCCCGCTGCCCGGCGTCACCTTCCACCCGTTGGCGCCGCACTGGTGACTCTCCGCTCCACCAAACTTTCCTTCTGCTCCCGGACTGTCGGAGCGCTCCGAAAGTGAGCCACCGCTGATGACGCTGCCAGAACCGCCGCCTCCGCCACCAAAAAGTCCCAAATCAGACATTATCACGCCAATGTCCGGGCTGTTCGGCTCGCTGTTCGGCGCCGAGGGGCAATAGCTTTGGCTGATGATCGGCTTACGACCACGACGGCTGCCACTTTTAGCTAGCTCGGAGCTGTGAGATGCCAGTGCTGTTGCTGCTGCAGCGTTGGCACTGCCGTTATTAACCTGATTCATCTGGTGATTTAGAGCATTTTGAGCGTCGAAGATGAGCGGACTAAGGTCGTGTGGCTGGTGGTGGTGGTGGTGAGTGCTGAAAAGTGAGGACTGTAGGTTTGCAGGCGCAGAAAACTGCCGCTGAAAGGAGACTCCAGCACCGGTGTTGGAAAGTTTTGGAAAGGCAAACTGAGGCGAGGTTGGAAATGCCGGTGGACCAGTGTCAAAGGGGCTCTTTGCAGCAGAGGCAGCAGCAGAAAAGAGAAAAGGCGATGATAGAGCACCACCGGGCGTCGTTGCGGAAATGGGCGTCGGCAGGGAGGGAAAGAGAAAGGGCTTAGATGAGGAGGAGGAGGCGTTCTGAGGAGGAGGCAGCAGCGACTTGACCAGCTGACTCTCCATAATCGAGGGCGAGTCGATGGGCGGCGTGAGGAGGCTGGCGGGCGGCAGCAGCAGTCCACTAGAGGCGTGGTTGAAGCTGTGCTGAAAGGGACTGAGCATCGCCGCCGCCGAGCTGTAGCCGCTGGAGGAAGGCGTGGGCGGCATGGGCGGCGTTTCCTTCCGCTTGAGGGCGTTTATCAGCGGTGATTGAGGCTGCTGCTGCTGGTGGTCGGTTGCTGCTGCTGTTGTGGTGGTGGTGGTTGGCGGTTGAGAACTGATCTTTTGCATGGCCACTCGAAAGGCCTCAATCTGCGCCTGCACCTGCGCCTGCTGTTGGTGCTGCTGAAATTGAAGGCGCTGCGCTTGCGCCTGCGCCTCCTGTCGCAGCTGGAGCTGCTGGTGGTCCTGCTCATTGAGGGACTGCGATCGAGAGAACAGCGGGAAGGCGTGCTTGCCTAGCTGCAGTAGAGCATGTTTTGGCACGTTTAAAAGGTTGGGGTGTGGCTGATTTGGTTGCTGTTGCGCTTGTAGAGCAGTTGATGGTAGGTGTTCGCTGCTCTGTGATAAGGAGAACAGTGGTCGAACATTGGGTGACTTTTCAAGCACCGCCATAGTGTCCGCCGGATCCTCAGCATGAGTGTGCTGAGCACGCTTAGGAATTGACAGTGGCGGCGACGAGGTGCCGTGCTCGCGTAAAAAGGCCGCCAGGCTGCGCTTGAAGGGATGTTTGCTGGTCAGCTGTTTGATCACCGGCACACTTTCACCTTTGGCTTCCGTTTCATTCTCTTCCTCTTCTTTAATCTGTTTGTCGGACGCCGTTTCTGTGTCCTTCTCCGCCTGAATCACCTGAGGACTTGTAGTAAAGATTTGTGTGTCTGATTCCGCTGCTTCAGGTTTACTACTATCTTCGCCGTGGTCGTCATTGTCCTGACTGGAAATCCTTAAACTGTTGTTTGATTCGAGATCGGAACACGAATTCTGCAGTTTTTGCGTCGGCGTGTCAGCAAACTGGTCGTTTCTTTTGCCCTGAAAGGTGCTGCCGTTTTGAGTGTTGTTGTTTGTATCGGCAATTTCCCCTTCTTCTTCTCCTTCAGCAGATGACAGATGGTTGCTGGCAAAACTATCTGCATCACCTTTTGCTTTAGAAAGGTGTTTTCTACTGTTGTCTAAACTAAAACTGGAGTCAATTGTGAGTAGTTGCTTATTCAGTTCCACAATGGTAATAGAGCTCATCTGCAGGCAAAAAGAACGAAAAATGTCAATTTATAGAAATCAAAAGCATTGCAAATGTTGGCAAACCTTTAACTGCGAAGCGCTTTTCCTTAAACTACCAATGCGACACTTGTCCACCTTCACCTCGCCGCGATACATCAACTTGACCAGGTCGTGCAGGTCGTCCAGTGGCACTGCGAAAACAATCACCGGTATCGATGACATACCAAGTGCCTTTAAGCTCAACTGTTTCGCATTTTGGTGCCCCTCAAGATGGGGATGATTCGTTTTTAGAGCAAGTGCGGGTGAGGATGATTGCGACCCTTGTTTGCGAATGATGACGCCATTTAAAAAAGACTGCAACTGCTCCACAAACTTGACCGGCTCCGGGTAGGCCTCCACAAAGGCGCGAATGTAGTCGGAGTAGGCGGAGAGCAGTATTCGGTGGCCCGGAATGAAGTTCTCCAGGTGCTTCTGGGGAGGCTCCTCTTCAGTGCTGTCCTCCTGGGCTGGCGTGCTCCGGTGGGGCGAGTAGAGGAAGAGATCGATGTACTGCAGCTTCTCCCACGCCTCTACCAGGTAGGAGTCGGTGAAGATGCGCTCAATGCTCAGCGTCACTAGGCCACCGGCATTTTCATTATCTGCCTGATTATCTGCTGCTGCTGTTGCTGCTGTTGGTTTGGTCGATTTGCGTTTGCTTTTTTTGCACTCAGCGTTGGCCTCAGCAGCTGCAGATGAGGTGCCATCAGCAGCAGCTTTGCAGCTGACAATGACGTTGACGTAGTCGCATCGAGTGGGCACCGTTTGGCCTCCGGAGTTGGGAAGCGGCGACTGAGAGGAAGAGGGCGACAGGGAGGTGGACACCGAGGAGGACGTGGTTGACAGGGTGAAAACGGAGGAGGAGGAGAAGAGTGACCAGCTGCTTTGGTTGTGGGGGTGGTTGTTGTTGCCGTTTTCATTGTCATTCTCCTCTTTGCAGTCCTCGTTCTCTGATGATGATGATGAGGAGGAGGAGGAGGAGGAGGAAGGAGACGCAGGACTTGCCGGACTGATTGGGTCGTAGTGGCGCCCCGACGCCCGGCTGCTGCTGCTTTTGCTAGTGCTGGCTGATGATGTGGTGGAAGTTTTTCGCTTACTTTCCTCTAAAAGTAACTGTCCCTCCTTGGCACTCTCACTACTTTTGAACCGATCAGCGCGGAGAACATTGGCGGCGGCGGCAGTTGATTTGTGGACCGTATTCGATGACCCATTTTCAGGGGGTGATGGTGATAGTGTTTTGGCGGACGGCTGCTCACTGCTGATTGTCATTGATGGCTTAGAGCTGCGGTGTGCTGATGATGATGATGATGATGAGTGAGCACCACTGGAGGGCGACTTGTTGACAGGTTTGCTAAGTGATTCAGTGTGATTTTGTGAGTGTATCGAGTTGCCTTTTGATGTGCTAGTTTGCGGTTTCAGCTGTGATTGTTGCTGTTGTTGGTGTTGTTGTTGTTGATGATGCTGTGAATGCTGCTGCGTCTGATGCTGTTGAAGACTGGCGCAGATTTGCTTTTTAGGCGGCGGAGGAAACATGTTAACGCCAAAAACGTACAGAGGTAAAAGTACTGTGGTAAGTTGATTGCTGCTGTTGTTTAGTTTACAAAGGTAGACAACTCAACTTTAAAGTCATTAGAAAAGTATATATGGTTTGTTAAAATACAGTTTAAAGTAGAAAAAATGCTAGTACTGTCACAATCAAATAGTGTAATCAACAGTTGTTTTCATTTAGGTGAAAAATGACAAAATCGAGCCAATACTTTGGTTGAGGTGAGAGCAAGAGTGATAGAGAGCAAGTGAGAGCAGAAATGTGCACCTGAAATGACATAAAAAGAAAAGAGTACTGGTTAGAGTTGCTGGTAGTGTTGCTGCTTAACTGGTGGGAGAAAGTGCAAAAAGGATGAGACAATAGAGGCAATTGGCTTGACTTGACTTGGCTTTGCAGCAGCAGACACAATTGCCAGTGCTGTAATCGTTCGCTGGTATGCTGTAACCAGCACACTGTTGCTCTACCCGGCAATCACATTGTCTGCTGGCGAGGCGCTTTTTTTGTTGCCCCGTCAGATAACGCACTGACTGACGCCACCGTTATCTACCATCTACTACCCTAAAAGCGGTGTTATAATAATGATACACACACACAACCACTGCTCAGTAGCATAGTGTCCCCGTCTGGCACTGCTGATCACTTCTGATACACTTCTTCTTCTTTTACTCCTGTGCTCTTGCTGCTTTAATTGATTTTCCACAGTTTCGCATTGTGTGTACCGTGGGCAATATTATCGCCTGCCAATTTGATGCAACTGTCGAGCAGTGCACCAGCAACCTCCCGTGCTGTTGCTGGTGTCCGATTAGGGTGCAAAAGTATACTTTATGAACCGTTTTTAAAAAAAAATGAGCGGCAAATAGACTTTTATAGAAAAAAATGATCAAATTTATCTACTTGTTAGCAGGGTATTACCTTAGCTTAGCGTTAAAAAACTTGAACTTAATAAACTTTTTCTGTATGTGAGTTTTAGTCATCAATAGGCAAATTTCTTTTGCAACTCTCCAAAACAAATTAAACACGATAAAGTTGTTGTTTGTCACACAGTGCAAATTACAGTTTTGCTCCGTTGAGTTGATGTGCTGCTGCTGCTGTTGCCGCTGAAGGGAAGAGACAAAAAGTACAACAACAATGTTTGATTTTTCGATTAGATCAAACGTCATCTGATCAACTTTGCTAATTGTTTTTGCCGCAGTCATACAACTGCCCCCGTTGATGATGATGCCGCCGCCGCCGCCGACGATGTCGGTGGAAGTGTCAGCATAGGTGATAGCTGAAAAGTTTGTCTGTTTGTTGGTGCGACGAGACATTTTACAAGGGAAGTTTGGCAATGGCCACAAAAACAACGACAGAAAACAAGAACAAGTCATCATTGCAAGAGGAGATGGACTGCTGGTGAATGCTATCGAATGAGAGATGAAAACTGACAATCGGCGTCGTCGTCGTCGGTAGCTGACAGTAGCTGAACCACATGACAAACCGATAGGAAATCAAGTCACTGGCACGCACGTTCACTCTAACTGTCATCACTTCAACTGACTGCTGTGATTGAGGCAAACTGCGGGTAATTGATTGACAACACCGTCTCTTCAGTAAAGATATTTCAGCCATATGGCTTCTGTTCCTGCTGCTATATACCAGTTGATTTGGCTAATCAAAACAAACCATAAAGTGACCCCCACATGCTGATGATATTGTTTTAAGGGGCTTTTTTCGTTTAGCCTACCTAATTAGTCGCTAATTGAAACAATTACGTAATTTAGAATTGAACATTGCTAAATGCGTTACGTAACATTTATTGGCTTATGTAAATAAAAACTATCAGTACCTGTATGTCGTTACTAGTTGAATGATTGAAAATTTATACAATATAAACAAAAATGACATTTTATTTGTATTCATACAACAATTCCCAGAATTTTATATTCATTTACAAGTAATTTGTTATTTAATGAAAAAAAAATAATTTGTATTCACTTGACAGCAAACCATTTACAAAATAATTTTATTCATTGGCAAAAATCGAAACAGTATGAAACATTAAACTGTGTGAACGATTAAATAATCACCATATGCCAATTTGCCTATTTTGTTGCCAAAAGCAACCAGTCGATAAGTAAACGGTTTTCTTCTGACAGTTGTGCTGATGCAATTGACAGTGCTAAAACTGTTCTTACACGCAGTTGCCACAATGTGACTGGTTTTTTCTTTTTCCTTTTGTGTTTACCAAATATCCACTTTTTGCTGCAAACACTTGTGAGGCAATACACACTGTTAAAGTGATCGCAACAGTGTATACACAAACTGGTAATAGATAGGGACACTGGTTCACTCTTTTTCTCCTCTTTCATTCACTTTCCTCTTCTTAAAATAGCCCCATCTAGATGACTAAAGTATTGGTGGTTTTTATCACCCTCTTGGTGATAACCAAGAAACCAAAGACAATTAACCAGTGGTACAGCTGAAGCAGTTGATAAAGCAATGACACAGCATCAAATGTTGCCAAATGTCACCACATTGCTAGTAGCCAATGCAATGGGTCACACTGTCAAATTTAACCTTTTTAAGCTTTAAAAAAAATTTATCGAGTAGTCGCAGCTTTCTAGTTGGTTTTAAAGTAGTTCTTTTTGATAACACTGAAACTGCTCAAACGGTCAAACGCTTAATTATCAAAACCACATGGTGAGGTAATCTCATCTAACATTTTTTGATAAAATACAAAGTACAACGTTTTTAAGTGTTTTAATTAACTTCCGGATTTCCATTTTATGCATTTTAAAAAACGGATGTCAGAGTTTGCTTAAACAACTCAAAATTTTAAATTTACGCATTAGCAAAGTTTTTGTGTTAACTGTGAGTTACAGTTCTTGAAAACATTTTAATTTGCATTTTTTAATAAAAGCTGTAAATTTTTATGTTTTTTTTGTAAAATTTTGTAATTGCAAACTATGTTTAACTAAAATTAATATAATCTTTTATCACATGCTAAACTTCATTTTTAGAATCAATATTTCTGATTACGTGAAACGTAAAAATAGTGACAACATGGCCAAAATAAAAACTGTTTAATAATGTGTTGCAAAAGGGAAAATGTTAGCTTGTTTACTAAAAATACAAAGTAACAAGTGGTAAATGAAAAACTGTCAAAATGAAGTAGTTTCCCTGTTACACAAAACTCAGCATTTTTAGTCAGTTATTTCAGTGTTTGCACCGTTTGCATGTAGTTTATTACTAATTTAGAAAAAAGTATCCTTGTTGTGTGACTTTGGTGAATGGCAAGTTTTAGCCAATTTGAAATTATGTAATAGGGTTGCAGATATTGGCCTGCTAAATAAAACTGCCATTTTTTGCTTTTTTACGCAAAATTTGAAAAATTTCCCACACATCGAGTAAATGGGCAATACAAAGGGAGAGAAAGAATGTCTAGTATATGCTCAAATAAATGAAAAACTGATTAGATGAGTCAAATGACAGTGAGGACAGTGCAACCTTTTTTAGTGTTTGACGTACAAAAGTCGTATTTTGCAACAAAAAATGATGATTTCAATTTCTCTCAGACAAAATGGAAACTCAGAGGGTCAGAAAGCTGAACTACTTGCTCTCTTGGATTGAAGTTATCTTTTTTGGCAAGCCCTTGTCAGATGCTGCTGCTGTTATATGGTTGCATTTTGCTGTTGTATTTTCCCTTTGTATCAACTGTTGCTTCAGTGAAAAGTAATGCATGTTTTTTATATACTTTAAAACTGTCTCATGTGCCATCTATCAGGCACTGTAAAAGCACTTAGTTAGTTAATTACTGATAAAAAGGTATTGTGGTAGTTGACTTAAAGTTAAAGTAAGGAATAAAAAAATCATTTCAAGTAGACTAACAACTTTACTGTTACTCTGTGTGTTGTGTGCTAATCGAATCAGACTTAAGTGATCATTTTCTAACATCGTGACAACGATGCCGGATAAGGTAGTCTATGGTTAAAGTAGCAAACGCTTTTGAACCATTGCATCACAACATTTGGGCAATAATCAAAACTATCAACAGCTGACAACAATATAACAAAATGGCAAGTTAAGCAACAAAAAAATAAAATTGTAGTATTAATGTCTACTTGCCATTTGTTAAACCAGCTGTTGTTGATGTCAATAACTAATACACAGTTCAAAAAGGGTCAAACTAGAAAAGAACTTTCTGTTTCAATTAAAAAACGGTATAGAAAAGTTTAGTTAAAATATTAGAGATGCTTTATTTGCAAAACTAACATACTAAATGCATTTTATCAATGTATTTTACTTGTTTTAAACAAAATTGAATTTCATTGACGCAAACAAAAACATTTAAATTGAAAATGAGTTTCTCACAAGCTACTTTTCTCATTTGCATAAACTAATACTTTTCACCGTAAAGTTAGCAACAATGTATAAAATATAATGCAAATTTGTTTTTTTTGTTTTTAAAACGCAGCAATAATTTGTAATAAAATACTGTTTTTTGAATAATTTTTATTTGGATAGTTGTTACTATCAAATTTCAACTGAACTTGATTTGCTGAACTGAACTGCTACAAAGGTTGTTATAATTTAATTTACTTCATGACATTAAAACGTTAAAATTTGAGCATAAAGTTAGTCAAAAAACTAACTATAAAGTTTATTGAAAAAACGTATGTAAAGTTTTTTGTTTTGCGCATAATGCACGTAAAACAACTTTGTGTTTGTGCCAAACTTTATGTGTTTTGTGATGCTTTTTGCTATTTAAAATTTTATTATGTGGCTAATTTAAATAGTATAATTAAACTGTCGATAAATGATGTTCAAAAGTTAAAACAAATTCAAAAATATATTAAAATTTACTGAATGTGAAAATTAGTTTGACGTCAACACATCTAACACGTCAAAAATTTTGCTTTAAAGTATTTTTGTAAATGAACACAACTTTATAATTTATTTAATATGCTAATAAGTAAACTAAAACAAAAAAGTTTAAATTTAAAATCTCAACTACAAAGTTTTCTAAATATTAACAAAACGCGTAAATAACGTAATATTAATGTTTCAAAAAACATTTTGTTTGTTATCAACATATCAGTATCCTTAACTGTGCAACACTTAGTCAAGATGCACTGAAAACCAATTAAATAATTGCTTACCTTGAAGCGAAATGCAGCAAAGCATTTGGAAATTTTCCGCAGTGCATGCAATGTAGAATGTAGAATTAATTTCCGCTGCAGTGTTAACGATTAAAGTGTAACGTTTTTAACACTAGGTAAAATGTTAAAATCATTAATAATAAAAAAATTTAAAAAAAGTTTGATAGTTACCGTTTAAAACTTTAAAAGATAAAAAATTTGATTTTAGCAAATCAATCAAAAATCAGTGTTAAAAGTATTCTATTTTCAGTCAATGATAAAGTGTTGACTAAACTGATGAATAAAAAATCATCGGCCCCTCTCTTTTGCACTTTCTTGTTTGCCTTCACTGGTCAATTCTGTGAGCGGTTGTTATTTGATTAGCATGATGAGACTTGATAGCACACACAAACACACTCACACATACAGGCAAACTACACCGACATAAACTCACCAAAACACACACACACACACCACACTGGCAACACTTGTTGTTTTCAGCAGGGAGAGCTTCAACACTTTTAGAGAAGAAAACAGTGGTGTTTATGTGTGGTGAACACTGTGCAGCGGCCACTCTGCAGGCGCCAGTGCAAAAGTGAAACCGCGCGTTACAAGTCGAAGCCGTTGCAAAGAAATGTTTGCAAATGTGTGTGTGTGTGTGTGTAAGTAAGAAAGTAAGTGAGTGAGTGAATGTGTGTGTGTGTAGTGTAGTGTATGCGCGTGTGTGTGTAGTGTTTGTCTTGACAAAAAAACTCGCGCCAGCTCGTGCGATCGCTTTTTGCGGAGCTAGGGCGCCAGGCAGGCTTATCAGCTGCCTCAGCTGAGACACCGCGTTTACATTTGCGCTACCGCGTCAGTCAGTTCTGTTGCTGATGCTGCTACCGCCAAACGGGCAAATTGTGTGGTGGCACACTGTTGTTGTTGTTGCTGATGCTGATGATGCTGATGATGCGGGTGAAAAGGTTGAGAATGGAGAAGATGCTAGTGCTGTTGCTGTTGATGATGATGATGACAATTGCATCAGCACACTGTGCTTACCGTGATACTGGGCACAAAAACAGGCAAAGATTACTGATTGCTTCTTCTCTTTACCTTTTCGCCTTCTTAAACTATCCCCTTTTTTCAGTCTGACTGAATGCCGACTGCTGATCAGTTCAATTGTCGGCTGAATGTTCATTTTGAACTGACAGTAGATTCTCTGCATTATTGAGGGTGCAATGAGACCGCACTAGACACATTACGCTAATTGGTTCAGCAGCAGGCCGTTAGCTCCTTTGTCCGCTCCCCTTTTTCAATCAGCTGCCTCCAATCTGAACATAGTTCCCATAGTTCGCCCACTGACTCACCACTTCCCTTTTAGCGCAAAAAAAACTTCACACATTGCAACATTACACAATCTTTTTTTTGTGTTTAGCAAAAAACGATGAAGCTCTGGTCGAGTGACGACGACGACGACGACGACTGGTCTGAGACTCAATGTTGAGCATCAATGATGACAAAAATGCCTGTTTTTCTGTGCCGTACGGCGGTGTTTGCGGAAAAGATTGTGACACAATTGACTGGCGGCAATGTACACCGACAGTAGGAGTACAACCAGAACCGTTCAAAAGGGGCAAATGCTGCAGCATTTCACTTCATGAGCACACTTTTCCCTGCACTCTTAGCTTTGGAGCATATTTATTCTGTAGGCATCATGCGGCAACAAGTCTGCTGTCGTACCACCACCACCACCTCTGCTGTTGTACTACTGGTGTACGGCTGGCGGCAAAAGCCATTTGTCTTGACTTGCCAGAAGTCGTCTTTTTGTCTTCTCACTTTCCTTTCTTTTTTGCTTTTTCTTTTTTCTTTTTTCCTTTTTCCTTTTTCTTTCTTTCTTTTTCTTTTCGCACTTTTCTACCAACTCTTCAGTGGTCGACTGAACCGTTGCGGCAACTGTTTAGCTGCTTTTCAAATACTTTTAGGCCGCAAGAGATGTTCAAAAAATTTCCCTAGTTGTAAGCAGTGCTAGTGTTTGCTTTAGTGTTTATTAATCACCGCTTTTTTGCACATTTGTTAGTGTGTTTAGTTTATGTACAAAGCGAAGATTGCAATATTGCATCTTCAATGTCAAGGTTTAAGCGGTGAGTGTTAGGCAATATAGCTAACATTAGAGTATCATGTACAACGGCACAAAACTAGTATTTATGTTATTGCACACAACAAATAAATGTTTAGTTTAAATCATGGTGTAAATCATTGACAATTGTATAATGAAAAAACTTAATTACAATTTACCATATTTTTAAATTTTTATGCAGTTTTAAAAAAGAAAACACTAAATTTCAAAAATGTTTTGTTTGTCAAACTAAAAAAATATTTTTATTTTAAAATTAGGTTTACTAGATTGTAACCTGTACAACACAATTACTGTGCAGGTAACTACTCTGCATAATTTTAATAATGGAACTTTATATCTTTGTTCAAAAATTGACTCTAAAAGCTGTATTGATGACGACAATTGAGTGCACTATTGTTATAATAGTGCTTTTTTGTCATTTTTATGTTATCTGTTTGTTTTACTCAACAATGTCAATGTCAATGCAGTTGCATTCACACTTATGTAATTTAGAAAAACAGTTATTTTGTAACTTGGTTTTAACAAGAAGCCGGCTTTACGCGCAGCTATTTTTAAATTGATTTCGTTTTGACATGCAAAGTTTGACAAAGTGTTTAACGTTAAAAGTTTTTTTGACAAATTTATTTTATCTTAAATAGCACTCACAAACAAACAAAAAAGTTTTTTTATGTTGCTAGAATACAATTTGAACGAGCGACACTGTCAACATTTATGAAACAACACCTTAATTTGCCATGATCTGATGATTTCATTGTCTACAATAAACAACAAAAAATTAACATTTTAGAATGGCATTAATACTAATGCAACAAACCGCACTAGCATTCAGTAATATTAAATCAATAAAACAGCTAAACTGTTTTGTTTTTAAATAAATGAAAAACCAGAAAACTTTAATTTGTTTCCAAAATTAAAAACAAAAAAATTACAAAAATGGTCAAACGTTCAATTATTTAGCAAAACTTAAAAAAATTAAAATAAATTTATTTTTTATAAATTACTTGGTTGCCAAACATTTTGTATTAATTTAAAAATTCTATAAAACAATGCAAAAATTCGCATTGCGTTTGCAGCCTAATTAGTAATGACTGCAAGTCACATGTTTTCATTTAGCAATGCAGGCAAAAAGCATGGCATTTTGTTTTAGTGAACTAAAAGAATCTCTTGTTCTAGCTGTACGTAAACTAAAACGCCAGCCAACTTCAAGGGTAATTCGTAATGTTAATGTAGTGCTATTGTTATTGAGAACTGAAAATTAAGAATAGACAAATTTTGCCGCAGCTCCTTCTAATTCTGTAACTAAACAGTGAAGTGATGAATTCAACATGAAAGAAACATGATAATGATGCAAACTTTGAGATTTGCAACAAAACGACAGAAAATAATTAGAGTTGTAATGAAATATTTTACTTTTGCAGCTTAATGAAAAAAATCTGCAAAAACTCTTTTTTAATGTACTTGACAGAAGACGAATTGATCTGATGACGCCCGCTTTGTGGAATGCGGATAAAAATAAGTTGTTTTATTTTACCCTTTTTTTGTTAATCAAAATTAAATTTAAATTTTTTGTAGAAAATGAGTAAAGTAAGTTTAGAACAACAAAGAAACTTGTTGTTACACTTTAAGGCTACTTTAAAAATGAGTTGTGATTAGAATTTTTTGTTCATTTTATTAAAATGCTCAAAACAGTATTTTGTTTTGTTTATAAACCACAAAATCAAATTTTCATATTCAAAACTTTTTATATTGTAGTACAGAATTCACTCATCTGTACAACCGTTTCACACAAAACAAACACAAAATAATTTAATTCAAAACATGTTTGTTTTTTATTTGCTTTCAATGTATTGCTTCTTATCATCCAAATTATTGCTAAACTGCTAAATTAGTAAAACAAAAACAGTGTCTTCACTTGGGGTGCAAATACTAGACGCTAATATAGATAGAAATATGTTTGTTGGTTTGCTGTCCCAAAACCGGAAAGGAACTCATTTTGTGTCCCAGTTCAGTCAGTCAGTCTAGTTTCCATTGGCATGCCAGGCCTTCTGCATCTCCTCCACGTGCTGGCTAAAGTGCGAGCCATCGTAGGAGGCGTCGTAGAGGCGACTCTTCAGAAAGAGGTACTTGTCGTCGGGTTCGGGCCGGTGGTGGGCGTATCCCTCGGCGTACAGCCACTCGGCGGTGCGCTGGGCGATGCGCAGCGACACGTCGTAGATGTTCTCCAGCGGCGGGTAGACGCTGCCCTGCTCCAGGTCGCTGGCCGCCACCTGGTGGGCGAGGGCGAAAGCCGCCACCAGGAAGACCTCGTCGGGAATCTCGTGCACCTGACAGGCCATCACCGCCAGCGCCACGCCGGGGAAGATGTAGGCGTTGTTGCCCTGGCCGGGCAGGTGCGTCTTCCCCTTGATCGTCACCGGGGGGAAGGGCGACCCACAGGCGAAGATGCACCGGCCCTCGGTCGCCTGGTACGCCTGCTCGGCGGTGCACTCCGCCTTGGAGGTCGGGTTGGAGAGGGCGAAGATGAGCGGCTGCTGGTTGATTTCACCCATCTTCTTCAGCACCTTTTCGTTGAAAGCCTGTGCAATCGCAGCGACACCTGTTGGTGAAAAAAGGTAAAAAATTACTTATTGACTTTACTTTCATTTCTCTTTCCTCAGTATTACCAATGATGGCCGTTGGCTTGACAATGTCAACTATTTCTGCTAAATCTGCCGAGTTTTTAGTGTTTTTGGCGTACTTCTCCTTATGAGGGTCTTTGCCGCGTTTGTCCTCTCGAGTAGTGGTCACCAGACCTTGAGAGTCGCAGAGGAAGATTCGATCTCTGGCCTCCTGTTCACCAAGGCCTTCCTTCTTCATCGCCATCACAATGAGGTCGGCAATGCCAAGAGCGGCCTAAACGTTTTAAATGTAAAAAACTTGTTAGTATATTGTCTTTTCTCCAGCAAACCAAGTAAACTCACCTCGCCTGCACCCTGAAACTGAAACTTGTGCTGACTAATCTTCTGTCCGGTAATTCTCAGACTGGCCAAAATGCCGGCCACCGCCACCGAGGCCGTTCCCTGGATGTCATCATTAAAGGTGCAGTAATTTTTCTGGTACTTGTGCAGCAGTCGGAATGCATTCTTATTGCCAAAGTCCTCAAACTGAATCAGACAGGAGCGGCCCCACTTCTTGACGACCGCCTCCATGAACTCGTCAATCAGCTGGTCGTACTGCGGACCGGTGGCCCGCTTCTGTCGCAGGCCAATGTAGTAGGGGTCGTCGAGAAGGGACTGATTGTTCGTGCCCACGTCAATGGTCACCGGGAGGGTCAGCTCCGGGGGAATGCCGCCGATGGCCGAGTAGAGGGCCATCTTGCCCACGGGAATGCCCATGCCGTTGGCGCCCAGGTCGCCCAGACCGAGAATGCGCTCGCCGTCAGTCACCACAATTGCCTGCAATTTTGTTGTTGAAAACATATTCAGTTTAACAAGAAGTTTAACAATTTAACCACAAAAAACACTTTTTGTTTCTCTCTCTTTCTATACCTTAATCTCCGGCTCAGGGCAGTTGTTGAGCACCTCAAAGACGCGTCCCGCGTCGTTGATGGTGATGAACATGCCGCGCGGCTTCTTGAAGATCAGACTGTACTTCTGACAGGCCAGGCCGACGATGGGCGTGTAGACGATGGGCATCAACTCCTTGGTGTGCAGCTGCAGCACTCGGTAGAAGAGTCGCTTGTTGTTGTCCTGCAGGTCGCGCAGGTAGCTGTACTTCGCCAGATCGTCCTGACACATTCGAATGTTCTCCATGGCGATCTTCACCTGCAGCTCCTGAGAGCGAACCACCGGCGGCAGGAGGCCCTTCAACTTGTACACTTCACGCTCTCGCGAGGTAAAGGCAAGGTCCTACAAAAGATCAAAATAATTAGGTTTTTTCAGTAAACAAAAACAGCTGCAGAAAAAGCACTGACCTTGTTGATATTGGGCTCTCGAATCAGATCCACTCCCGTTAGCTTACTCATTTCGGCGTTTTTGTTTAAACGATGAAGGTGAAGAGCAGTGTTTAGTGCGTTTGAGGCGGATGCCGAGCTGCTGACAAACGTTGAGGACGAGGTTTTCGGGTAGACGAAAGAGAACAGTGATCCAGTCGGCTTCGCTTGATTGCTCTAATGGTCAATTGATTGAACACATGAAAGAACAAGAGAGAGAAAGAAAAAAGGGATTGTTTAGCAATTGGAGGTTTTTTTTACACAAGGTGTTAGAATGGTTGTTGTTGTTGTTAAAGGACAGCAAAGAAAGAACAGCCCCCACCCAAAGACACTACTAACGAGCAGGCTAACAATGTAATTGGCAGGTGAAAGCGGTGTTGATCAGTGTGTGGAAAGTGTGGAAAATGTGGAAAGCACCGTTATTAACGACTGCAGCACCGTTTGACAAGTGACACTGAAAATCAGCCGAGCACTATGACTATTTATACAGCCGGCAAACTGCTGCAGTTCTCAGCACACATACACACACAGACAAAACTTGTTTGAAAACATCAACAAGTGTGCGCGTGCAAGGCGATACCAACAGACACCAACATCGACTGTACGGCTGGCTGGCTGGCTGCTGGTGGCCGTACACAGAAAGGAAAAAATAGAAGCGGAAAGGAAAAGAAAGTGTGCTTTTTCTGCTGCAGAGATTGCTGGTAGTGGTGGTAGGGCTGAATTAAGATACCACCACGACGTCGGCCGCGGCGACTTACAGAGAAACAAACTGACCGAAGAGTGTCAGCTGGATGGCAAATGAACAAAATGAGCTTGTAAGCTTGGCTGAAGGCAGCAGCAGTGTTTGTGTGCAGCAGCAGCAGTTAGCATGTACGAAACGTACTGCAAGCAGTCGCTTCTCAGTGGCTTTTTAGCGTCAATCTCAAATTGTGGCAGTCAGAACTGTGTACTGTACGCGTGCTAAGGCAGTGACGTGCTACACACACACAACTAGACAACGGCGGTGCATGACAACGTACGGTGGTGGAGGAGGAGGAAAAAAAGTACTGCTCTCAGAACAACTGGCAGCTAAGTGGACAAAAAGGGCAAGGAAAAGGGAAAGCAGTGCCTGTCTCTGTCTCTGTCTGCCTGCTCTGGGAAGTTCATCGGTGGTCTGACTGACAGTCCGACTGCTCGTGCTGAGTGGCAGTGGCCAGGAGGGCGATTGCTGCACCCATTCAACACCTACTTTTCTATTACACGCCACCAAGGACCTGGGATTGTCACTCATCAGCTATCACCTGATGACTACTGATGACTGGAGAAAATGAGAGGAACAATTGATAAACTTAAAGAGAGAGATAATCAGCCTGATAGTTCTGACTAGGGTTGAGGCAACACCTGTACACCGTGCACGCCCATCGATTACCATTGTTTCCATTGTTTGCCATCACACTATCTTCCTTTTTGTAGCAGTTCCCCAATTGCTTAACAACTCTTTGCTAACAAAACACGTGTACTCGGTGTCTTTGAATCGTGTTCATTAAATGACAACTGCATGCTGATTGCATGCACGGAAAATATAGTCAGTTTTAATTAAGATTTGTTTTGGCTAAAATACAAAATTTAAAATTAAAACAGTTTTAAATAAAAAACTTTATATGACTTTAGTTTTTTATATTTGTAAATAAACAAAATAGACTTAACTAAAAAAGTTATAAAAAAGTTTAATTAAAAGTTATTTTAAAACTAGTTTGATTAGCTACGTAGATTGTTCAATTAATCTTAAAATAAAAATTTTACCACAAAGTTTGACGTACGTACTTTTGCGTAAAGTACATATTCTTTGTTTAAAAAGTTTGTAATTTTTAATGCATTAATTTAATCTAGTTATTAAATATAATTTTCTTTCAATAAAAATTTGTTTGAATGCAATCAGTTATTAGCAAAAATAAAACTAATTAAAAACGTCATCATTATTCTTTAAATGGTCAAAAACTTAAACATTTATTTTGCTAAAAAAATAATATTACACAATCGGACATTACGAACATCTAAAACTGTCATCGTTTGGAAATTACTTTAAAGTAGAAAAATTTTTGATGTTATCAAATAACAGTGAAATAATCCTCAAAACAAAAACAAAATGTCGTGTATGTAGATTTTAATAATTTAAAACAAAACACTATTTTTTGTTTTTAAAAAACTAAGTTGTCAAAATCTAAAACAATATAGAGTTTAATACACTGTTTTAGTACTTGAATACTTATGAAACAAGCAAAACAAGTGTACTTTAACAAAAAAAAATAAAATTGACAGTTCAATAATACCGTGTTTGGTATGAACACACTGCATCGTCAACATTATGAAAAAGTACTTTAAGCGTAAAGTTTACCCACTAAATGATAGACAACAGTAACTAATGTCTTATTCAAACGCAAAAGTTGTAGTTGTAGAAAGTACATTCATTGATCTGGCTATCCAATCAGTGAAAAGTACATTACCCTACCTTCGCCAAACAGAGTTGCTGATTTCACTCAGCTGAGTTTTGTGGTTACGCTTGTTTTGTTTTGGCTGAAACCAACCAATGTACACACTGTCAACTTTTTCAACTGTCAATACTTAGATTTCAAAATGTTTAAAATCAATGTAGAGTTATAAAGGTAGTTACCTGACACATGCTATAGTTTTGTCGGTGGTAATTGAGTGGACCTGCACAAAGACATCTTCCGGTGAGATTGCAGGTGCATCCACATGTGCGAAGATTTTTGCCGCAACAAGCACATTCAATAAAATTACAGTTTGCGTAGGCATCAGGCGCAAGAGGAAATTGGTGCCGACGCTCACCCCGGTAAATTGGTGGTGGACTTGAAAAACATGAACTAGCTGAGCCCATTTTAATAACTAAAATGCAGTGTTTTCAAAAATGCACAAAAAATAAAGTTTTTGAATCACTTTAAAAATTTAAAACTTTTGTGATGATTGCAAAACATTTAAAAAATGTTTGTCTTTAAAATTAAGTTTAAAATGTAAATCAAAAATCAAATCAACACAATCATTTTGACTGTTAACTTGACACTGAGTTTAACCCATTTGATAATTTTTTTCTACTGCTCATAAACAGTTGACTAAAACATTTTTTATGCATCATTTGCAAACAGTCCTAATTATTAAACTTGAACAAAACTAATGAACATAATGACGTATTGAAATATGTGACATTGAGTTAAAACAACCTTTGAGCACCTAAGCTTACTTTTTCAAATTAATTTTTTAATTTGATAAAAAAACTGATTTTCAATTAGTTAATGAATCAAAAATACATTAAAGTTTAAATTTAAAAAAATTTAACTAGTTAAAACAAAATAATTTTAAAATATTTTTATAAATTGTTTAATGCAACTTTTTGTTACAAAACAATGAAGCATGTCTAATCAAGTATAGCAATTAAACTGTTGTTTACAACATCCATTGGCAGGATTAAAACTCAATTAAATGTTTTAAACAAATAACAACACAACAACAAAAATTTATTAAAATTGACAAAAATGTTCCGCAAATAATCGCCCCAAAATTTTTGTATTTTTTAAGATTATTGAGTCGCACATCGTTAAAAACTAACAATGTCATGATTTCTTTGTAAAGATCTGAGTAGAACCCCAAACAGTTTCTAAAAAACCGGGTCAGAACTGCATCTTTGGCTGATCTTTGCAAATTGCTTTTTATGCCATCTAGCAGAGTAATACCGTTGCGCTGTTGATAAACTGCATACTTTAGTCAATTTCGGACTTAATTTTTCGAGGACTGTTTTGGGCTCCACTTAGATATTCACATATTAGTAATCAGTTCAATTTAAGCTTTAAAACGATGTGCGAAACAAAAATTTTTAAGTATACAAAAACTTTAGAGTGAAATTGTTGTCACTTTTTATCTAGCAAACCCAGTTTTATTCTACACATTACACTTTATAAAATTTTTGCGTTTAAAAAAATTTGGTACTAGGTATACTAAAAAAACTTAATTATTAGTCCAGCACCATTGAATATTTTTAAAATATTTTTATTTACGAGTTCACTGATTCGCCGACGGAGGGCGCTACAAACAAGCTCTAAAAAAATCTGTGGTGAGAGGAAAACAGTCTACGTTTCAGTTGCTTTTATACTGTC
>JAALOO010000344.1_pt1 | contig 42276 bp, 35 predicted proteins | sample 7257641 | NCBI WGS metagenome assembly JAALOO01 (sample SAMN14085613, study PRJNA598686) | mite metagenome | biome: ENVO:01001000; feature: ENVO:01001002; material: ENVO:01001226; isolation source: single female mite from University of Michigan culture on fish food culture... ...
TGAGCTGGTGAAAATTTTGGGGCGATTGTCTATGGGAAATTGTTGTCACTCTTTATTCATAAGTTTCTATAAAAGTGTTTGGTTCATTTTCAATTCTATCAGGTAATAAATCATTTAAAGTTAACTCTTCATCAGGAACGCTGTAATAATTGTGATGCAAAACATTTTTATCTTCATCGCTAACAACAACACTTTCGCTATCTATATTTTCATTTTCTTGGTTAACTTTTTCAACATAAGGAAAATACCAGTGACTAGAGGTTCCAAAGATAGCACAATCATTGGCTAGTTCTTTCTGTAAATACAGATAACCTTCAACTCCCCAGGGTTTCAAATAATCTGGAAGTGATTTGTCAGAAGGTCCAGGAGGATTGTTTCCGTAGCTATTTTTGGTTTAATTTAGAAGTTATAGCAAAAATGTTTAAAAGTTTTTTAATTTTACCTGTTTTTAATAATCCAGTACTCTTCATCCCATCCTAAAAACAAAAAATATTTAATTTTTAAATAATTTTTTATAAACAAAGTATTTGTTGCAAAACGTAGTTTTTTTTAAATTAACTGTTTTGTTGACAATAATTTTTTTGCTATGAATTTTGTAAGTTTTTTCAAACAAACTTTGAATAACAAATTTTGTTATTTAATTATGTGACTCTAAACTGCACTTTACCGCTTTAAACACAAAAAACACATACCAATAACAGTCACCATGTGAGTTGGACTTTCATTTGCATTACAGGGAATGTGCATTTTGTCTGTAATTTTAAAAAACTGCTGATTTTTTCCTTCATCACCCAAAAGATCTGTTCGCATATTAACTGTCACGGGGCCGTATTTGGTGAGAATCGCCTTCAGTAGCTGTTCATCAGAGTCCTTAATATCGCTCATGTACGCGTACTGGGTCAATTTTGCCTGAACTGGATTTGTTCCACAGCGTTCAGGATTAAACTAAAGTATACAACAATTATTTAACTGCACACAACGTAAAGATAAAAACCCTTTTTACCAGATAATCTTCAGTATCGGAATAAAAAAGAGCATGATCTCGTCCGTAAATACTGGGAATCAGGCCTACAGTACTTGCTTCATCTAAAAACTTATCTGGTGGACCGCCATTTGAGCAATCAATATGTGAATTTTTTCTTGAAGGTGTGTACGTGTTGTGGGCAACCATGCAATCAATTAAATCTATTTCACTAAACGAGATGCCTGTCTCGCCATATTGAATCATATAGGCGCTTTCCATTGCCGCAACCAGTGAAAAGGCAAACTGTAGTGTAAAAAAACATTTTACAAATTTTTGTGAAAAAGCACAATTAAGCTTACGCAAAATCCACATTCTCCTTGATTTTTTATCGGCGAAACATAGCTAAAATCACGATAGTCATAACCGGAAGGATATTCTTCAGCAAGATCGTCATCGGTGATCACAAAATCAATTTGTAAATTTGATGAACCACCTGATGAGCCAAGAACCGCTGCCGCTCCTGATGATCTAAGTGCAGTTTTCTTCTTTTCAGGAAACACTAACGGTTGCTGATAAATTGCAGATATCTTTTCAGGTGACATTAGGGAAAACTTGGTGAAAGAAAGTTTTGTTGATTTAAATGATGTACTATTGTCATGGACACATTGGTAAACATTATTAACAATTGTTTTCAAATTGCTAAGAACGTTTTTAATTTGAGTAGCAACTGCATCATCAGAATGACCATGGCGATGAGTAAAGTTGTAGGAATGCTAAATATAAAAAAGTTTATATACTGCTACAAAATAATTCATTTTACCAAAAAATTATGAATGAAAAATCCAAGCGGTTGTTCAAAAATAAGCTGTCGATCATTTTCCATAGTGGTTTCAATAAAACATTTTTTAAATTTAGGAATTTCCAAAACTTGATCAAAATACTTTGTCAAAATAGTTTCATTTGGGTTATGATTTAGCCCATGTAATACGTTGTGAACAAAAGTATGACTGTGATCAGTATTAAATAACCGAAAAAAAGAAAAAAGATTGCAATTGAAATTTTGCAAACAGATAAAAATAGTCAGTAAAAACAAACAAAAACTTAATTTAGACATTTTTGTTTTTGTCAAAAACAAAAAATATTTTTAATACATAATTATATCTTTTTATTTTACAAAAATAATCAAAAAAATTTTATGTTTACATGCATTATTAACAAAATCAAAAACATCAAACTAACTTTATTAATTTATCAAAACTAATTAATCATTTTTGTTTAATAGTTGCTAAATTAGCTTTTTGACATTAAAAGGTTAAACGTCACATTATTATATTTGTTTTTTAAAGTCATTCAAAGTCAAATTTATTTCAATAAAACAAAAGAGTTAATTTAAAAACTAACTTTCTTAAATGAATGTTGTTTGCACAATAAACTTTTAATAAATTTCGTTAAATTTAAGTTTTTATAATGCTACAAACTGGCTAAAATAAAAACTGAGCATAACATTAGTGTTTCTAATTGTTGTTTTTTATTGCGTCATTAAAAATAATCTTTATAACTTAAAGTTCGGTCTAACTATGAGGACGACCAGCAGATGGTTGTTCAGGCTCACTGGAACAACTTGAAGCAGGACATTCAAGTGAAGGACATTCTGGAGCTGGCTCAGGAGCAGGGCATTCAGGAACAGGTTCAGGAGCGGGGCATTCAGGGACTGGTTCAGGAGCAGGACACTCTGGAGCTGGTTCAGGAGCAGGACATTCGGGGACTGGTTCGGGAGCAGGGCACTCTGGAACTGGTTCAGGAGCAGGACAATCAGCAACTGGGCAATCTTGTGTGGGACACTCTGGAGCAGGGGTCTCCGGAGCAGGGCATTCAAGTGCGGGACATTCAGGGGCTGGTTCAGGTGCAGGACAATAACACGATGGCAAAGACACGGTCGAGGGTTCAAGCGGCTGAGTCCAATCAAAAGACGGTTGAGCAGGTGCTTCAGAATAAACAGCAGGCGGCACAGTCACTTCTGGGGCTTGAGTATAATCAGCAGAAGGTTCAACAGGTTGTACAGTCACTTCCGGTGCTTCAGTCCATTCAGGAAACGGGTCAACAGTCGGTTCAGTCACTTCCGGTGGCTGAGTCCATTCAGGAGAAGATTCAACAGATGGTTCAGTCACTTCCGGTGCTTCAGTCAATTCAGCAGAAGGTTCCGTAGGAGGTACAGTTACTTCTGGTGCTTCAGTCCATTCAGGGGACGGCTCAACAGGAGGCACAGTCACTTCCGGTGCTTGAGTCCATTCAAGAGATGGCTCAGCAGGCGGTTGAGTAATCACAACTTGTGAATTATCGTGGTAACCGGGTCGACCATGTCCATAAGCTATAGCAATCATACAGATTAACAGCAGCACTTGAAAGAACTTCATGATTATTTTTTGAAAGTAAAAACTTAAAAATTTGTAATTTTTATTTTTTAACACAATAAAATCACTTGTTTTAATTTTCTTATATAACAAAAATTTTCTGTTTAGTATAATTACATTATGATTAATTATTTATGTCAATTTAGATTTTGTTGCAAATTGACTGTATAACAATTATTTTTTTAATTAAAAGAAAATAATCAATTAATCATTATTATATTTTTATTTTTTGTAATAAAAAAATGTCATTTCATACACCTAAACATGGCAATTTTGTCTACCTTGGCAAAGTGCCGCGGTTTAACTTAGCGCACTGCTTTTTGGCGGTGCAATTATTGACAATTGCAGTTTAAAATAAAAATCAGTAAACTTTTGTAGAAACTGTTTGCGTGTAACAAGTGTTACTGTTCAGTTTCTTCCCTGATTCTCAAATTCAATGGAATAATTACTGCAGAGATTTCTTAGTCTCACTGGAACGTTTGGGCGAGTTAAGAAGTTAAGTTTTGCTTTTCAAAGAAATAAACTAAATTTTACACAAACACTCATTTGACACTACTTTTTGTGATTTTTTTAATTTTACAAAAACAAAATATAAAAAGCGCTTTCATTTCTCTTCAATTTTTCAACTTTCTTCCATCTCTCCCTCTTCTTTTTCTTCTCCTCCTGACAACCACAAAACAACCGAGCAGCCCCAAAAAAAGCAATCCACTGAGGGCAATGCTCACCGCCTCCATCAACAGCAGCGAGAGGGGAAAACGGTGAAAACATTGCGTCAACACCAACGGAATGGCCAGCGAGAGAATGGCGAAAAGAAAGCTGAAAGTACTCGCAACCACGTCGGTCAGACCGAGGTACTTCTGCGCAAAGGCGTACTGGGCGGGCATCATCGCACTAAAGCCAAAGCCCAGAAACGCCGTACTGAGCTGAAGCGCCAGGAAGCTGCCACTTCCAAGGTAGATCGCCAGAAAGGAAAGAAGAATAATGAGGTAATGGTAGCTGATGATCACTTCCGGTTGAAGTTTGATCGCCACAGCAGCGGTGAGCAGGCGGCCAAAGGTGAAGGTGATGTAGAGGATGAAAGTCAGGAGTTCCGACTGTACGGCGGAGATGTCCACCTCCGTCAGGTACTGGAACATGGCGTTGGAGAAGGTGAAGTAGTTCTGCTCGGCGGAGAGGTAGGTGCCGTACATGAGGCCGCAGAGGGCCACCTGCCAGAAACGAGTTTTTTTGCAGCAAAACTTCTTATTCTTCTTTTTCTCCTTATCTCCTCCTCCATCTTCAGCCTTCTCTAAATTTCTTCGTTTATCAGCTACTCCTTTTGGCATAATGTACGGTCGGGTAAAGTAGAGGGCAGTCAAGGCGAGGGGAGCGAGCAGTCCGACGACCCCATCAAAGGCAAAAGGAATCGTCAGCCGTTCCCGTCGAAGCTCTTCTGTGACGGGAATTTTCGTCGAACCATCATCACCTCCAACCGAATTCGACGTATAATTCCGCTCCCCCAAAACAAAAGGCGTCATGAGGAGAGGGGCAACAATCGACCCTAGGCCAATCATGAACTGACTCGTTTGGATGATGATTCCATAGCCCACCGGCCACATGGCCACGTACCAGACGGGCCGGGCGACGTCGTAGCCCCCATCACCAACTCCGTGAATGAACATACACCCAAGCATTAGGCTGTAGTGTCGGTAGTGGGGCAACAGGGCAATGGTCACAGACATCAACGAGAAAAAGAAGGCAATCGCCAGCTGGCGATTGAGCCAGTGGATAATGAAGCCGCCTAAAGAAAGATGAAACAAATTCTGGTCAAAATAATTTCAAGAAAACAAATAACAAAATCTTCTTACTCAAAGAGCCCACCAGGTAGCCAATGTCAATGGCCAACTTGAGGTAGGACATCGTGTCAATAGAGACGTCGTAGATGAAGGAGAGGTCGACGAGGGCAGTGCCGATCAACGTGATAGTTACTCCCTGTTAAGAAAAGATTTAAGTAAAAAAAATTTAAGTAAACAAAGCACACTTACATAGAAAAACTGATTGAGAAAAATGAGCAGCGTGTAGGTGAGACTCAGCTTGTCTCTAAGTAGAATTGCCCAAAACTGGCGCAGTGTGAGGCTCTGAGAAACGTTGTTGGCACTTTCGTCAATTTCCATTTTTGAATAAGAAGTTTCCAGCTGCTGATGATCATGACTGTTGCTACCGTTGCCAGTCTGCACCAAACTGTCCGCTTGCACTTTGGCATTATTACAATTATTCACTTCCATCACTTGAGGATGCGTTCAACCATCCAAAACAGACCATCAGACAGTATATGGAAAGTTGCTGAAGAGTTAAGTCAGACAGTTGAGGCAAAGGTACTTTTTTCATCGGAAAAAGAACGGTAGGCAAAACATTGCACTCTAGAAGTTTGTAGCATTTGAAAGTACAAATGAAAAACAGAACGTTTTTTTGGGTAAAAAGCAAAACAAAAGCATGAAAATGCTGAGCTGATGTACGTCACCACCAGCAGCCAGATTTTTAATTGATGAAATCATTGCCAAAAAAAATGAACAATTTCAAAGCAAAAGCAATTGAAGAGCTGATTGAGCCCATAAGCTTGTCGTACGTCAGTCTGAACGCACACATAAAAAAACAAACGTTGAAGTGAAAGTTAACGAACTGTTAAATGGCAAAAAATAATGAGAGTATTTTTTGCGGTATATAAAAATTGAGAGTGAGTGGTTGAGTGTTGTACAAAACACACACAGAAAAATAAAAAAATTAATTATTAGTTGGGGACAGTTGAATATTGAGCCGGCTGTAGTTAACTGATTCACCGACGGAGGGCGCCACGGTGGAACGTGGCATGCAGTTGCAGTGAAGGGAAAACTGTCTGCTTTTCTGTTGCCTTCATACAGCAAAAACGAGTGAAATTTTTAGCACTGTTTGTGCAAAAACAGCCAAACTGAAGCCGGCTTTACACTATTGCGGCTGATTCTCATTGGCTAAAAACTTGTAAATTCTTCACAATTTGCGCCAACCTGCAGGCAAGTCGCTCCTAACAAACTGACAGTCGATGACTAAAAGTCAGTTTGCATCAGTTTTTGCTTAAATGATCAACTGTAGCGTTTGCCTGCAAGTTTTACGTTAACCTGTTTTAAAGCGACATTTTCACAAAGAGTCCATCAGATCGCTCTAGGAAACTTTTCGAGCTGATCTGTATTTGTTTCATATGGTCAAGTTCTGGTAAAGTTGATTTGAGCGAATAGCCAATTTTTCAGTTGACAAATTACTGTTTTCAAAGAGACACTGAGCTGGACAACAATCTCTTTTGACGTTAGGGAAGGAACCATTTCAACAAACGCCAATAAGTTTTTATCTGAAACTGCTTTTGGGTTGACTCCCCTGTTTATTTTCACAGATAAAGTCGCTCGTGTCAAACTGATATTACCAGAACTTTACCATATGAAACAAATACATATCAGCTCTAAAAGTCTCCTGAAGCGATCTGATGGACTCTTCTTGGGAATGTCTCTCTAAAACAAATTAATGTAAAACTTAAAACACTACAGTTGAAAACTTAAGCAAAAACTGATGCAAACTGACTTTTGGTCATCGGCTGTTAGTTTGCCAGTAGCGACTTGTCTCTAGTTGGTGCCAATTGTGGAGAATTTAGCTAATGAGAATCAGCCGCAATAGTGTAAAGCCGGCTGCAATATGGCTGTTTTTGCACAAGCAGTGCTAAAAACTTCACTCGCATTTGCTGTATGACGGCAGCAGAAAAGCAGACAGTTTTCCCCTCACTGCAGCTGTCTGCCACGCTCCGTCGTGGCGCCCTCCGTCGGTGAATCAGCTAACTACAGCCGGCTCAATATTCAACTGTCCCCTGCTAATAAAACCTAGTAAAATTAAAAAAGTGATAGCTGCTATTGAAAAAAGGTCCTATTTACTTCCAATTCCAAGCTTCTTTCCTTTCCTCGCCTCCCTTTCATCCCTAGCAATCCACAGCTTGATAACGGCAAACAGCACCAAACTGAAGCACAGAAAAGCGACCTCAATAATCAGCAGTACAATCGGATACCGCTCAAAAAGCTGTCCCATCACAAAGGGAATAAGGAGGGAGGTAACGCCGAAAAGAAAAGAAAAACAGCTGGAAACCTTATCAGTCAACTTGAGGTACTTCTCCGTGAAGCTGAACCAGGCCGGCCAGAGGGCGCTGAAACCGTACCCCAGGGCGGCCGTACCGAGGTAAATCAGCAGCAGATGATTCCTTCCTAGGTACAGAAAAGCAAAGGAGGCAAGGCAGACGACGTAGTGATAAGCAATAATAGCGTCAGAAGAGATCTTCATGCTGATAAAGGCAGTGACGAGGCGACCGGCGGTGAAGGTCCCAGCTAGGACGGACATGACGTGGGCGGATTCAGTGGCCGTGAGTGGTTTTTCGAGGTACTGCAGCCAGGCGGTGCTAAAGGCAAACCAACCAAATTCCGCCGAGGCATATGTTGCCAGGCAGAGACTGCAGAGGGCCAGTTTTGCTTTTCGATTGGGAATCAGCGAAACGTCGAGGGAGGTAGTTGAAGAGGAGGAGTTTGTGGAGGTAGCTGAGGTGGTGGTGGTGGTGGTGGTGGTGATAACCGTCGCCGTGGTCGAGGCCGTCGAGGGCGTCGAAACGATCGTCGTAATAGTCGGTGAAGATGAAAGTCCATTTTCAGAAGAGGATGACAATTTCGAAGATGAAGATGATCGCCTGAAGGTCGGTCGAACAAAGAGGAGAATGGTAAAGACGACCGGGGCAATGATCTGCAGAAAGCCGTCCACGGCAAAGGGCAGCACCAGGTCGTCGATGCGACGCTGTACGGTCAGCGTCTGATTAAGTCCATTATCACTAGACACAATCGAGGTCGCCTCGCCGTGCACAAAAGGAGCCGCCAGGATGGGCGCCACAATACTTCCGGCGCCGTACATTGCCTGCAGCGCCTGCAACATCGCCGTACAAATCGACTCTGAAGCTGAGCCGCTCCACATCTCAATGATCAGCACCGAGCTGGCGGCATCGTAGCCGCCATCTCCAAGGCCCAGAATGGTCAAAGCAATGAGGGCGTAGGTCAAATTTGAATAGAAAGGCACAAAGGTGATGGTGATGGCCAGCGAGAAGGTGAAAAACACTAGCATCAGCTGCCGATTGAGGAAGCGCTTGTACAGCAGACCGGCAAGACTTCCCAGCAGATAACCAATAGAGACAGCAATTGGCACGTAGCTAATTCGATCCAGCGAGACGCCGTAGATGAAGCGCAGGTCCACCAAGGTGGCGCCCAGAATGTTCACTGTCACGCCCTGGAAACAAAAAGTAAAAGTTGTAAATATTGAAAACAAATTAGGTTTTATTTTAGAGTGAACTTACATAGGCAAAGTGGTTGACAAAGATGAAGAGGGTGTACCAGAAGTTAAGTTTATTTGCCAGCAGAAGTTTGCTCAGTTTCAACAGTCTAAAACTGCCAGCACCTGTTGACGTGGGCACCTCGGCCATCTCGGCGTTGATCGACGTTTGTCGAATCATTTTTTTAATGGCTAAATTGCAGTAGTATTTATAATGTAGTGTTTGCAAAACTTTAAACTACTATTTCAGTAGTAAGTTTAAAAAACGGTTTTTGAAATATAAAGTTGCTCTAGTTAGATTTAGCAATTGTTTTGTGTTTCAATAAAACAAAATTGAACAAAAAGAGTGATCAGCAGCAACAGCAGCAGCAACTGATGTGCCCTTGTAAGTTGGGTTTAGTGATGCCTGACTGCAGATTTTATATAAAGAGTACTTAGTTTTTTTGTTCAGCATTTTTTATTTGTTCGTCACACTGGTGCTGTCACACTGGCGCACATAAATCATCATCTTCATCATCATTATCAGACATTGGTAGTGGTGGTGAAGAAAAACCAGAAGACTTTGCCATCGCTTGAAGAAGCATTTTAGTTTGCCGCAACTCTGTGTGTAATCGTACAAACTCAACTTCTGCTTGATTAAAAAACTGCACAGTTTTAGTACGACTACAGCGAGGTTTCTGATAACGCCGAACTAAATTTATCACTTTTGCATTTTTTTACTTCAGTAAGTTTCACAGTAAGTCACTTGAAACTAGAAACCATAACACACAACAGGCGAAACTGTTTTTAGTATTTTTGCTGCTGTTTTTGTCTTATCAACAATTTCTTGCACGATGAAGACGTATTATCATAGCTAAAAGAAACCGCCGGAGTTCAAGTGACAGTAACGACTGAATCAACCAGAGCTGACTGGCCTCAACTTTTGAAATCAAACAATCATTATCAAGAGTAAGCTGATCAACACTAAACTAACCGACTAACTGAAAAAGAAAGAAAAAGAGCGACTTCCTTGTTATAATCGTTCGGCTGGCTTACACTTAGATTGTCCTCAACAACCAACGCAATAATGTAGTACAAAGGTTTGCCAACTGGGTAATTCACAAGTATTACATCCCTTTTCTTATTTAGTAAATTACAACAGATTTTTATTTTTATTTACAGTTTTTGTACAGCTACATAATTACAAGTTATTTACAAAATGCTTGAAATAGAGTCATCAACTTATCAACTTTTCTGTGTCTGGACTGGGCTTAAAATCGTTTTCCACCGAGTTAACGGTTGAATGCGGCTGGTGCAAACTATTAAGTATGTTTTTATTCTTTTCATTTTTGGCTAAACTGATCATCAAATTAACCGTTTTCAGTTGAGGTGACACCACCTGTTGATTGCCGTTGAAAGTTTTTCTGTTTTTACTGGTGTCCCACTTTCTTTGCAGGTAATCAACAGTCAACTTAGCCCAAATAACCAGACAACAGAGGAGGAAAAGAAGTGCACTTGATCTGGGCAGCCACTGCAAAATCGAAGAAGAATACTGAGGTTCATCATCATCATCAGCTTGAATCAGGTGGAAGTTTTTGGGCACACACTGCTGTGACTCAAAATCGAGCACTGTGTTGTAGTCACAAATGCACTGTTTTGTAAAGAAACTGCATCGAGAGTGCTGGAAAACGGCCGTACAGTGGGCGGAAGTTGTACAGTTGAGGCGGACGCAGAATTTAGTAGAGTTTTCCGCAAAGTTTTCAGCATCACTCTGAATGTGCCCAAAAGGACAACAGCAAATAGAACTAAAATTCAAGGTAAATACTATCACCAAATAAAACCACAACTGCAAAAGTTTAAAATTTGTCCACATTTTTAAATTTTTAAAAAATTTTTACATAAATTGACATTCATCAGCTGTGTTGTACTGTCTTGCTCAACTGCAACTACACGCGCTTCCTTTTATACACTTTGATGTTGAGGACCTATAAAGTACCCAAAAGTATCCGTCCACACTTTCCAAATGCTCAGGTATTCAAAGTACGTCAGTTTAGCAGACGATTCACTGTGGTGCACTGCAACACACGACAGTTTAGCGTTTTATTACACTGCACCACACTGTACAGCAGAAAAAGTCAAGTCAAAAAAGTTTGAGACTGCTGATAACGATTTTATGTTATGCTGTAATATTAGGTTGGCATCAGTTCAGTGGCATGTAAATGTCATCGCAACAAAAAAAAGTAGATGAGGAATAAACTAAGGATGAGTCAGCTTAGAGTAGCTTTTTTCCATTCTCTTTTTGGGTACAATAAAACCGTTTAGAGGAGATTATCATCATCATTCATCATCATTATCAATGCGTGAATGTGGTGCCAAAAAAAAAGGTAAATCTGATTTAAAAAGTTTATAAACGAAAAGGATTAATGAACTCTTTTTCCAAGCAACATCAAGTGCAAGTGCAGATAAACAATAAAAACTTGATAAAAAGTTAAATAAACGGTGATTTTTTAACAAAAAAATCTCGCTTAAAAAGTTAAACGGAAACTAAAATAACAATTTTCATATTAGCATAAAATTGATAACATAAAAATCAAACGGAAAACAAAAACGACAGCAAAAATGATATAAAAACATTTTTTGTTGTTTTTTAAAGCCATTTTTGCACAACAGCCGTTGTCGACAATAAACTCATAAAATCTCAATTACCTCAGCAGCAATGTCCAGTTCGTGGCTGCAAAAGTTTGCTCTTCTGACCTTTCTCTTTACAATTCAAATATCGGGTAATAAAAGTTACATGCAAATAAATATCTAAAACTAATTAAAAAAATTTTAATTAGCAACACCTCTTGGTTGCAACGGCGGCCTGGGCGTTTACAAGACTGTGAAGGGCAACATCAAGACCACCGTCTACAAGTCCTTTGTGGACGCCTGCTTGAAGGAGGCCAAAAACAATCACGTCCTTCGGTGGGGCTGCTACTCGGCCTCTTCGGGCCCCAATTGCAAGTGCAACCTCGACTCAAATTACATCTTTGACTATGATACGGTAATTAAGAAGTATAAAAAATAAAAATATTTAAAGTAAAAACTTTTTGCTAATTTAGGTGTACAACAGCGCAATTCGCAGTATGATGGTCGCCACGGACGGTTTTGGCTACAACGAGGCGGAGACCTACGAGGGCAACATGTACATCAGCTACCAGTGCAAGCAGGAGGGCGAGGGCGGCAATGGGGAGATTCCCGGCGATGAAGAATAATAAAATGTACTACTTTTTAATAAATTTTCATGTTAAAAAAGGTGTCAATAAATCAGAAAAGAGCTAAAGTTTGAGTTGGGTACTACTAGGAGGAAGTAGTTAAGAGAAAAGAAGAGGGGTGAAGAGTTCATCTTCTGACCCCTTCTCCCCTTCTTAATGCCCCTAATTTTTTTGCACTTGAAATCAGGTATCATTTTTTGTAATTTACTCAATGCACTCAAAAACCTGTCTTCCGCCTAGCGACTAAAAAATCACTTCAGGCTCACAAAGACAACGTCGTCGGCAACAGCTGCGAACTGATCAAAATTCAATTCAGCTGCTTTTCATCTTCTTTTTTTTGTTTTGCCAAAAAAAGCAGTTCTGCAACAGGTTTCTTTTCTCTAATAAAAAGAGCATATAGAGGTTCATCTGCCAAGAAGAAGGGGTATAAAAAGGACGAGCAGTGGTGGGGGAAAAATAACAGCAACAGCAAAAGTTAAACAGTTTTCGCAACCAACAAGGCTAATCTTCAAACTTCCAAAATGGCAAAACTGTTCATCTTTGCTTTCCTCCTCATCTTAGCAAGCATTGGCTCTGTTTTCAGTAAGTTTTAGCAAAAAATTATTTAAAATCTAATCAACTAATCAATCTAATTTTTTTGCAGGCAACCCAACCACAAATAAAACAACTGCAACAGCTGTTCCACCGCCTTTATCGGAAGCGGATGAGACGGCGCTCGTCCCCTCGGGAAAGCGGTGCAACGCCCGGCCGCCAAGCAATGAAACGGGAACTCTGCCCGACGGCCCCAAGTTAGGATCCGCTTCCTCTTCAACCTATTCAAACATGGGCGACTGTAATGGCGGCCAGGGCTGGTACGGGACCCGCATCAACAAGGACAAGGGCGTCCACTCGAAGAATCGGGCCGACGCGGTGGCCTGCTTCCAAAATGCCGATGATCACATCATTCGCACGAAGTGGGGCTGCTACCGGGGCACCTACGGCAAGTGCAACTGTGTCATAGACAGCTGCTTCATCTTCAAATACGATGCGGTAAGCTAATTAGAACAAGGAAGAGGAGAAGGAAAAGGCTCCTAGCATAAATCTAAAACTACAATTTTTTGTTTATTTTTCCCCTCAGGTCTTCAGGGATGCCATGGCGGCGCTGGCCCGTGACACCAATGGCTACCACAACAATGAGGCGGAACGGTACGAGTACAACATGTACATCCACTACAGCTGCAAACGAGAGGTGGAGGACATTGATGAGGAGCTTGGCTTGTGAAGACGAAAACGGTGTTTAAGAGTCTTGTTTTACTGAACAATTTGACTGGTTGAAGTGATTTTTGAGAATGCACTTGATTATTTAATTAAAAGTAGCTGACTGGTCAAACAGCGATGATTAAAGCTAAATTATCAAAACTAAATGCTGTTTTTGCTGCTTTTAAACCGTGAAAAAGGTTGATCAACTCGGATGACATGATCAGGAACATGATCAGGGTTAATGGCTTGTTTCAAAATATAACAAAATTAGTCAATGCACTAAACAGTTTGATAAAGTTTAGCTATAGCAAACACAAAAAACTGATAAGCAATCAGCAGCTGCACTCAAAGGTTTGATTGTGTTAAAAATTAAAAAACAACACTTTTTATCACACATTTATCCTGAAAAAACCAGTGCAGGAAAAATTAACACTAAATCAGCAGCATGAACAAAAATGTCCACTAACTATAAAACGAAAAAAGAAAACCATTCAATCAAGAATTGCCGCAACCTTCAACCATTGCTTTAATACCAACAAACAAAAAAACAGCAAAAATGGCCAAACTTTTAGTGTGCATTGCACTTATAATAGCAATTGCTTTGCCTGAAGTCTTTGGTAAGTTTGTACAAATAAAAAACAACTAAAACTAAACAATTTTAATCACCTACAGCTTCAACCATAAAACTTCCCAGTGAAGGACAGCAGCAGTGCATGGCACCACCCAAAGAGGAGCTGGAGGCGGCAAGGCTGAACAAAACCGGAAAGGTAGAGTTCATCAATTCAACATCATCAACTATTGGCACCTTTCGAATGGGTCAAACCTGGGGCGGCTGCAACGGTGGCCAGGGCAAGTACGGCACCACGATCAACCAGGAAAAGGGGCAGCACTCAAAGAACAAGGTACAGGCAAAGCGGTGCCTGGAGAAGGCAAACCAAGGCTTTCACTGGAAGTGGGGTAAATGTGTGATCTATTTAAAATCTTATCATTTTTTACAACAAAAAAATCTCTTAAATTTTTTTCAGGATGTTATCGAGCGACCGAGGGCGAGTGCAGCTGTGTAGTGGACAGCTGCTTTGTGATGCAGTACCAGACCGTTTTTCAGCAGGGCCTCAACTGGTTGTCCGTCCACACCGATGGCTTCCGCTACAATGAGGCAGAGAGACACGAGTGGAACATGTACCTGCACTACAGTTGCAATCGAAACAATGAGGACATTGATGGGGAATTTGGTTTCTAAACCGGAATTTAATTTTAAAGATTTTTTGATTGATTGACTGAACAAAAGCTGTAGTTTTAAAAACAATAAAATTATTATGTTTTCTAGTTTTATTTTTGATGGCTTACTAAACACACAAAAAATCTAGGTCCTAGAAGTGATTACAGAGGAAGTCCAACAAGTACAACGCAGTTTGATTGTATTTCATTTGTTTGTCAACAAACACAGTATTTTCACAAAACTAATCAAACTAAAATGCGCTAAAATTTAATCAGAAAACTAAATAGATCAAACTTGTTTATATTTACAAAAAAAACAAAATTAAAAAAAGTTGTGCACCAAACAAATGGTCACACAAGTAAAAAAACAACAAAATCAATCTTCAACAGACTATAAAAGCCAAATTAAAACTGACTAGTCAATCAGGCAGTGTGATATCACCACCACCCAGCACAGCAACCAAAAAACACTTTACCAAACAGTACCAAAAACTTAAAAAAATGGTCAAACTGTTTGTGCTGTGCATTGTAGTTTTTGCCTATGGAACAAATGGTAAACCTGATCAGTTGACTTTGTAAAATAAATCACCACCATTTTTTTCAAATAGCATCCCCGATATCCGAGGAGGCAATGGCCGTTCGTGAGGAGCAGATGTGTCCGGTTCCGCCGGCAGACGAGTACGTAAATCGAACCTGGACTGTGGAGTACTTCAGTGGAGGCAATGGAAAAAATCACCGAACCGGACGGGCCATGGGCGACTGCAATGGCGGCCAGGGCTGGTACGGCACCCGCATCAACAAGGACAAGGGCGAGCACTCGAAAAACGGTCAACAGGCAAAGCGGTGTTTGGAGAAGGCCTTCGGTGGTATTCACTGGAAATGGGGTAAGGAAGTTGGCACTGGCAAAATTACCCTAAATCACATGATAATTTTAATATTCCTGCTTCGCAGGCTGCTACCGAGCGACTGAGGGCCAGTGCAAGTGCGTCCTCGACAGTTGCTTCATCTTCAACTATGATGTATGTAAAGCTCAATTTTTTAGTTTCAAATCTGATAACCTTTGCATCTACTTTTTTCAGGAGGTCTTTCAGCAAGGTCTGGCCAGCTTCTCCGTGGAGACCAAGGGCTTTCAGCCGAATGAGGCCGAGCGCTACGAGTACAACATGTACCTGCACTACAGCTGCGACCGCGATAATACCGATATCGACGATGAGTTTGGCCTGTAAGATGCTGGGCCCGAAAAATAATATGGTGATAACCTGGCTTATCATTTATGCTAGTGCATTGTTCAAGTTTAAAATAAAAAACTTTAAATAAAAATCAAAACAGTGATAAAGTCTATTTAAGTATATAATTTGTTATATCTTTTGAAGGTCAATTTGCCAGAGTGTAAAAAGCTGCCAGTTTTGTTGTAGCAACCCAAAAAAACACGTTTGTTGTAATTAACCTTACCCGATAAAATTTTGCATTTTTTATAATAACGTTAATTACCTAAATAAATCATTTGAAGATACGGAGAATCACTTTATTTTAAAAGTTAATTTACTAATTAGTCACATAAAACTTATTTTAAAAAAATTTTTCCTGCAACATAATAAAAAGTTCAGAATTCACAGTACTTTGAAAGGGTACTTTTAGCAGTACAAAAAGAGTGTTTTTTCCTACAAAAGCAAACCAACTTTCACCAAACCAGTCCAAAACTCAACTCAGAAAAAAGCTCTCAATGATGGCACCAAAATACCGCAGCCACGTTCAGCACCTTCTCAACTTTTTCTTCAGCAACCTCCGCCGCCAGGTGACGATCATCGCTAGCACCAGCGGACTTTCACCTCGATACCTTCTTCTTCTCCTCTTCACCGAAGTAATGTGCGAAGGTCGGCGGTACGCGAGCATTGCCAGTCTCTACTACGACAAGCCACTTTACTTTGAGTACGACCTAGTCGGCAAACGAGCCTACTACAGTGGAAAGCGAAAGAACAAGGCCTACACTGCCTTCTACCTCTTCTACCACGTCTTCTTCATCAGGCTCTTCTGCTCGCTCTACCTCAGCGGTGATAAGCGGGTCGTCTGGTCGCACCTCTACGACCTGGTAGTGAAAAATCAGCAACAGGTGGTTTTAAAATGGAAAAAGTCAAGATCAAGGAAAACCGAAAATCACCGGTTCAGTTGGCTAGCCCTTTTCTGTCCAAACTGGAAAATAGCCGTACAAAACTTCTGCACTACCCAAACATAAGCGAAAGTCTGCGCCTCAAGGGCGCCCGAATGGTCCTCCTCTTTGAGGCCCTCCTCACCCTCAACTACGCCTACCGAGTGACCTCCATCTTCGCCTACAACAGCCGAATACTAGTAAGCGAGGAGCAAAAAAACTCCCTAACAATACCCCAAATGATCTTCGCCACCATTCAGTACCTGACACATATTCACAAGGCCTTCTACACCTATTCGACAATCTACCTGGTGGAACTGGTTCTCTACCTGGTCTTCCTCGTCTATTCGGCACAGTACCGAGCGGTAAACGGGGAACTGAAGAAGGTGAAGGACAGGCTGACTGGCTCAGAAGGTGAGGATTATCACCATCACCAGAAAGGAGTGAACTCCCTGCCCCTCAGTCGTTCTATGCAAAACTACCGAACCGCCCACAGTCGGCTGACTGTCTTCATCCTACAGTTTAACAAAAGTATAGTCTCCAAGGTGATCGCCTTCTACCTGCACTACTACATGCCCTTCCACGCCTACCGCTTTGTGGTCACCTACTACGAGCGCCGGCAGCTGACGCTGGCCTTCGTTCGACAGAGCCGCCTCTTCTCCACCTTCATGTGGCTCTTTCTGCTGGTGATCACCCTGCTCACCGCAAAGGTCAACAGTCAAATATCGAGCTCAGGCCGAACGCTGGGGGCAATCTTTGCCCGAAAAGGAGTTTTGGCGGTAAAAATGCAAAGGAGGCCCTCAACTAATTGGACTGCTGGAGGTCAACCACTAAAGTCAGTCTGGGGACTAAGGGAGGCGCTCAAGTTGGCCAGCTACTACGAGCTGGTCTGGCGAAGTGAACGGGAGTTGGCCTTCACCGCCGGCCAGACGGACCAGGCGATGAACTGGAGGTTCATCCTGGAGGTACCTGAATAACTGACGACTATGTTCAAAGAAAAAGATTTAAAAATGATTTTAAAAACCTGTTTTTCTTATCCTATCCTTAACAGATTGCAACCGGTTTCTCGTCTTTTGTGCTCTTCTTTGGCGGCAAATTTATCCGAGCAGTGGATCATTAGCCAGTTTTTATTTATTTTAACAACCTTTTAAATAATAAAATTATTAACTGCAAACTGTTTTGTTTTGTAATTCTTGTAAACTAAATGTTAAAGTAGTTGACTGTTTTGCTTTCTTAAAGTTAATAGAAACTTGCTAAAAGCTGACTTTTGGTAAAAACACTTTTACATTTACACAAGGTTATTTAAAAAAACAGTTTAGTTTATCAACGAAAAAACAAAAAATAAATTGACTCAAGTTAGTTACATTTTTTCAAAGCCCAGCTGCCCGTTTTGTTGTGGCAACCCAAAAGTGAACTTTTGCTCTAATTAACCTTTACAATAAAATTTACATTTTTTATAATAACGATAATTACGTAAATAAATCATTTGACAACCTGGAAAACTGCAAAACGCTACTTGCAAAGTTAATTTGCCAATTAGTCACATGAAACTGATTCAAACAAATATTTTTTCTTGCAGCATAATAAATTTCAAAATTCAACAGTACTTGAAAAGAACTTTTAGCAATACAAAAAAAAGTTTTCCTTCAAAAGCAAACAAACTTTAACAACTTTTAAACTCAACTCAAACAAAAACTACCAAAAAATGAAATACAACGTTCAAAACGTTGTTCACTTTCTTTTCAGCAACCTCCGCCGCCAGGTGACGATCATCGCCGGAAACAGCGGACTGTCACCAAAGTACCTTCTTCTTCTCCTCTTTACGGAGGTAATGTGCCAAGGTCGGCGGTACGCGAGCATCGCCAGTCTCTACTACGACAAGCCACTTTACTTTGAGTACGACCTAGTCGGCAAACGAGCCTACTACAGTGGAAAGCGCAAGAACAAGGCCTACACTGCCTTCTACATCTTCTACTACATTTTCTTCTTGAAGCTCTTCTGCTCGCTCTACTTCAGCACTGATAAACGCGTTTGGTCGCATCTCTACGACCTGGTGGTGCGAAATCAGAAACAGGTGCTTTTTAAATGGAAACAGTCAAAATCAAGGAAATCATCAGACAATAGTTTTAGTTGGCTAAACATTTTCCGACCAAGCTGGTGGAAAACAGCCGTACCGAGCTCAAGCTCGCTCGCCCACTACCCAAACCTAAGCGAAAAACTTCGCATCAAGATCGCCCAAATTGTCCTTCTCTTTGAGACCCTAAATACCGTCAACTACGCCTACCGAGTGTACTCCATCTTTGCCCACACCTTCGGCATAATGAAAAAGCACAAATCAACACTAACAGTACCGCAAATTATCTTCGCCGCCGTGCAGTACCTGACACATATTCACAAGGCCTTCTACACCTACATGATGCTCTACCTGGTGGAGCTGATTCTCTACCTGGTGTTCCTCATCTATTCAGCACAGTACCGACTGACAAACAACGAACTAAAAAAAGTAAAAGTCAGGCTGATTATAGAAGGTGATCATAAGAGAATAAACAGCCTGAATCTCAGTCGTTCCATTCAAAACTACCGAACCGCCCACAATCGGCTGACTGTCTTCATCCTACAGTTTAACAAAAGTATAATCTCCCCGGTAATTGCCTTCTACCTGCACTACTACATGCCCTTCCACGCCTACCGCTTCGTGGCCACCTACTACCAGCGCCGAGAGCTGACGCTGGCCATTGTTCGACAGAGCTACTTCTTCTCCGCCATCATGTGGCTCTTTCTGATAACGATCACCTTTCTCACGGCAAAGGTCAATGGTCGAATCGCCAGCTCAGGTCGAACTTTAGGGTCAATTTTTGCCCGGAAAGGAGGACTTCTGGCGAAAATGCAAAGGAGGCCCTCGATTAATTGGACTGCTGGAAATCAGCTAGAGTCCATCTGGGGACGAGAGGCGCTCAAACTGGCCAGTTACTACGAGCTGGTTTGGCGAAGTGAACGAGAGTTGGCCTTTACCGCCGGCCAGACGGACAAGTCAATGAACTGGATGTTCATTTTTGAGGTTTGTTAAGATATTTAAAAAAGTTTAAAATTTTTATAACTTTTTAAATTTTTACAACAGACTGCAACCGTTTACTCGTCGTTGGTGCTCTACTTTGGCGCCAAGTTTATCCGATCTGTGGACCATTAGATGTTTTTTACTAACCTTTGAAATGTAAAATGTTAAAAAAATCTATTGTAATTTATTTATTGTAAAAATAAATTTAAAATGTTTCATTTTTTTTAAACTTCAAACGTCAATAGTTGAGCTTGTTTACCAAAAGTTTTTTAATGTACTACAAAAGACCCAACATTTATTTATTGTCAAAACAAAAACAAAAACTAGAAGCCTAGATGGTGGTGGCAATTAACACAGCTTATTTGCGTAACTTCTTAGAGAAAAAAGGCAAACAGTGCACCTAAATGCTGCAAATAAATAATTTAAAACATAAAAATAAAAACAGTGCCTAATTACTGCAATAAAAAATTTGTTTTTCAAAAGTTGGCTCAAGTTTTGTTGAAAATTTAACACAGAAACTTAAACACAATGAAAAAGCAATTTCAAGTCATTTTCCACCTCCTCTTCGGCAACCTCCACCGTCAGCTGGTGACCATCACCGGAAGTGGCCTATCAAAGCTGCACCTTCTCCTAATCTTCCAGTCCTCCGTTCAGTACATTGGCCGCACCTTTGCCATTCTGGTTAGCCTGTACTACAAAAGGCCGATCTACTACGAGTACGATGTAATGAACCGGAAGGTCTACCTCCACGGGCGCATCAAACACAAGTCGCTTACATTCCTGGTCTTTTTCCTGGTGGCATTCTCGATGCGCCTATTTTACATTCTCTATTTTAACGCTGACCAACTCGTTTGGTCGCATCTGTATGATTTGGCAGCTCGCAATCGAAAACAGCTTTACCTTCAGCTGTGGTCATCAGCATCAGATCAAACTAGTAACCAAAGTTGGTTCAGTCAGTTTAAAACTTATTTTTGGCCTCGCCTAAAAGTGCTCAAATCAGCAAAGCTGCTACTCTACCCAAACTTAAACGAAAATTTGAGAATAAAATGCGCCCTAATTTACTACGTTTTAGAGGTCCTGACAACAGTAACCTTTGCCCTCTACGTCAACTTCTTCTTCCTGCACATGTACAACATTCTAAGCGAACAGGAGCAGCCACTAACATTCGCTCAAATACTTTTCGCAGTTGTCCAATTTCTAACCAACATTCACTGCGTCTTCATCACCTACTCCCTGTTCTTCCTCATTGAGCTGATTCTCTTTCTGGTCTGTCACGTTTACGTAGTTCTGTACAGACAGGTGAACTCAGACCTAAAGAAGGTCAAAGTCAAACTGCTCACAGCAAAAGGTCTTCACCACCTAAACTCACTGAGCATCAGTCAGGCTACGAGCGCCTACCGAGCCGCCCACTCCCGTCTGACCGTCTTTATTCTACGCTACAATAGCAGCATAATATCGAAAATAATAGCCGCATTTTTACATTACTACCTGCCCTACCACGCCTACAGGACCGTTTTCATCTACTTCCGACGACGGGACATGCCCAGCAATTTGCTGCGAAACGATTCCTTTAGTCTGGCCATCTCCTGGTTCTTCCTAATGGTACTCACCTTCTTCCTGGCAAAGGTCAACAAAAAGATCTGCAGCTCAGGACAGACGCTAGGGACCATTTTTGCCAGGAAAGGAGTTCTAGCCGCAGAGATTAGAAGCAAACAGGCGCGGCGAGGCTGGGTCAGCAATCTGGAGCTGATCTGGGGCAATGAGGCGCTCAAACTGGCCAGCTACTATCAGATGATCTGGCGGTCAGGAAATGACAAGGAGTTGGCCTTTACGGCCGGCCAGATGAACACTGCCATGAGCTGGAAGTTTATTGTGGAGGTAAGGGAGATTCTTAAAAATATATTTTTTAAGTGCAAATCTTATTGTTTTCTTTATCTTTAGCTGTCAACTCTGTACTCCACTTTCATAATATACTTTGGGGGCAAATTTTTGAAAAACAAAACCATCTACAGTTAATATACCTTCTTTTTATGTATTTAATGTTTAATGTGATAATTTAAAGTAAACCTTTAAAGTTTTTAACTAAAGTTATGTAATTTAAAGTTTTTTAAAGTGCAAATAAATTACCATTTAAAATTTGCTATTCTCGCTAAACATACCTTTTCCATTCTGCCACTACTACTAACTCAGTACAACTCAAAACCGTTAAAATAAAAATGCTAATTAGCTACTACTATCACGGCAATAAACAGATAGAACTCGACAGGGAACTCAGAGTGCTCAGAGTGGAAAAAAACTGCAAACATACTTTCTTGCTGAATAAAAGTGTAGCCTAAAAAATTTTAAAAGATTAAAACATTTTAGTCATTTTCTAGATTTATTCAACCGCTTCCCAAGACATGAATCGCTACCTTAGAATGCTCTTCCACTACCTCTTTGGCAACCTAACCCGCCGGGTGGCGGCCATTTCCAGCAACGCCTACTTCCCCGCCTACTTCTCGCTCATTCTCCTCTCAATAGGCAGCTGCGCAGCTCGCTGGCTGGTACGAAAGCTGGCCACCATCTTTCGCGAGGATCCACTACTGGCCTTCATCTTCAGCTACGACGTGCTGAACAAACCGAAGGCCTTCGAGACGGACCTCCGCAACAAGGTGCTCATCTTCGGCGGCACCGGCTACTACACCTTCTTCACGCTGCTCAACGTCCTCGTCTACCGGAACACCGATAAGGTCGTCTGGTCGCACCTGTACGACCTGGTGGTGCGCAATCGAGAGCAGGTGAGCTTTGGGTGGTGGAGGAGGAGGTCATCCGAATCATTAAACCGAAGAGACAGCAGCAGATCACTATCCTCTCAAATTAGCATCTGGCTCAATCGCCTCAAAACTTTCCCCTTATACCCTCGCCTAAAGCTGCTCCAATCTGAAAAACCCCTCCTCCACTACCCAAAGCTAGGAAAAGGGCTGCGCCTCAGGGCGGTCCGCATTTGCCTCGCCTTTGAAGTCCTCATGGTGCTAATATACTTCTACTACCTAAACATACTCTACTTTGACCTGGTCGGCGAGCTTCGGCAAAGGCCTAGAATGACCTTCGCTCAGGCTGTGACCACCGCCGCCGCCTACCTGGGCATCCTCCACGCCGCCTTCTACACCTACGCCGCCCTGCACCTGGTGGAGCTGGTGCTGGCTCTGGTGGGCGCCCTCTACGCCGACCAGTACCGAGCCTTGAACGGCGACATTGAGCAGGTGAAAGCCATTTTGAGCAAGGCTAATTCGGAGAAAACAAGAAGCTCAATTTGTAACACTTTACATCGCTCCACCGCCGCCTACCGCGCCGCCCACACTCGTCTCACCGTCTTCATCCTCCGCCTCAACGACGCCCTCGTCTCCCCGGTGATCGCCTACTACCTGCACTACTACCTGCCCTACCACAGCTACAACACCGTGTACATCTACACCAACACGCGGTGGCTGTCGCTGGCGGACGCCATCAACCAGTACTGGTTTCTCGCCTTCATGTGGCTCTTTCTGGTGGCCATCGCGCTGGTGGCCGCCCGGGTGAGCGGAGCGATTAGTCGGTCGGGCCGAACGCTGAGCGCCATCTTTGCCCGGAAGGGACTTTTGCTAGCTATGAAGACAAACTCAGATAAAAAAAGAAGACAATCATACTATTCAGCCAAGCAATCGGAAGCTAGTGGTACAATTGGACACCGAGAGGCGCTCAAGCTGGCCACCTACTTTGAGATGATCTGGCGAGAGGAGAAGCAGCTCGCCTTCACAGCAGGCCAAACGGACACTGCCATGAACTGGAAGTTTATTTCTGAGGTAAAAACTGTTAAAACTGATTAAAAGTAATTTTCTTAAATTAATTTTCCTCTTCAACTTCTGCAGATTGCACTTCTCTACTCGTCTTTTGTCTTTTACTTCATTAGCAAGTTTACCACATCGAACATTTTGTAATGGTCGGCGGATCAACAATCAGTGACAGGCAGTTGAAATGGACAGCAGACAATTCACATAAATTTTCAAAAAAACCTAGAGTTGATATAATTTTTATGCATTTTTAATACTCATTTCAGAAAACTTGTTTTTGTTTTGGGCTAATGTTGTGCAATTTAAAGTTTAGTTTCTAAATGTAAAAAATTAACATTTAAAAACATTTTCTTGTTAAACATTCTGCTATTACACCTCAATAAATCAAGACTTTAAAATGAAAATGTTAATGAGGAGCTACCACTACCTCAGAGTACGGTAATAAGGGAGCTCTAAATGTTCAAGGTTTCAAAATGCAACCAAGACAAAAAAAACTTGCCCAATATTAAAAAAGCAATTCACCTAAAAACAGTGTTTCCTAACAGATCTAAAAACTTTATAATCGAGATTTTATTCAACTTCTTATCAAGGCAATGAATCGCTACCTTAAACTGCTCTTCCGCTACCTCCTTGGCAATCTAACCCGCCAGGTGGTGGCCATTTCCAGCAACTCCTACTTTCCCTACTACTTCTCCCTCATTCTATTATCAAGAGCTATTTGCGTAGTTCGCTGGCACGTCCGCATGCTGGCCACCTATGTTAGTCAGCTATCTTTCCTCTTCGCCTACGACCCCCTGAACCGGCCAAAGAGCTACGAAACGAGCGTCCGCAGCAAAGTGCTCACTTTCACCGGCTCCTGCTACTTTCTCTTTCTCCTGCTCTTCACTGCTCTACTCTACCAGAACACCGACAAAACTGTCTGGTCGCACCTTAACGACCTGGTGGCGAGAAATCGAGAGCAGGTGAGCTTTGGCTGGTGGAGGAAGAGGAGGAGGAGGTCATCCGAATCATTAAACCGAAGAGACAGCAGAAGGCTATCCTATCAAAAACTCAGCACCTGGCTCAATCGCCTGAAAACTTTTCCTTTCTACCCTCAATTACAAGTACTTCCACCTACTGCAAAACTCCTCCACTACCCAAAGCTAGCGGAAAGGCTGCGCCTCAGGGCGGTCCGCATTTGCTTCGTCTTTGAGCTCCTCATGGTGGCCATCTACTTCTACTACCTAAACATACTCTACTTTGACCTGGTCGGCCAGCTGAGAAAGCTGGGGCAGCCGATGACCATTGCTCAGCTAATAACTACAGCCTTCGCCTACCTGTCAATTTTGCATACTGCCTTCTACACCTACGCCGGACTGCTCCTGGTCGAGCTGGTGCTCTACCTGGTGTGCACCGTCTACGCCGGCCAGTACCAAAATCTGAATAGGGATTTAGAAAGGGTGAAAGCTTCAATGCTTAAAAACGATAGCTTTCAAAACCTATCCTCAAACTCCTACGAACTCCAAAACCTAAACCGCTCCACCGCCGTCTACCGCGCCGGTCACACTCGGTTAACCGTCTTCATTCTACGATTTAATGGCAGCCTGGTCTCGAAGGTGATCGCCTACTACCTGCACTACTACCTGCCCTATCACAGCTATCGATTGGTGTACATTTACTTTCAGCAACGGAGTCTGCCGCTGGCCATCGCCATCAACAGCTACTGGTTCCTCCTCTTCATGTGGCTCTTTCTGATGATCATCACGCTCGGGGTGGCGAGGACAAACGGTGAGATTGGGCGGTCGGGCAGAGCGCTGAGCGCACTCTTTGCCCGTAAAGGACTAGCTATGAGAGTAAATTTTGATCAAAAACGACAATCATACTATTCAGCCAAAGAATCGGAAGCTGGTCGTACAATTGGACACCGAGAGGCGCTCAAACTGTCCACATACTTTGAAATGATCTGGCGAGAGGAGAAGCAGCTCGCCTTCACCGCAGGCCAGACGGACACTGCCATGAACTGGAAGTTTATTTTTGAGGTAAAAACTGATTTTTTGCAAACTTAATTTTTTTAACTTTTTTTATGCAGATTGCAATCCTCTACTCGTCTTTTGTCTTCTACTTCACTAGCAAGTTTATTCAACAGGAGGAGAGTAGCGGCTTGTAGCAGATATACAGTTTGTTTTTTCACCCTCGGTCCATTTCAGCTTGCCTAATGACTACACACCATCACAAATAATTTTGCACAAAATAAAATCAGTAATGACTACAGTAGTTAAACTCTCTGTTTGGCAAGTATAAAAAGCAATTTAACCTTAAAAATTGTTGTTTTAAATGTTTTAAAAAAAATAAAAAACAGCAATGAAACTTTCCAACTTTTCAACTTTGGTAGTGACTGTCCTCTCAGTATTGGGAGCAGTGTTAGGAACAACAAGCAGCAAAGATCCCTATCCTAACCGGGAAAATAGCAACAACGGCGACGAAAACCTCAACTACAAAACAAATAAAGTCCTCAGCAAGCTGCTTCGCACCTCACTTTTACGGCAGCAACAGCAGAATGAGGTACAACCCTCGCTGATGGAAAGCGGCACCAGCGAAGGCGAAACGACAAAGAACGAGGAAAACGGCTACCTAGGAGTCTCTGAAAACACTGAAACTATTAACTTCTCATCAGATGATGATGATAACGTAAACGATGACTTTCAAAGCAGCAGCCCCAGCAGTTTAGGCTACGGTGAAAATATCAGCACCGTTCAATTTTGGCCAGTGAAGGTGCTCTCCCTGCTCAAACAGCTGTCCATTCTCTACGGCTTCTACTACGACTTTGGCCGGGCGACCATGATTCACCTGATCAGCTTCTCAGGAATCGTCACCTTCTTCACCTTTATTGCCTCACTTTTCGGCATTTAATATAAATCAATAAAAAAATTGCTGTGTAAATTGTTGCAATCTCTCTGCTGTCATTGTTGTGGAAAACATTTTTTTCAATAAATGTCACGCGCTATTGTAATACCAAAAAATTAAATAAATTGATAGTTTTGAGCTTGTGCCAACTCTTTTTTTGAAGGTCAAAGTAAAAATTATAAAATTGATACAATTGATTACATCAATTTGAAACATAAAGTTGTATATAAACCGAAGGCCACTGAAAAATTTTAAAAGCACACAGCTCACTGCTAAGCTAAAATGATCTGATTTTTTATTTTAAGAACAACTGTTAGCTAAAATAAAATGTTGCTATAAAAACGACACTGTGAAACTGCTAAAACGAATTTTTAAAAAACTAAAAAATACTTTGTACAACATGAAACCCTTTCTAGTGCCACTCCTTTTAATCGCCGCCATCTTCCTGGCCCTTGAACTATTCAATTACCAAACACCTACTGCTGCTGATGCAATGCACCTTCCCTTTGGCATCTCACTCTTTGGCAGATCATCAATAGTCGAAGTTGACAGCGAAACCGGAAATAGCAGTACAGTAGAGGAAGACAATGAAAAGTCGCTTCTGCAAAGGATAAGAGATAAGATTCCTATATTTGGGTAGTGGTAACTAAAAGAACTTTTTGATAAATAAAAAAACTTTTTTTAAAATTTTTGCGGTCTCAGGTCATTTCTCTGCGCAATGCTAAGCATTGAGAGATTTTGCATTTAGTGTTTCATTTGTTTCCTCAACTGACCGTTTTTCAAAAAACACTTTACTAATGAGTTTTTCTGAATAAAAAGAAGTGTTTTTCTAGTGAAAAATCACCACCATCATCACACACATCTGTTGCCACATCTGTTAGCCAAAGTAGTCAAAAAATGAAGTCTACTTTGGTGCCTTTTTTCAGTAGCTGCTGCCTTCTTCTATGTCTCTTAGGCCTGCACTTGGTCCTTGCCGACATTGACAGTTGGAAGCAGGAGGATTCTCCAGGTCAGGCAGGCGGCATAACGCCCTTTCCAGTAAACGTGCCCAACAACACCAACATCAACAATCTCAACTTCATCGACTCTCTACTGGATTCTCTGAGCATCTTTGGCCATAAACTGATGGAGCTAATCTCTGCGCCGCCAAAGATGATACTGAAGGTGGCCGGCGAGCTGTGGCAACACCTGGAGGCAATCTACGAGGTGATTCTCTATCAAATTAAAAAGTACTTTTTCTAAACTGTTTTAAGAAAAGAAAACTTTGACTTATAAAAACATTTTAAAATATTACAACTTTTTTTAAATTTTTTTAACATGGCAATTAGCTAACCTAAATAATTTTTCAAATCGGCATAGTATTTATATCTTTTTATTGTTCGCTAACTTTTATCACACTTTTACCTATTTTTATCAAACGTTCTTTTCTCCTTTTTTCCTATTTTTTTTCAAACCTGCTTTTTATTTTTTTACTTCTTCACTTTTAAATATTGCTTTACCTGCAGACCATCAGATGGAGAACGCTGCCACACTGACTACCTTTTAACAAAAAATAAAAAAACAGAAAATCTGTTGCTCACCTGATGCACTGGCAAAATAAAAAAACAATGTTTTAGCTCATTTTTCAGCTTCTCCGATTATCTTCCGCATTGTTCACCTCCAGCACTGCCGTAAAATGAATATGCGCATATGTTTAAAAATTTGCCTTACGATACAGAAAGTCTACACTATCGTTATTAGTACTGGGGGCACCAATAGTGTGCTCAAAATTAGAGTGAACTGAGAAGGAGAAGGAGAAAGAGAATAAAGGAAGTAAAATCGATGATCAGCAGTCTCATTGTTCATCAGCAGTTCAATCGTGTGGTCACGAATCTCGATGGTCATCTCAATAATCTCGAGTCTACTGGTTAACAAGAGGCGGAGATGATGAAAATGATGAAAAGTGGCACCAAGAATGGCTCGTTAGCTAATGTCTGCGCCAAACTTCTAACTCTGTGCTTTACTGACTCTGTTGAGCAGTTGTTGTCATCATCATCACTACCACAACATGGTCATTTGCACAGGACTGTTATTTTGCTCTTTTCTTAAAATTTTTATTTTTTCTGCCACCACCATCATCAAACCGTCCAAACAAATGCTCATTTTTATTTTTTAAATGAAAGCTCTTCCGCTACCTCTGATTTGCCTACTGAGGAGAAGACAGAAAGAAGAGGGAGAAAAAAGGGAGAAAAGAAGAAAAGCATTTGCCATTGATCACAATCACTCACAATAACTTTCAGTCAACCAGTCAGTCAAACGAAATCAGACAGCCGGCATACATTTTGCCGGCTGTTGTCTGATTATGACGATGACGATTTCCTCTGCTGCTCACAACTTCTTCTCTTCTTTTCACTTTTCAATTTTACTTTCACTGCACTCAATCAGCAAGTCAGTCAGAAAGTCAGTCAGTTTTCCAGTCATTAGCTCCTCTTTCTCTTCATTTTTGAATAGAGTTTCTAAGTTTGTGCTAGTGTGTAAAATGTGATCGAAAGACGACAGCACTTTGTTTGGTTGCTGTCTGTTTGCACTGTTTTGTCCGAAGACTGCTGTCAAAAAAAATGCCGATCAACACTGTCACTACAGCAACTACAGCTGTCTGTTGGTGATGATTTTCAGCCACCTTAGCAATTACTACCGCGCCGACCTAATTATCAACAGAAGACTGCACACTACCGTTTTTCAGCTTTTTTTCTGTTTATTACAATGCGTGGAAGTAAGTTAGGAGGAGAGGAGAGGAGAGGAAGAAGAAGAAGAAGAAGGTGCAACAATGCTACTGAGCTGCACACTACCTTAATCTTCCTCAGAGTAAAGTTAGTTAGAGAGTCTATAAATAAATCAGAGCAGGCTAAGCTTAGGTAAACTGCCTGAAATCAATCACTAATACTCTGAGTTTTAGTGAGTGTGAGGCGCGCAGCAAAAATGGTGCAAAAGTGCAAAAGAAAAAAAATAAAAGCACCTACCTGAAATCGTTCACTGTTTGTTTGTTGTTTGAATGTTGCAGTTTCTGATGATAGCGATGAAGGTGATGATGAAGATGATGATGATGGTGATAATGTTTATGGTGATGATAAAGCAAAAAGTAACTTCAAAATGTTTCTGTTGATGCAAGCGCTGGAGGGGAAAAAGAAGAGCAAAGCAGAAAAGAAACAGACAACTTCGTTAAAAGATATAATCACCGAAAAACTGGTAAAAGCACAAGCACAAATCAATCTCAAAACTTTTTGGCGCTTTTAGGACTACCACTACTGCCACCAAAGTCACCGCAAAAGACAGTGAACCAGAGGGCGAGCGACCAGAGGTCAAAGACGTAGAGCGCCGACCAGAGCAGGCCGCGGCCGATGGCCTGCTCCAGCTGAACTGCAAAGGCAAAGTTTTCCTCACCTTTTCCATCACTCTCTTCACTTTCTTCTTCTACTTCAGCTTCATTCTTGGCCGTATTCCTCTCACCTCTTCCTCCCTGACCTTCTTGACCTTCTTGACTTTCGTTCTCTTCAAGGTGAAACAGGTGAAAGAAGTCCTCTACCAAACTGCTGCTGGAAGAGTCACTGTCTGTTGATGACGATTGATGAGGCTGCTCCAGAACCTTCTTCATCAGCCAAGTGTTCGACTTGGCGGTCTGCACTGAGCCGGTGCTCGGACGGCGTTTCATTTTAGAGGAAGAAGTCAATGTCATTGTTGAGGTGATGTTCTCTTTGCTACCGTCGTCGTCCATCTTCTTCTTCACCACCAGTGATAGCGATGAGGCTGATGATAATGGAATGTTGGTGGGCGTGGTAGCAGAAGGTGTCACGTAGCGACGCATCGCCACTGGAACGGCTGCTGAGGTTGACGATTTGGCGGCCATCTTTGCTTTGGTCGACTTTATCACCGACTTTTGGAGCTTTTTAGGGTGAAGATGACGATGGCGATGACCACCGCCGCCAGAACTGTCTGAAGAACTGTCGACGCTTGAGGAGGCCACCGAGAGAATGGACGAGGTGAGGGCGGTGCTGCCGCCGATGCTCGATTTCACCTGGGATCCGGCTTCAAGGTCTCCAACATCGGATAGAACACTGGGAAGAGAAGAGGAAGATGATTGAAGAATGGTCGACTTTGGCGGTGGTTCAGCTTTTTCAGCTTCAGCTTCAGCTTCAGAAGAAGATGACGGGGCAGAGAGCGTCGAGACGATATTTGTCTTGCCCGATTTGACCATTTTAGGTGGTGGTGGTGGTGGTGGTGAAAGAAAGCCAACCAAAAAGTGAAAGTTGCGACCAAAAAGCAACAAAACAACAAAGCTTTCTTTTGCTCAATCTGCTCAATCTCGAACTTTCGGCACCAAACGTTTTCTAAAATCTAACGGCCAAAAAACACGTGTTTTTCTAGAAACTCTTCCCATGGACCAAAGCTTGTTCCCAGGAACATTCTCACACCGTTTCGGAACAGTCTTCGAAACAAAAAGATTTTTTGTTCACTTTCAAAAACAACAAGTTTGTATCTCATTTTCTTTTAGTGGACTTTCTTTTTCATTCACATGATTTCATTTCAGTGTACCTTGTTATTACCGGTGGTGGTGGTCAGCAATGGGACTGGCATTGTGCGGTCACGATTGCCCTCACTTTCTACTCTTGGTCTTCGGTTCATCGGTTTACCATCATCCATTGCAACAGCAACAACCTCGACGACTCTATTACCGAAATAGCAAGGGTGAACAACATTATCTCAGCCACTTTCTCTGCACTTCATAAATCAAAGCAACACACTGCAGCAGCAGCGGTAATACCCGTCACCCTCTTCAGCACGACTCTTACCCGAGGATGTGGCGTTGGTGATGGTTAAGATAATGATAATACGAAGAAGAAGACTAAAGCAGACATTCCAAGCTCACTTTGCTCTTTGCTCATCTTCATCATCCTCATCACCGTCGGTAAGCATGATCATTAGCGCGGTAAATCTGCGTCAGTGCGCGCTCATGTGGACGCCATAATAACCGCCAGTGATAGACACTTACATTATCTTACCATCTTCGTCTTCTTGCTAACTGTTTGGCAATAATAGAAATCGATAATTATAATTGCATAGCCGAAATTCGGAGTCAGCAGTCAAACAGTCAGACAAAGCAGCAGCAATTGACAGGCAATCCGTTATAACTCTACTGTTGAAAACATCATCTCCAGTCGATATCTTTTTTCAGTTAGCTATTTTTGACCGTAAACTGTTTGTCTGCATTTGGCCATAATAGTAATAAAGAAAACTGAAAGTGTTTAGTCTTTAGGATAAACATACCGGCACACACTGAAAACAAAACAGAAGATAAACAAAGGAAAAGAAAGGAAAAGACAACAGCTGAGTAATTGATAACAGCAAATCTTCGTGGCAGGAGAAAAGTCGTAGGACAACTAAACGCGCTTTTGTTTCCCTTTCTTTTCACTTTGTGTTTTATTTATCTAGGAAAAGAAGAAGAAAAAGAAAACAGCTCTAAGAAAAGGTCAAGTAAAGCTTAGGAGCCCGTAAATAGGCACATACAGGCTAAGTCTTTCGAGCTTGAGGTAATACCCGTTGCTTAATGGTCATGGATGCGCTTAACGTTCGCCTCATAATTCTCAGCATTATCATCATACCCTGAAGCACTTCTGTGCAGCCATTGACCAACTTTCACCTGAACTGAAGAGGACTTTCTCCTCTTCTCTTTCTCCTTCTCTTCATAATTTGCCCAATTAGCGGTCGATCAGTCGTGGACTACCACTACTACCACTATCAAGCACAGGTGAGCACCACTTTCTATTTTTTGCCATCTTCACGTAATCTGTTCTCTTTCTCTCCTCTTTTAGAAGCGAGAGCAATTAGCAGCAGCAGGAGAAGAAGCAGAAGCGGCAACAACAACACTCATAGAGCACCTACCTGTAACTTTCACTCGGGCATCCATCGATGCACACTCTTGTTTTCTCACCTCTTTTCGGTAGTGTACCGTTTAAGAGAGTAATCTTCATCATCATCATCATCAGCAGCAACAGAAGAAGAGTAGCAAACTACTTTCTATCGTCTTCTTCTCATCATCGTCGGTCATCATCATCATCGTCTTCGTCTTCATCGCCGGTCATCACACAAACACAATCATTCGCACTTTACCTACCGCCGCCGCATCAAAGTAATTCACCAGCTTCAGCAAGTGATGATCACATCGATTGAGTTGTTTCAACTTTGACTTTCGACAGCAGTTTTTTTACCCGAAAGACACTTTCACTTTAAATCGCCGAGTGTTTTGCCTTTTTAACACTTTTTACTAAAATAGTGTGTCATTTGTGTGTGCCCTGCGTTTCTGCGTATCTCCTCAAAATCAGCGGCGACTGCTGCAAAACAAACAGTCATCAACAGCAACAGGTAAGAGGAGAAAAATCGACTAAGCTTGATTTTATTTTATTTTTCCCCTTTTCTGGCCACCTCTTTTCTGCCGTTTGAACTAGAAGTGTACTTTAATTTTAACTTTAGTTCATCAAAAACAACAGCAAAAAAGTTTATCCTGATTTGAGCTCAACTCTCTTGATAGCCTTTTCGTCTCATCTGCCTCAGTTTCTAATTAATTAATTGAGCACCACACAAGCAGACACTTTCACTATTAGATTAGAGCGCACAGGCAAATCCTGCTTCAAATTTAAACTTTCACGATGCTGCTACTCAAAAGTAGCTTCATTCATTTCTCTTCATCATTCTAGTCATCATCATCATTGTATAAATTGCAAACTTTTGATTACGATTTTGCTGCCGTTTTCAGCGTTTTAGCATCGATAGTTTTAGCATACAGAAAAAATAGCCTCACGGTAGTGTCAGACAGGAAAGCTTCAGGAAAGCAAAAACAAAACACTAAATTGATTCAATTAATCGTGCACACAGTGGAGCGAAATAAATTGGGAGGAGAAAAAAATAATGAAAAAGTTTTTTTTTCTAGGTAATTGAAGAAAGACTAGTAGCCACGCGCTTCTCTTTGCATTGTGTTCACTATTTTTTAGAAGTGATGAGGAAATATTTAGTGCAACTCATTACACTGTAATGTGCCAGACATGTGTGTTTGGGCACTAAAGCACAGCTTCAGCTAGAGTGTTGGTGTAAAAAATTAATTTTATTAATATAATGGGACGCCCAAAGATGAACAATGGCCAGGCGATGTGATATGTTGCGAGCGAAACTGATGACTTTTTCCCTTCTTTTCTTTTCCCCCCACTTTTGTTTTTTTCACTCATTTTTCTGTTTTGTGTTCCGTTGGCCATTTTCTAAAACTTTCCTCTCTTCTTTTCCTCCCTTCACCACAGCTGCAACTTTTTCTTCTTCTTCTTCTTCATCATCATCAGCTGCTCATTGCACTCAAAAACTTCGGTTGCTGCTGCTGAAGATGGCCACCCATCAATATCGATCACCGTCCATCATCGTCAGGCCGACAACTTCAGCTTCACCCAGTGCATCAGTACGGAAGCAACAGCAGACACTGCTTGAGCATCATCTTCATCACCCTAGATCATCACCATCCTCATCAACAGCTAAATCATCAACAGCAAAGTCATCTTTAGTGCCAGTGCACCCAGGGCAAAAAGAGCCGCAAAAGCGGTCAAAAATGTCGGGCGGTGGTGGACAGAAGAAGAAGTGGGGTGAAGATCAGATGAGCGATGGTGATGGCCACCAACTTGACGGGAGGATGATTAAGATGACTCAAAATGGTCCGTTTCTTTTCGTCAACAGTGGTGGTCATCGAGTTCGAGGACGGAGAGAAACGAGGCAAACTGAAGGTGGTGCTGATGGTAGCAACATTCTGGGACTTTTTGCCAACAACAGCAAACCGACAGCATTTGATGATCATCCCAGAACTCTAACCAGTAGTTTTGTCATTCCAAAAACCAACCGTCAATCGGAGCCTAAACGAATTCCCGAGTTGCAGCAGCTTCAGTGCTCATTTTGCGCCCTCTCTGCTGATTATCACCATCACCTTCATCACCACCACAACTCATCATCTTCAGCAGACGATTCGCTTACCTCCTCCTCCTCCTCCAGCAACTCCATCACCACAACTGGCACTTCTGAAGACTTTTGCTCCCTGAACAGTGGAGGCAGTTGCAGTTGCTGCAGTTGTCGATGTTGTTCAGCGAGTGAGGAAAGTGAGCAAGAGGAGGTTGCCAGGAAAAAAGACAAACTGATGAAGTCTTTTAAAAATGAAGATGAAGTAATTACTGTCAAGGAGCCTCCTCTTCGTTGTGCTGGTAAGTAAAAATCACTTTCATTTTCTTTTGTTGCAAAAAAAATCGCATTAGTAGTTGCCAAAGGTCTTTTACAGCTGCTAACGACATCAGCACTAGTAATGATAATCTTCACAGCCGAACTTTTGTTGCCAAAACTAAATCCCTTTACTTTCAATCTCTTTTGCAAATGGACACACACTTTCTCTCTATTGTCATTAGGTCGCTTTAACAAAAACAGCTTTTGTCAACAAACGTAGTATTCAAATGACCAGTGTGTCCTTTAGGGGAAAAGAAAAGAAAGAAGGTGTCTAACTGAAAGTGACAACACACTTATTGTTATTTTTTGTTTGCACCTTTTCACTTGACCACTTTCCACCAGCAGCAGCTTTTCAGGCATTCATTTTCACCTCATTTTCTTCCCTCCTAAATGAAAAAGAAAATAAGAAAATGAAGAAGCAGTAGTCGCCATAATAATAGACATTTTCCCCAGACTGCTGCTGTTGTTATAACAGAGCAAGAACAGGGTTTTTTATTGAGCTGCTGCTGTTGCTGCTGCTGTAGATTGTGTGCCACCGTGATCGAATGGCACTTTTGCTTGAATTGCAATCTTCTTCTTCTTCTTGCACTCAAAGTAGCTGTGAATACTCGCGCGAGTTCGAAGGAGCTCTAATAATAGCCAGGCAGTTATGAGAAGCAGATTATTTAGCGGGTCATCCATCCGTGGACATATGCTGCTGCTGGTGATCTATTAAAAAGTACACATTCATATACCTTCTTCTTACTATACCTGCAGCTAATTGCCAACTATCTGGCTACTAATTATTAAGTGCCCGCTAGTCAGGCGCCGATTAGGTGCGCATTTATATTATTACCACTGTTGTTGTCTTTATTGCCTCGTGGACTGTTATTTTGTGTTTATATCACGCAGCGGATTATCTCATAGTTGCTGCTGTTCACACACACACACACACACACACACACACTCATTCAGAGGTGTATTGATAGATTTGGGAGTTTATTAGAAGAAGAAAAAGAAGGTTTTTGGGCTATTTTTGAAAGAAATAGTTTTTACTGTTTCAATCTTTGTAATATCTCAATTTTCTCAATCCCCCTCTATTTGACTACCATGCAAAGTGGGTCAAGTAGTTTTCAATTCAGTTTTTTAGTATCAGGACCAGTTTTTTACCCTAAGACGAGTGATTTTACTTGCTTGTCGTGCATGAGCTAGTGTGAATTTTCTTTTTGTTTTCTCGCCATTTAGTGAAAATTGAACTAAAGTGAGTAGTGTCCAGGCGGTAGTTGCCAGGGCTAATTTGCCTACTATAATTGGCTACGACTGATTTCAGGTTACTTTTTCACTATTGTTTAGTCGAGATTTGTTCAAATAAAAAAGTGTGAATTTGAGCGATCTCACTTGATTTTTTTTCATGAAATACTTTACAAACGGATTTTCAGTATTTTACCCATTAAAATTTGCACTTTTTTGCAAGCATCAACGACATCACATTTCTTTTTTGTTCTCTAGTCATCACTTTTGCCTAATTTCCTCATTGTCTCATTGTTGCTGCAGAAGTGATTTTTTTTTCGTTTTTTATACCTGAGACTTGTAATAGCTAATGAGAAGTTAACTATGTTCACTATGTCTGCTCTGTCAGTGTCTAATACGTTTTTTGTTGTGAAAAAGATGGAAGAGATGGTCAGAATTTTAAATTAGCTTTCCTCAACTTTAAAATGCAGTGAAAAGCAGATTTAAAATTGTTCACACTAAATCAGCTGCTGCTGCTGCTGAAACAAAAGGGCAAAAAAGTACGAAAAGTGCCCAACTAGTCAGTCCACAGCTTATCTTGCCAAAAAAATCAATTGGCGCTGAGGTCGATTGAGGCGGCAGCAGCAGCAGCAGCAAAGTCAACACTGTTGTCTGCTCTTTTTGGTGGCTTTGTTTTAAAGTCACGGTTAAACGCCGTCGTCACCGAGAGAAACGTTATCACACTATAACCAACTGCAAAAGAATAGCACCACTCACAATCAGCTCCAAAGATTGTGTGGCACAGACACTGACTCGCTCACTCTGTCAGTGATTGAACTTGCGGCCACAAAAGTGGACCATTGTTTGCCTTTCTTTCTTTTTCTCTCCTCCCTTTTCTTTTTTTTGAGCGACACACAGCAAGTGCGGAAGTTAAGATCAGAGAATTGAGACAAAATCAACTTTGCATTGATCTTTATGCGGGAGAGCAAGCAAGCTGATTGAATAGAGCAGACTTGTCTTATTCAAGTTATCAGTCAGTCAGTCAGCTCAAAGTTTAGTGTCAGTGATTTTTTTTCATTTCAGTGTATTATTACTACCTTCAACCAATTTGCACTTTCTTTGAGTTGGAAGCTTCCAGGCAAGAGAAAGGGCACAAATCTGCAATCAACTAAAGGCAAAAATTTTAATTGCTTTCCCTTTTGTTGTTGATTTGGGCGCTTCTGTTCTTGTTGTCTTGTCCGTTTTAAAGTAGCAGCAAAAATATCAAAGCGAAATTACCGGCAATTTAGTGCCACTGCTGCTGATGCTGCTGATTGGATCGCTTTTGTTTTAATCTTTTGTCAGTATCTTTTAACTTGCCTTTTTTCACTACTACTCACGCAATGTATTATTTATTGTGCCTGCATCTACTGAATGAACATTGCTCAACAGGTGCTGCAAGTTAGGTTAGATTCAGTTCGATTGATTTGGTGATAACTGTTTTTTCTGTAATTTAAAAACTGATTAAAATCAAAGAGAAAGAAAAGATAGCAAATCAACAACTACTGTTTCCCTACACGTTTACCACTGACAATTGCGCTTAATTTGCCAATGACTGCCACAATGTAAACGGAGAGAAAAGACACGAGCAAACTGATCTACTTTGATTATTTTGAATTGATCCACTACGCCGCCACGCGAATGACCACCACTGACAAGAAATTAACTGAATAGAGCAAAGAAACAGGTAATTGATTTTTCCTTGTCGTTGTCATTGCTCTTGAAGGAGGATAAATGAAAGGTCAAATTAAGTATCCTATTGCTACTTTTTCTGTTGTTTAATTGCATAACAGAAGATTTGAGTAGTTGGTTAGTAGCCAGAAGGCAATCAAAGAACGATCCTGCATTTTATTTTTTTTGTTTCAGTCAGAAACTTAGGAAGTGAAAAAATGTCAAAAAATTTTTTATAAAAGCTTTAGAAAAACCGTTCGAATGTTCTGATTTCTGGTTTAGGTTAGTTATCCTTTTCTCACCAGTTGACCTACATGTTCACCTGAGTTGAAAAGAGGCAACTTCTGAAAAAAAAAGTTTAACAGTTAACATGATCAAAGCTAAACTGAATTGAAATGCTGACCAAAAGGACACGCAACTGTCACTGCAGCAGCAGCAGCAGCTCAAGAGTCTCATCAAGCGAGTTGAACATGTGAGATTGACAGGAGAATGTGCTGTGCAGTGACAAAGAAGAAGTTTAGTGCAAAACAGAGAATAGAAATCTCCATTAGGTGATGAGTGTCAAGAGTGTTCTTTTGTGTAGTGCAGCAGTAGTGGCAATCACAAAAACTTTTTAGTGAAAAACAAATTGAAATTGATGTCGTCATTGTCGTTGTCTGCCCAGATCTCTTTCTCAGCCGATGATCAAATCAGCTTTCTAACTGAGAATTCGAGTTGCACGTGAGCTTTTTTGTGATTTTGTGCCGTTTTATTTTAGTTCTAGCTTTTCAGAAGTTGCTTCTCACATGTTAGGTTCAGCAACTCAGAATCGGTTTCTGCTTTTATTCTCTTTGTTTTGACCATTTTCCCTCTCAATTGACAGCCACGACTTGCACTTGGCAGATTTGGTGTAGTGACGATGTGAGGGCAACAATCGTCGTTGATCGTGAGCACAGGCAAAGTGCAGCTCATTTCTTTTGTTTTTGATCATTCACTCACTCACTCATACACTTCCTAGATCAATCAGTTGTTTGAGTGTTCACTCAGGTTCACTCAGAGCAGATATTTTGTCATGCTTCACCAGACAAAAAAATTGTTAGTGCTGATGTGTGGTAGTGGCCCAGTGGCTGTCAAATGTGCGAGTTCAAGTGCAAGTTCAGCTTTAGCCCGTTATTCTGTTTCGCTCCTGCTTTTGCCGTTGCAAGTTAGTGCCTAGAATTTAGTGTTTTGATAAAAAGTTTTCTCGATGTTTTTCCCCAATTTTAGCCCAAGTCTCGTCCCCCGTTGTCTTCCCTTTTAACTGCTTGAATAATTGAAAATGCAAATGGACTTTATTTTTGTTATTGTAGCTGCTGGTGGTGTTGTCCTAACCAGACGATCGTCGCCTTTAGTCGATTAGTGTTTAGTGTCACAGAGTTGCCACTCTGAGCAGCAGCAGCAGCAGCAGCAGCAAGTGAATGAACTGCCTAAAACGGGCACTAAATCTGAATAATTTTTACATAAAAGAAGCAGTAGTCGATACACACTGTATTTTAGTCTCCAGCTAATTTCTTCCTCTTGTTTTAGCACATTTCTTTCATTAGCACAGTCCTTCTGTTTCTGATTTCTAGTTCCGGGTTTCTGCTGTTGCCAGAAAAGTGTCATTAGCTTAGGGTGGTAGTGGGTGATCAACCTGAGATTGGCAGCTCCAACTCAAACTTCCATTCAAATGGTAATCAATACAGCAAACCAATTTTCAAAAAGTGTCCTGAACCTGTTCCCCTTTACTTTGCTGTTTATTCAGCGTTGGTTTAAAATTTGTTTGCATGTGTTTGAGAAAAGTTTGGTTTGTTTTGGTGACCTTGTTCTTCATCATCCGTTGCTGCTATCTCACTTGAATCTTCGCCTTCTTCTCTTGAGTTCTCTCATTGTGTCTCCTTGTTCAATCGATGTTGTTGTTGTTGTCGTCGTTCTCTGCTGGGGGCATCAATCATCATCATCATCTCATCCTCATTATCGGTAAGCAGCAGCAGCAACTGTAGTAGTCAAAGTAGCAGCTAGTTGAAGTGAACCAGCAGCCTCAGCAGCAGCAATCCCTGCTCTATTGAATATATCGGCTACAACCTTTCAAACACACACACAATTAGATTGCTGTCCTCTAAATTACGTTCTGCCTGTAGTGTAGATCTCGTTCTTTTTCTCGCCACTTTTCTGATCACATCGACTGGGCAGTGATCTCTTTTTCACCGACACTGAACACTGATAAGATGGGAACGGTAGCAGGTAGTTTTAGTCTACTTAAAAAAGGATTTTTCCACCACCTTTTCCCGGCTCATTATCGGCCTGCACAATTGTGACGAGAAGTGAAAAATTTTACCTTTTTTTCTTCTCCTTTAACCAGTTGTAATCTGGTGATGGTCATCTTCGTATCTTTCTTCTTCTTTTAGCTTCTTTTTATGCTCGTCTTTATTTATTTGCAAGTGCAAGTGAACGGGAGGAAAAAGAAAACAAGTGTTGCTGGCTGACTGGCTGGTGACTGACACCTTTACACCTGTTACCTCTGGTTGTGAAGAAGAGTGCCAGCTTAAGTCACATCAACGTTTGTTCACAGAGACTTTTTCCTTCACACTGTTGATTGTTCTTCTCAGTCAGGGAGTGAGTGTATGTTTGTTTGTGTTGTCTAGCTTTATCTGCTTCTTCTTCAGTTAGTGTTAAGAAAACCGGCTTTCACTCAGTGCTAAATCAGCACGCAGTGCACTAAAGTGTGCTCAGGGCTCAGAAGTGCTGGAAAGTGCTGCTGCTGCTTTTCGCCTCCAGAGTGCTTGCTTATTTTGAGTCAGATTTGCCAGAGGGTTTCTCTCTCTCTTTCACTTTGGCTTTATGTTTTGTTGTCTTTCTCACTTGCAGTTCTTTTCGAAGCAAAGCAAAGCAAGGCAAGGCTACACTCTTGGCGGTGCTGCTGCTGTTTCTGCCATTGCTCGCAGCGTGTTTTGATTTTGCTTTTATTTTGTTTTTTGTGCACTTTGATGTCGACAGAGAGTGAAGAAAGAAAGCGTGCAATGTATTTTTCCTTTGCATAAGCTGGAAAGCAAAAAATGTATTCTTGTGAAGAGGCAAAGAATGAGCAATCATCATCATAAGAAACGGTTGTGCTGTACTGTGCAAGCAGGCAATAGCAATTCATCAGCACTTGCTGGTGCTGAAACATTGCGGCAACTCTGCCTCTTCTTCTTCTTCTAACATTTTGTGGTAAGTCACTCTGTCAAATTACCCCACAAGTTAATTCATCATCATCATCATCATCATCATCACCATTTGATGATGATCTAATGCATATTATCAGCTTTAGTGGTAGTGGTAGAAGTAGAGTACCCTCGGTGTCAACTGTTTTCTTATCTCTTTTTGCACAAAAAATGAATACAACACCAAAAACACTGAGCACTCGCCAAACATAAAGCATTTAGTGTTTGTGTACACTTGTAGTTTTTTAGCTCTCCATTTTCTTTCCCCTTCTCTCTCTCTCTCTCTCTCTCTCTCTCTCTCTTTCTCTTTTCGTTTAATGCTCCCTCAGTTTCTCTTCTCTCTTTGTGTCTGTGTTCTCCTGTTTCTGCTGATGGCGCCCGGTTTTGCCTTCTTCTCCTTCTCTTTCTCTTTCTCTCTTTCATTTCAGTGTGCTGCAATCACTGAGCAGCAGTCGAAGCAGGCAAACTCAGTCTCACTTAGTCATTCAGCAGTGGTAGTCTGCAATAGCAAACCAGAAAACAAGACAGACAGTAGACAGTAGGCAACAGCAGGAGCACCTTCTTCTTCAGTCATCATCGGGCGACAGTGCCGACCACTTGTTGAGTTTGTGTTTGTCATCTACCTGCCTGCCTGCTTCTCAAATGACAGTGACATTTTTTTCTCCAGCATCTCCTGTTGTTTTGTTTTGTTTTGTTTATTCGGTTATCATCAGAGAGGCACATTCTTGCCTGCTTCTTCTTCTCCTACTTCTTTTTCTGCTTCTCCAGCAGCATCACCTCATTAATTGCTCAAACTCTGTGCCCTGTGTTTTCTTTCTCTTTTTTTCTGTTTGAATGAGAGCACGTGCACTTTTAATAGCAAGGCAGCTCATCTTGTGGTTCATTGTTCTTGTGACTGTTGTGGTTGTAGTTCATTTTAGCTGGCAGTGGCAGTGACCTGAGTTGAGCAATTGAGCTCGTTTTCTTCGTTTGATCCCTTTTCTGCTTTTTTATCTTCACTAATGTGCTGGTTATCCTCTCCTATTAAGTGTCTCAAATTTTGGCACAGTGTCACTGCAAATGTATTGCCATCAAATATCCACTTTTTAACTATTGAAGTGTAACAGCAGAGAAACATGTGCAACTAAATGCACTACAGCAACTAAAAATTATTGGTAAGCTTTTACTATACCAAAAATCCATTTTTTGCTTGCAAAAAAATCTGAGGAAATCTGTGATTTGCAAATCAGCAGCAGCCGCAATATCATTAGCATCACATGATGTGTGTTGGCGCCCTGGTGCCCTTTTCCATTAATTTTAGCCAGTCAGCCAAGTTAAGGTGAATGTCACTGCGCTAGACAACGTTTTGTAGCGGTGGTGGTCACCCATTTCATTAGAGTCAGGCCTGTCAGTCCTGCGCTACTGAAGTTCATAAATTAGCCACAGTTTAATTGCTCAGCATTTCCTCCTCCCATCAGGACAACAAATGAATTAATGAAAGCAGTTCAGAGCAAGTGCTCCTCCGTTTTTCAGTTAGCGAGACTTTTTTTTTTTGAAAAAAATCTCGCTTTTAATCTCACTCTGTGTC
>JAALOO010000345.1_pt1 | contig 42247 bp, 63 predicted proteins | sample 7257641 | NCBI WGS metagenome assembly JAALOO01 (sample SAMN14085613, study PRJNA598686) | mite metagenome | biome: ENVO:01001000; feature: ENVO:01001002; material: ENVO:01001226; isolation source: single female mite from University of Michigan culture on fish food culture... ...
GTCTGCTGCAAGCGGCCCCGGACATGCTGGCGCATCTTCGGGCGATGATCGACCCGTTGAAGGCTGTCCAGTACGACAAGGAGCCTGGCGGCGGTGGCGGGCGTACGCATGCCCCGCCGCCGGTGCCGGTGGAGGTGTTGGACGCCGCGGACTTCATCACGACGCTGTTGTGGTCGGCGGTGGAGGTCGTTCGGGGGCGGGTGCCGCAGGGGCGTATGCAGGTCCCGGTCGGGGCGGACGTGGCGGTGATGCTCGACTACGCCGAGACAGCGGTGGCGGAGATCGTGCTCGCGCTCCCGAGGCTGTCGGAGCGGGACGAGGTCGTGGCGCTGTGCGATGCGGTGCTCGGTCGGCCGGCGTCTCGGGATGAGTGGACGTTGCGGACCGTGTTCGAGCGGTGGTCGCTTCGGGAGGAGCCGTGGTGGGCGGCTCAGCCGTGCCCGGTCCCGTCTTGCGGCCTCCGGGCGGTGAAGGTGACGCCTCCGGAGCTCCCGGGCGACGAGACAACGTACCGGTGCGAGAAGTGCGGGTGGGAGGCACCCGAAGACTTGGATGGATTCTGGGCTGACGCGTTCAGTCGCAGAGAAGGGAGGGCCGCATGAAGGTGAAACCCAACGTGCGTCAGGTGTTCGATGGCGGGTGGAGGTGCTGGCACGCGTCCAACGTCCCGGGCTGCTTCCGGACGCAGCGGGAAGCGTTCGATGCTGCGCTGCGTGAGGTGCGACGTGCGGAGGTGCCTTGCTGATCCGCGTCTACTCGAAGCCGTCGTGCCAGCAGTGCACGGCGACGAAGCGCTACCTCGCTGATCGGGACATCCCGTTTGAGGACGAAGACCTCACGGATCCCGGCAACCTGGCCGCGGCGAAGGCGCTCGGGCACTCGGCGGCGCCGGTCGTCGTAGCGGGGGAGAAGTCGTGGTCCGGGTTCCGGCCGGACTTCCTGGAAGAGATCGCTGAGCGAGTGAAGGAGTGATGATGCAGATGTTCGCAGTTGAGGCGCGGCGCGGCCCGGATGGGCTGTGGATGCCGGTCCTGACGGTTCAGGAGGATCTGATCGACGAGATCGCACCGCTGGTTCCGACGGGGCCGGGGGAGTGGCGCATCTGCTCGACGGACCCGGAGCCGAAGCACCCGGCGGTGCAGCCGAGCCTCACGCCACCGACGCGGTGGCAGCGGTTCCGCTGGTGGTTCCTGCTTCGCACCTCTCGGAAGGCGCGTCACTGACGGGTGTCGGTGAGGGTTCCTAGTCTGAAGGGAAAGGAGGTCATTTGACTCACATCGAACAGTGTCCGATGCCCGTCAAGGGCGGCGGAGATTGCTGGGCGGAACCGCACCCGGCATCAAGCTTCGGGCTGTGCGCAAAGCACTGGCGCGCGGTGGTGCAGGACTGGGTGTCGGACGTTCCGGAGACGACGCGCCGATGCTGGCGGTGCGGTGTGTTGAACCGCTACGACACGGCCGACTGGCCGTCCGCGGCGTGCACCGCCTGCGGAGAGTCGATGGATGCTCCGTGGCTTGTTGAGGAGCACGAACAGCGCGTCGCTGCGCTGACCGCCGAGACAAGCCTCCCGGCCGGTGTCGTCTACTACCTGCGGTTCGGTGACCGGATCAAGATCGGCTTTTCAGCGTCGTTCGGGACTCGTATGCGCGCGCTGCCCCATGATGAGATCCTGGCCGTCGAGCCCGGGAGCTATCAGCACGAGAAGCGCGTGCACGCGAGGTTCGCGCAGCATCGAGTGGACGGACAGCAGGAGTGGTTCCTGGCCGCGCCAGAGCTCAGGGCGCACGCCGATGCGCTTCGCGCGGTCTACGGAGATCCGTTCGAGTACGCGGCGTCTCTAGAAGCGCAGCATGCCGCCGCGGCGGGTGCGCGCGAACACGGGCGAATCGATCTCGCGATGGAAGGAGCAGACACGTGATCGGCCCGGATCGCTGGGTGCCGATCAAGGATGCGGCTCGCGGCGCGAGCGTCTCCGAGTCCACCGTGCGCCGGTACATCCGAGACGGCGCTGTGACGCAACGGCTTGGGCTGGTGCGGTTCGGCGACGTACAACAAGCCGAGGCCGACGCGCGGCGTCGAGCAGCAGCGGGCCGAAAGGCAGGCGGGGCGCGCGGGAAGTGGCTGCAGCAGAAGGCTGAAGAGTTCTTCGCCGCACAAGGCGTGGGTGCACCTGAGCGGCGAATCGTCTCGGAGTTCGTCGCATACGCGCGCGCCTGATTTTCAACCCGTGCACGGGCCTGCACAAATCTGTGTTAAGCTAGCGCAAGCGCGATCAGACTCGGAAGACCACAAGGTGGTTCCGGGTCTTTTTTCTTGCGCCGCGGCGGGGCGTTGCCCCCGTCCCGCCGCCCCAATTCTTCCCCGCCGCCGCTCGCCCTCACTATAGGCGCCGACGTGTTGGCCGTTCTCTGATGACCGCTGAGGCGATGGCGTGGACTGCGAGGCAGCGCGCCGCGTCTTGGCGAGAAGAGAGCCAACCCCGCGCACGACTGGCGAATAGGGCTGGCGGGGTTCTCGTGAGGAGGTGCCGGGATGGCGCTGAAGGACGTTCTGAAGAACCCGCCGGCTTCGACGACCGGTTACCGGTCTCGTATCGACGTGTGGCGGGATGGGCTCGACGAGGCCGACCGCAGGGCATTCGATGCCGCGCTTCGGAATGAGGCGTGGAGCTCGGCGGCGCTGGCTCGTGCGTTGAAGCCTGAAGGCCTGGACATCGGCGAGTCCGCGATGCGCGACTATCGCCGCAAGGTGACCGGGTGACGCTCGCTCAGACGCTCGCGGATCCGCCGGCACCGCCGGAAGCGCTCGGAACTGCCGACATCGGTCCGGACGGTGGCAACTTCCGGGACGTGAAGTCGGACAAGCCCATCACGGACTGGTCCGACGTGTTTCGCCAGTTCAATCTGGACCCCGAGGCGTTCGAGATCGACCGCGACTCGGTTCGCATGTCGACATGGCAGCAGTCGAAGCGCACGGACACCGGCGACCGCGACGTGGTGCAGCTGTACTCGTACCGGGCATCGTTCCGGCGGAAGCGGAGCCTGATCGATCTCCCGACGCTGTACGCCGCCTCGAAGGCCCGGAAGCGGCCAGACCTGCCGCCCGCGGACAACGACCGGACGATGGTCGTCGTCCTCTCGGATGTGCAGGCGGGCAAGACCGGCTCTCGCGGTGGCACGCCGGAACTGCTCGAGCGTGTTCACCGTGTGCTCGCGGACCTTGAGAAGCGGCTGCGGTTGCGCCGGCCGTCGCGGATCGTTCTCGCTGAGGGTGGCGACCTGTTCGAGAACTTCAACTCGGGCGGGGATCCGGCATTCAACAACGACCTGTCCCTGGCGCAGCAGATGGATCTTGGCGGGGCGATCGTGTTCGACTTCGTGAAGCTGCTGAGCCGGTTCGCTCCGGTGGACGTTCTCACGGTCACGTCGAATCACACGGCTTGGCGCAACGGCCCGCAGACGCTCGGGCGCCCCGCGGACGATCTCGGGTTGTATGTGCATCGGCAGGCCGCGAAGCTCGCGGAGGCGTCTGGTCTTCGCGCGACATGGCACTTCCCGGGAGAGTACGACGAATCGATCGCTTTCGATGTCGGCGGGACCGTGCTCGGCATGGTGCACGGCAATCAGTACGGCCCGGGCCGTGCGATCGACTGGTGGACGAAGCAGCAGCACGGCGCGCAGCCGGTCGCGAACGCGGACATCCTCATCGGTGCGCACTACCACCATCTGCTGATCCAGCCGTCGGGGCGCAGCGCCCGCACCGGCAAGTCGAAGTGGTTTCTGCAGGCCCCGACGCTGGACAACGGGTCCGACTGGTTCCGGAACAAGGCCGGGGACGATTCCGACCCGGGTCTGCTGACGTTCGATATCACGTCGGACGGATTCGACCTGCAATCACTGACGGTCCTATAAGCGGATCGCTTATCTTCGCCCGTTGATAAGCGGGCGACGGCAACCCTCGAAGCCGGGGCAATGGAGGGCGCGAGGTCGTGGCGCGATGAACCACGACGCGGGATGGTCGCAAGGTGCGGGCGCCGACTGTAAATCGGTAGCACGGGGGTTCGAGTCCTCCCTGTCCCACGTTGACCGATGTCGCACGGGTCGCGGTTGTACAGCCGTCCGTGGCCGATGTCGTGGGAGGACGCTCCCTCACGCCGCCCGTCGTGGTTTTCAACGGGTGTCGGGTGCGTCGGCACTGGCTCAGGGCCGGCAGCCGGCGCACCGCCGATCTTCCCTCAGAGGGAATGGGCTACCCGCCCGTGAAGGGGACCGCCGCGAGCCTGGGGCGCGGGATACGAAATGCCCCCGCAGTCTTCACGGAGGGAACGGATCAATGGCGATCAGTATCGGGCAGCGTTCAAGCAGCCTCGGGTCGGGGAAGGTCGAGTACACACCCGGCCGGCCACTGATCCACTTCGGGTCTCCGATTGGGCGGGACGCGAAGAAGCGTGCGCTCGAAGAGTTCTACGGCGGCGAGGTGCCGGATTCGACGGTGGAGCGCGTGATCGTGCTCGATGCCCGTCCGGATCTCGTGCACCCGTTCGTCGACTGACCACCAACAGAAGGGGCAACCAGGATGGCATCGAAGAAGGAACTGCAGGAGCAGATCGACCGGCTCGAGTTCCAGCGTGACGCTGCGAAGCGTGACGCTGACCTGGCGTGGAAGCAGATCGCGGACCGAGACCGCCTTGTGCGCGAGGAGAATCAGCGAGCGCTCCGCGCGAAGGCGCGTGAGCGGCGACGGCAGCACATCGTCGACCTTGGCGAGGGGCGCCTGAACCTGAAGGACGCAACGTCCTATGCGATCGTCAGCGAGCACGGTGGGAAGCCGTACCTCGAGGTGACCTTCCCACTGGACGCGGAAGAGCTCTCCGTGGTGCAGCGCGCGCTGAAGCCGAAGCCGACGATCAACGGTCTGGAAGTCACGGGGACGTGGCTGGACGAGGTGTACAACCTGGGTCGCCTCGCTATCTGACATCCGCGCCTCGAGAGCCCGGCACCTTACCCGGTGTCCGGGCTCTCGTCATTCCTAGGGGCAATCATGAAGAAGAACATCCTGTGGGTCGTGGTTGGCGTGATCGCGGCCCTGACTCTGGTGCTGGCGCCGTCGGCACCGGCACACTCGCGTACGCATGCCCGTGACCTGTCGTTGGCGATGAGCATCTACGGGGGCACGCGGTGATTATCCCGATCGAGCGGACCGCCTTCATGCTGTCCAGGCTCTCGCGGCAATAGGGGTTGGTCACGATGAGGATCGAAGCCAACTCGATCACAGCTACGCAGCTCAGGGCAAGCGCAATCACGGCCGAACGGATAGGGCCGACGGTGGTTCGCGAACCATATCGGTTTGTGTACCGAGAGGCGAAGTGTCAACATGCGGAGCCTTCGGCGGGTGCTTCCATCTCGCGCGAGGCCCGACACAGTGCGGTACGCGAGCCGCTGCCCGCCGGTAGTGCGCTTGCGCTCGGGCTTGCGCTCGGAATGCAGTTCTAGCCCAGTTCGCTGAGGGACTCGGGAGCCTCGGTGGTGCGCTCGGCGAGGATCGTCACAAGTAGGCGATCCTCGCCGAGCGGCTGGAACGTGTGACTAACAGGTCGCCATCCTTCGCCGTAGGCGGCGACGATGGCCGGCTCATACAGGTTGATGCCGAGCACGCCCGTCTGACCAGGTTTCGGGAGCGCGGACGCCGCGTCGGCATTGAACAGAAACACGCGCGTCTCGGTGGTTGCCATGCTCCCGAGGGTACGCGATGAGAGTAGGGGCGATGGGGAATCTGATCGAGGGGACCGCGGCGCACTGCGGGAGAACGCAATGACGGTACCGATTGAGCGGACCGCTACAGCCCAACTGGCCACGGCGAGGATCATCCTGGCGCAGTTCGATGAGCAGCTGCGCGAGTGGGATCAAATGCCGCTTCGAAAGCGGAAGAGCACGAAGCGAGGGCGAGACCTCAGCGCTCGCCTTGATGGGCTACGCCAGGGACAAGCGACGTGGAGAGCGCGGGTGGATCGCCTCGAGGCCGAGGTAGCCGAGGAGGGCTGACCCGATGGCCTGGCACACGTCACGGCGGCGTGAGGGGCTGCCGTCCGACTGGGCACGGCGGAGGCGTGAGTGCATCCGCCGTGCCGGTGGGATCTGCGAATACCGGGACAGGAACGGTAGGCGCTGCACTGAGGTGGCCACTGACGCCGATCACCGGACTCACAGAGACAACCACGATGACCTGCAAGCTCTGTGCTCCACACATCACAAGCAGAAGACGCAACGTGAGGCACGAGCCGCACAACACGCGAAGTACGTCGCAGCGAAGCGACGGCCGCCCGAGCAGCATCCAGGCATCCGCACCCGCCCGACCACCCGAACCAACTACCCCCGGGGGGTCCCCCCTTCGGCTCGAACAGATGACCGACGGGCCTAGCAAACAAGCATCAGCACGCATGATTCGCCGGTTTTTCGACGATGCCGGACGGGGAATGAAACGGGGAGGAGCCCAGTCGTGGCAACGAAAACGGCTCCCCCGAAGCTGGGCGCGAAGGCCCGGAAATTCTGGCGCGAAACGGTCGCAATCTATGACCTTTCCGCACACGAAGCGCTGCTTTTGGAGGGCGCTTGCCGCGAAATCGACATCATCGAGCGGCTGGAGAAGGAGCTCGACGGCGCGAATCTGATCGTCGGCGGATCGATGGGGCAGGACACCGCTCATCCGCTGCTGCAGGAGTTGCGGATGCACCGCGCCACGTTCGGGTCGATCATCAAGCAGCTGGCGTTGCCGGATGCCGAGGATGAGAAGTCGTCCTCGCCCCGGTCTCGGCAGGCGCAGGATGCGGCGAACGCCCGGTGGAGGCGCGCGGGATAGCGATTGCGGGGTGGTCGCGTGGCGCGCAGGCGCGTTGTTGCGAAGCACGACGACTCGGCGGAGATCCGACGGTACTACCGGGAGTTGCTGAACGAGCCGGACCAGAGGCCGGCGTTCAAGTACCCGCCGGCTCATCTGGGGCCGACGTGGGAGACGGACTCCCGGGGTCGGTTCGTCTTGCCGCAGTACTCGATCGGATGGGACTCGCTGGTCTGGACCGGGCAGAACCTCCAGTTGCGGCGCGGCGAGCCGTGGAAGTTCACGGCGGAACAGGCGCGGTTCTGGCTGTGGTGGTACGCGGTGGAGGAGTCCGGCGAGTTCGTCTTCGACCGTGAGGGCGTCATGCAGCGCCTGAAGGGTCATGGCAAGGATCCGATGGGCGCTGCGATCAGCGCAAACGAGCTCGTCGGGCTCCCCGTGTTCGAGGGCATCTCCCGGGGCAAGGCGTGCGCGACCGAGCAGCCCAACGCGTGGGTGCAGATCCTCGCGGTGACGCAGGAGCAGACCAAGAACACGATGCGGCTGTTCCCTCGCCTGTTCACCGATGAGGCGAAGGCCGAGTACAGGCTCGCGATTGGCAAGGAGCAGATCTACGCTCTCGGCGACGAGCGGTTCCTTCAGGCGCTCACCTCGAACCCGGCGCCGCTCGAGGGCGCACGGCCGACGTTCACCCTTGCGAACGAGACGCACCACTGGCGAGAGAACAACAACGGCATCGCCATGTACGAGACGCTGTCGCGAAACGCGGCGAAGTCCGAAGAGGGCGTGGACGGTCGCCTGCTGCAACTCTCGAACGCGTACGAGCCGGGCATGGACTCGGTGCTTGAGCGGACCCGCCTCGCCTACGAGCAAGCGCAGGCCAACCCGGACGAGTTTCTGCTGTCCGGCGTCATGTACGACTCGCTCGAGGCGGCACCGGAAGCGCCGCTCGTGGACGAGAGCGACCCGGACGTCATCGTGAAGGTGCTCGAATCGGTCCGCGGTGACTCGGTGTGGCTGAACATCAAGCGCCTTCGGAAGCAGGTCGAGGATCCGCGCATCGCCCCGTCGCAGTCGCGTCGGTTCTGGTACAACCAGATCGTCGCCTCCGAGGACGCGTGGCTGGATCCGCTCGCCGTGGACGCGCAGCGCACAGACGCGACGCTGCAGAAGGGCGATGAGATCGCCCTGTTCTTCGACGGGTCGAAGTCGGACGACGCGACCGCGCTGGTCGGGTGCCGCCTCTCGGACGGGGTCGTGTTCACGATCGGTCTGTGGCAGTCACCGCCGAAACGTGGACGGAAGAACTTCGACTGGGTGGTGCCGCGGGCGGACGTGAACAAGGTCGTCCGCTCGGTGTTCCGGGACTACAAGGTGCTGGGGTTCTTCGCGGACCCCTCGCACACCCGGGAAGACGGCACGCTTGACCGGTTCTGGCAGCCCATGGTCGACGAGTGGCACCGCGAGTTCGGCTCCCGCCTGATCGTCTGGGCGCAGCCGAACCGGCACGCGGTCTCCTTCGACATGTCGAACAAGAGCGGCGAGGGTGCGAAGTTCGTCGCGGCAGCCGAGCTCTTCGTGGAAGAGCTCGAAGGTGGCGACCTCTGGCACGACGGCAACCCGGAACTAGTGCGGCACATGAAGAACGCCCGCCGGTTCCCGACGCAGCACGGGATCTCTCTGATGAAGGACGGACCGGAGTCCCCGCGAAAGATCGACCTCGCCGTGTGCGCGGTCGGTGCCCGCATGGTGCGCACGCTCATTCTCAACTCCGCGAAGAAGCGCGGCCAAGCACGAGGGACGGTGTGGTGATGAGTAAGAAGGCGATCCTCGCCCTTGCGCAGGACACGCTCATTCCGATGATGATGGAGGAGCGCAAGCGCCAGACCATCCTCCGGAACTGGGCGCGCGGCCAGCACCCGAAGCCGTTCAAGCCTCGCGAGGCGAACAAGGAACTGGACGCGCTGCTCGAGAAGGCGCCCGTGCCGTTGATCATGCTGATCATCCGGATCCTCGCACAGTCGATGGAAGTCCAGGGGTACGAACCTGGTGTCACGGGGATGAAGGATCGGCTCTGGGAGATCTGGCAGGGCAACATGCTCGGCACCCGGCAGAAGCGGCTGTACAAGGCTGCGCTGTGGGGCGGGCAAGCATTCGCCCTCGGCCTTCCGGGCGCGCCAGTGCCGAAGGTGCGGATCTTCAGCGCCCGGAACATGATCACCGCATACCAGGACCCCGAAGCGGACGAGTGGCCGCAGTACGCCGGCTTCGTCGAGATCGCATCCCGAGACAAGTTCCACTTCACCGTCGTGGACGACGAGAAGCTGCACCGCCTGCAGATCAACCCTGACGGGACGAAGGCGGAGTACATCGAGGATCAGGTTCACGGCGTTGGGATCCTCCCGGTCGTCCGGTACGCCGGGGACATCGACGACGAGGGCGCCGTCATGGGCGAGGTCGAGCCCCTCGTCCCGATCCAGGCGAACATCGACCAGACGAACTTCGACCGGCTGCTGACTCAGTCGTTCGCGTCGTGGGTGATCCGGTACATCACCGGCATGGCGAAACCCTCCTCGACGGAGGAAACGGAGCGGGTGAAGATGGTTCTCGAACGGGACCGCCTGCTGCTGATCGAGAATCCCGAAGCGAAGGTCGGCACGCTCGAAGGGACCGCCCTCAACGGGTACATCGAAGCACGCCGCGACTCGAAGCAGGATCTCGCGGCTACCGCTCAGGTGTCGCAGAAGACGGTGCTCGGCGCGCAGTCGAACAACGCCGACGGTGCGGAGGCGCAGGCGGCTGAGGAAGCGTCCACGCAGCGCAAGATCCACGACTATACGGTCGCATTCGGCGAGTCGCACAAGCAGCTGTTCCGGTTGCTGGGGGAGATCGACGGCATCGAGGGTGCATGGGCGGACTACGCCGGCCGGGTCGATTGGGCCAACAGTGAGATCCGTTCGTTGTCGCAGGTCGCTGACGCGTTCGGGAAGCTTGCGACCCAGCTGCACATCCCCGAGCAAGGACTGTGGGAGATGGTTCCGGGCGTCACCCCCGACAAGGCCAAGGAATGGGCGAGGATGCGCGCCGAGGATCCGCTCGCTGAGATGGCGCGCCTGATTCGATCCGACGGCAATGTCGCTCAATGACGCCTACCGGGCGGAGCAGACCAAGCTGAACCGCGAGGCGCTTCGGCGTCTCGCGGTCCTGTTCCCCGCGCTCGACCTGACCGCGATCGACCGGACCGGCCCCGGATGGGTTGTCGCCGTCGAGCAGGCCACGGCACAGCACTACGCGATGTCGCAGTCGCTCGCGCAGCGCTACTACGAAGCGCAGCGCGGCGCCGCGGGACTGATCAACGACGTCTCATTCGTGCTCCCGTCGATGAACGGGACCAAGCTCCGGGCGTCGCTCACGTACAAGGGGCCATACGCGGCGAAGCACATGCTGTCCGAGGGTATCCGTCCGGCCGATGTCGCGCGCGTGCTGTTCGGCGTGACCAGCGGCATCGCAATGCGCCACGGCCAGGCCGGCGGGCGGGACACCATCGTGGACTCCGCGAACGCAGACCCGAAGTGTTACGGGTGGCGTCGACTCACGTCGTTGGGCGCCTGCAACTTCTGCCTGTTCCTCGCCGACCGCGGCGCCGTCTACCGCGAGTCCACCGCGACGTTCGCGGCACACGACAACTGCGGATGCCGCGCCGCGCCCGTGTTCAAGGGCGGCGAGCTCGGACCGGAGGCCACCGCCGAGCAGTACATCGGATCCGGCAAGACCCGATCCGCGAAGGATCGCGCGCGACTGAGTGACGCCATCGAAGCATTCAGACTTTCTCGCTCGACGTGAGCGGGAACAGACCCTCAGGAGGGCACATGCCGCAGGACGGCGACAACACCATGATGATCCGACCGCTCGCACGTCAGGGCCGTGATGGCCTGGCGATGATCGGCCCGAACCGCTTCGACGTGGCGGGTATCCGCTTCGCCGAGGGCGAGGACGGCGCGAACCCGGCGGCGGATGACGCGACCGACGACGAGCAGGACTCGACGGAGGACGAGGCACCCGAGCAGGACGAGGGCGCCGACGACGAAGGGTTCGACGGTGAGTTCGACGCGAAGCGAGCCCGCTCGCTGATCACGAAACTTCGTGGACAGCTGAAGGCCGAACGCGAAGCGAGCAAGCCGAAGGACACCCCGGACACCGCGAAGCTGCAGGACGAGAACCTGCGACTTCGCGTCGCGCTGAGCGTCGGTCTGGACGAAGACCTCGCCGACCGCCTCCGCGGCACGACCCGGGACGAACTGCTGGAAGACGCGCAGAAGCTCGTCGACCGGCTCTCTCCGAAGGAGGCGAAGCTCGTGGATCGCACCCCGAAGCCCCGCCTCCGCGGCGGCAGCACTCCCGACAAGGAGCCGGAACTGACTCCTGAGCAGGTCGTGCAGGCCGCGCTCGGACGCTGACCCTCAACACCTGACCGAAAGGAAGCCGCATGGCTGACAACGTTTTTCAGAAGGGCGAGAAGTTCGCGGGCACCGCGCTTGCCCTGCTGCAGCGCGAGATCAAGGTCCCCGCGCTGTTCCCCAACAAGTACACCCTGGCCGACTTCACCGGAGCCGAAGGCGACGTCGTCAACGTCCGGCGTCCCGCAGTCCTCCGAGCCCGCCGCAAGGCATGGCGCGGCAACGACGCGATTGTGGTCGACCGTCTCGTGAAGACCAAGATCCAGGTCGCGCTGAAGTACCACCCGTACTCGGCCGTGCACCTGTCGCCGGAGGAGGCCACGCTCGACGAGGTCTCCTACACCCGCGACGTTCAGGCGCCGCAGGTCCGGGCCATCCTCGAGGACTACGAGGAGACGGTGATCGATGCCCTCCGCGCCGGAAACTACGTGCTGGGCGTGACCTTCAACCCCCAGTCGAGCAACCCGAAGGAGTCCGACCCGCGCAAGGTCGCCACTCGTGCCCGGAAGCTGTTCCAGGACAAGAACGTTCCCTCCTCGGGACGCTACTGGTTCGTCGGTTCGAGCGTCTCCGAGGAGATCGCGAGCTACGACAAGCTGCAGGACGTGGACACCTCGGGTCTGCCCGAGGCGCTGCGCGACGGCGTGGTCGGCAAGCTGTCCGGCTTCGTGATCATCGAGATCCCGGCGCTCGACGAGGACGAGTCGTACTTCGTGCACGAGTCGGCTGTGATCCCGGCCGCCGTGGCTCCGGTCGTCCCGCAGGGCGCAGCCAAGGGAGGCGGCGTCGCAGCCGGCCAGGGGCTCGCCGTAACCCAGGTCTGGGACTACGACGGCGACCACATGAAGGACCGCTCGGTGGTTCACGCATTCACGGGCGCAACGCTCGTCACCGACCCGGAGATCGGGGCCGACGGCAACATCGTTCTCGACGAGAACGACGAGCCGTCCCTCGAGTTCGTTCGTGCGATCAAGGTCACGTTCGGCGCCGGGACCGGAGCGTCGGCCTACACCGTCAGCGGATTCCCCGCCAGCGGAACGTACACCCTGAGCGTGGACGGCGTCGCAACCGAGGCGATCGCGTTCGACGCAACCAACGCGGCCATCGCCGATGCGCTGAACGCCCTTGACGGGGTCTCCGGCGCGAAGGTGACGGGCACGGCATCGAAGACGGTCAAGTTCACGGAGAACGTGACCCTGACCGGCTCCGGCGTCACCGTCGCGGCGGCGTAACCCGCCAGTGTGCCCCGACCAACTCCGGTCGGGGCACACCCCTCAAGGGAGGTGACCAATGGGCGCGCCACTCGCTGAACCGGACCGCCTCGCGTCCTGGCTCGGCATGGAGCCGTTCGGCGCAGATTCCACCGACTACGCTCGGGCGGCCGAGGTGATCACCACGGTGTCGGACCTCGTGCGCGGCGAAGCTCGCCGCCCCGAGTGGACCGCCGACGACGTGCCGGCGAACATCGCCGCCATCGTCCTGATGGCATCGGTCGAATGCTGGGTGAACCCCGACGGCAAGACTTCCGTCACGATCGAGGAGGTAACGCGGCGGTGGGAACGCGGAGACCTGTTCTCCGACTCGCAGCTGGCGACCATCCGATCGTTCCGCCCGAACGCATCGTCCGGGCTGAGCACCGTGCAGTTCTCTCGCGGTCTGGATCCGATCTCGATTGCGATCCCAGTAGTCGGCGGATCGGCGGTGAACCTCTTTGACGGCCGCGGGTATTGACCTCGCCTTGTCGAGGTGGGAGGCCGAGGCAGAGATGCGGGAGAAGTGCCGCATCACTCGCCCCGGCCAGGGCCGCGGACCGTGGAACCAGGAGACTCTGGACTACGACCCTCCGCCGGACGTGATCGTGTACGAGGGGAAGTGCAAGCTGCGCTTCTCCGCGGCACGTACGCGCCGCGCCACCGCCGGGGATCAGGACTTCGCAGAGCAGGGGCCGACGCTGTCCCTGCCGGTCGCGAAGTCCCTGGGCATCCGCAAGGACGACCGCGTGATCATCACGGCCTCGGAGCACGACCCGGGCATGGTCGGCGTTGTCGTCTTCATCGACGCGAACCGCGCGCAGACGAACGCGACATCGCGGCGTCTGCCAGTGAGGGAGACGCAATGACCAGCGTCGAGTTCGACTTCTCCGAGCTCGACAAGCTCACGGTCAGCATCGAGGATGCCGCTCCCGATCTCGGCTCCAAGATGGTGAAGGTCATCCGCACGAGCGCATATCGCGGCCGACAGGAGTGGATCAAGTCCGCGCGGAAGAACGCCGGGCCTCATCTGCCCGCCTATCCGACATCGGTGGACTTCGACCCTGTCGACGTCGCCGACGGCGAGATCTTCACAGAGCTCGGCCCGAACCTCGAACGCAATCAGGGCGCCCTGGGAATCGTCGAGGACGCGCCCGGCGGCGTGCGAAGCAAACCGCAGCGCAACTACGAGCGGGCCGAGAAGGTCATCGAGGCGGACCTCGTCAAGGGAACCTTGATCGCGCTCGACCAGTCGCTGAGAGAGAAAGGGCTGTCATGAACCGGCATGCCCACTTCGAGGCGATCCTCGCCAGGGCGCGAGAACGCGCGGCGCCGCCGACGTACGACACGGACGCACCACTGAACCCAGACGGGACGGTGGTGCGTTCGTCGTATCGGGTGATGCACGACCTCGGAGCGGACGACATCGGCGACGACCGCTACGCGGCGCTCAACGGTGACGACGCGGCACGGACGATGCGATTCGTCGCCCGATGCGTCGGCGTAGACCCCGCCGCGGTCCGCCGCGTCGCGGATGCCACCCGGGCGCAGTTCGTCAAGTGGACGCCGATCATCCCCGGACGCTCCTGCTGGCCGGTTCGGCTCGACGGCGACGGGGAGATGAAGGAAGACAAGACCGTGTCGCCCCCGCTGCCGTACGTCGACCTGGACTTCACGTACCGAACATTCCCGGAGGGCTGACATGGGCTTCATCCGAGTGCGCGCAGCCAAGGGGCCGCGACACGAATTCGACATCCCGGAGGTGACCTACAGCGCCCGCCCGGACGCGTACAAGGTCATCGACCCGGAGCCGGTCGACAAGGCACGGGCGGCGACGTTCGTCACGCGCAACACACGACTTCCGCAGGCCGAGGCCGCGGGTAACGCACCCGAGGGTGCGAAGGAGGCAGAAGAGAATGACTGAGCAGGTTCAGCGCGGCACAGCCGCAGACGGCCACGGCATCGTCCTGTGGGCCCCGACGATCGCGGACCCGAAGAAGCCGAAGCTCACGGAGCTCACCGGCTCTTCGGTGGTGCGACTCACCTACGGGCTGGCCCGCGACGGGTTCACCCACGAAACCGAGATCGCGACCGTCACGTCCGGCCGGTACACGCTCGCGCAGGCGCTGCAGTACGACGGCACCGTGACCGACAACGTCACCGTGAAGTGGGTCTACAACCGTGAGACCCCGACGCAGGTCGAAACGACCCTTGGCGTCCCCGGCGTGGCAGGCAACATCGTGCACATCCTCGGCTACCCGAACGATCACGTGCTTGCCGCCGGCGACAAGGTCAACGCGGTCATCCCCGTGGAGACGTCGATCCCGAAGGACATCCCTCCGACGGAGAACACCGAGCTCATGAAGGAGCAGCGCCTCAACGTCACCGGGACGGTGGAGCGCGAAGTGAAGCTCGTCGCGTAACCCGCGACGCACACTCCGGCAGGGCGGGCACACCCCACCGCCCGCCCTGCCGGTCACACACGGGTGGGGGAGAGGTGGGGAACCCTTGGACATTGACGCTCTGATCTCGAAGGCGAAGAAGCAGATCGAGACGGCGGAACCCGTCGAGCAGGAAGTGCTGCTCGGCGACAAGATCGTGACCGTCCGTATCCGTCCACTCGACGGACAAGCCTGGACGGCACTGACCGCGCAGTACCCGCCACGCCCCCGGGTCCCCAAGGACCACGAACTGGGCTACGACGTGCACGCGGTCCTGAAGAACTTCCCGAGCGTGGAGCTCGTGGACGGCGACGAGGTCGACGACCTCATCCGCACCGACGACGACGGCAACACGTACTCGAAATGGCCGGACGTGGTCGGAGTCCTCGGAGGCCCGGACATCAAGAACCTGACAATCGCTCTCTGGGGCGCCCACGAGTGGGAGCACACGCAGCGGGTGATCGCGGCGGGAAAAGCCTTGAGGAGCCGGCGCTCGCCGAAGAAGCGGCGCTAGCGCTCCACTTGGGCGTGACCGTGCGGGAGCTCAACGGGTGGGCTCCCGCGACGGTCACCATTGACGCGGACGGGGCTGTGGCCTCCGTAACCGTGTCGGAACCCCGATTCACTCCCCGCGAGAAAGCGCTGCTGCTCGCGGCCCGCCGGAAGGCGACTGTCCCGCGAGGGTCCCACGGCATTGAGATGTCGAAGGCGACGGATCCGGCCAACGACGTGTCGCGGATGGAAGCGACGGGGATGTTCGTCGCCAAGCCGAGTGTGGACTTCGCCGCTGAGGCCGTCCGCCAGGCGCAAGAGAACTGGCCGAAGGACGACAAGCGCGCGCTGATCTGGCGCGTCGAGCACGTCGAGTTCGAGGAATAGCGGCTCAGCCGCCCAAGGCCCCCAGCGATGGGGGCCTTCTGCGTTAAGGCGGTGGTCGAGTGGCTGAACGCGTCGTACGGGTACGCCTGTCTGCGCAGGTTGCGGAATACGAAGCGGGGATGCTGAAGGCCGCGCAGGCAACGCGCACCGTCGGCACCGAGGCGGAGAAGCTGGCGCAGCGCCGGGAGGCGTTCAACACCATTGGCACGGCTGGTCTCGCCGCCGGGACGGCCATGCTCGCCGGATCTGCACTGGCCGCGAAGGCCGCGATGGCGTGGCAGTCGGCTTGGACCGGTGTCCTGAAGACGGTCGACGGCACTCCGGCGCAGCTGGCGGAGGTTGAGCAGGGTCTGCGCGACCTGACCGGGGTTCTCCCGGCGTCGCACGAGGAGATCGCAGCGGTCGCCGAAGCGGCCGGACAGCTGGGTATCGAGACGCCGAACGTTGTCGCGTTCACCCGCACGATGATCGACCTTGGCGAGTCCACGAACCTCTCCGCCGAGCAGGCCGCGACCTCGCTGGCACGCTTCACGAACATCATGGGCACTTCGCAGACCGAGGTGTCGAACCTCGGGTCGGCTCTCGTTGGTCTCGGCAACAACTACGCCACGACCGAGGCGGAGATTATGGAGATGGCGATGCGCCTCGCGGGAGCGGGGAAGCAGATCGGCCTCTCCGAGGGGCAGGTGCTCGGTCTGTCCACCGCGCTGTCGTCCGTCGGCATCGAAGCCGAGGCCGGCGGTTCGGCCATGTCCAAGGTGATGATCGATATCGCCGCGGCGGCCGACCAGGGCGGCGACAAGCTGGACAAGTTCGCGGCCGCGGCGGGCATGTCCGCGGACCAGTTCGCGAAGATGTGGAAGTCGAACCCGGCCGAGGCGCTGTCCGCGTTCGTGAAGGGGCTCGCCAACGCTGAGTCTCAGGGGCAGTCCACGCTGGGCGTCCTCGCGGATCTCGGGATCACCGAGGTTCGGATGCGCGATGCGCTGCTGCGATCCTCGGCTGCGGCCGACATGTTCACGGGGGCGATGGAACGCGGCTCCGACGAGTTCGAGAAGAACAACGCGCTGGCGGAGGAGGCCGAGAAGCGGTACGCGACCGCGGAGTCGAAGATCCGGATCGCGGGCAACGCGGTGCGCGACACCGCTATCGACTTCGGTCAGGTGCTGCTCCCGGCCGTGTCCGGAACCGCGGATGCCGTGAAGGGATTCGCCGACTTCCTTGGCGACCTCCCCGACCCCGTGAAGGGCCTCATCGTCCTGGGTGGAAGCCTCGCGGGTGTGATCATGCTCGCCGGAGGGGCGTTCCTCGTCGGTGTTCCGAAGGTCGCTGCCTTCAAGGTGGCGATGCAGGAGCTCGAACTGACGGGTGGCAAACTCCGCGGTGGGCTCTCTCGGGTGACCTCGTTCCTGGGCGGCCCGTGGGGAATCGCCATGCTCGCCGCCGCTGCGGCTACCGCGTCGTTCAACGCCGCGATCGCCGATGGCGTGCCGACGATGGAGGAGATCTCCAACGCCATGCGGACGGGCGCCACGGAAGCCGACGGACTCGCATCTGCATTCAAGCGGAGCTCGCTCGAGTCCGGGGTCTGGGGCGACTATGCCGACCAGCTGAAGGATCTTCCGGGTCTACTTGACCACGCAATCTCGGCACAAGGCAACTGGGCTGACGCTCTCTCCACGACCGTGAACCAGCGCGGCGCATACGACTCCCTGAAGCGGTACGGGGAAGCTCTCGCGAACCTGGCATCCACGGACCTCCCCGCCGCGACCGAGCAGTTCGGAGCGCTCGTTGAGCAGTACGAACTAACGGATAAGCAGGCGTTGCAACTGCTCCGTGAAATGGGGCCGTTCCGCGACGTTCTGTTGTCGCAAGCGTCTTCCGCGGACATCGCCGCCGACTCCACGGGGTTCCTTGAGCTCGCGACGGGGAAAAGCGCGATCACCGCCAAGACGGCGGCAGATGCCTATCTCGCCGAGGCGCAGAGAGTCGACGATCTCGCCTCGCAGATGCGGGAGCTTGTCGATCGGATCAACGAGGCGAACGGCATCAACCAGACAGCCGTGTCCGCGAACGCTCGATATCAGGAAGCCCTGGCTGGGATCTCTGCGGAGGTTGCCCGGCAGCGGGACGAGTTCGAGCAGCTGAACGGCACAACCGACGGATTCGTGGCCTCGCTCGATGAGAACACAGCGGCCGGTTCCGCGAATGCGGCGATGCTCGCGGACCTCGCCGGATCGGCGCAGGAAGCGGCGCTGAAGCAGTTCGAGGTGGACAAGTCGACGATGTCCGCGAAGGACGCGGCCGACAAGTACCTTGGCACGCTCGCGGCACAGCGCCAAGCGTTCATCGACTCCGCCGTTGAGGCGGGCTTCAATGCGCAACAGGTGCAGGCGCTCGCGGACCGGGTGTTCGCACTGCCTGATGCCAAAGAGGTACAAGTCATCGCCGAGACGGCGGATGCGCAGTGGTCGATCGACAACTTCATCGAGCTCAACAACGGCAAGCGGCTTTGGCTGTACGCCGGGGTGGACATCGAAGATCCGGCGGGGCGGTTTGAGAACGGCGGCATCCCGACGTACCGGGCGTTCGCGTCTGGTGGGATCCGGTCGAATCTTCAGTCCGGGTTCTACAGCGGCGAGGTGCACAAGTTCGCTGAGAAGTCGCTTCCGTGGGAGGCGTACATCTCGCCGAAGCCGGATCAGCGGGAGCGGAACTACGGCGTCTGGATGGAAGTCGGTTCGCGGCTTGGGTTCTCCCAGGGCGCGGATCAGGCGGCACTCGTCGCCGAGATCCGGGCGCTGCGTGGCGCTCTTGGCCGGCCGAACGTGTCCATCGTGAATCCGGTCGCGCGTGACCCTCTGGCGGACGCGTGGGAGGCCGCGCAGATTGTGGGGATCGATGTATAGCATCAACGGTCACCCGTTGGAGAACCCGGCCCGCGGGTGGGCTCTGGCAGGGGATACGAAACCCTTGTCGGAGTTCACTCGCTCGCTGATGTCGATCGGGAGCCCGGGCCGCGACGGTGTCGTGAGCGGGCTCCCTTCCACGGTCGCGCCGGTGACGATCTCCCTCTCGGTGGAGACGCCCAAGGCGACGCTGGAATCGCTGGTCGCCCTGTTCGGAGCCGAAGGCGTGTTGACGATGACCCCGTCGAACGGGCGGTTCGTGGCGTACGAGGTCGCGTCGATGACGTACCGGTCGGTGGCTGCGAAGGCGGACGAGCGGGTCGTGGCGACGTTCGTTCTTCGGTTGCCGAACGCGTTCTGGCGGGCAGCGACCACGACAACGACCCCGGTGGCGTTGTCGTCGGCCCTGGTCACCGCAGGCGTGTTCGACGGGCTGTCCGCTCCGGTTCAGGATGCGGTGCTCCGGCTCAAGGGGTCCGCGACTTCGGTTCGGGTCACGGACTCGTCGGGCGCCTGGGTGGCGTTTCCTGACGTGACCTCGTCTCAGTGGGCGAGGTTCGACTCGGCGTCCGGCCGGTGCTTCATCACTACGTCGGACACATGGACGGGCGGGTCCGATGTCTCGGGGACGGTCGATTTCGGCGGACCTCGCGGAGTGTTCGAGATCGCGCCGGTCGTCGATTCGACGTTGGCCCGGTCGGGGTCGCTCACGATCACGTCAGGTTCCCGGTCAGCGGCGGTTCTTGAGGTGCGCGGCAGACCTGCGCACGCGCTGTAAGGAGTGATGCTTCTTGTTCGATATCCGGCTTCGTGAGTACACCCCCGCGGGGGAGAAGCGCCGGGTCATTCCGACGCTGGGTATCGAGTCCACCGACGCGGAGTCCGCGACTGCCACGGTCACGTTCACGACAACGGCGCGCGTGGCGGGGCGGATGGAAGCCCCGTTCGTCGTGGGCCTCGAGTACACGACCGGCGGCGACTGGGCGCGCCCGCGAAATGACCTGTTCATCGTCCTGGAAGACGCCGAGGACGCAGCGGACCAGTCCGACGTGATGACGTTCACCGGCCAGTCCTATGTCGGATGGCTGCTCTCGCAGGGCATCCACTGGTGGCAGCCGGATTCGCCGGACGGGCGGACCCGCGTCTACGACATGACTCCGGGGAAGCTCGTTCGGCAACTGATGCGCGAGGCGCAGGATCCGGGGCGAGGTTGGGCGCCGATGCTCACGGCGGGATTCACGGACACCGCGGACTCGCTCGGGCAGAAGTGGGAGCCCGACGACCAGATCAAGATGAAGATCGACCTGTGGCGCCCGTACTCGGCTCTGTTCCAGGCATGGATCGAGTCGGGGCATTTCGAGTGGTGGGCAGAGGGAACGACGCTGATGCTCGCCCGCCTCGGCACTGGCGCGGACCTCACTCAGCGAGTCGTGCTCGGTGGACCCAAGTTCACGTCCGCGCAGGCGAAGACCGACTTCAAGGGGACGTTCTCGACGATCGTCCTGATCCCGGACAAGATGAACGCCACGCACGCGTTCAACGCGGGCGCGGACAAGCGGTTCGGCGCACTGGAAACGTCGATGTCGCTGTCGGGCGTAAGCGATCGAGACACGGCTCTGCGGCTCGCCCTGCCCGTCATGAAGGAGAACCGGGCGAAGAAGCTGGAACTGTCCTACGACTGGGCGCCCACGGTCGGCGGGCCGCGGCCGTGGGCCGACTTCACCGTCGGCGACCTGGTGAACGCCCGCCGCAAGGTGGGCAAGCTCCCTCAGCGCGTCGTCGGGATCCAGGTGACCAAGCGCGACGGCCTCGTGAACGCGCGAGCGATCGTCGGGTCGAAGCTCGTCGGGCTGCAGGCCAAGCTCGCGAAGCGAGTCGGTCAGCAGAACGTCGGTTCGATCATCGGCGGAAGCGGTACGGGAGTCCCCAGCAACGACGGAGTGGAACGGCCGGCGCCGATCGCGCCGACCGGGCTCGCGGTGACCTCCGAACCGTACTTCGACGACTACGGGACGGCGTTCGCGTCCGTCACTGCAACGTGCAGTTCGGTCACAACCGATGTGATCGGCGGGACGATCGCGGTCGAGTCCTACGAGCTCTGGGGGCGGAAAAAGGCGGCAGGGGAGTCGTGGATCCGGCTCACCCGGACGTTTGCGGAGCCGCCCGTGATGACCTACACCGGTCTGCTGTCCGGTGAGATCTGGGAATTCAAGGTCCGCGCGGTCGTCGGCGAGGCGCTGCGTAGCGAGTTCTCCGACATCGTGGTCGAGCTGCTGGCGAGGGATCTCGTTCCCCCGCCTCGTCCTGCCCCGCCCTCGGGTGAGGCGCGAATGGGGCAGGTCATCCTCACGCACGACGGCCTGACGGAGGACGGCCAGGAACAGCCTGTGGACTTCGCGCACTTCAACGTGTGGGTCTCGACAACCGAGACCGGCAACGGTGCGAAGGCCGGCGAGATGAAGACGAACGACACGTTCGTAGCCCCGCAAGGGGACTACGACGTGCCGCGCTGGTTCTGGGTCACGGCCGAGGACAAGTCCGGAAACAAGTCGGACCCGTCAGGGCGGATCTCCGTCACGACCAAGTCGATGGTTCCCGAGGACATCTCCGATCAGGTCATGGACTCGATCACCGAGATTGTCTCGCAGGACGTTGTGACGAACATCGGCGGGACTCTCACCTGGTCGACGCTGGCGCCGACCCTTCCGGATGGTGACGGGAAGCCCGTCGGGGCGCTTTGGTACCGCCGGGACTCGGGTAACAACATCATCGGCATGTGGGAGTGGACCGGCACCACTTGGTTGCAGCGAAGCCTCGACTCCGGATCGATCGCGAAGGACGCGATCACGTCCGCGAAGATCGCCACGGGCGCCGTGCTCGAGGGGGCAATCGCCGACGCAGCGGTCGCCACGGCAGCGCTGAAGGACTCGGCCGTATCTGAGCAGAAGATCGCAAACCTCGCGGTCGGAACAGCGAAGATCGCCGACGCGGCGATCGTGACCGCGAAGATCGGCGACCTGGCCGTGAGCACAGCGAAGATCGCCGACGCGGCGATCGTGACCGCGAAGATCGGTGACGCTGCGATCACGACAGCGAAGATCGGTGATGCATCGATCACGAACGCGAAGATCGTCAACATCGACGCGGGCAAGCTCACTACCGGGTTCATCGACGCAGCACGCATCGACGCTCGCACGATCGCCGCGGAGAAGTTGGCCATCGCGGACTTCAGCAACTATGCACAGGGGTCCGACTTCGAGGGTGCAACGCACCCGTGGGACCTTCGTCTCGGCGCCAGCGTGTACGACACCACCAATGTGAACTGGACTCCGCATTCGGGGACGAAGGCACTCGTCATTCGATCCTCGGGAGGAACGGGCACGGCAGCGATACTGACGTCTCCCATTGCCACCGGTGAAGGAGAGCAGTGGTACGTCGAGTTCTGGGCAGCGAGGTCCGCGGCTTGGGACGGCACGGCGGAGAACTCGAAGCTCCGCATCGGAACCCAGAGCGGAAGCCTCATCATGGGGCTTCCATATGACGCAGCTTCCCTGCCTCACGTCAATTCGGGCTTCGCGAAATTCTCGGCCTCGTTCAGGGTGCCCGCAGGCGTAACCGGACTGCGGCCAACTCTGGTCACGAATGCCACGGCGGGGGATGCCTACATCGACGACATCATCATCCGCCGTATGGCCGGCGGAGAGTTGATCGTAGACGGGGCGATCACGTCGCTGAAGATCGCGACGAATGCGATCGAGTCGAACCACATCAAGGCGAACGTGATCTTGTCCGACCACATCCAGGCCGGCGCGATCACGACGGTGAAACTCGCCTCCCTCTCGATCACGTCGGACAAGATCGCCGCGAACGCGATCACGGCATCTGAGCTCACCGCGAACGCGATCACGTCGAAGCACACGATCACGGGAGCGAAGTTCCAGACGACCGCGACCGCGAACCGAGGAATCGAGATCACGTCCGCCGGGCTGACGGCCTACAACTCGGCTGGTCAGGCCACGGTCTCGATCAGCGCCACCACCGGGGATGCGACGTTCTCGGGCACGATCCGGAACCGGACGACCGGTCCACGCGTACAGATCAACTCGACGGACACCCGTGGGGTGGTCTGGTTCCACACCGGGCTCGAGACATCACGCGCCGCGAGCATCGGCAGCGACCCGAACGGTGAGGGCCTGCTGCTGTTCGGCGGCGCGCTCGCGGGTGGGGTTCGACGATCCACCCTGCAGCTGTACGAACAGGGTGAAAACAGCGTGGCCGGATGGCTGCTCGGGCAGATTCCCGTGTCAGGTTCGACCGTCTCCCCGATGGGGTACATCAACTACTCGACTAGCACTCAGTTGTCGATGGCTCGGACCTCCGGGCACTTTCTGGCGTTGAACGCTAACGGGTACACCCAATCGGTCGGCAACGGGTTTCAGGTGTATGGAGACTTCGCGACGTACAACGGCACGAAGAACTTCATCATGGATCACCCGACCGAGCCGGGGATGCAGCTGAAACACGCGTCCACGGAGTCTCCGCACAACGGGATCGAGTACTGGTCCGATGGGTTCCAGACGATCCCCGAAGGCGGGACCTGTGAGGTCGTACTGCCGCGCTACTTCGAAGCGTTGGCGGCGCCGGATCATCGGACGGTGATCCTCACGGCCGGATCCTCGGATGCCGGTCTGTGGTCGACCGCCGTCGAAGACGGGCGGTTCGTTGTTGGCGGGACACCTGGTGCGCGGTTCGCGTGGCTGGTCAAAGCACGCCGAACCCGAATGGTCGATGGGGTCGACGCACTGGCGTTCGAGGTCGAGTCCGTCTCGGACTCCGAGCCTGACACACCGTCCCCCGAGCTAGAGGAGAACTGATGGATCAGACAGGAACGATTCAGGCGCTGGGTATCCGCATCGCCAACGACGCGATCACAATCGCAAACCTCGAATCGCAGGTCAACGAACTGCGCGCCGAGGTCGCGAAGCTGCAGCCCGCCGAAGCATCGGACTGACAACGACATCCGAAGCCCCGCCCCTTCGTGGGCGGGGCTTCGTCATGAGAGGAGGAGCCGTGGTCACTCAGCTTTCGCACGGCCGAGGGCAACTCGCCGACGCCGCAGCTGCGTCACTGCACCGCGTGGACGCTCATATCGGGCACCCGCTGCAGATCACCGAGGCCGGACGGCCGATGTGGGTCCAGGAGAAGTACTGGAACGAGTACCAGGACTACCTCTACAACGGCGGGCCCTGGGCGCCGATCGCCGCGTACCCGTCCAAAGAGGCCCCCCACCTCCGCAACGGCGGCGAAGCCATCGACACCAACGAACGAAACACCCCGGTGCTCAACGAGCACGGCTGGTTCCACACCGTGTACCGCGACGGCGAGCTCGTCGAGCCCTGGCACTACGAGTACCAGGAATGGCGCGACCAGCACATCAACGACCCCGCGCCGGCGGCCCCGTCGGCGATCCCCGAAACCGAAGGAGACAGCGACATGCGCGTCATTCTCTGGGCCGGCCACGTCTTCACGGTGGCCCGGCACTACATCAAGCACGAGACCAACGTCCAGCAGGCCGCCGCGCAGGCGTGGATCTGGAACCCGCGCCACACGGTCGGCAAGACCGGGTTCATCGAGGTGTCGGATGAGGACTTCAACGGTACGCAGAAGTCGCTCGCGCTTCCGTGGGACGCTGTCGCCGCGGTGCTGCAGGGCCGCGCCTACAACCTCGATGGCACCCGCGGCAATGGATCCGGCGAGGAGGGCAAGATCTGGTCGATCGAGTTCGATGCTCGCACCGATCGTTCGGTCATCGGCGCTCGCGCGGCAAGCACGCTCGACGAGGTCAAGAAGATTGCCGCGACGGTGAAGGCGCTCGTCGGCTGATGCCCCCGGAAGTGCAGGCGTTCCTCGCGGAAGTGTCGGGCCTTCAGATCATCATCTGGGGCGGCGTGGCGATCGCCGCGGCCGTCGGGATCTACAAGGCGTGGCCGGTGATCCGGAGGTTCGTCCGCACGATCGATGCGCTCGGCGACCTCCCGGACTTCATGGAGCGCATCCGCCATCAGGTCGAGAACGACCACGACACGAACCTGCGCGACGAGATCTCTCAGGTTCTCGACTCGCTCAACGACATGACAGGTCAGATCGCGCGACTCGCGGACTGGCAGAAGAAGCATGAGGGCAAGTCGGACGCGGCACTCGCGCGCATCCACGCCCTCGAAGCGAAGGAGAAGTAATGCCGATCGATCCGATCATCCCCGAGGCGACGAAGCTCGCCGCCAAGCGCGGTTTCATCCGTACCACCATGCAGGGCTACGAAGCGCTGCTCGCCGTCGGCCTGGCCGCGAACGCGATCGTCGGGGCCATCCGCGGCGAGGCGGACCTGCTCGTGCTCGGTGTCACCGCGGCCGTTGCCGTTGTCTCGCCGCCCCTCGCCGGCCTCCGCTCGTACCTGTCGATCGCCCGGAAGGGCATCCCCGGTGACTACGAGGATCTGGCCCTGGTGAAGCACGCGGTCTCCACGCCGACCGAGCAGGAAGCCGACCGTAACGCCGCCATCGGGCGCGTCCGGCGCGGCTGACGAAGTCCATTCCCCTCTCACGCCTTGCGCGTGGGAGGGGAGCTTTCGTCGTTCTCAAGGGGTTCCACGGCGGACGCCCAGACCCAGCACCGGTAACGCTCCCCAGCGATCTTGAATTCCACCCCGACAGCACACGATGTCCACACGACCGCGTACCCCTGAACGCGCAGGGGAGTGGCGCCGAATCGGACCCACGCCCACACGCGGGACGGCATTGGATCACGCGTCACCGGCAACGACCCCGCCCGATGCTCCTCACGGGTGAGGGACTGCAACGGTCCCGACGCGGCGATCTTCTCCGCCCGCCTCTCCTCCGATAGGTTCGCGTAGCGCCTGTTCTCACCCACCCGAGCACTCTACCCAGAATCGAAACTGTGTTCTATGGTGTTAACCCATGGATGCCGCAACAGTAGAACAGCACGCAACGATCTGGATGGTCGACGATGTCCCGGCGCGGATGATCTACGCTGGACGCCGTTGGCGCGTCACGGATACGCCGACGCGTATCCGACACTCAATCTGGACAGCGCCGATGGAGCCGCACACCGGACTCTACGGGTGGCGCTTCCAGGGGACCGACGAGTCCGGACGCTCCTTCGTCTTCGACGTCGTCAAGGCCGAGGATGGGTGGCACGTCCACCGGGCTTACGACTGAAGTCCGCTACCTCGGGCGCGGGAATCTCCCAACCGCATGCCGGGCAGATCAGCGCGCCGGCCTCGTCGCGAAGCAGCACACCGTCGTGCGGGCACGTTGCTGGGTCAAGGTCATCCATCGGCCCGGGTCATCGAGTCGTAACTGCGTTTCGTTGACCACGACATGATGCCAAGGACCGCGGCAACGATGAGCAGGACGATCGTGCCGCCGACCATCCCGGCGATGAGGAACCCGAGCGCCGCAACGGCACAGACGGCCGCGAGTGCACCGAACGCCACGTAGACCCAGAACGTGAACAGGTTCCACTTCCTCATGGCGTCAGCATAGCGACGACTAGGCTCCCGGCTGGATCAGTTCTGGGCCATCATCTCGAGCGCCAAACGGTCGGACCTGGTCGATCCGGAGCTGTTCCGCCTCCGCCACCCCGGCCCGGACTGCCTCGTCGACCAGCGTTTGGTCTCCGACGACACTCGGGTCGATCCAGTGGAGCCACATCTCTTCGGGGAGGATCACCGGGTTGCGGTCGTGGATGTCTTCGAGCGTGTGGACGGCGTCGGAGGTGAGGATCGTCGCCGTGAGGACCCAACGGTCGGGGTCGTCGTCGTCCTTCGAGTGATCACGCCACCATGAGTACAGGCCGGCCATCCCCACTAGTGCACCGTCTGGGTGGGACATGAACCAGGGTTGTTTCGAACCTTTCGGGCCGGTCCATTCGTAGAAGCCGCGAGCAAGGATGATTGCGCGGTGGGACTGTACGGGCTTTCGCCATGTGTTCTTCTCGAGGATGCCCTCCGCGCGGGCGTTGAACGTGGGGAACTTCAGCTTCAGTGACTTCGACCACGGCGGGACGAGAGACCAGTGAGCTGTCTCGAATCGGAGCTCGCCCGTCTTCGCAGAGTCGATAAGCACCGGGATCTGTTCGGTCGGCGCGATGTTGTAGGCCGCCTCCCAGTTCGGCGCCCATTCCTCGGGCCTGCGCCCGGTGCGCTCTACGAATTCGGTGATCTGCTCGTTCACCTTGTCGTCCATCGCGAATCGTCCGCACATGTTCGCCACGGTACGCCGGAAACCGCCCCTAGTTAAGGAGTGTCCGTGGTGGGGGAGAGGATCGTCGTCGTGACTCCTGCCGAACTTCTTGCTTTCGAAGCTGCCCATCCGACTCGTGGCACGAACAACGACATGCGCCTGCGCGCGCTGGGGCTGTCCACGGCCCGCTATCTGCTCCTACTATCGCGTGCGGCGCGGAGCGCGGAGGGGATCGCGGCGGACCCCATCACAGCGAGGCGAGTTCGGGACGAAGAGCGCGCCGGAGAGGTACGCCGTTGGCAGCGCATGCACCCCGGCTTGAGCCCGTCCGTGCGCGGATAAGGTGCCAGATAAGGTGCACCAACCCGGACGCACGGGCTAACCTCCCAACGTGAAAGGCCCCTACTTCCCAGTCGGGAGTAGGGGCCTTTCGCTGAGGGGGCGACGGGAATCGAACCCGCACAACCAGTTTGGAAGTCACAGCCTGGCCTGATGCACACTGTGGCGTGATGTTGCAAATGACCTGGTCGCATGGCGTTTCGTGTTGCGCCTTGTTGCACCGTTTCGCGCCGAATGGGTGCCAAATAGGGTGCACTAGAGACCGTAGGCGGAGGCCAGCGCGGCAGCGGCGGCGTGTTTCGCGTCCTTCATCGGATGGACGTACGTGTCGTACGTGAACGAGGTGCGCTTGTGTCCAAGGATCGATGACACCACGGAGATGTCCATGCCCATGTCGATCATGATCGACGCTGCGGTGTGCCGGGCGATGTAGCGCCGTTCGGGCGGCAGGCCGACGGACGCGAGAAGTGCCCTCCACCTCGTGCGGTCGAGGTTGGAGTCGATCGGCATGCCGTTGTCCTGGGTGAAGATCAGAGCGGTTGGCTCGCCATCGTTCTGCCACTCCACATACTCGTCGCCGTACTCGACGCGCATCGCCATGCGGTGCTGAAGCGCGCGGTCGATCATGTCGATGATCGGACGCGGCAAGGGAATGTCTCGCCGTCCTGCATCGGTCTTCGTGTACGGCAGGATCTTGATTCCCTCGCCGACCACCCTCGCCAGCTGCTGACGCACCCGGAGCTCGCCTGCCCCCCGGTCAACGTGTGACGCTTCGATACCGAGAACTTCTGACGGTCGCATGCCGTACACGAGGCCGAGATACCATCTGGCAGCGTCCGGCCGTTCCATCGCGGCTTCCAGGACCCGCCGAGCATCCGCGGTGCTCATGGTCTTCATCTCTGGGGCCTCGGAGCGCGGGAGTTCAACCGCAAGAGCAACGTTCCGCGCGACCCTTCGACGCTTCACCGCGACGTTCAGTGCAGCGCGCACATTCGCGTGCACGTTGCGCACGGTGTGCCACCTGGGCGCGCGACGCTCCTTCTTGCCCGTCTCTGGATTCAGGGTCTTGCGTGAGTAGCGGCCTTCGCTGATGTCCGCATACATTGCTTCCAGATCCTCGGGCTCGAGCTCCGAGAGCCGCACGTGCCCGATTGCAGGCACGACGTACGCCTCGATGTTTCGCTCGTAGTTGTAGCGGGTCTGAGCCGTCAGGTCAGCAGAGCGCACCCAGTGGCGCATCCACGCGGCGACGGTCAGATCCTTGCCGCGAGGAAGAGTCCCATCGTCGCGCTGATTCAGGCGAGCGCGCAGCATGCGCGCGGCCTCGGACTTCGTCACGCCCGGGAAGTAGAAGTACCGACGCTTGCCCTTCACGGTGACGTAGGCGCGGTAGCCATCTCGGTATTCGTAGACGGAGCCCTCACCCTTGGCCCCGCGACCCATCAGGCGACCTCGACGCGGTGGACCCACTGGCCGGCGCCCATGCGCGCATCGACGTATGTCGTGTCCCCGATGCGCTGCAGGACGCGCTGGAAGCCCTCGACGATCTCGACGGTGACGCCGAGCTCGAACGCGAGCGCCGCTGCATGAACCCCGCGGCGCTCCTCGGCGGCGGCATACGCGGCCGGAGTGATTAGGCGGAGCGCGGCCCATTCGTTCGCCCGTCGCTCCTGGCGCGCGCGTGCGGGGCCGAACGGGGTGTAGGTGTCCCCGAAGACGGCGTGAGCGATCTCGTGCGCCAGGACGCTGACCAGGACCCGTGTGGAGGAGTCCGGGTCGAGTCGGATCGTTCGTGTTCCCTCATGGAATCCGCCCAGCTTCTTGCCCTTGCGCCAGTCGATGCGGAGGCCGAGCTCGTCGGCGAGAGAGATCAGGTGGTTGAGCACGGCGCTCCTATTCGTCGTAGAGGTCATCGGTGTCTACCGAGTGGTCATGGGAGGTTTCGAAGGCAACCTCGGGGAGATCCTGCCTTGAAGCCCGGACATTCCGTCGGTCATTGAGGTGCACGATCGGCGTGGCGATCTCGGCGGCGATGGCGTTCACGGCGGCTTGCCCAGCGCGTGACCGCGTGGGCTCTGAGAGTGCTTGAAGCATGCCGCCGATGATTCCCACCCATGCCTCAACGTCTGGGTCCTGCGCAGTGTGTGGGGAGATGCCGAGCGCATCGAGGATCCGGGTGAGTACAGCCTGCTGCGGGACAGTCGACGCGGTCTCAACGTTGGAGATCGTCTGGCGGGTCGTGCGTGACGCCTCAGCGAGCTCGCTCTGCGTCAGGCCCAGGGCGTCACGGCGCTCACGTATCAGCGCGGCCAGTTGGGCGCGCTCGTTCGCTGTCATGCGGTTGGCACCAGTTTTTGACATGACGTGAGCGTACCACGCCAAAGAACCCGGCGTAACTGCGGCACCAGATTTGACATCTGCCCAAGAGCAGGCGGAAAACTTGGGCGTTGCTGGTTGCGAATGTCAAAAACCGGGGTAGTGTCTTTGGCATGGCAGCAGGGGCAAGCAGCATCGGGACCACCATCCGGGAGATGCGCGTCGGAGCAGGACTCACATTGAAGGCGGTGGCATCCAACTCGGGGACGTCGATCGCGTACCTCTCCAAGGTCGAACGAGGGATCTTCCTTCCTTCCCGGGAGTACGCAGTGCGAGTCCTCAACTTCATCACCTCGTACGAGATCCGGCGGAAGGGGCAGGCGGCATGAGCGGCGCGGTGCGGCTCTACACGATCCCGAAGACAGGGGAGCTCCTGGGCAAGTCCCGGGACACGGTCTATCGGATGATCGCCGCCCGCGAGCTCCCGGCGGTGCAGATCACCCGCGGCTCGCGATCGATGATGCGGGTCCGTGAGGACGCCCTGCAGGCGTACATCGACTCGCTCGAGGCCGTCTAGCAGGCGCTCTCATTCTCCCGACTCAGGGCGGGGCATCTCTCGGACAGAGATGAGAGCACGACCCGGACGGGCATCCCAGGGGGTGCACGGGCCGGACGTCATTGAACACTGACAACTCCATAGAGGAACCGGATCAGAGAACCGAATCCGGGTGCTGGCCTATCGAGGCGGGATGTCCCATAGCGGGGCCGCTCGCGTCTCCTCTGGTCGGCGCCGCCTGGGTGACGTGAGATCCGAAGGGGGCCGTGGTGGTCCCGTGCCGGGAGCCCGTGAGGGTCGGCACGAACAACGACTTGCTACGGGAGCGCATCTTCCTCATTGGCCGTTCGGCTGGGATGCGCTGCTACACGCGACGCGGTGACGGGTAGAGGCCCGGAGCGTCGTAGGAGGCGGGCGCTCCGAACCGGAAGGCGAGTCCCCTGGGGGATGCCGGTCGATTAGGTCGTGCGGGTTCGATTCCCGCTCGGAGCACGCATGCACACCCATCTTCAACGTCTCAGAACGGAGGGCACCTCGTGTCCAAGCGATTCGCGCCGATGGTGGCGCCGAACACTCAGCAGGAAGCGCTGGCCCGCGCGGCAGCGAAGGCAGGCATGACGGTCGCCCAATGGGTCGCCCACACGGACCAGCTGGAAGCGGCAGACCGGGAGCGGCGACGGATCGACCAGCAGATGCGGGAGATCCCGCGCTACCGGACGGAGGCAGCAGCATGACGTTCCTGCTGATCCTGGTCCCCTCGGTCCTGTTCGTTCTCGCGGTCGCGAACTACAGGCGGTGCACGGCGCGGCTGAAGGCAATCGATGCAGAGATCCGGGCCTCGTCAACTCGCGGGGCGCGGCGATGAGCACTCCGATTCTGGATCGTGCTCGGGCGTTCGATCTGATCGCGCAGCATCTGCCGGAGAAGAAGCGGACGGAGATCGCGACCGCGCTCGGCGACAAGCTGTTGGAAGAGGTCAAGCCGTCCCCGCGGCGCGAGGCGCCCGGCGGGTCGCCCGAACCCGCGGATCCGGTGGATCTGTCACCGCACACGGAGACGGCGTCGTTCCTCGTCGACAAGGGTCTGACCGGGTCCGCGCTGGTGAAAGCGACCGGGGCGTTGACGTCGTTCCTCGCCGGCTCCGAGTTCGCCCATCTCACACGGGATGCGCGGATGCAGACGTGGTGGGCCTCACGAGCGGAACGTGAGGTGACTCCGTGACCGGGTTCCCGCTGGCGCTTCGTCTGCTGCTGATCCTGGCGCTCGTCGCCGGATCGATCACATACGCGATTACCGCATTCATCTCTGCGATCTCCGGGTCGCACGACAACTTCGAGGTCTTCCTGTGGACGGGTCTGATCCTGCTCTGCGGGTGGGTCGCATTGCATCACTGGGAGGAGAGGATCGATGCCGATTGCGTTGGTGTCGTCTGAGGACGAGAAGGCGTGGCACCGGGAGCGTGCTCGGAGGGTGACGAAGAGCCGGGCGACGCAGCTGCTGAACCCGTCGATCGCCACGTTCAAACGGATCCATGGCGAACAGTCGTTCGCCGGGAACGAGTCGACCCGCCGAGGGCATCGCCTCGAACCGATGGTCGAAGCTTGGGTGGAAGCGCACCTCGGCATCCCGAAGTCGCAGATCCTGTATGCGCACCCGGAGAACCCCATGCACGCCGCGACTCCGGACTGTGCGTTGGAGGACGAGGGCGAGTGGTCGGTGGTGGAGATCAAGACCACGGTCGAGGACTGGTCCGCCGGGCTGCCGCGCAAGATCATCCGCGATGTCCTCTGGCAGAAGTACGTCATGGGGGCCGGGTATGCCGCGGTCGTCTGGTGGCAGGTCGACAAGCTTGGTCAGCCCCTCACCCTCGAGCCGACGATCGTCGAGGTGGACGACGACCCGCACGAGCTTCAGCGGATGATCGACGGCGCGAACGCGTACCTGGCATGGGTGGACGCCGGATGTCCCGATACGGACGCTGAGTCCGGCCTGCCGATCGACATCGTCGAAGCGATCGCCGCGGTCAACGCGGGCAAGGCGGCTGAGCGGGCGATCCGGGCATGGTGCGAGCGCGGCGGCGAAGCGGTGAACATCACCGTGCCCGAGGGGTCGATCCGGTTCGACGTGTCCGAGTCGTCGTCGTTCGACAAGGCCGCGTTCCTGGCGGCAGAACCGTCCGCCGCTGCGACGATCTCGGCCGCCGACAAGTTGCTGAAGTCCGCGCAGAAGGACCCGACCTACCGCAAGCCGACTGTGCGCACGTCGTTGACGATCGCGCCCCCGAAGGAAGACGACGAGGTGGCCGCGTGAACCCGACTGAATGGGACAGGGCGATCACCCCGCCTGCGCCGCTCCCACAGAACCGCGCGCAGCGCCGCGCGGCACGCCAGCACTTCGCGCGCGCCGAACGTGCGAAGCGCCGTTCCCGCGCCCGTGCCCAGCGTGCGCTCACCGAGTACATGAAGGAGTTCGCATGACCGCGAAGCTGCACACGTCCGTGGACGAGCGTCTGACGGACCCGGAGAAGCGGCACCCGGCGGCACGCCGGAAGATCAAGGAGTGGGCCGAGGCCCGAGTGTTCTGGCGCCGCGGGAAGCCCTCGTACCCGACCCGCGAGCTTCGGCAGCTGCGTCCGGTGCCGCAGGGCGCGATCCGGGCGCTGCGCGGAAAGGCGGCAGCGTGACCGACGAGTACCAGTCGATCCGGGTCGCCGCGGCTCGGGCCGCGGTACAGGAGTCCGGCCAGCTTGAGGGGATCGAGGGGCCGCACTTCCTTTCGGCGCAGTCCGTGGACTGGCGCCCGTACTTCGCCCCGAGCGCGGACGGAATCAGCCGACCGGACTTCGCGCGCGTCATCATCACCCGCAAGGGACAGAGGCCGCGCGAGGTGGTGATCTCGTGGGACGAGTACGCCGAGCAGATGGACTCGGATCCTGAGTGGGATGCGATCCGCGAGAAGAAGCCGATGTCGGTGTTCGGCGGCGAAGTGGAGCGGCATGCCTACCGGGTGGTGTTCGCTGACGTGCTCGCGCAGGCTTTCCCGCCGCGTATCGTGTCCGGCCCGCCTCCGGAGGGGTGGGATCCGAAGGACGATCGCACCATGGCTCTGCCGGATGATGAGCCGGCGCGCGACTGGAAGGCCGAGGTGCGGGTCGCTGACGCGGTGAGGCTGAACGCGCTCTACGACGAGGCCAGGAAGGCCGGGGCGCTGGTGAAGGTCGAGGGCCTTCAGTTGGCGTTCACGGACCGGATGCTGGATCTCGCGTCCACGCCGAAGCCGACGCCTCCGGCGGCTCGCCCGCAGGGGAACCGGCGACGTAAGGGCAAGCGGTGATCACGGATCCGGTGACGGGGGAGGTGCGCTCCGCTGCTGAGGCGTGGGCGCACCTCCGGGCTCGGGCGGAACGGCACCGGCTGACGAATCCGGAGACGCCGCCGGAGATCGACCGGGAACTTCGAGAGATCGAAGCGCTCGGGTTCGAAATCGCGGACTTCCAGGCTCAGGCGCAGACGGATCTCGACGAGGCGAAGCGGATCCTGAACGCACGCATGTCGGTGCTCTCGGCGAAGTACGAGGCAAAGGGTCGCACTCAGACGATGGTGAACCGTCTCGCGGAGGCGGACGCCGAGGTCGAGGTCGCCGAGGTCGCGAGGCTGACGGTGATCGTGGATCACGCTCGCCGGATCGCGCGCGCTCTGTCGTCGAAGCACATCGGATTGCAGAACACGAACAAGGGGCTGCAGCCGTTGGCGGCGGCGATGCATCGGAGGACGACGTGAGGGTGTTCATCGCGGGGACCGCTGGGATCGTGGCGGTTCCTCATCGCAACGCGGCCCGCCCGGTGCTGGTCGTCGGGGACGCGATCGCGACTCGACCGGTCGACCCGCTGGTGCAGCGGGCGATCGAGGCCGCGACCACGGCGGCATTCAACGCGCTTGTCGGCGCGCTGCACCCGTTCGGGCTGCACCCGGGCGACATCGCCATGCCGCAGTTCGAGCAGGTCATCTACAGAGACGAGACGCCGATCTTCCATGCGCTGCTGTGCGCACGGGGGGCGGGAACGGGGCAACCGTGAAGACGAAGGAACAGAAGCGGTTCGAGGCCGCGGAACGCCAGGTGGCGCATGACGGCCTCACCGGGTACGACAAGCTGGCGAAGCTCGCGGAACGGCCGGGCGAGTCGAAGCGCGAACGCTCGCGGATCCTCGGCGTGTCGTAGCGCTGACGAAGCCGCTACGCCTCACCGGGCGCGCGCTCTCCGACCGGAACCGTCTGATCGACGAACGGGAGATGCAGTCGTGCGCCCGGTGCGGTGTCGTGATCTGGGAGAACGGGTCACGTCACCATCGCAAACTCCGCTCCCGAGGGGGCGGTGACGAAGTCTCGAACGGCGTCCTGCTCTGCGGATCGGGGACGACCGGGTGCCACGGCTGGGCACATGCGAACCCGGCCGAGGCGACACGACTCGGGTTCATCGTCCCGGGTCACGCATCCCCCTTGGCGTGGCCGATATGTCATGCCCTGTACGGGTGGGTGCTTCTCAACGCCGAGGGGACGGCCGTACCGGTGCCCCCTCCTGACTGAAGGGGCCAGGGGTATGGCATCCGAACCGATCTACCTGAACCGAGAGCGCATCCGCGCCCGCGGCGACAAGCCGATGACCGGCGGCGAGAAGCTGACCGAGGTCGAGTGGCTGCTGGACGCCGGAGTGCATCCCGATCATGTCGCCGCACAGCTGGGCACGACCGTAGACGCGCTCGTGAAGCTCGCCCGGGACCACGGGCAGGCGGGACTCGGACGCAGGACCAGTGCCGAGCAGATCCGACACGACCGCGACACAGGCCAGGGCGCACGAAAGCGGGCCGCCTAGTGCGCGATGCTCGCGGCAGGTTCGTACGGCGCCTCAAGGTGGGGTCGCTGTTCTCCGGTGTCGGCGGACTTGACCTTGCGGTGGAGGCGTTCTTCGGTGCGACGACGGCGTGGCATTGCGAGTTCGATCCGGAGCCGTCGAAGGTGCTCGCGGCACGCTGGCCGGGAGTCCCGAATCTCGGTGACGTGACCGCGGTCGACTGGTCTCAGGTTGAGCCGGTGGACATCCTCTGCGGCGGGTTCCCCTGTCAGGATCTCAGCCTCGCCGGCCGCCGTGCCGGGATGCGCCCGGGCACACGCTCGGGACTGTGGTCCGACTTCGTCCGCGCGATCCGCGAGCTCAAGCCGAAAGTGGTGGTAATCGAGAATGTCCGAGGTCTACTCTCCGGATGCGCCGAGTCCGCATCCGATGGCGAGTTGGGACTCTGCCCGAGATGTGTGGACCCCGATGGAGGGGCCGGCCATTCTCCCAATGTTCGAGCGCTTGGCCGTGTTCTCGGAGACCTTTCCGCCCTCGGGTTCGATGCGGAGTGGCATGGTCTTCCAGCGTCCGACGTTGGCGCCCCGCATGGCCGGTTCCGTGTCTTCGTTCTTGCCTACGCCCGCGGCCTACGACGCGGAACGGGGTGGGACGCAGTCCCCGGAGAAGCGGAGAGCGGGTGGGCATCAGCCGTCGTTGGCGGACGTCCTGACGCACCTGTAGGGTCTCTGCTCCCGACGCCGCAGGTTGCGGACATGCAGGGAGGGCACGCCGCACGGTCGGGTGCCCGGTCGGGCGAGCTGTTGCTCCCGGGGGTGGCGAAAGCGGTTCAGGCATCGGCCCAGTGGGGCGAGTACGAGCCAGCGGTGCGCTTGTGGGAGTCGATCACTCGCCCCGCGCCGGCGCCGACGCTCCCTGACGGGAAGGGCGGCAATCACCGTCTCGCAGCTGTCTTCCCTGAGTGGATGATGGGCTACTCCGCCGGGTGGGTGACGGACATCCTCGACCGGAACCCGGCGATCAAGGCGTGCGGAAACGGCGTCGTCCCGCAGCAGGCGTACGCCGCGCTCGGGATCCTGTGGCCCCGCATCCGATGGGAGGTCGCGGCGTGAAGGTCGCGCTGGTTGTGCTCGCGTGGGAGATGGTGAGGCCGTGGCTAAACCGCGGCCTCACCGTCGTCCTCCGGGGGTTATGGGCTTGGGAACTTCGTCGTCTGAGACGAGCCAGCGGACTGCGATAGGGCGGTCCAGGGCGGCATCGTCGAGGCGGTCGGAGCAAATCAAAACGTCGGCCATTGCGCGCAGTCTAAGGGCGGAGTATGCGCCATCTTGCAGGTCGGGAGAATCGGATGCATCAATCGGCATCTCTCAATTCTCCCCACAGATTTCACGCTTAATTCTGCCGAAGGGAGGGCGCCGTGCGCCGACCGGATACGACCACGATCTATGCGGTGTACTGGCCGCAGCACGGCGTCCTGAAGGTGGGCCGCACGAGCCTGTCCCGTCGGATCCGCGAATTCGTGGAGACCGGGGCCGAGGTGCTGCTGATGATGCGGGACGAACCCCTCGCGCACGAGCACGCCGCGCTGTCGGCGCTCCGGGACGCGTTCCCGCAGGCGTTCACTTCCTGGCGTGAGTCGGAGGTCATCCTGCCGCGTGGTCGCGGCTACACCGAGTGTTTCCGGGTCGCGCTGTCCGCTCTGGCGGGCGCGGTCCGAACGATCATGGAGGGCATCGTCCGGTATGAGTTTGACCAGGCCGCGAACGCTGACCGTCGAAGCGTTCAAGCAGATCCGTTCCCTGCCGCCCCTGTTGAGGGCGACAGCGGAGGGTCTGCGGATGCACGCGGACGACGAGGGCCGCGGGCTGGTGGAGCTCCGGCAGATCCTCGCGGACGTGTACCCGAACGAGTCGTCGGTGACGGAGTCCGTGCTCGTCGATCACCTTCTGGAACTTGCCGAGGCGGGCGTGATCACTCTGTACGAGGACTCGCGGAATCGGTCGTGCTACGAGTTCACGCTGTGGGGTCGTGTCGATCGTGCGAACGAGTCGAAGATCGACCCTGCCCCGGAGTTCGCGAAGCCCTCGCGAAGCTCTCGCGAAGAACGCCTGGCGGGGGAGAGCGAGAGAGAGCGGGCGCGAGAGCGAGGGCGAGCGGGGGAGGGCGAGGGCGAGGGAGAGGGCGAGGACTCCTCGCGAATCTCTCGCGAAGGGCTCCCTCCGGATCCGTTCTGCCGGGAGCATCCGGGTGGCGTGGACTACCCGTGCATCGACTGTCAGAACGCGCGGCTTCGGAATCAGCACTGGAAGGACCGTCTGCGGTGGGAGACCCGGCAGCGGGTCCGCGGTGTCCGGTTCGGGGGTGATGGGGCGTGAGTAGGTCAGCGCATACGTACGCGCTCGATGGCGTCGAGGTCGTCCTGAATGTCCCCGAGGGCCTGAGGGTGCCGCGGCTCTTGCCGCTGCGTGAGACGGCGAGCGGGCGTCCCCTCGAGTTCGAGCACGCGGGCGTGAAGCCAGTGCGCGCCACGTCGCAGCGGAAGCCGCGTCAGGTGTCGCCGTTGACGAAGATCACGGAGGACTGGGCGCCGCCGGCTGATGCGGTGGAGAAGATCCGGGACGTCGTGCCGTCGGTGGACGTCGAGTTTGAGACGGAGCAGTTCGTGCTGTGGGCGCTCGGCAAGGGTGAGGCGCGCGCGGACTGGGTGGCGTCGTGGCGGAAATGGATGCGGTCGACGCATCAGCGGAACGTCGAGAAGGGATGGAAGCCGAAGGCGCCCGCCCGGACGGACGAGACCGCGAAGGAACGGTGGATCCGTACTCACGGCCTGACGGTCGAGGAGTACGAGGAGAAGAAGGGCGATCCTGAGTGGTTGGAGATGATCAAGCGTCGCGGCGTGGTGGTGTGATCTGGGATCGTGACGCGGAGCGCGCGGCGTTGGGCGCGGCGATGCTGGATCATAAGCGGGCGTGGGATGTGCTCGATGTGGCGCCGCCGGGTGACTTCCACGATCCGGGGCATGAGGCGATCGCGGAGGCGATCCGGCGTCTGGCGTTGAGGTCCGCGGGAACGGATCCGGTGCTTGTCGAGGATGAGCTCCGCGCGATGGGTGTCAAGATCCATCAGGGTCCGGCGTACCTGTTCGAGCTCACGTCGGCGGCGTCGGCGGCGTCCATGGGCGCACACTATGCGGGGATCGTCGCGGAGCATGCGATTCGGCGTCGGCTCGCTGAGGCTGCGGTGGGTGTCGCGGAGCTCGCGGCGGATGCCTCGGTCGCGCCGGCTGAGCAGGTCGAGGCGGCGCGGGCGATGCTTGACGGGATCGTTGCTGGGCAGTCGGATGCGCACATGGTCGGGTCCACGGTGGATGCGGTGATCGCGTCGCTCGCGGATGAGCCGGAGATGGTGCCGACGCCGTGGCGGGACATCAACGCTCTGATCGGCGGGTTGCGTCCGGCGTGCATGTACGTGGTGGGTGCTCGCCCGGCGACGGGGAAGACGGCCATGGGCCTGAACCTGGCAGTGGGGGTGGCGCGCACGGGGGCGACGGCGGCGTTCGTGTCGTTGGAGATGTCGGAGCCCGAGCTCATGAAGCGCCTGATCTCTCAGGTGGGGTCGGTGAACCTCAAGCGGCTGGTGAACAACGCTGTGGCGGATGACGACTGGCCGCGGATCCAGCGGGCACGTGAGGAGATCGCGCATCTGCCGTTGGCGGTGCTCGACAACGCGGCGGCGACGGTCGCGCAGATCCGCGGGTACGTGCGTTCCCTGTCGCGGAAGGGGCCGGTCGGGTCGTTGACGGTCGATTACGTCGGGCTGCTTCAGGGCGACTCATCCAAGGATCGTCGGGTCGTGATCGGTGAGTTCTCTCGGGCGATGAAGCTCATCGCGAAGGAGTTCCATATCCCGGTCGTGGTGCTGTCGCAGCTGAACCGCGAGTCGGAGAAGCGCATGGACATGAAGCCGGTCAAGTCGGATCTGCGGGAGTCCGGAGATCTCGAGCAGGACGCCGATGTGGTGTTGCTGCTATGGCGGGACGACCGCGACGAGTCCACACGCGGCGAGGTCGGAGTGATCGTCGCGAAGAACAGGCACGGGACCACGGGCGAGGTATCGCTCGCGTGGCAGGGCCACTACCAGCAGATGTCGGATCTCGGATTCGACGACGGATGGGAGCCGGGAGCATGAAGCGGGAAGCGCGTGAGTTCGCGGAGAAGCAGTGGCCGGATCTCGGCGTCGGCGGTTTCGCCGATGACCTCAACAGGTTCGCTCGTGCTCGGTTCCTCGAAGGCGTCGAGTGGCTGGCCCGCCGCGCCGTGCAGGGTGAGCCGACCGAGCGCATCAAGCAGGCCATCGCGTTCATCCGTGCATCATGGATGGGACATGGTGAGCCGACACGGAACACGCCCGCCGGGGAGATCATCGCGATTCTCCGTGGCGAGGGAACGTTCAAAGAGCCACAGGACGAACCGTCCGAGCGCCCGTCCTTCGATGTGTTCGGGGAGCCGCGGAACCGTGCCGCTCAGGAGTTGCAGGCGCAGGGCGACTCGTCCGACGACGAGCGGGAAGCGCTGATCGAACAGGCGACGTGGGTGCTGATCGAGTACGACACCGACACGGCGGATCGTGGTGTGAGCGACGAGCACTATCGGGAGCGCCGCGCTGATGTCGAGCGAGTCTTCCCGCTCCTCTTCCGCCGCACCGTGCAGGGCGAACCGTCCGATGTGGCAGTGAAAGCGGCTCAGCAATCGCTGGTGCAGCTCGATCAGGACGAGTCCGGCAACGCGATCTACGGCTACGTGCCGGTCACGGATCGCCCGAACGGGAGTGAACGATGAGCGAGTACGTCTGCCCGGGATGCCGGGACAGCAACATGGCCGACGAGTGCTGGCACGACGAGAAGACCTGGACGCTGGCAGAGGCGCTGTCGGTCGGGCTTCCTGGCGGCCCTGCGACATGGGGCGACCCGGTGAAGCGGGCATGGGCGTTCATCGATGATGCCGAAGCGCTCATGGGAGATGTAGGCGATCCGCCCTATTCAGTGTCGATGTTCCACCCGCGAGGGGTCGCGCCGTACACGACCGTGGGCCTGGTCAACGGCCGCTACCTGTTCGCCGTGGACGAGGAGGCGACGTTCATCGGGGACGTCTGGGATGACCAGGGGCGCGCGCAGCTCGTGATCCCCAACCGCCCGGATGGGAGCGCATCGTGAGCGAGGGGCTGTTCGAGTTGCCGCCCGCGGCCCTGATCTACCGCCGTCCCCACGGCGTTCCGATGATGAAGATGCGGTGCCGGGACTGCCACGAGCTGCGCCCGATCAACGGCGGCGGTTCGACTCCCGCTCGCCATGACGGGACGGGCGGAGGCGGCTACGACTACGCGGTTTGCGAGCAGTGTTTCCGGACGGGCGAGTATGGCCGCAAAGCCGGGATCGCTGGCCGCGACCTCATCGAGCTCGGGGCCACGGATCGCCCGAACGGGAGTGAACGATGATCGACTTTCGAGAATGGGAGTGCCCGGAGTGCGGGTTCGAGATGGTCGCCATCGATGCCGCTGCGCTCGGCATCGGCAAGCGTGTCCATCTGGCGGAGCATGCCGCGAATCGACTGGTGCTGTGCAGCGAGGAGCCTGATGGCCGGACTAGCCCTCGATCGCCTGGCGCTTCCTTCTGATTGACTCTTGCACGTTTTCCGGGAGCTTGTTCCAGAAGAACTTCGTAGATTCAGGGCGCGCGACAAGTTCGTCGACCAGGTCATTAATGGCTACAAACAGCAGTTCAGCGATGTCGTCTGCGCCCTCGCTGTCCGACAAGTAGAGGTATACGAGCTCGTCATCCTCGCTGCCATGCAGAGAAGCGTTTCCAAGATGGCGAACGACATCGAGCAGCTCTCCGAGGGGCTTGCTGACCCGATGAGAGAGTATTGCAATTCGATCGTCGAGGCGCTTGCTGCTCGGAGCGTCGGGGGTCAACAGTTTCACTTGCCGCTCGAGCGCTGCTCGTACGAGTGCGGCGCCAGCTCGACGCGAAAGGGGCAGGACGCGCCCGGCCTCATCGAATAGCTCCCTCACGTCAGGGTCCATCAGAGGATGCGGCGCGGGTGCAGCGGACGACACCGGATAGACGTTGACATTGCCACGCCAGAGCGTGCGCTGGTCACACGCCTGACAGTGTGCGGCGCTCCACTCGACCCCAACGTGTATCGGGCCATTAATACCGTTCATGGTGCGCTGATCAGCTTTCGCTTCGTCGTAGAAGCGGGTCGCGGTATCTCTGGTGCCGACAAGGACAGCCTGCCAAATCTGATGAGCGGGGACCTTGCAGCGGGGGCACACGATGACCGGGTCTCCCGCACTTGGACCGCTCAACGGGCTTGGCTCGGGGGCGTCCAGAACATCGTCCATGAGCGCGATCGTATCGCGCGTGAGAGGAGAACGCCGAGATGAACGACATGAAGGAGAACGGATGAGACAAGAGGCGTTGACGAGAGTCAAGGGCTATCTATCGAGGGACGCAGAGCTTCGACACACGCGGGATGGACGGGCGGTGCTCGACGTCACGGTCCCGTTCCAGCGGTCGCGGTTCAATAAGCAGACGAACCAGTACGAGAACATCGGCGAGACCCTTTGGGTTCGGGCGTCGCTTTGGGATGAGGCGGCCACTTCGTCCGCGGAGAAGTGGCGCAAGGGTGTGCCAGTGATCATCGAGGGCGTCCCGGATCTGCGGCAGTGGGAGAGCGACGGTCGTTCGGGCGTGGCTTTCGAGCTGTTGTTCGCTCAGGTGTCGATCGTCGCGGAGGCGCGACGGCGGACGCAAGCCGAGCCTGCTCCGCCGCCCTTACCCGAGGACGCGTGGGCTACACCAGGCGCGTTCGAGGATGACACGCCATTTTGAGCGTCGCGGGTTGCGCCCGTGGGTGCATGAAGCGCGGTGAGCATTTCGCGGCCTGCCTGTCAGCCTTCGGGGGTGACGGGCAGTGTCGCGGGTGCGTGCCGCGGGAGACGGTGGGGGATTCGCTGATCTGCGGACGGTGCTTCGGTCGGACGCGCGGTCTGCTGCAAGCGGCCCCGGACATGCTGGCGCATCTTCGGGCGATGATCGACCCCTTGTCGTACTGGACAGCCTTCAACGGGTCGATCATCGCCCGAAGATGCGCCAG
>JAALOO010000346.1_pt1 | contig 42034 bp, 35 predicted proteins | sample 7257641 | NCBI WGS metagenome assembly JAALOO01 (sample SAMN14085613, study PRJNA598686) | mite metagenome | biome: ENVO:01001000; feature: ENVO:01001002; material: ENVO:01001226; isolation source: single female mite from University of Michigan culture on fish food culture... ...
TTGAGTACATTTTTCATGAACATCCTAGCCACCCCAAAATCAAAATTTAAAAAAAACAGTAAAAAAGTGCGCGGTGTCCCGCCTTAAAAGATATAAATTAACGATATTTTGCAACCTTGACAAGTAGAGAGTGTGCACACCGAGTTAGGCCTACTTTCTTTTTGGGTAAGGCACAATTAAAAAGTTGAAGTTATTTTTTCTAGAATATACATTTAGAAAAGCTAAATTTAGGGCAAACACACACACACACACAAAGTCTTACTAGTGCTCACTCGAGCAATAGTTTTTAATTTGACAAATATTTTCTGGCTGGTTGATTTTGAATACTTATTCTCAATATCTTGTTCTCTCCACTTTATAAAGTAAAAACGCAATGTATGTTAGCTTGATTCAAGATGCAAAGAATAAAAAATAAAATTCTTTAACTTTTTTTAACCGACTAAAAGTTTAATATAAAAACCATTTTTTAAAAAGTACTGAATATTCATGTTTGTATAAATTCTAGCTTCACTAGTAAATCTTGACTGTCAGTGTTATGTACAGCTCAAAATTTAGTAGCAGTTGCCAAAACTTGTTGTGCGTATTTTATGTTTACCTAACCCTTTTTTTCATTTTGATAGTTGCGGAAATACCCCCTTTCTTTTTGATTTATTACTTCCCTAAACAAACTTCCATCACTTTTTCAGAATGGTTCAGTAAAGAAAAAGGCGAACTTTGACTATTCCTCGTTTTTATGTTTTACTACCCATTTAAATTCATTTTTATTCTTGATTATTTATTCCACTTTTCATTTTTACATTGATTATGTTGAAAAACTTTCCATTAACCACTTTCGCCTGAAGGTTCATTGATATCGCTGATATGTTCACCCCACCACCATTTCAGCAGCGGCTGCCGCTAAAAATCGTCGTCGCCGTCGTCGTCGTTTCTGCGACGTTGAACAGACGGCAACAAAGTAGTAGAAGAAAAAGTTAAAGAAGACAGAACCACAAAAACTGTGAAAGTAGGGAGAGCAGTACGCCAGGCAGACGGCAAAAAAGGCAAAGACGACCAAAACGAAATATCGACGCAGTGTCTCTGGTGGTGGTGAAGAATACTACTCACCTTATACTCTTCCCCTGCTTTTAGTGAAGTCAGTCAGTCAGTCTTCAGGAGAAGAAGTGTGGTAAGCTCAGGCACACACCAAAGCACCACTGCCGGCATTTTGGCAGTTGGAGCAGTTGAAGCTGCCGTACAATGCGAGCGAGCTGCTGCTGTACACACAATGTCACTGCTGAAAGCCACTGTGTGCCACTGAATGCGCAGCACAGCTCAAATGCTATTCACCACCACTAACTTCAATCTATCTTTCACACTGATATCCTTTCGCAGTTCCTTCATTCTTTCTCTTTCTCTGTGTGTTTGACTTTTCAGCTTTGATTTATTTGACTCATGCTTACTCGACAAAAGAGCGAGGTAAAGTAATGTGTGTGTATGAGTTGTGCCTTTCTCTCTTTTCCCCTGTTGTGTTTTTAAATTACCACTTTTTGTTCAACTGCAGAAAAAGTAGTGATCAGCTGAGAGTGTGTTTAAATGTGGTACTTTTTCCAGTTAATTTAAACTTACTTTTTGTGTTGATTTACTATTATTGATTTTTTGTAAACTGCAAGTTTTTATTTGGACTAGCTAAAATGTGCGTTTTTACTGTTTTGTGCATTGTCATCTGTCAGTCGTTTTAGTGCCAGATAGAATAAGAAAGAGCTACCGATTTTGAACTTAAACTTGGTCTAACTAATTTTATACGTTTTATCCCCTTTTTACAGCCTAGTAACAGCTTTTTCAAAGTCACCACCATCAATATCATCTCCTGACAACCTTCTCCTGACCTCATCTCATCATTGAAAAGCAAACAAAATCAACAACTCACTTCAAAACACACATACGCCCACACGCTAACCCCTCTTATCTTTCATACATAAAAATTTTTTTCTGTGATAATATTTTAGCAAACCTCCTCACGACATCACTATCTTACTAATTTCTCATTTTTCTACAATTTGTGATTCACCATTCACCATTCATCTCCATTTCATCATTGAAACACCTAATTTTAAATTTTTGTTAATTTCAGTCTTCCCCTCGCGTTGTCAAACACTCTCACTTACACACTCAAACTCAAACAGCAATCAAGTAACCTCGATTGATGAAGCTAATCAAAGCACGTCAACAATTGACAAAAAGCAAAACACTGAAACTGGCAAAAGTCCTAATCTAAACAGCTCATCAGAGGCTATTCATCCGGCTGCAAGTCTATCGATTTTATTTTTATCTTTTCAAATTGCACTTTTCAAAACATTTGCATATTTCGCTCATTGCTTTGGTCTTTTGACAACTACCCACAGCTGATTACTATTGATGATTAGGCAGCAATTTGCAGTAACTCGAACAACACGAAACTCGCCATCGTTCTTCACTGGTCTACTTGTGCACTTCCACTTTTGTACTGCACTTTATCGTTTGAGTCAATGTTTTTTGTTTTGCTGGTAAGTGTTTTCCCCTTCTCTTTTCCTTTCAATTTTTTTTGCAAAGGAATATTCTGCTAGAAAATGTTTGCCAACTATTGAAAGTAACCGTAAAAAGTAGAAATAGCTAACTAAACATTTTTCGAGCATTTCGAGACTTTGCTTTTAGTGACAGAGAGAACTGGAAAAAACTGGTTACTATTGCTGAGGAAAGAATTGGGGAGAAATAGTAAAAATGGCCATAGAGGACCGGAAACGGTCTGAATTACAGCAGAGCCGTTTGCTGAATTCGATAAAGCTAGATTTTCAAAATCAAATAAAATGTAGCGCGATTACTTTCCACTGAAATGGACGTGCTGGTTTGGCAATTGTGTTGTTAGCAAATTAGATTAAAGTTGCACTTTGCTCAAAAAATTGTTTTGAACTTTAAATAAATGTTTTTGCTTGCATTCCAAGTATATTAGAAAATGGAAATATTCGTACAGCAGGCATAACCAAATGATTTTTTGTTATAGAAAAAAAATTAAAGAATAGCTTTGTTAATTTATGTACTCTCATGCTTATGCAAAAATTTGAAACGCTCACATATTTGTAAACAACTTTTTTGTCTACTTTACTTCATTTTTGTTCCTTTTGACGCATATGAAAATATTTACAAAGCTCAGCGCAAGCCGTTGACAGCCGCTGACATTGTGATAATGAAACGGTTTGTTTAGTGCTGCACACGCACACAAAGTGAAAGTGTCCCGTGTTTTATGCGCACATATTTTACTTCAAAAGTTAGCTGTAATAGCGGCAATAACAGCAAAAAGGCGGCTTTGCTTCATTGTTACACTGAAACTGTCCGGAAATTGCGACAAATCAAACCCGGAAACGACTCTCCTTCTCTTCCTTCTCTTCTTTCTTTGAAAAAAAGTACAGATTTTGTAAAAACTAACTTGTCACAAAATGCAGTCATAATAAGAAAAGACATCGAGTTTTTCTGGCTCGGCGCATTTTACAAATACTTTTCCCTCGTAATGCCTCATCAACTGCAGACGATTAAATAAATAAATAAACGGCATTAAGTTATGCAGTAGAGGTAGCTTGCGTAGGTAGATTGTGGTACTCTGCAGTAGCTGAAAAAAAACTGAACACAAACATTCGACAGTAGATGAATAGAAGTAGTAGAAGATGGTATCAGCCTAGCAACGCTGGCTGGAAAAGAGTTGTCTGCAACAAGTTGGCCAGTCACAACTGGTGACATACCTGGCGGCAAATCACTGTCACTGCGCACAAGGTCACCCAAACTCACTCATTCTCTAGTCTAGTGTTCATTTTGATTATTTAAAGTTGCAATTTTCTTTTTCTTGACTGTCTGCTGAACTTAGCACTACGAGCAACACCACCAATCAACACGCCCCCAGCAATTGCACAGTAGTTGACATGTGCGGTGTGCTTTAACTACACAGTAGCGATAGTTTAATGGCCACTAATTAGCGTCTCTGATCGGTCGCTGTTGCTGCTGCTGTCTCCTGATGTCGGATGATTTTTCTTCTGCACCATCTCATACTATCGGCGGCCGATTAAATTGAAAAGTGAAATAGTATTCAGTAGCCTAGGCGACTTTGCCGTTGTCCCTTAACTCGATGTTTTTTCTTTTTTTTCAATTTCTAAAGTGCTTTTAATAGCAGTGCAGCAAACCATCTTAATTAGTGCCCATTTACAAGCACGCACAGCAACAACACCACTACCTCAGTTTAGCGCGAATTTTGACAAGATCAAATGTCTTGTTTTGTTTTTAAATGCAAATGAATTTTAAATTTTAAAATAAAAACAGCATTTATCATTAGTTTTTCTTATGAAATTTCAATAACACCTTTATCAACATCTTTTTTGTTGTGCGTGTAAGTAAATTTCAAAAATGCTCTAATCTTAAAACCACCGCTTACTTTCCCGTTTCTTGTGAAATATTGCAAATTAAAGAAAGTGTAAAGCAATGTCATGCAATGTGTGCTTGAATCAGTTGAATGATAAAAGTAAACACTTTTTTTCCAAACACATTTGCACTTGGTGACACTACGTCAGGCATTGGCTGATGACTGTCAGTGACACAACCTTGTCAGTTTTTTTCAGACAGACAGCAGACACTGACTGAGAGCTAACTGAAACTGAGAGTTTGACACTGCATTGGGCACACACTTGTTTTCACCGGTTCGCCGCATGTGCTGTGTATGATCTAATCGGACTGAAGTGCTGCCAGCCTTTAGTGAAGTGAATGACTGCAGAGTTCAGAGGAGATCAGACGCAAATTGTTTTTTTCATGTACTATCGGTGCGGTTGCTTTTGTGCAGTGTACTTCGTTTTGCATTGCGCAGGTTTTTTCTAATGAAAATTTTTTGCTAAGATGAAAAGATGAAAGTAAAACACGACACAGCCTTTGCCAAACTCTGAAGAAGTGAGCAGATCAACTTTGCAGATTAGATGAGTTTAGCTTTGTGCTGAAGTTGGTAGTAGTGACTTCTGTCAACTCGACACTGTGCCTGACTGAACTGGTAGTTGCATCACCAGACGCACTAATGAGAAAATGTAGACAGCAAGCTCCTCAGGCAGCTACTGCCATTGTCATCACGCCAGTTGAACAACAGCGGAAAAGAAGCGACAAATCTGGCAGTGCTGGTAGTGGCTGAAGTTAAGCTGGAAAAATATGATTTTCTGTTTGATAATTCACAACCAGGACATTTTTAGACACTGAAACTGAAATGCTGTGTTGGGTGCAAGCATGACGGCGCCATTTGCTGAACTAAGTTGATGAGATAGCATTAGAGTTGCCACTGCTGAGATGCACTTTGTGTGCTGCTGCTGCTAAGCAGAATCTTTTTTGATTTGCTGAAAAGTGAAAAGGGGCTTTCTAGAAGTTGGAATTGTTTTTTTGCTAGCAAATGCCATTCTTTTGTTGTGCCACCAATGTGCACTTTTACTTTTTAGCATTTTTTGTGTAAAATATTTTCTCAAATGTCAGTTCAGCTCAGCAGCATTTTTACTTAAAAATTCGGTGCACTTTTTTTCTTCTAGGAATCAAAGGTCAGTAATTTGCATTTTCACTTTGTGCCCTTATAAGCTTATAAAAAGGAAGTAAAATTATACAAGAAAAAATAAAGTGCAAGTGCACTAGTTTCATCTACTAAGGCCGCCGCCGCTTTTTCACAATTCTAATGGCAGTGTTTATTTGCGCACAAACAGTGCAATTATAAGTAATTTCATAATTGAAAGTTACATGTTTGATTTGTAGTGATTGTACTGTGCTGTGTTGTACAGATGTCAGTGTTGTATGTGTTTGCTCTGGTTCAATCTAGTGCCTTAGTGCACCAAATAGTGCCCGATTCTGTCTTCGGTCTCTTAGCGTGTATTATTTACCCAAACACTGGCATTGATTTATTGCCACTAAATGTTGTCGCAGTTGTTTTTGTTGGTTCACACAGTTGTACAGTCGAAGAATGATTATTCCTTGTTTCCTTATACCTTCTTTGCCACTGCTGTGCCACAATTGACTGTGACAGTTACCAGGCAGATTTGTTGAAAGAAGTATAATAAATAGCTAATTAAGTTTTGCTCGCACTATTTTTTCAGCAGGTGCTCTTTCAGTAGTACAGTACAGAACACTAATCAACTGAAAGCACTGAGGTACTCAGTGTGCCAAACTGGAACTGCTGCTTTTGCTGCTGATCATGAGTTTCAGTTGTGTATCAGTGCTTTTAATCTAAAACAACAGCCAATTTTTTGTTTCATTTTGTCTGTCTGTCGGCTGGTACAGAGAGATACTAATAAATAATAAAAAGCAGTTTATTTGGTTGCTAGGCCATGCTGGTGCAGTGTGTTGTCTAAGCTTTACTCTTCTTTTTACTATCAATGCTTTGCTTTGACAAATTAACTTTTTTGAAAGTGTTTTCCAAAGGGTCAAAAAGCCTCAAGAAACAGACTCAAAAGATAGCTGTTTTGCCTTTTCTAATCAATGATGAAAATCACTAAGGCTTTTTTTGCATTTAAAAGAGAGAAAACAAAACAATGTGGCGTCATTGATGATGCGGCAAAACTTCTTGATCCGACCTCAAGACCACTATTCAGCCAGTTAATTACTGTCAATTAAACCACCGTTGATCCATGCCTCATCTTCTCCCCATTTTCTAATTTCCTCGTTGTCTGTGTCGTTGCTGCCCTCGTATAAACACAAGCCCCAATGGGTGATAATTGACACAGCCGCTTCCCCCTTCTTCCTCTTCTGCTTTTCTCTGATACTTGACACCGAAAGGAGAGTCCGACCACTGCTTTGACAATTCCGCTGCAAAAAAAGGAGGAAAGAGGTAGTGATAACTTTTCAGTCAGTCAGTCAGTTGTGGTAGCACGGCACGGGTTTGCCTGTAGTAGTAAGACAAAGTAAATGAAGTTATCAATGTTTCTAATGTCAAGCTCAAGCTCAGAGCAGACACATCCGCACACTTCATTTCATCACCAGGAGGAATGAGACGTAAAGTGGCCGTCGTCTGCACGCAAGTAAAGCGTAAACATTGTAGATTAAAAATCGATTTCAGCGTGTTCAGCGTCGACCAGTTGAAACTGACAAAGCAACCAATAAAGAGAGCTGTACAGCTGTCGGCAACAGTGACAACTGCTGCTGCTGCTGAGGGGTGAATGAGGGGACAACGCACATTAACGCACTCATGTTCATGTTCATGTTCATTATCGCCCATCACTGTACATCTTCGTCTTCTTCCTCTTTTAGATTTGGTTGATTTTGTATTTGCCTTTTTCATCGTCAGCTTATCCCCCGCCATGTCTTCGGAAATGTTTGCCTCCTTCTCACTTTGTGACCACTTGCACTTCACATGACACTGGAAGGCGGTGGTGTTGGTGATGACCGTTAGTGGAAAGACCAGACACGCTGACGGGTCTGTCTGTCTGTCTGGTGGTGGTGAACTGTGTGTGTTGCATTTGCCAGTGTCAGTGTTTTTCCCTCCAACAAACTGAGTGACCTGGTCGAGGTATAAAAAGCAATAGTACGGTCGCCGGTCGTCGTACTTTATCACACTGTCACTTTTCCAAACATCGCCCACCAGACACCAAACGACCACCACCATCGTAATCACATTACTATTTCTGCGACATTTCCATTCTCATTCTTGCATTCCATTTTAACTCTGTCTGTCTGCCATTTCATAACAAGTTTTTATTTAGTAAGTTGTTAAGGTTTTCCAGCCTTTTTTCACTTTCATATTTTGAGCTAGAGCAGACCACTCGAGTTTTATTCAAGTGTTCAAACGCTTAAAGATGCAGCAAAAATGAACTGCCCTTTTCTGTTTTCACTTTTCCATTTCATCTCATTAAGCAAATGAATTATTAATGACGCACTACATCTTTTTCACCAGAACTTCTTCCGCTGCCGCACTTCTTTTCCTTGGTGGCCGAATCGTCGGATTCTCCCTTCTCTCAAAAATTATCATCTCAACTTTTCTAATATAACTCGGCCACCACTGCTGATTTAAACACACACACACATTGGACCTACTGTTTGACCTTCTTTCTCCCTCTGCATTCGATGAGCACCACCACCACCACCATCTCTCCTGATCACCACCGAGCATGAGTCAAGTGAAGAGGGAAAGAAAGAGCAGCAGCACCCACCAGCAGTCTTCTCGCTACAAGAACTCTGCCACCTCGTCCATCATCTTCCGGCTTGGCTAGACCAGCCAGCCAGCAGTTTTCTTTTTTATATATCTCATATTTTTCAAGTCTTTCCCTTTTCCACCACCTCCTCCTCATTCTTTCTCATTGACGTCTTTCTACTCGTTTTCATCTTCATCTGATCTCAGTCTTTCGTCTTTGAAAAGTATTCCTCCTCTTTAACTGCATCTTTTACTTATATTTGAACAACAACTCTTGCAACAAATCGCTGACACTGACACTGGCCACCAAAATGCCTCCCCACTCTGGAAAGTCTCCCACCAACAGTAAGTTGTCACCAATGCTGTCATTTGTTTTTTGCTTTTGCCTAAAATCTGTCAACTCACTGGTTCAGCTAAAAATTATCTTGATTGAGAAATTGTGTAGTATAGTTAGATGATTAATTTCCTCATTGACAGATATAGATTTGGTCCTTTTTTCCTGGTTAAAATCCTGTAGTTAAGCTAAAATTTTTTAATGTCATTTAGCTGATTGATTACTGATTAATAGGGCATTGTTTGGCCACGTTCAAACGCTGTTAGATTTGATTTATTGAGAAGTTTCACGGTTTTCTTTTAAATTCAGGGTTTTGACCTTTCATTTCAAAAGGGCAAAAGTATTTTGCCGGAACTGCTGCAGTAACAAAAAATCGGTGTTTCTGTGTCTTCTTTTCACTCTTGTTCATCGATAGCCAGACACTTGTGTGCAAATATTTCTTTTTTCTAGTTTTAGCCTTATCACAGCTGATTTGCAGCTAATCAGCAATCAATTTGTTTGCCATGTTGTACAGCAACAGAAACAGTAGACGTGATTTCAATGTGACTGCACTCTCACTGAAAAGTCAAAGATAAAGATAGTGCTTACTTGCTCGTGTTAATGAACTCTCTTTCAAAAACGTGAAGTGAGCATTGCAAGGTTTTTGATAGCATTGGATGACACAGCAGCAGCTGCAGCACTAAACTCCTTACGTTATCAGCGTTTCCTACTTTTAGTTTTTTCATATTGATCAGTATCCTCTGATGATGATGATTGAAACTGGAAACCAGGAGTACTCTGTGTGCACTGAGTGCACCGAGGATCTAATCAGTGATGCGCAACAGCCACTACGCTGTCATCACCGCTGCACCAAGTCGACTATCAACTGGGGACTTCTTTTTCTCCTTTTCCATCGCGCAAATCTTTTTATTCTGCTTCTTGCAGCAGAGAGCTTTTCTTTACCTTCTCTGACTAGACAGGCTTCTTTTTTCTAATGAATCCCTACAGCCTCTACTGCTGTGTGTGTGTGTTCATTGTCCCAAATTGGCCAGTGTACTGTGAGGCAGAATAATGCAATTATTTACCGGGAGCAAACTTAAGATGGGCTCAGGTTTTTTACTTTTTCTGCTTAGAGCGACAAAAGAAGAAAAGCCTATTGAAAGATGAGATCTGAAGTGTGCGGCCCTCTCTTTTGGCTCTGTGCGCCCATACGGTTTTCACTATAGACCAAGTGAATTAGTGCCACTGTCTACAACGGATTTGTTGATGCCCTTTTCCTCTACCGCTGGGGTTAAATGTGCATGACATTTGAAAGGAGTGTCTGACTGAAAACAAATCTGTGAGGACATTTTCGGTGAAAGAGAGGACACTGCACGGCAACATACTTCGAATCACTGGTTTATTAAGTGCTCTTGAAAAAGATTTGCGCTACTGCAAAAACTGAGGCTGGTCTAGTTTTTCCTTTTCCTTTTTTCTGGTTTGTTTGTTGAGTGCAAAATTGACACACAGTGAGCAGCAGCAGCAGCCAAACAATTTGGATAACATTTGTTGGCCATTTTTAGAAATTATTACTGTGCTCTCATTTTTTAGTTGTCGTTCAGCCGTTGCGATCGATTTGACGTTTTTTAGTTACTCAAAAAATTGAAAGTTTATTTTGCGATATTTGAAAATGTGTTCTACTTTAATCTAGGGGAAGTGATTGCAATTTTTTGCAGGCCGACGATTTTATGGCACTCATTTACATAATGTATTCCCTCACTGCTGCACTACATTTTAAGTTTGTGTGTGTTTTAAATTGCTGTCATAAAGCCAAATCTTTGGCAATTAGTTTAGTTTAGTGGTTTTCAAAGTTATATGCCAAAGGCTTAAAACTTAAAAAGATTTTTTGTGTGTCAGTGCGTTTGTCGTCTGAAATGCATCAGTTTCTTTTTTTATAAACTTGATATAAACTTTAATTTAATAATCACTTTTGTCTGCATTTATTCCCAGGCACCTAAGTTACTGGTAATTGATGGTAATGAGCAGAGTAGAGAAAGTGATAGCGGGTACAAAAAAGAAAATAAGAAAAAGTTTTTGCTGCAGCTAGATTTCTGGTGACTGCTTTTTTCTCTTGGTCACTAGGGCTTTAGGCTACTGCTTTTTGTCTGTGTCTAGTGCAATACCAAACTTAGTGCAGCAAAGCAGATGGGTGGCAATTTCTCGCTTTCGCGCCTTCTCTTTTTCTACTAAAAGTTAATGAAAATGTTGCTGACATAATTATGGCTATCAACTGGGCAGAGTGAAAGAAGTGAAAAAGCTAGTGAGAGAAAGGGAAAAGGAGAAAGAATATATTTAGTCAGACACAATTTGAGATAGAGAAAATGTGGCAATTTAATGGAATAATTGACAACGAAGAGTGCTGCTGGTACCACTTCTGTTGCTACCGGTGATTTGCTGCTGCTGTGAATTGCACTCCAACGGCCCAATCGTCGGAGGGTTGGTCACTACCACCACCTTTGCTGCTGCTGGCCAATACTTTTTGGTACAAACGAAAAGAAAGAAAGAAGGAAAGAAAAAACTTTGACAGTTCGACACACTAAGTGAAAGTGAAATGGTTGTCAAACTAATATTCAATTAGGATCGCACTTTTAGCTCTGGTTCACTATCGGTTCTTTTTCCTTCCCTTCAGTGTATCTATTCTCCACTCGTTTTCTACTCTGGTTTCCATGGAGCAGTGTACGGCGGTAATGAATCGTAATGAAGGCTATTGATTCGGCGGTAGTAAGTGTCAGTCTGTGTTTTTCTGTCTGTCTATCTGTTTGAGTGTGTGTGTGGGGGGTTGAGGGTGGTGTTTTTACGTGCCATTCTCTCTTTCTCCCTACCTTTCTGAACAAACGAAGGTAGTGCAATGCGCTGTACTACACTACTACTGCGCCAGCACTAGTTCAAGGGCAGTAGGTGGTGGTGGTGAAGGAAAGAACTCAAAAAGAGAAGAATTGGCTGAGAAATGTGTGTGTGTGGCGTTTGACTGGCTGGCGTCGTCTGGTAGTCTGTAATCCTCGCTGTTGTGTGTTGTGAATTCTCGCCCTGCAGCTGCCTGCTTGTCGCTTGTATTCTCTCAGTTGCAGTTTGGTCGCAGCAGTGGTGACAGCGGCAGCATGGCTGCTGCGATTGTCACGTCGCCAACCACGACGGCCACCAGAACGCCTTCCTCGCCATTTTCCAGCTCCGCTGGCTTTGTCGGTTGCAGTCGACAGAATTCCTATCCTTATGCGGAATATTCTAGGAGCACTGCGGTGTCATCGCAGGCAGTGCCGCCGGGTCAGTCAGGCTGCAGACAGCAGAGGCGGCGAAGAGTCAGTCTGCCTGTCTACGGTCTGTCCTCTCTTTATCTACTACTTCTTTCTGTCCAGTGCATACTAGTTGAGCTAATTGACGGCTGATTACTAATTGTTCTATCTCTTCTCTTCTTTTTTCTCCCCCTTTTCCTAGGCACGACTCAGCTGCCGGTGTACCAGTCGGTGCTGCTGTCCATTAGCGGCGACTCGAAGATCTCACTGCAGCAGGCCTCGGTGCAGGCGCTGACGACAATTCCCGAGGGCAAGGAGCTGAAGGGCGAGGGCGCCAATGCTAGGGCACCTCCTCCGGGCGCCTCTGCCTCGCTGGTGAACGGCAGCATTCGCACGGTGCAGACGTACTATGGGCGCGACCAGGACCAGGACAGTCTGGCGCCGAGCGCCTGCGGCACCGCCTGCGGCCTGGGCCCCGGCGGGCCGCTGTTGATTGACGACGACCAGTTTGATGAGCCGCACGTGCTGGTGCAGGACCCGGCGCCGGACGGCGGCTACGGTTGGGTGATCGTTTTCGCCTCCTTCATGTGCAACCTCATCGTCGACGGCATCGCCTACACCTTTGGTCTCTTCTTTGAGATCTTTGTGATGCACTTCGCCACCAGCAAGAGCAAGGTGGCGCTGTGCGGGGCACTGCTCAACGGGTGCTACCTGGGCGCTGGTCAGTTCGGGTTATTTGGCTGATTTTAGAAGTTTTTAATAGTTTTTTCATCTAGGTCCGGTGGTGAGCTCTCTGGCGAACCGGTACGGCTGTCGGTACGTGACGATAATGGGCGCTGTGGTGGCCTGCATCGCCCTCATTCTCTCCACGGCGGCGCCGAACATTGAGACGCTGATGGTCACCTACGGCATCATTGGCGGCGTCGGCTTTGGCATGATCTACCTGCCGGCCATCGTCTCCGTCGGCTACTACTTCACCACAAAGCGAGCCTTCGCCACCGGCGTCGCCGTTTGCGGCAGCGGCCTGGGCACCTTTCTCTTTGCCCCGCTCTGCCAGTACCTGCTCACGGTCACCAGCTGGCAGAATGTCCTCTTTATTCTGGCGCTGCTGGTGCTGTGCTGTTCCGGTTTTGGAACGTTGATGAGACCGCTGGACATTCGCGCCGAGGCGGTGCTGGACGATGAACTCGATGACGATGACTACGTCTACGATGACGACGAGGGGGCGGAGGGGGCGGCCGAAGGGGGCGTTGGCGGTGAGAAGGGCATGATGAGGAAGCCGCTGCTGCAGCGGATTGCCGAAGAGAAGCGCCGCCGCCTGCTGGCCCACTCGAACTCCTCCTTTCTGCTGATGATGCAGAATGGGTCGGTGGACGTGCACGACCCGGCTTTCAATGAGCTGAAGGCCCGCCTGACGATGAACATGGAGCCGGGCGTCCACTCGACGCTCTACCTCGACCAGCTCTTCAACCAGCACCACAATGGCAATGCAGGCGGAGGTTTGAGCAACTCGCACAGTCCCGCTCCACCGTCGCCCTCGCCCACGCCGACGCCCTCCGTCTACTATCCCTCCTCGTCGGTGAACCAGTCGCTGATGACGCTGGAGAAGCACCAGCTGAGTCCGATTATGGAGAAGAAGGTGATCAGCTATGAGAACCTCTCAGAGGAGACGCTTAACCAGCTGACGGTGACGACGGTGGTCGAGGTGGATCACCACCATCACCTTCGTCTGCAGGACGTTTTTAATCGGGTGGATGAGGAGGAGCCGACGACGACGACGCCGACGCCAAAGCCTGGAGATGAGGCTACTACTGCTGCTGCTGCTGATAAGGAAGCTGAAGAAGGTGAAAAGGCGGAAGGTTCTTCTGGTGCTGGCGATAAGGGCGGCGATGAATCAGAGGACGGCAAGTCCTCATCAAAGAAGGACGACGACTTCTCCTCCAGTTCGCTGATGGAGGACTGTGAGAGTCATTTCACTGCTTCAAACGATGAAGATGAAAGAGAAGGAGGTGGAGGAGGCATTGGAGAGGGCGACCGTCTGACGCTCAAATCAGAGGAGATTGGCCCGCTTGATAAGAGTAAGTTTCACTTTGCTCCTTAATAAAATTGACCTTTATCCTAACCCGTTTTTCCCTGCCAGAAGACGGCTCTCCGCTGTACCCCTCCACAATGACACTACCTCAATCGCCGACTGCCGGGGCGGCAGCCAGCGCCAACATTGCCAACGGCGGTGGCCGCCCACTGAGCGCCAGTCTGGCGGGCAGTGCCGCCCAGGCGGTCTTTCGCAGTCGTCGCTCGAACACGATGCGATCTCAGGCGAGCAACGCCTCGACGACGGCTGGTGGCGGCGGCGGCGATTCAGTCTCTCTACTGAACCCCGGATCCACCCTTCTGCACTCCTCTACCTCACCTCACCTGCAGACGGGGTCGCAGGCGCTGCCCGTCCAGGTGATCCTCTCCAGCGGGACGCCGGTGCACACGCCCAAAAACGATGGAAATGAAAGCGTGGACACCACCTCACTGCACGCCAACAAGCGCAACAACAACACCGGTGGCGGCGCCACGTCCACTGTGAGCGACTCCAGTCAGACGATTCACGTTCGACCGCTCTCCAAGCGGGACATCTTCTACCAGGGCAGCACACTGCACATTCCCCACTCGCAGCTCTCCCTCTCCCACCAGTTTCAGTCGCACAGCAGCATGGCGCACAGCATGGTCAGCATTCCCGCACGGGACATCATCAACAAGGTGCAAAAGCAGATTGCCCGCCGTGAGGCGGAGATGCAGGAGGCGGAGGACGCGGCCAGCAATGGCGGACTCCCAAATGGAACAGGAGGCGTGAACCGAGGACCACTGCGCCAGAGTGGGCGCAACTTCTGCAACAAGATTGTCAAGATTATCTGCCCCTTCAAGGCGGACGACTGTCTCGATTGCTACAAGCATCAGAAGCACTCGGACGTGCTGAAGGAGGAGGAGGAAGGGGATGAAGGGGAGACGGAGAACACCAGGCAGCTGCAGCGGCTCAACCGGAATCTCCGCCACCGACACCTCACCGAGGATGGTGGTGACATGGAGGAAGGTGCTGCCAGTGGTGGTGATAATGACCCCGGCTTTGATGAGATTGACGAACACGGTGGTGGTGAGCTGGAGAAGGAGCGGCAGAAAGCGATGCTGATGAACGGCGGCGGAGAAGCTGTGATGCAAGAAAATGGAGAGGGAAAGAAGAAGAAGCGCAAACCAGGCTGCTGCGGCAAGCTGAAGGCCAAACTGCCGCCCTCAATGAAGAACGTTCTCCACGAGATGCTCGATCTCAGTCTGCTCCGCGACAGCTCCGCTTTTACTATTCTTGCCATCTCCAACATCTTCGGCATGATGGGCTTCTACGTGCCCTTCATGTACATTACCCAGTTTGTGGTCAACGCTATTCCAGGTAACTTTGCGGGTTTGTTTTGTTTGATTTCACTAACGCTAACTTTGTCTTGGCAGACGGTGAAGGGAAGGTCTCGAAGGAGAGCGCCGCCATGTTGATCTCCATCATCGGCATCACCAACACTGTGGGCCGTCTGCTGTTCGGGTACATCAGCGACCGCATCGCCCGGAACGGCACCTTTGCCGGCCTCCGAATGACCGCCCTCAGTCTGAACAACATCTGCGTCCTCCTTTCCGGCGTCACCATTGCCCTCATTCCCTGGTGCACCACCTACACGACCATCATGATTGACTGCATCCTCTTTGGGCTCTTTGTCTGTAAGTTGTTTTGGGATTGAAGTTGTTTTGATGAGTTGACATTTTTCCTTTTTTTCCGTACAGCCGCCTACATCTGCCTGACCTCCATCATTCTAGTCGACATGCTAGGGCTGGACAAGCTGACAAACGCCTTTGGGCTGCTCTGTCTCTTTCGAGGTGCCGCCTCGATGGTCGGGCCTCCGCTCGCTGGTAAGCAAGAAATTGAAGTAGCCTGAAAAAAGTCTAAAATATAACTTGAAACCTTGTTTTGCAGGTTTCCTTTTTGACATGACCGAATCGTACATTATCGTCTTCGGCGCCGCCGGTCTGCTCCTCATCTTTGCTGCCGTGATGGCCTTTTTTATTACCATTCGCGAGCACACCGTCGACCAGGACCCAGAGAATGACGCCGATGCTTAAGGTGTTGGTCATGATGATGATGATGATGATTGAATGGACCCAAACTATCACCAACTTTTTTCTCCTTTTTTTATCATCTCACCCATCTATCATACATTTTGTCACGCAACTTTTTTTTGTTTTTTCTTCTCTTATTTTCTCGTGACAGCACAAGTCATCACCCTCACACACATACTTGTTACGAATCAAACTCACCTGATAACTTGGCTTTCTTCTTCTTCTCATTTCTTCTTTTGTGGACCCCTCTTTCCCTCTATCCCTGATAACTCTACACAACTCTGCATTGATATAACTTAATCTCTGACGACTAATATGATTTAGATGACGAAAAATATTATCATTTTTGTATTTTTTATTATTCTTTCATCTTCCTTCTCATCAACAATTAGGCAAATGCCAATGAGATTCAGTTGGCTTTCTTTTTTTCCTTTCTTTTATTTTGCCCACACAACTCATTCTTTTTCCTACACAAACACCCTCACATCTTTCTCTCTTTCTTTTTTTTGTACAATATTCTGTAACACAAATATTGAAATTGCCAACATTAAACGTTTTTCTCGTTGTGTGCGATTTTCAAATGAACTTGTTGCTTATCTTTATTTTTCTAAATCTGATTCATTGCAAGGTTTTGCAAATCACTCTTCAACTGCTTTTACTGCGAATGCGCTATTCAATTAGCCATTTGTTCTAAAAATTTGGAACTGTTCCAAAAGATGACAATTGTTAGGTGGATAATAAAAGGGAACGTAATCACTGGCATCTTTTCATACTTTTTGCTTTTTGTGATTGTTGTGCTACCTTTTTTGCTATTGTCTAGTGCTTACTCTTTACAGATCTTTTGACGACAAGCAACCTTGCAACTGTTTCATCTTTTCAACGTTTGCCATCATCGTACAGTGATGATAATCAATCGTTTCAGTAGTGTTTCGGTGATTCTGATGGTCACTTCGATCATGCACCTCATCCTTTTCACCGGTCTTCTGCAAGTGACCTTGGCTACTGTTGATGCTGGTAATGGAAGTGCTCTCAAGTCTGTTTCAAACGCTGATGGCAATGTCGGGCTGGTTTCTCTGGGCAACATGAACTTGGCTCTTGAAAAATTAGGATATAGCTGCGAAGGTGGTGATCAAGTTGAAAAATGTACATCAAAAGCACAGAAAACGGCTCATATTTCCGGAAAGTTTAATCAAAAAGGACTTATCAAAGAGCTTGATAAACTAGTTTTAAGTAATGACCCAGAAAAAGTTGACCTAGGTTGCAAAGCAATTAGCGAGCTTTCTTATTGCAATTCTAACGAACTTTGTAGCAAGTGTGGGTACGTTAAAGCTTTTTATGATGATTTGCTTTACACAACCCTTCTGCTTGATCATGTCAAAATTTGCAACTTTGATGTCAAGGCCAATTGTCCCAGTGAAAAGTGGAAAACTCATCACGACGAGTCATTTCCTGGTGAATGCGTGCCTCATGCTGACAAGCTCAAGTGTGCTATGCAATATGACTCCAAAGCTACTGACTGGCAGACTACCTTTTTCATTGCATACATTAAGTCGCTGAATAATCCCAAAACTTGCCCTTGTAACAAGTTTAATGAGCGAGAGGCATACAACACCGACAACAGGCTAGCTGAGAGTAACCTAAAGCCACGTCGACCTCTGCTTATATGCAGGGGGTAAGGGTTCGTAATGTTCTAAAACACGTCAATAGAACAATACCACCACACCTCCCCTTCCAGCCGAAGCCCATCCCGGGTCCCAGACCTGGTTCTGTCCTTCAGGCTTGTCCGGCGTCTCCTTCACTGGCGGCCAGCTCGGCACTTTCCACAGTCCAGTAAGCTTGCCGTTGTCCATGCCGTCCGATCTTGCACGGAGACCACCATCCAGAAGCTGTCCGGACGACTCCCGACCTTGGACCGAAGTACACGCCAGACCACGGGACTCCTGACGACGGATGCGTTCACGAGGCTTGGCCGACACGACGACATTGGCCCGACGCTTCGTCCCACGTCCCGATCGTCGACGAGCCCCAGCTGACACGACGACAGCCACCGGGCGCTTCCGCCCCCGTTGTCCACGTCCACGCCCGTTTTTCGACAAGCCTGCCTTGACTCGACACTTCTTCCACCTCCTGGCCTTAACTCCAACCACCAACGGCCCGACCACCCCGACCTCCTCCCCTTCCAAAGGAAGTGCAGGTTCCTCGACGGCTGAGCATGACTTGACCACGGCATCGCTCGACTTGACCATCTTGACTTCTACACCTTCCAAAGGAAGTGAGGGCTCCTTGACGACTGAGCATGCCTTGGCCTTGGCATCACTCGGCTCGGCCACTCCGATTTCCACGTCCCCTTCAGACCATGAGGACTCTCGAACTGCTGAACATGACTTGACAGTGTCATCGTTCAGCCTAGCTAGACCGACCTTGACGCCCTCTTTAAGCACTGAGGGTTCCTGGACCACTGAGCACTACTTGACCGTGTCATTGCTCAGTTTGACTTCCGACGCCATCTCTTAACGGTCACCAATCAGGCTCGACTCCAACTGACCCTTGCTCCACAGCTGTCGTCCTTGGACCGACTCGGTTGCCTGCATTTGAACAGAACGTCGGTGCAACGAGAGATATTCCGTCTCGTACCCGGTCTTGACTTCTTTGCTTGCTGAAATCTTCCCGAGCTCTTGACGTAGCATTTCTATCATCTTCAAACTGGCATTGCCCTTGCTCATCCTGTTCTTGATTATCTCGATGAGCTTGTCCATGAAGTAACACTCATTTTCAACTAAGCTGCTGCTCATGGTTGTTGGCGTTAGTTCAGATCGTTGTAAGTTGCCACCATGTAACAAGTTTAATGAGCGAGAGGCATACAACACCGACAACAGGCTAGCTGAGAGTAACCTAAAGCCACGTCGACCTCTGCTTATATGCAGGGGGTAAGGGTTCGTAATGTTCTAAAACACGTCAATAGAACAATACCACCACACCCTGCATTTATTGAACTGGTTAAATGTGAACTAAAAACTGGATGTTACAAATGCAGTAAAGAAGAAGAAAAGAACATGAAAAATTTTTTAGGAATGTGGCTACAAGTTGGAGAAACTTCTTGCTTTAAAAGTGGCTTTAATGAATCAGACATTATGGTCAACTGCAATGACAAAACTACCGAAAAACCAACTGATAAGCCAACAGACAAGCCAACAGACAAGCCAACAGACAAGCCAACAGATAAGCCAACTGACAAGCCCACTGACAAGCCAACTGATAAGCCTACTGATAAGCCAACTTCAAAACCGAACCCAAATCGCAGCACCAAGGCGGCCAAAACGTCAAGCAGCACCTCAAGCAGCGACACTGTGATCATCGTGGTCTCTGTCGTCGCCGTCATTCTGCTCATCATCGCCGGCGGCATCACCGCCTATTGCTGCCTCTGCTCTGGAAAAGTTCAAAAGAAGAATGCCGCCGGCAAACTGCAGACTGGACAAAAAATGGCGGCCAAGGGTGCTCCGAGCTCAAAGGTGGGCAACTCTGAGAAGTCAGGTCTCGGCAAGTCCAGCTCATCTAAAAAAGGAGGTGCCGCGGCTCCTCCCTTCAAGAGTCAGATTGGCGTTGCTCCCTCTAACAGTCAAAGCGGCGCTGGCAGCCCCAAAGTGAGCAGCAACTCTCAGATGGGCGTCAGCAAGTCAAAAGTTTAATTTCTTGTTTGCACTAGTTTCTTTTTACTGTGGCTATTGTTTGAATGCTACTACCGCCTCAACAAACTGATGCCCATTTTCAGTGTTTCATTTCATTCCACTGCAAACACAAATTACTATTGTCAAAAAGCTATATTATTATTTGTATAAAACGCGCTTTTATTCACTGTACTTTCTTTGATACACAGCTCAGTTTACTTGAACAACATTTTTCCATTAGGGTTGTTCCAAAACATGGAAAACGATCCCACTGACTGGCCGTTGACATCGAGAACGGGCGCGTTGAAGCTTTCAGAGTGGCTCTCCATTTCCGCCACGGTGAACTGGTTTCCGCCGACAAAGACGCTCTCACTCGCTGACTGCTGGCTCCACAGCTCCACCACCAGGTCAGAGCTCAGGGTAAAGTACTCGCTGGGAAAGCCGTAGGTAATGTCCCAGGTGGGGTTTGCTGTGATGGGCGTCGCCGGAAGGGTGTACTCAAAGTACTGGTACTTCTTAATCTCATCTGGGTTTAGTGGCAACTGCAAAAAAATAATCAACAGTGAAGGTTTTGCAAAACAAAACAAAAACGAATGCTGTTTACCTGCAAGGTACTTGGTGAATCGAGAATGTAGACCTTCAGAATCGCCTGAATTGGGACGTTCAGTTGAGCTGAGCTAACCTTGAAATCCACTAGAATGCCCTGTTTGGGAATGCTTCGTGCCGATGCCAGTGCAAGGCAAAGTGCAGAGAGGAGAAGGATGGTAATCTTCATTGTCTTGCTGTATTTTTTGTTTTGTTTTGTTGTTGTTGAAATGCTTAAAAGTTGTTTGATGAGTTTTGCTAATGAGATCCAGCTCGCTTATATAGTCAAAATTTGTTTATCAGTACCAGGTTTGCCAAGTGGATTGTAATTAGGTGGTAACAGGTGTTTGCACAGTAGCCACTTGGTTGTTGTTGCCTGATCAGTTTATCTTTAAAGTGCTCGGCAATCAATTCACCTGTTTGTATTTGTGTTGATAAGTTAATAAAGCCAGTTTGCTGGCGGTCATGAAATGAATCATTTGGGAAAAAGTGCAATTAACTTATCAAAGAGCACACCTGTTTCTGATAAAGTTCTAAGTGAGTCACCGATGTTTTAATTTTGAAATTACTTTTTGATAGAAAGGTCAAATTCATTTGCTGCAATTTCAATTTTCACCTGATATTCTTTTCCATCGCAAGATGGCACCGCTGATGGTCGCTAATGTTTTGATTTTTTTTGTCCAAAACACGTGCAGCTTTTTCTGCCGTCGCTGATTTGAAACAACAACATTTGGGTAACATCTGATTAGATCTGCGACCCGAATCGGCTAAAAGAATATGGCAACAATGCTGTCGAGAAGTGCTTCTCGGTGTTGCATGGTGGCACGTTCACCGGCCAGCACGTACCACCTGACGACAGTTCGCCTGAAGTCCAATGTCCATGCGGTAAGAGTTTTTTGTACCAGGTTTCTTCCAAATCATACTAATTTTCTTCAAACTCGCACTTCTTTGCAGCATAGGAAGCAGCTGAAGAAGGAGTCGGTCGATCTGGCGCTGGCCCACTACGACAACTTCTACTCGAAGGTGTACCAGGAGCAGTGGCAGTCGATTCGCCTGGGCCTGCTCTCGCCAAACAAGTACGCCGCCATTGTCAACCACTTTGGCGACTCGGAGGCGGTGCAGATTGCCCTTAGACAGGCGGGGGCCTACGATCTGCAGTACATCTACGAGAAGAACCTCCGGCGGATACTGCGACAGCTGGAGAAGAAGCGCTTCTTTGCCGCGAGAAAGGCCGAAAAGAGGAGGGGTGATGCTGAGGAGGGAAGGGCAGAGATGAGCTCTGATGATGAACACGGTAAGCGATACTTTTGTTTGGCACCTAATCACCAAACTAAACACTCCTTTATCTATACAGTTCATCCGAGCATACTGGAGGCATCCGGAGCGACCTCTGATTCTGAATTCGAATCAATCAACGCCTTCTTCACCGACTCAGAGGGCGGCGGCGAAGACGGCGGCGGTTTCATCAACGAGGCGCAGATGGACCTCAATCTAAACGACTACGTGCCCGTCTCCGACCTGAAGTACGCCGAGGAGACGGTGGACGACGCGGACTACTTCAAGTTCTACGACATTCACTCGGAGGTGCCGGTGACGGTGGTCGAGCAGAACGTCCTCCGCTACCCCACCAACCTCAGTCTGTTCACCTTTCCGCGCAACAACTTCTCCACCTTTCCCTCGCCGAAGCTCCGTCAGACGAACCTCTTCGACTACTACCTCATCGACGCCGCGTCCGCCCTGCCCGCCCTGGTGCTGGACATCCAGGATGGCGACTACGTAGCCGACTTCTGCGCCGCACCGGGCGGCAAGTCGCTGCTGCTCTACCTGATGCTCAAGGACTGCCGCTTCTTCCTCAACGAGAAGTCACTGTCCCGCTTCAAGCGCCTGCAGAACGTCTTTGCCTCCTTTGTGCCCCGTAGCAGCCAGAATAATATCGAGTTCAGTAACGGCGATGCCAACAGCCTGCGGACCTCCAAACCGAACACCTTTGACCGGATTCTCGTCGACGCCCCCTGTTCCAACGACCGCCACTCGCTGTACGTCAACGACAATAACATCTTTGCTCCGAAGCGCATCAACGAGCGCATCGGCCTCCCTTCCCAGCAGATGGACCTCCTCCTCAGCGCCCTGTACGCCGTCCGGCCAGGGGGCACCGTCGTCTACAGCACCTGCAGTCTATCGCCCATTCAGAATGACGGCGTCGTCCATATGGCCCTCCAGCGACTCGCCCAGGAAGGGAGCACCAGCACTTTTAGTGTGGTCAACCTAAAAGAGGCGCTGCGGCCGCTGAGGGGCGTCTTTGCGCTGAACCACAGCTTCAAGTACGGCACCCAGGTGGTGCCCTTTCTGCCCTCCAACTTTGGACCGATGTACTTCGCCAAGTTGGTGCGCACTGCCTAGTGTGCGGGTGATTAGCAGCAGCACAAAGTGATGTGTGTACAGGTGTGATGTGTGCTTACAACTGACAACTGCTATAAAAGGGAAATGTGCACTCGATGTGACTAGTGCTATCACCGGTTCTGGCAGACTGTCTGTCAATGTGAAGGGCCTGTCGGGCTGCTGCTGCTAATCACGAAGCAGCACTAGGCAACCAGGAGCAACCCTTTCAAGTTTTCCACCTGTGGGGGCAAATCAATATCAATACCAATAGTTTGCGGATGCTGCAAACTCTTTATTATTATTTCATTTCCAACTAAGCTTGTAGCTTGCCAACGTGCATCCCCAACTTAATTTACTCTTTTCGGCATTATCTGATGAATGTGTTTTGCTGGTGTCCGCATCACCTGTGATTTTTTGGTTTGTAACTTTGCCCCACTTTGCACTAAAAAGTGATCAACGCCTCTTCTTTATCATTTCAGTCATGCCGCCTCAGACTGATTGTTTGATTGACTGACTGACTGATTAACCGGTTAGTAGCACCTTTGGACAATGTACCCAATCACGTTTAGCAGCACGTTTAGTGCTACATGCCCGGACCTGATTAGTCGCCAATTAGCGACTAGCTGTCACCTAATCCCTTGTTTGCACCAGCAACAGCACAATAACTTCTCACGTAACGCATCAGCTCAACTCTGATGCATTGCACTGATTAGCCGATGTTAGCCAGTCCAAGTAAACAACCTTTGCTGCTATAAAAGAGATGAACTTCGGCTCTCCACTTTCTATTACAACTAATACTACACAGAAAGAAAAATCAGCAAAATGAACAACCCGATCTTTTTCATACTGGCACTTCTTGGTGTTTGCCTGTTTTCGGTCACCTCAGCCTACCACGTGTTCCTCTTCACCAACCGCTGCCCGTTTCCCATTTGGCTGGCAGTGTCGGGCAATGCCGGCAACGAGCACCTCAACCTGAAGGACATGAAGATTGACCCGCAGCACGGCACCGGACTGCCCTTTCCCAACGGCTGGACGGGAAAGGTGTGGAGCAAGACCGGCTGCAATGAGACGGGAGAAAGCTGTACCACCGGAGACTGTGGTAAGTTCGATGTTTAGAATGCTGAATAATCATTTTCACGTAATAACTTCATTCTCCCTTTAGGGGCAAACAACGACTGCCACCGAAACGGCCCGACCACTCCTGCCACCGTGGTGTACATTGCCCTGGACAGTCTCCACCAGCAGGACTACTACCAGCTGAGTCTGGTGGATGGCTTCAACGTGCCGGTGGAGGTGGAGCCGCTGAATCACCCAAACAACAACAATGGCAGCAACAATGGCAGCTACAACGCCATCGGCGGACACTGCGTTCCAGCGGGCTGCAAGGCAGACCTCAATCAGGTTTGTCCGCCAGAATTGGCCATCAAATCAACAATTAGTGGACAGGAAGCGGTAGTGGTTGGCTGCCGTTCGCCCTGTCAGGCCTTCTCCACCGACCAGTACTGCTGCACGGGGGCCCATCGACCGGAGGCGAAGTGCAACAGCGCACAGTGGCCCACCGACTACTCAAAACTTTTTCACCAGTCCTGTCCGGACGCAAAGGCCTACCCACGGGACACGGTCGCCCAGCCAAAGTACTGCGAGGCAAATGCCGTCCGCCTCAATGTAAACTTCTGCCTGAAGAAGCACTGATGATGATGATCAGCAGTGCAGTGCACTGTTTGTTATCTCGGTCACAACATGTGTCGGTTAATCATCTTATTATCGTCAAGTGTGTTCAGCAAAGAAGTTCATTTATAAATAGTACCATTTCCTCCATTACCCCTTTCACCCCACTAACCACCCAAGTTGCTGAGCAGATCAATGACCAGAAAGACGGGCGTGATGAAGTTCATCTGCGCCAGGCTTTTGACTTTTCGCCTACTTTCTGACTGCTTCAGTCTCTTCTGTTTGGATTTGGCCCTCTTTGACAGCTTGCCTGTACTTTTGCCGCTGCCGTTGCCAATGAGATTAGCGTTGACCAGGGTGACATTGAGCGGCGGCAGACTGCTGCACCGGTCGCTGGAGTCGTTGAAGTCGCCGCAGGCGACGCCGAAAAAGTCCGCCGAGCTGGTGGTCATAAAGTCGAGGATGACCTCGCGGTTGGCCGGCGAGCGGGAGCAGGCCTTCCGTCCGAGCATGTCCTCCAGACAGTGCAGAGCGTCAACCGCAGAGCAGCAAAGATGCGGCAGTTTCAGGCGTTCATCGTCGACGGTGAGCATCACCGTACGCAGAGCGGTGACGAACCGCTTCAGACAGGTGTCATTCCGTCGCAGGTGTTTGTTCACACAGGGCGTTATGCGGAGAATCTTCTCCAGGCGTTTGGAGGGCTTTTTTGGAGCAGGTGAAGATGAGTTGGTCGAGTTGGACGTTGAAAATGGCAGGCCAATTTTAGAGGCGTCTTTCAGTGAGGTGCCGCAGAACTGCTGGACACTTCGCTTGGGCGGGTACATCGCCAGTTTGCTCGTCTGCAGCGTGTCGCGGGTGAAACACCGGCCGAAGAAGTCCTCGACGGTCATCGTCAGGTTGCGTGACTCTTCGCAGAAGCGCACCAGTTGGGTTTCGTTTTGGGGCATCAGCCGCCCCTTGGGGCCGAAGGGCATCAGACGGGCGACCAGGCGGTCGACGCGGATCATCTCCGACTGGTTGCAGCCGGGCTTCTTGGTCAGCATCTTACTCGCCGCCTCGACGGTGGTGTCTGTCACTAGTAGGACGCTGAGGAAAAGTGGCGGAAGGAGAAGAAAAAGAGGAGGAAGAAGTGAGGAGGAGACAGGAAGTCGCTGCCTTTTGATGATGTTGTCACTGCGGCTATTGCGGCTGTCCATCTTTTCCTGCTGCTGCTGCGGCTGCTTTTCCTTACGACTGGCGCTGTTTGACTGCTCAGATGGACTGTTTGATTGCAATTAATGCGACGATTTGTAGAAAAGGGATTCAAACAGCTGCAAACAGAGAGACAGGCGGACTGGCAGACAGTTTGAGGAGCACTGAAGATAGCTGAAAAAGGTAGAAAAGCAAAATTAAGTTACAGGGATATATCTGCCTTCTTTTTGCTGTTTTTTGTCCTTTCCACTTTGAATTACTTTACAGCAGCAGCAGCAGCAGCAGTAGCACTACCAATGCTCTCCATTGCTCAATACCGAGCTGTTCAGCATCTTCAATGCGACTTTTGAAAAAGGGGGAGAGCAAGATGCTGCTGCTGCTGTACAACAACAAGTGTCCACTTTAATTGAGGAGGAGAATGGCAATTTACAGCTGTGTTGGCTGCTGATGCTTGTTCACACAAGGTCGCTTTTGGGGCATTTTAGCTGCATCTAAATGACAACTAAACGGGGCACAACTTCTTCTTCTTTTCTTTTTCATCTTCAAACACCTCCCTTTAAACAACAGTAGCACAATCTTGGCAGAAAGTATAGCCGTGAAAAGTACTCTTAAAGCACTCTGATGGCCACTAAGCAGAAAAGAAAGGTGATAAATAGTAGACAAATAATGGCGACATTCATCGGTCATTAGCAACAGTAACAAGAACAGTCATCTCATCCTTTTGACTACTACTGAACTCCACTAAAAGAAAACGGCGTTTATTATGTATTCACAGGTAATTTGGCGGGATAAGTAAGTAATAAATTAATTAATTAGCAAAACGGGGAAACTTTTTCTGACAATTAGCGTGTGTGTGTATGTGTGCCGGTGTTTCATTCAGCGGCCAAAGCCTCCTCCGCCAAGAGTGCCATTGCCACTTCCAATGGAGGAGACCAGGTCGATCATGATGAAGACGGGAGTTTTGTAGGCGCGAGTTGTCGTCGCCTTCTTTCCTCCACTCTTCTGTTTTTTCTTCTTTCGTTTTCCTGATGTAGAGTTGGTCGATGATGCTCTTTCTTCTTCCTCTTCTACTGTTGAGGGCATCCTCGGCAACGGCTTCAACGACCTGCACCGGTCACTAGAGTCGGCGTACTCGCTGCAGCCAATGGCGAAAAAGTCGTCGGTGTTGGTGCGCACAAACTCCATGATCAGCTCGTGGTGCTGGCGGCCGCACTGGTGGCGGTCCAGCTCCGTCTCGAGGCACTGCAGCGAGGCGAGCGTGTGACAGCACAGGTAGGGAATCTTCAGGCGGTCTTCCACGCCGAAGGTGGCTTGCATGTCCTCGATGAAGCGGACGATGCAGCTGTCATTGTGGCGGAGGTGCTTGTTGATGCACGGATTGGCCTTGGTGAGGAACTGCTGCAGCCGCTTTGACCGCCGCCCACCGGCGCTGCAGAAAGTGTTGACAGACTTTTTGACGCTGTAGAGGGCGATTCGCGCGAAACGGCCGATCTCCTTGGAGTAGCATCGGCCGATGAAGGACTCCAGCTTGGTGGTCAGCTGCTTCGTTTCCGCGCAAAATGGCTTCAGCTGTTCGAAGTTCTCCGGCACCGGGCGGCCATTCGGTCCGGCGGTGAGGAGGCGGGCGGTGGCGGTGTCCACGCGATTCAGCTCCGCCACCGTACAGCCGGGCTTCTTCAGCAGATTCGAAGTTCGACGGGGATGCTGCTGCTGTTGTTCGCTTTCTGTCGTGCTGATGAGAAGAGGAATCACCAGCAGAAAGAGGAAAAGGTGATGAGAAGAAGGTGACGGTGGTGATAAAGATGGAGGTGATGGTGATGAGGGTGATGATGATATGCAAATCAGTCTCATCATGGTTGCTGCTGACAGGTGACAGTGGTGACAGTCGTCGGCTGAATGATCGCCACCGTTCAAGTGTTCAGTGGAGTTGTTGCTGTTCCAGCAGTAAAAGTAAACAGCGAACGAGTTGTCTCGCTCCGTCGACACTCTTTCACTCCTTGATCGGTACTGCTTTGCTTTCTTTCACTTTCAGTTCTCCAATTCACCGCCATTCACTTTGAATTTGTTTTTCTCTGTTGTTGTTGTTGTCCACTTCAGCAGCAGCAAGGCAAGGTTACCTGTGTTCTTCTGTGTTCTTTTTTCGGCGGCGGCAACACTCTTTTTCACATTGCCTTCAGTGGGGGCTGTAAATACTTGTGGCTATATTTGATGATTACCTGTGATAGACTGTCGTTAGCTGTGGCTTGTGAATTACCACTCTCTTTCCTTTGTCGTACAGTGAATGCTACATACAATGAAAACGGCAATAACATAAATATCGATTGCCTCAATCAGCCTCAACAGCGCAGATTGTGTACTGTGTTTAGCAGCCCTTTCTTTCTTTCTCGAAAAAACGCGACAACATCCAACAAAACAACAAAATGACCACAACGTTCCAAAAGGGGAAAAAGATTCAGGTGAATGACACTCTTTTCGTTGGGGGATGTTTATCTGTGTTGTGGACAGTTGCCGGCTGAGTCCTTCAGGTCGTCGTCGTTTGCTTTGTGCTTTTATGTGCGATAAAATTGGCAAGGTAAGAAAGAAAGAAAGCAAACTGAAGAAAAGAATTGGCATGAATTGAAAACTACTTGCGGACACTAGCTGCTGCTGTACAGTTTGTTGCCGTAATTAGCATTTCCCTTGATTCCCCCTGACTCTCCTTGTGACATCTCGTCGTTTATGTAATCTTCTCACACACTTCTTTTTAAGCTGAAAATCAATGGCGCCTCGATCACACTACAGAAAAAGAGTGGCCGATGTTTGAAGGTGGCACTTGGTTCACCTTGTTCACTTCCTCGCCGTCGATTTGATTACATCAGACAAACAGACAAACTATTTCTATTTCTATGCATAAGTTCATGCAAAGTTTATGCTTTTATGGCCACTGTGTGGAACAACACACCTGATGAAAGTCACTTGTTCAATAGTCTGGAAAGATCTGTTGTACCGTACAAAAGACTGAAAATTCATTTTATTTAGTAAAAGAGGTGGTGGTTATGAAGAGATGGTTTGTGACAATGAGCGGGTATTTCGTTAAGTGATCACAGAGTGAGAGTAAATGTAAATGTGTGAATAATGGTGACGATGATGGAATTGGAGATTAAAGATTGTCTAGTTGCCTTGGAAGTTGCTTAAAAGGGGGGATGGGGAGGGATAACCACCAATAAAAAGGAGAAAAGGTGAGGATACTGTTTACTGGTAAAACGATCTGATGTAAAACCTCTCCTATAGACACACACAAAGGTAAAAAGGCCTAGGGTTTACTTAGTCTTCAGCTTTTTGTACGGATTGGGATTCCACGTGAGAATAGTTGTGTGGCACTCTGTAATCCGAATATCCAGCAGCTGATCATCAGTAAGCTCGTTGAACTTGTCCAGCTGAGAGGAGAGAGTGCTGGCCAGGGAAAAAGTTGCTGATTCGGCAGTCGGCAAACTGCTGCTGCTCTCTGCTTGGCAGTTGACATCTTCAGCCTCACTGGAAACTTGGTCAATTAATTGAGCCAAAACGGAGGAAACTTCAGACTCAATCGTGCTTTCCATAGCCAATTCTGTAAGTATGTAAAAATTGCGTCATTGATGCGATTTGCTAACAACAACAAACACAAAAGCTTACCTTGCTTCGAGTTCATCTCGTTGATGGTTTCGCCGATAAATTGATTTAAATAACTACTTTTTCCACTAAAGAGAACCTCGTCCTCGTCAATTTCCGGGTCCACACCGCTGTCGTATAGATCACTGAGAATATCATAGAACGTGGGGCAGTAGTTTGAGTTGAGATAATACGGGTTTAAAGTCGAGATCGGAATGCGATTCTGAGCTACGGGGTCGTTCTCCTCGTCCGATTCAGTCTGGCTGAGTGACCGCTCAGAGCCGGTGTCGCTCATGTCCTCCTCCTCCTCATCGTCGTCGTCGTCCACCTCGTTGTCGAACATAATGGTAAGGACGGTGGTGTTATCAGCGCGATAGCGCGAACGTGACCACCGATTCATGCAGACGTCAAGCAGCTGGGACGCGTGCGACACCTGTACGTTGCCAATGTTAGGCAGGCAGTACGGCTTGTGGGTCTCCTCAAAGTCCTGCACCACCTTGATCGCCGCCTGGTTGCTCATCATGTTCCACAGGCCGTCCGAGGCTAGCACCAGACACCGGTCGGCATTGTCGATGGGAATGCAGTGGACATCGGGCTCCGGCGAGACGATAAAAATGTCCAGCGACTTGTTCAGCGACCACAGGTCGCCGAGCGCCCGAGAGACGGCCAAGAATGGAATTGCGTCATAGGCTTGTGAGTTGGACGCTGCGTTGGCCGCCGGATTCAGGCAGGGCTTCGGACGGTTCCAGACCACACGGCCAATGCCAGATTTGTTGATCACCTGGCCGCCAGCGGCCTCGATGCGCTTCCTCTCCCTCGGAGACTCTGGTTTGTGGTCACGTGTCATCGGACAGGCAATCCATTTGGTGGAATTTAAATCCTGTCGGCCTAGAACGATTCTCGAGTCGCCAACATGGCCAGTGTAGTAGTTTCCATTCATGATAAAAACAACCGATGCTGTTGTTCCGGCCGTTGAGGGCAATCCTGTTGAAGTTTTGGGCCAATTGCCTAGTGAACAAAAGGAAAACATGCCATTTAGAAACATCAAAACATTTGCCTTTTCTACCCGTTCAGACTTACCAACTTCGCTCAGCATATTCCGCTGGGTTCTAACGAAGCCTCGATGGATCGCCAGACACACTTTCTTGTCCTCGCCGGACCAGAACTCTCGCTGGCGAACAATGTTGCGGCAGAGATTATCTCGGCTGTACTTGGCGGCCATGTCCCCGCCATGACCGTCAAAGATGCCGAAGAACATGAATGAGCCCTGGAGGACGTCGCCATTCTTTGAGAGGACCGACTTATTGGGCGGACACTTGTAGTGGACGATGCTGAACTCATCTTCCATGTGATTCCGGCCACCCTGCGAAGAGCTCGAGTAAACGCGGACCTTGGCTGAGTTGTTGTAGTACTGCTGCTGCATGTAGTACTTCATCGTGTGAATCTTGCTGCTGCTGGTGCCAGAATTGGAGAATTGGGAAGTAGAATCGAAGTGGAATTGGAGATCGCACTAGTAAAAATATGAATGAAAATAGAACCGCGATGATGAAAGAGGTGGTGGCAGAGCTGGAGTACGCTCGGACGACGACGACGATCTCACACACGTTGACTGGCAGTGGTGGTAGCAGAAGCAGCTGACCTCAGGCAGCAGCAGTGCGACAGCCACTCATCAATGCTCCTCTCAAGGGAGCAGAAGGCTGGCTGGCTGCAGAAGCTGCACAAAGGAATCGGCGACGGCGGAGGCGGCGAGGGGTGATCACTGGCTGCGGGGGATTCGATTTCAGTTGGCTGGGCAGTTGACGGACTGGCAATACGGCGTCAAATGGGAGGGAGGGGACGCGGCTAGGGCCGGTGTGGGGGAAGTAGAACACAGGCGCTGGTCCAGCAGCAGAACTTCTTGGCCAAAATAAACAACAACGGTGTGGTGGGATGGTGAAAGATTAGAGCGCTTCTTTCTCTCTCTCTCTCTCTCTCTCTCTCTCTCTCTCTCTCTTTCCAGTGCAGGCATTGTTTGTCTCTGTTGTGCCTTCCACTGCACACAGTGTCTGTCGCCGATCGATTGAGCCAGCCTCCTTTTCCCGAGTTCTCTCTTTCAGAGTGAGAAGGACCGGCATGAATAGCCTTCTGCAGTGCTGCACAGTGCTGCCCTCTGTAGCACTAGGAAGGTTAACTCGGCCAGCCGCCGTTTGCCCTGAATCGCAGACGCCAATTCTCTTCTGCGCTGCTGCTGCTTCAAAAGTGTTAACGAACTCGTCTGTTCATGCCTGCGCCCAATGGCGCCCACCAGATGACGCCACCGGTTTCGTATAAAAAAGTATTTTTTGTGTTTGCTTCTCTGCTTCGGTGCTGCTGCATTTCGAAATCTCGATTCCGAGGGTTGTTCAATTCGAGGTTGCGCAATCATCGTCGGCGGCGTTGGGGAAGTTTCATTTGGATGCTATAAATAGATTTTATAATTGGACAGTGACACTTCGTCGATGAGGGTGAGTGGTGAGTGTTTGTGTTGCATATAAATTACTTCGTCAAAGTACCCCAAGTAAACTGTGCGCTGATTTACGACCACTACTTTCCTCTACTTTTATTTAGATTTCAGCAGCACCGACGAACCATCACTGAAGCACGGGACCATGAGGCAAATGAGCATCTGCCATCATCATCATCATCATCATCATATCAGGCCACCCATGTGTTGCTTCAAAGGAAAAAAATGCGGCGACGGCGACGGTCACCAGCGATGGCACACACACACTGAGGAACATCACATTATCACACACAGGCAGTGGATGGTGCGATGTCAATGTGATCGGTAATTGAGTCATCTTTATGAGCTGCTATTTTTAAAAGATGTGTGTTTTTGCCGCACAGATGTGTGAGCGAAAGCAAAGAGGAAAGAGGAAAAGGGAAAGAAGCGGCAGAGGAAGGAACAAACAACAACAAGCAAAGGCCATTATGCGGCAATATCATATCGCTGCCGTAGTCGTCACCACAACCACCGCCACCAGCACTCCAACTGAAGGGCAGGAACATCTCAAGATGCTGATTTCATATTCGAACGAGACGATGCATCGTTTGCTCGTATTTCGTTGTAAACAAACACCCGCCTGCCTTGGTTCCACCGAACAAACTGCTGCAGCTGAAGCGTCGACTGTCTCTCCTCAAAGCGACTCTTGCGTATCTACTACTTCTTCTGATTCTTCTTCTGCCTATCCCGCACTAATCACACAAGCACACCAACACCAACACCGTCAGGACGTGTGTCTCTCGACTTTTAGTCAAAATCTCGCACTGGAGGGGGAGGAGGAGGGGAGAAAGGAGTACCGAGAAAGCAAGATTGTACCAGTATTTTTAGTTAGGCAATCTCTTTCTTTCTCTCATTTGCGCATTCACTTTCACTGGATGCAGTCGCCAAAGTGTCTGTGTGTGTAGAGAGGACTGTGTGTGCCTTTGTTTATTTATAGAATTTAAAGATCTGAGACATGCACAGACAACTGTTGGTGCTGCTGTGGTGGTGGTACGTTTTCAGCAGAAGAACTTCGCAGCTTTGCTTTTGCAAGAACAGCAGCCAGCTCGAGAAGAGAGAAAACGCGAAGACGAAGCTTCGCAAAGACAAAGTTCTTCCTCGCTTGACGCAACAGCACCGAAACGCACACACACACCAAACAGTCTTACGTCTTCAACTCGGTCGCCTTATTGGTCGCTTAATATATTTCCACGGGACGTCAGCAGCTGCTGACGAGCGAAACAGAAAAAGAGCTACTCTTCGAGGACCAGAGAAGCTCAGCTCAGCCAGTTGGTCTTCAGCCAGTTGCTCAGCCTCTGAGCTGCTGATTCTGGTTCTGCAGAGTGCAGAGATCAGTCTTCGTCATCGACGAAGTGCAAACAACACACAAGAACACTGCTGATGTGATCTTTGTTGGCTGGCACCTCAAACCTCAAGAACATCATCTGCACCGGCGCCACTGTGACACTGTGCTGTGTTTGTGCGGCAAGGCAAAAGTAGAAGTCGATTCTCGGTAGAAGCTCACCAGAGCATTCTTCAGTGTGCAGTGATGACTGTCGCAGCCAGTGGGTGACAGAACAGTTCAGTTGCAGCCTTCACCACCACCACCACCACTACCATTATTCTGTGCAGTGTTCAGTCGTCGATTCTACTTCTTCTTCCACTACTTCTACTTCTCCAACATCGTCTGATGAATGTTGCCACCACCGCCGCCACCACCGCCGTCGAATCTCTGTCACCGTGACAAGGCAATCGCCATCAACACACTGAATTGCGGGGAAGAGAAGACAAAAAGAAAGAAGGCGCAGAAGAAATCGCTGTCGCCTTGAATTTTCTTCTCCCCATTGACGCCCATTGTCTCGGCTCGCCTTGCTCGCCTCGCTTGTTCTCTCGCTCATCATCAGCTCATCATCATCGCCACCACTTCCCACAACCACACTAGCCATTCTTTGTCTCGGTTAGCGCCAACAACACGGTGGCACACAAGAGCTGCTGCACTCAGCAACTTTTTCCGTTTCCGTCTTTTTCCAGCCCTCCTCTCCTCGACGATCGTCTGTGCCTCTGAGAGCACATCTGTTGGTTTTTGTTTTCTTCTTTTCAGTGTAGCTTCTTTTTGCTAATTGTACGGTTTTGTACGACCGAATCATTTGTTCAGCCGCCTCTCGTGACTCAATTTTCAGTTTCCAATTTGCCGTTTCCATCTTATCGAAGACGACAGAAAGTCTGGGAGCTGTGTGTTTACTGTGTTTCATCTGATCTCAGGACTGTGATTGCTTCAGCTCCCAGCACAACAAACACACACATTATTTGTGCTCAACACCCGAAAATTTGTCAGGCAATTATTCTCTCTTTCTCCTTCTCCTTCTTCTTCGTCGCCTCATTTCACCGCCAAAAAATCTACAGTACTTTTGCATCTGTGTGGTAAAAGTGTAAAAGTGCCAGTGGTGCACTAGGTGGCAAGCCTCCCGTTCTTTCTTCCTTTCCGTTTGTCGCTTTCCTCAACTCAACTTCTTCACCATCAGCACTATCAGCAGCAGCAGGAGGAGGAAGACTTGGCAGACATCAAAGCAAAGGGAGCAGGCTGCAGCCCTGAGCTGAGTCGCATTAATAATGGGCTCAATACTATCGAAACTCTTCGGTGGCGGTGGCAATCACAGTCACGGCAGCGGTGCTCAGCAGCAACCGCCGCCACCAGCACTTTTGCCGCCGACTGGTGGTGCTTCAACTTCTTCGCATCAGCAATCCTCAGCAGGCACTCCTCTTCCTCGATCCACCAGTAAGTAGTTTCTGTCGATAGCATCACTCTACCACTACCACTTTAACCTTTTATTTATGTAGGTAGCGCATCATCAAAGCACCCAACAACGCCGACGGCAGTGGATGGCCTAACGACGTCAGTACCACCTGCCCCCATCAACATACTCGAGGTGGAGGTGGACGAGGAGGCGTTCAAAGAGGTCGTTTCTCCGGTAGGTTCTTTCCTCTAACCTTGAAGTGCCAGAACTAAATTACTACTACCCACACTCTCGTTTTCAGCCAATCTACACGAGCACCATCAAGGCGCAGATTGCCCCCTCTCCGCCGCATCCCCTGGAGCTGCAGCAGCACGGAGCAGCACCGAAGCCGATTCTGGTGTCGCACCTGGCCACTGTGGACGTGCCCAACGGTCGCCAGCAAGCGGCGCCCATTGCCACGCTCGACTCTGACTACGAGGACGAGCAGCTAATCTTGGAGCAGGAGAGCGCCGAGATTGAGGAGGCGGTCATCAAGATTCAGGCGGGCGTTCGCGGCTACCTGGTGCGCAAGCACCACGCCAATCAGTCAGCCAAGTCGCCCATTAAGTCGATCAGTCTGGATGAGTCGGTGTTGTTGAAGCAACAGCAGCAATCGCCCGAGAATATTCTCCCGCCGCCGGAAAGCTTTGAGAGCATTATCGCAGTTTCTGCCAACAGCAGCAAGCCACTGTCGATTCAGTCGAAGCACCGCGTGGAGACGCCAATTCCCGGCTCACCGCCCTTTGCTCAAGACGACACCAACTACCGCATTCTGGACACTGACGTTGACATACTTCAGGAGACGGCCCAATCAGTCCAGTCAACGACGGTGCCGCTGATTGCCAATCCCGAAGAGCTGGAGATCTTCAAGAAGATTAATGAGATCAACCAGCTGCTGGCCAGCAAGGACGACGACGACGAGGCAATTGCAGTAGTTCCTGAGCCGCCAAAACAGCCAAAGCAGCCACCAGTGGCCAATTTGCACCAGTCAACTGCTGCCACGACAATGAACTCTGCCGTCAGCTCAAGCAGCATCAACAAGGCCCTCAGTGAACTGGATCAGACGATTCACGAGCAGGAAATGAGTTTGCCTCCAGAAGAAGAAGATGTGGTCGATGCTAAAAAGGATGACGAGGTGATTGTCCTGGAGTCGGCATTCACCGATGTCCCCCTCAGCGAGCCCTCTTCAACGGTTCCCCCCGTGCCAATGAGTCCTTCGGTGCTGGTCAAGGCGCCGTCACTTGATGAGGAAGATGAGGTGCCTGAGGAGGAGAGCCTTCTCGGAGAGTCTCTGCTCTCGGAGACGGCCGCCGCCATTCGCATTCAGGCCGCATTTCGTGGGTATGAAGTGAGAAAGTCGCTCTCCCGGGAGGTGTCACCGGCCAGAAGTACCGAGGAGGAGAAGGTGGTCGTCGTGGAGGAGATGGCTGAAGTTAAAGTGACTGAAGTCAACGAGGAGCCAGCTCAGCCCCAGCCAGCCGCTGCAGCGCCAGCTGAACCTGTGCCCGCTGCTTCAGCGGAAGAGTCAAAAGGCGGTGAAGCTGCAAAGCCAACGGCGGAAGATTTTGCCGAAGTTCTCTCCCTTATTCCTCAGCCCGTCAATGAGGAGCTCATTCCAGTGATGGAGCTCTCTGATCAGGACATTATTGAAGACTATGCCGAGGAGAAGCAGCAGGAAAAGAGTGTAGCGGAAGAAAAGTCGGCAGATAGTGCTCAAATAATAACAAGTGGAGGAGATCAGCCAAAGCAGCCACAGCCTGCAACTGATGCTGACGTGAATGTCGCCGTTAAAGAGGGGTTAGTTGCATTTGTTGCTGTTGAGAACATTTTTAATTTTTAAAATAATGTGATTTTCGGATTTTTTAGATTTGGAACGCTGGCTTCATCTGCCAAGGCAGCCGAGGCTGTTGTGGTGGCCACTGCAGAGGAGAAGAAGGAGGAGAAGGCAACTGCAGCAGCAGCACAGGTGCCAGTGCCGGACATTGAGAAGTCCATCAAGGAGCTGGAGGTAAGTGACGTGCCTTGCTGCATGCCTTTCTCTTCGTTTTTGCATGAAGTATGTATACATATAGCGCACGACCACTGCTTTCTCCTGTAGAAATCATTTGACCGAGATTTACTTGCGGACGTTGCCTCTGAAGCGACTGCAGCAGTAGCAGCGGCAGTAGCAACAGCAGCAGCAGCAACAGCACCCTCTCCAGCAACTCCAGCCACGCCCATCATCATTGAAGCCGATAGTGTTAGCAACTCTAGTCAACAACTATCAATCACCGGGGAAGAGAAGGAATCACTGATCAGCATCGAGCCACCCACGCCTGAGATTAGTACTAGTCAACAGCAGCAGGCGCCGGCTTTCAGCACCGAACAGCAGACATCAGCACCAGCACCAGAGCAGCATCCCTCGAAAATTCCCATCCTCGATCGAGCCAACAAGAGCATCCTCAAGGAGCCCTCATCTCCCGAGCCTCATGTAAGTGCTTTTAATGCTTTTTTGGAGTTTTCGTCAGGTAAAATGAGTGTCTTTATGCTTTGATCTTTTCACAGACTTACTCCACCAACCTCTCGCCCCTGCTGTTGAGCTCTCCTGCTGATGGGAGCGGGGGCAACGATGAGAACAGCGACGAGGAATCCTGCAGTACTCCGTCGCCTATTCCGCTTCGCTCCTCCAGTCCTAGTCCCTTCAGCAAGAAACGCCCTCGTCGACACCGCAAAAAGAAATAAACGCCACTTTCTCTTAACTGTTCTTCATTTTTGCTCGCTAGTGATCATGATCATCTTTGCAAAGTATAGCAGTTTCTTTTATCTTTGCATCATTCACTCATCAGTGTTCAAAGTTTTGGTTCATCCATAGCTTAAGACGTAGTTTTAGTTGCCTTAGTTGTTGTCATTTGTTGTTGTTTATCCTCATCACCGCCATCACAACTAACACATCATCTGATAAGTCAGGCTCTAGAAGAGGCAGCAGATTTCGATTGTGATCTAACATCCTGCTGCAGTTAGAGCACACCTGCGCTAACACTTTCACTTTCTCCTTTTTGACAAACACACACCTCAAAGTTATATTAAAAAAGTTTTACTGTACACCTTTTTTCCCGCAAGTACTTCCTGAGCCGTCACTGGGCACCGCCAATTCAATTGAATCCTTTCATTATTTGGGGTTTAAGAAGAGAGCCATTGTTCGCCTGATTCTCACTCCCGTTGACTCAAAGTCACTGTGTCAGTTGCGTTGTTCAAAAGTTGATGAGCTTGCTCTTGAACGATTTTTGAGCGACTCTCTCTCACTTTCTCATTTTTCTCTAATTCCCACTTTAATCCTTCTCCCCCTTCTTTCTCTCCCTTTCCCTCGATTTGCCACGCCATCTTCTCTACACTTGTTTGCTGTCATCATTGACGACTTTGCATCTGCCGACTTTGTTGTACGGCACAGCACAGTCTTTGTTGTAGTGAATCCTCTTCGGCACTGGCGGTGAAAGTGTCCGCAATGAATGAACACGGACTGGCTCGGAGTGGAGCCAAAGAGCGGCCGACAGAAGCTTCCTCTGCCGTCACAGAGCAAGAATGAAAAAAGAAGAGTGTTTTAGCCAATTAGAGTGCCACAAGCAGTAATCAGCATCATCGTAGATCTGTTTTTTCTTTTCTGTGGAGACTGACTCGCGCGGCTAATTATAACACCAACGCAAGTGCAGGCGAATGCCAAGGGCTGCTTTTTATTCTCCCTCTCTTCCTTTTCTCCTTTTCGTGAAGATCGGCCAAGTCGATAGACAACTGTGTGGTGCACGGGTGCACCAGCGCCACTGATGCGACAAAAGAATGTCTCCACGCAGTAGTAGTTGTCGAAAGTAGAGTGAAGTGGAGTGCTCTACTCAGCATCTCACTTCTATTCATCATAAAACTGTAGTGTTGATACCGTACGCCTGAATTTATGACTTTTCGCCTTGACTGACTGACTAAGTAACTGGCTTGGATGAAGGCTTCATTGTTGTGATTGCAGCTCAGAACCTAAACTGCTACTTGTCCTTGGGTGATCGAAACGCATACACACACACCAAAGAGTGAACTTCAATGCACTTCTCTCTGTGACAAATGTAGTAAAGTGATTTAATCGGCGCAATGATGTAAGAGCAGTGCACTCCTTCCTCCACTGCTCAGCATTCTGTCCCTGAGCAGCAGCACATTCTTCCAATGCAATCCATCGCCACCAGTGGCAGTGCCATTTATTTATTCACTACCACAAAGGACAAACACTTCGGGTTTCTTCAACTGTAGAAACACAGTGCCTGCCTGTGTGTGCAATATCTGTCTGTGCAATTACCACCAATCAGCCAAATCTGTCATCGTTTGTGCTTTGAGAATGTGTGCTTCTGTGTAACTAAATCCTCCTCGGTGTGATCAACAATTTCAACGCTTTATACCTTCCATTTATTTGCTTTTTTTCAGCTCTCAACTTCATCTCAACACTTATTAATCAGCAACCTTAATCTCTTGAGCTCCTAGTCAGCATGACACTGGAGCGGCGCAAGCTGAAGCGCTCCATTCCCTCGCTGCAGAACCTCGACCAGGACCTCTTCTACGACATCAAGCGCATCTTCGTCTTCGGCCGCGAGGGCGACGCCGGCTTCTTCATCACCAAGAATGACTACGTCTACGCCTACGGGAAGAACAGCTGCGGCATGCTGGGCCTGGGCATCTTCGAGCCGGTGCCCGAAAGTGATCCACAGCAGGTGACGGCGCTGACCAGGCGGAAGATCACCGAATTTGCCGCCGGGCGGTCGCACGTCCTGGCGCTGAGCAAGAGTGGACGTGTCTTCTCCTGTGGCTCAAATGAGTACGGTCAGGTAAGGAGGGTTTTGATGATTAGAAAAAGGCAAAATAAAGTACTGAAAATCTTTTTTTTCTATTTTCAGCTGGGTCTGCCCGAGTACGCCGAAGTGAGCGTACCCTTTGAGATTGAGTCGCTGCGAAAGGACAAGGTGGTGGCCATTGCCTGTGGCGCATTTCACTCGCTGGTGCTCACCAGCAGAGGAATCCTCTATGGATTTGGGGTAAAGAGTTGAAAAGAAAATTGTTGACTGGATTTTCATTACAATTTAAACTTTTTTGGGCAGTTCAACTTTTGGGGACAGCTGGGCGTTGGCGGTCGCAATGATAATCACTTTGAGCCAGTGTGTATAGCTTCGCTCAGAAACGTGAACATCATCGAGATTGTCTGCGGGCAGCACCATTCAGTGGCACTCTCTAGAAAGGGTAAGTTGGCGGTGGAGTTTTTTAACTAGTTTGCAATCAATATTGTCTTTTTTCCCCATTTATAAACAGGAGATCTGTACACCTGGGGTCACAATCACGCCGGACAGCTGGGAATAGGGGAGAAGGTCAACTACCGAAACATTCCAACTAAAGTCATCCACTCGGAGGAGTTTAAGGTAATGATGAGAGAGTCTGAAGAAAATATCAATTCAAATCTTAAAATCCTCTTTTTAATAGATCAAAAGTGTGACCTGCGGACAGAATCACGTGCTTGCAGTGAGTACCGATGGAGTTCTTCTAGGTACCAAACAGAACCACCGTTTTCAGTTATTGATCAAACTTTGTCCCCGCACAGGCTTCGGCTCCAACTACTACGGCCAGCTGGGCGTCGGCTCACGCCGGAACGAGGCCATTCCGGTGACCATTTGCGAGGACCGGAAGATCAAGGACGTTCTGAGCTCGCCCTTCAGCAACACCTCGCTGGCGCGGACCAAGAAGAAGCGCGACAGTCTGATCTTCGGCAAGTGCGGCGACCACTGGCTGCTCTCCCCCATGAGCAATCCCGATCCGGAGTCGGCGAAGAACAACAACAGCGAGGCCTTTATCAAGGTCAACCACATGACGGCGAAGTCGGCGGTGGTGAAGAGCCACAAAAACCGCTGGTGGTACATTCTCAACTTTGTCAAGAACAAGATTCTCTAGGCTGCACTGCTACACCCTATTGCTTCTCTGCCTGTATCACATTTCCATTACCATCATCAACACCTTTCATGCTTCATCATCAAGCCTGGACTACCACTGAACCTTTGCCTTTTGCAGCCAAACATATTTTTGTAAGTTCAACACAAAAGTGTAAAATAAAATACCAACAAAAGACGGTTGTAAAGTCTATTATTAGCAGTTGTGGTGGCGGTGGTGGAAAGATGGCAAAATATGTCTTCTCTGTGCCCTCACTATTTCAATAGTCGGGTGTGTGTGAAATTACTAACACAAACGGAAATTGTAGCACAGCAGCACGGTGCAATTGACGTCACACCGGCAGAATCGAAGAAGAAGAAGAAGAAGTGGCTCAGTCGATGTTTGTTTATTTACACTCTTCACCACTAATAATAGCGAAATTATAATTTTGCTGATTGACTCAATTTGTTGGGGGATGAGCACTCTATTTCTGAGTATTAACAAGTATGAACAATGCATTCATTGACATCATTGTCTAGAGGAAAAAAGGGGAGAATGTTATTGGAATGTTTGAATTATCACTGGCATTCACTTTAGAATATGCAAATTTCCCCAAATTGGCGGGAGTTTTGCCCACTCATTAGTGTCCGTTTCCAACAATAAAATGTCTACAAACAAGAAAAATTATATCAGTAAAAATAAAGGACAAAACAGTTTACAACTTACCAAACAAATCACCGAAAAATTCCCCTTTTTAAGAGCATCTTTAAAAGTGGATACAAATGAAAACAAAATCCACTTTGAATCCACTCCAAAACAATACTGTGTCGAAGTGAAAATAGTCGAACTCCAAAAATCGAAATCACTTCTCAATTTTCTTCAAGGCCAGCGCCTGGCGTACGCAAATGATCATCAGCAGTGCCCTCCCGTTGATGACACCTGACTATTCCATCGATCGAAGAGCCTCTGATTACCAGCGACCAGCTCCGATAGTGTTCAAGAAGTAACCGGGATACTGCTGCTGGCAGTGGCTAATGCAACCTAGGTAACTTCGTTTCAAAGTAGGACACGATCACATGATCGGCCTTTGCCTTTGCCTTTGCAGCCGCTGCCGTTGCTGCAGTGAGCTTCGAAAGAGAAGAGAGAGAGAGAAAAGAGTGAACAAAACAAAGTGGCCACGATTTGTTGTGTTGCGGACAGTGCTGCGAAGTGAAGTGAAGCAACTTCTCATCGCATCAAACTGCCGCTGCGATTCTCGTCTGGTCGCACTTTCAATGTCGTCGCCTTGTGCTGTTTTTCTATTATCCCTTCATCCAAAGACAATGCCTGGCCACCTTCGTCGCCACTTTCACTTCAACTGCTGCTGAGCTACTGACTTTCGTTGCCCCGTCTTGGCCAACCACCACAACTTCAACTTCAACTGCACTATCTAAACTGGTAAGTGAAAGTGGCCGTCAAACTTTTACGGCTACATTTGCAATTCACCCCTGCGTAATACACACCTGTACTGCCACTGTGCTTAGCTCACTGCTGCTGCTGCTGTTGAGCTGCCTGTTCACCGTTTGCGATTATTTTGGCCAATCGCCCCAAGCAGAACGCACTTTCGCTTTCTTTCTCTTCAACTGCTGCTGTTGTTGTTGTCCTCCTGCCCTTTGAGAGAGAGCGCGGTGAGAGTCATCTTCGTCTTCGACAGTCAAATCAGTCGACCACCAATTTATTTATTATTATGGTGACTCCTGACTCGTCCTACAGTGTTTCCTAACATTGTTGTAATAATTAGTGCCTCCACCATCTTTAGTTGCTAAGGAGGTAGCAAAATATAAGAGATTTTTCAAACTTAAAGCTTAAACTTGAAACT
>JAALOO010000347.1_pt1 | contig 42018 bp, 26 predicted proteins | sample 7257641 | NCBI WGS metagenome assembly JAALOO01 (sample SAMN14085613, study PRJNA598686) | mite metagenome | biome: ENVO:01001000; feature: ENVO:01001002; material: ENVO:01001226; isolation source: single female mite from University of Michigan culture on fish food culture... ...
CCTAATGCTATCTATTGCAATAGTGTTTGTGGCGATCGCTACCGCGACCGCTACACTTGTTTTGTTTTTTACTTAAATCGATTCCTGATTTCTAATTAAACAAAAAATTTTAATTGTTGTTGTTTTTGTTTTCAAAAAGCAATAAAATGTCAACAAGGCAGTCAAGTTTAACCTTTTCAGTACACAAAAACAGTCATACACAGTCGCATTTCAATACCACTGTTTGCATCTGCCACTACTGTGTTTATTTGCACCGAAACAATTCAACAACTTCTTTTAGCATTTATTGCACAAAAAAATGCTGCACAAAAATGCGCCCATAGAAAGTGACAGAAGTAGAACAAACCAAAATTGCACCAAGATTCAGTAGTGCACATGACTATCTTGTCTTTTTTGTCTAATTTTCTAACTACTTCAGAAGGGCAAGAACACCGTATCTTCTTTTATTTTCTTTTCTTCTTAAAGACACTTACACCGCTCATCTACTCGTAGAATTTTTTTGTCTAAAGTGCATCACACGATCACAAAACACACTCTTCATCAAATATATATTTTCTGGCGACTCAACTGAAGGCAATTTCTTTTCTTTTTTCTTTATTTTTTCCCGCTCACCTAATCGAGCGGCCAAACTAACTTTGGCCATCTTGTGACTCTGCTGAATCTGTTTTCATCTCTGCTACTTCTCCGCCTCCTCACTATAGCTTCCGCCCTGATGAAAAAAAGTGAGAAAAAGATAAAAAAAAATTGAAAGATAGAGAGAAAAGACGGGGGAGATCGTTACTGCTTTTCGGTGATCCTCATCCCGTAAGAAATGAGTTTGTTTGTGTATGTGAGTGTGTGTGTGTGTGTTTGGCAATAGTAAGTTCCTTTTTGGCCAAATATAGTCAGTCAGAGTTGAGCTGCAGCAGCATCAGCAGCCAAACCAGATATTTGCGCCTGCAATTGGCCTCTAGTGCCTGTGGTGGTGAGGAAGACATAAATGAATTTATATTTTGTGTTTGTCGTAAGCAGAAGCAGCAGAGTGGTACAAGTTGGTTGCAAGCAACAGCAGCAGCAATGTCACCTTCAACTTTGTAGAGTGGCACTCAATTGAACACCCAGTTTTCTCTGTCTGCGTGGTGTTCTGTTTATGTTTCCATCCTTCTTCTCCTACAACTTTAGCATCCCTTTTCTCTTCTTTTGGCCGTCTTTGCATCTTCTGTAAATATTTGTCTATTTTTCTTCTAGTTTGCGTGTCCATGTGTGCATGTGCGACTATTTTTTGCCACTTTATTAGACTTTTCGTCTTTATTATTTTTTTCTGCTTTTGGCAAGAATGGACAGCCCTTCTTAGGTTTTTGCAGTTTCAATTTTTAGCGCGTTAAATACAGCAGCCCATCTCTAAAAGACGATTATGTTTAGTATAAGTAGCCATCTATCAAAGAAGTAGGATTGCGTAAAATGGTACTTGAAAATGTGTGGTTGGCTTTTCTGCAGTACATTTCAAGAGTTTTGAAAAGGCGGCTCCAAAGTGGTAATCTACTTGACTGGCAGTGCTAACCAGTGTCAACTTGTTTAAGAGGATGGTTTGGTTAAATAAATTAACAAATGTAACAAAATAAGGTGAATGGCAACAATTTTGTTTCAAGTGTCTGTGTGTATATGTGCTTGCTGAGCGGAGAAAAAGTTTTTCTTGTCTGGAAAATCTATGCGAGCAAGACCTTGCTGCTTTAATGCAAGCAGAAAACAGTTACAACAGATGTTTTGTCTGCTTTGCTATGTAAACTTTTCACTGTTTGGCGCCTTTATTGTTCTGCCTGCTTGTTTTGCAAAATCATTTTTATATTAAATGCTTGAGAAAGAAAAGAAATAAAGGCACGGGAAAAAAGTTGAGCAAAGGCGCAATGTCTTTTTTCCTCTTTTGTATTTAGCAGTTTTATTAGCAAACAATGAGCAGACATCTTTCTCATCTTTTTGTTACTTTTTCTGGTGCAATAGAAAAAATTCATAGTTATCTACAGTGTTAACTTTTTTCCAAGAAACATAACTGGTGCAAAGTAGAGTTTTGGTTTAAGCGTTTGCTCACAGTTTCATTGCAGTGCACTCATATAATTAATACGTTTTGCTGTAGCAAGTGTTGGACTGCTTTTGCCATTTTTTTCGGTTGCGTTTTACTCTTTTTGTTGTTGTAAAGACTGATTTGCATAGAATGCACCCAAAAAGTGAAATAAAGTAAATGCCAAAACAGCTTTACTAATACGTCGGTAATAATGCCGATTTTCTTTTTTTTTCTTTCTTTTTCTTCATCTTAACCTACTGACCGAATCACGTTGCTGAGTGCAGCACAAAACTGGCCGCCTATTCTGCTGCTGATATTGATCAGCAGTCGTATTAAATTAACTAGTTTATATCAGCTGACGAGAGAAAAAAGAAGAAAAGGAAAGCTTAATCTGCCTGTGGCCTTGTGGTTTCAATCTTAGATCTTAGTAAGTTTATATGCATGTCAGCTTATTTTATTTATCTGCGTGCACACAGTTTTAAGATCTTGTGATTTGCAACTAAGTTTCAACACTGAGTCAATCAAATTACGATTTAGAAGAAAAGGATTACTTTACTGAAATATACTGCACATCTGAAAAAAGTATAAAAGTGTAGACTCAATCCACTAGAAACAGGATTCTTCCGGATCATCTTGTTTTGCTATTTGCTATTAAAAGCAAACCGAATATTTTCTGCCAGCTGCCTGTATGTTTTGACATTTTTATTTTTATTGTTTCTCATTTTTAACATTCAATTAGTGATTGCTTTAGCCAGTGTGTGCTTTTTCTACTTTTTATTTTGGCTAAATTTGCAGACATATTGACAACGAAAAAACTAATCGACACACTCGCTGTGTTTGTCTGGCAACTGGTTGCAGCTAGTTTGGTGTCTGTTGTAGAGGAAAAGATAGAGACTGTTATAATAACAACATTGGAAATGAAATAAAAACAAGAGAGAAAAAAAGTTTCAGTTCAGCTGGGGGCTTTACCAGGGAACAGCAGTTTCAGTGTTTTGTACCAGGGTGTGTACAGTTGATTGATTTATTATCAAATCCCGTGCTGTTTGTTTGCCTTTCTTTCTCTTTATTGGTATGTCCGTTTGTCAGTTGTGTCTCTTGTTTTGTTTTTTTGCTTCTGATTTAGAGCATTTTGTTAAACGTTCCTTGTTGATTGTTTGTCTGTCTGTCTGGTTCCCTTTTCCAACTGGATTCTACTTGTTTAATTTTGTTATCGTTTTCTTGTAGCAAGTTGAAAAAGAGAGCTGAATAGGCCACTTTCTTTGGATGATTACCCAAAAGAGGCAAGTTCTTTTCAGTCTTGTTTGTCAACTTCCGCCGTCTTTTTGTTGCAGCCCCTTCATTTCATCTCCTCTTTCAGTGCTGTTAGTGACCCATTCCTCAGCTCTATTAGCAAACCAATCAGCGTGTGACTGACCATGTGATTGCATTTTTAATTTCAATCACTTTGCCGTCTCATGCTTTTTGCTTTTTTCCCTTTTGCCCACTGCCAATTTCAAACTTCTGAGATTTGAACTTCTGGCTATTTTCGTTTAGCAAACATCAGCAGCTGAAGCAGCATCAGTTTTGGCAACTGTCAACAACATCTTCCGTTAGAGCTTTTTTCAATCTTTTTCTGCCCGTACGCAGTTTCAGCTGCGGTTGCTGATGGTGAAGCCCCACACAAGTTGCCCCTTTTATTATTAAATCGAGTGACCAACTTACTTTCTATCTACTACTTTTACATTACTCTATATAAAATTGCCTAATTTACTTTTGCATTAAAGTTAGCAGGAAGTGAGGTGATGGTGGTGGTGGTGATGGTGATGGTGGTCAGTAGTCGGTAATCAAATAGTCGCCCGGATCATGTGATCAAGAAAAGAGGCAGAAAAAGAAAACTATGTGTGTACACTTGGCCGTTAGCGCTTCTGAGTGCCCAAAAGAAAAGAAAGTGTAGGATTATCTGATCCATTACTGCACCGAAGAACGTTTGCAGTATTTGTTGCTCACAGCCTCAGACATTTGTTGCCAGTATTGAAGGAAGGAGGGAGGAATGTCCTCTGAATGTTCTTTTCCTTTCCCCTTGTAAATGCTCACCCACTCATTCGTTGGTCAGCAACAGCAGCAGCACCTTAAATCGGTCTTAATCGTCGTAAATGGGCAAGAGAGCACAACCACTACCGCTACTATTAATAGCATTTCAAAAGGAAGCTGCCCTAGCAATTTGGTGTCATTTGTCACTGTAGTAGTCTTCTGTGGGCAAAGCTCCGTATTGACTGAGCGCATGATTGCTAAGATGCACTAAGGAAGGAAACTTAAACAGAAGGAAAAGCAGCAAGTTGAACTTTTATAAGTTTTTATTATGCTCTGTTTTGGTGTCAGTGCAGTGCCTGAAAAACATCCTTCTAACCAGATTAAAATTTGGATTTTTTTGCACTAGCTTTGCACCGGCACAAGTTGTGAGAAACAAGTGCAAGTGAGATAAGAAAACAAATTCTGTTAGTCGTTTAGTAGCTAAAAACAGACATCAGCGACTATTTTTAGTGCACTGCAAAAGTTAGTTTTATTTGCATGTTTTGAAGCTGGCTGCTTTTGCGTGGCAGTTTGCGTTCAGCAGCAAATAAAGCCCAATAGATCTAATCCCCTAATGTTCTTTTTCTCGCCCACAGTTTTTTCTCTCTAGATCATCATACAACAACTGTGCCATCAGAAGCCGCCGTCACCGCGCCCAGCATGAGGCTGACCGCCATTACTTTCACTTGGTAAACACTTGGTTCACAGCAAACCAGCGCCGGTTTCGCCACTGTTTCTGTTGTCGCTCCCATCGTTTCCGGCCTCTCAGCAGGACTTCTCTCACTAGCAGCTCATAATAATCACCACCAAATAGACACGACCATGGCTGACAACTCGCCCACCATTGACACGCAGTACCTCTTTGAGCTGATGCGTCGCAACTGCAGTGCATTCCTCAAGCGTGCTCTTCAGGCACAGCAACAACTGTCTTCAGGAGGAGGTGGAGGTTTTCTTCAGTCTAATCAACAATTGCTGCCACAGCAACAACATCAGCAGTACCCCAGTCTGCCCTACTCTGGACAAAGCAGCCGTACAACTTCCTCTCGAGCTGATTTGAGCAGGCAGAACTTTTCCAGCGCCTCGACCTCCTCAACCTTTTCGCTGCCTTCCCTCTACCAGCTGATCAATCAGCCACAGCTTCCCACAACCGCCACAAGTGCCACCAGCATGCCGCCATCATTTTCGTTGTCATCCTCTTCATCTTCTTCATCCTCTTCTTCCTCATCATCATTATCCGGCAGTGATACCTCCTTGGAGATTGGGCCTTTTGCATCCTCCTCATCCTCGATCCCGTGGACCTCGGAGGAGCTGCAGCAGCAGATTCAGCAGCTGAGCGCAGCGGCGGCTGCGGCGGCGGAAATTCCTGGCGGTGATCCGAACTACGAGCCGCTCGCCCACCATCACCAGCAGGAGCACATCATCCAGTCGCATACTGAGTCGGCAAGGAATGCGCTCATCTACGTCGCCGTCATTCTGGTCATCTACCTGGTGGCAGTGGCCTTCATCGCCGTGCAGTACTACCACAAACACTCGACGCTGGATCCGCTGACAGCTTTCATTCTGCGACGATCCACCAGTGGAAAGGGTGGTAAGCGGAAGAATAAGGATTCTCGAGGTCGAGGTGGTGGCAAACACCAGGTGCGGCGGAAGTACTCAAACAGCGGTGGCAGCGGATTAGGCTGCAACAATGGCGGCTTTGAGGCGACTCGGTCGGCGGTAAGTTCGGTGAGTTATTTTTTTTATAGTGATTTTTGTGTTCGATTTCTAATTCTTTTTTTCTTTTGCAGAGCTCAATGGCCGGCTACCGAAATGGCGGCTCATCCTCAAACAACGTGATCGCCGATGGAGTTGTGTCGCCGACGACGGCCAATGCGGCGGCGGCCACCGCCAACAACAGCAATTTGGGAGCCTCCGGTGTCCCGGTCAGTAACAGCTGCGTCCGCTTTGACCAACTGGCAACTGTGTACTCGGAGAACGGTACGACGACGACCACCATCGACTCGGCCACCTCAAGTCGTGATCAACAGCAGCACCAACAGCAGCAGCAACTACTTCATCCCGGCTCATCAGCAGCTCAGATTCAGATAACAATCGAGACGGTGGACGATGACGATGACGACCTGGAGGAGGACAACATCGAGGAGGACTACTACGATGAAGATGAGGAGGAGGACGAGGATGAAGAAGAGGAAGAGGAAGATGGTGATGAAGATCACTTTGAAGAGGAGGAGGAGATGGCCGTTCTAGGGAACACCTCTTATGAGGTCATGGAACGAGGAGGTGGTCGACCCAGCAGCAGCAACAACAGCAGCAGCAAGTCAGGCAGCAAACTGCGCTCACTCTTTCACCACTTTCACTCCTCCTCTCACGATTCCTCCTCCTCCACCTCCTCAAAAACCACCACCAACACACTGAATCAGCACTGTGGCAATGGGAAGCAGACGCTGACGCGATCCTCCTCTCTGCAGGCTGCAAACAACACCAAAACCGATGTGCCCACAATAGCCGCCGCCGCAGCGGCAGCCACAGGAGTGGGCGTGATCAGCAGTTCTATTACCACTGAAGCAGACTACCCTAACTCCAGCCACTCCTCTTGGCGGCCATCGTCGACTTCCACTGCCGACTCTGCTGACCTTCTCAAGTTCAAGCGGAGCTCCATCGCCGGTTTCACCGTCGCCGCGGGCACCGGTCCGCTGGGGCTGTTCAAGGCGACGCCGAGGCACTACGAGGAGACGCATCTCTAACTACAGACAAAAACAGGGTCCAAAACAATACAACACACAGTGATATAAATAGTGAATGAAAGCTGACGAAAATGGTGGAACCACCACCAAATGTACAAAGTATTTTCTGTATCAATCTTTGCTATATTCTCTCACTCGCATTTTCACTCACTGATTGCCCACACTCATTCCTCATCTTTGTAATGTTCATTCATTCATTCTCTGAAACTCCCAATAAAAAATACTCTTGTCTCGAAAGTCTATAAAGTGGTCTTTATGTACAACAAAAAAAGATTGGAAAAAAATAAAAGCACAAGTTCAAAGTGAAAAAAGTGTTTGTTCAGAGTCAATGTTGCTTACAAATCATCCGGCGACAGTCTGGGCTTCTTCCGGCGCATTGCCGCCTTTCGCCCCAGACTAGGCCGACCTCCTTTGCGCTTCTTTCCGCCGTCACCCTTCTTATTTTTGCCCTTCTTAGAGGATTTTTTACCCCCTTCAGCGCCACCACCGCCGCCGCCACTCTCCTCCAGCTCATCAAAGTCCGAGTCGGACTCCTCGTTCTGCTCGAGAATGTGCGAGAACTCCTCTGCGTCAGCAAAGAGGTCATTGGTGATCTTGCTGAAGCCCTTCTTGCCGGCAAAGGGCGCCGCATTGCGCGCCTTGTTTGCGCCTTTTCTGCCCCGGTTTAGGTCGCTGAGGTCGGCAAAGTCGTCGTCATCGTCATCATCATCATCTTCGCCAAAATCACCGTCTTCAGCCGGATCATCATCGCTGAGCTCCATCAGATCATCCTCATCATCGTCCATAAAGTCCTCATCCCCGCCAAAGTCGTCCTCATCAAACTCCTCATCAAAGTCGGCGTCTTCGTCGTCGATCTCATCCTCATCCTTTCCTTTTTTCGTCTTCTTTCCCTTCTTCCCCTCTTTGCCGCCCGAATTTTGCTGATAATTTTTGGCAAAGTCAATCTCCTCCACCTCTGCTCCACCCTCATCCGCCTGCGTGTAGCTCTCGTAGTTGTCGAGCAGGTCATTAAACTCCAAGCTGGTGACACTTTCAATGTCGCTGTCGTCGCCGTCGCCCGCCTCGCCCTCACGACGGCCCTTCAACTTCAGCGCCTTCTTCTGCTGGAGGAAACGGTAGATGAACTGCTGGTCGGCGGGCACTGCCGCTGCAGGCTGCTCTAGAAGTTCTTTTTCTCCAACGCCACCTAAAATCTTAGAGCCCGGCTCTCTCCGGCCAAAGACGCGCGTCTTCACCGACGTCTCCCCGGCCTTGGTGTTCTTCACGCTGGTCTTTGGATTGCGAAAGACGAAGCGGTCGAGGAAGCGCTTCACAGTGAAGTCGTCCAGCGGATTGCCGTCGTACTCCACCGGCACGCCGCTGCGAATCTGCTCGGCAAAGAGGCGAGCGGTGGGGTGAAAGTGGGCGCTGATCAGCGCCAGCTCCCACAGCTCCTCGCGGTCGGCGTTGCAGTACTGCGGATTGCGGGCGTCAATGTCGTAGTGCTCTACCGACTTTGATGTTGACGGCTTTTGACCGCCGTCCACGGCGGTGGTGTCGTTTTGCTGTGGTTGTTGTTGTTGTTGCTTTTGCGTGTGCTCTGCGGTCTGCTGCTTCAGGTAAACCCACGAACCACTGGAGGCAGCAGATGTCTTCTGTAGCTTCCTCGGCTTCCCGTCCTCATCGACGTCGTAGTAGACCTCCAAGTCGTCGTCGTCGTCGTCTTCGTCCCCTTTGTTTCCATTGTCTGCTTCAGGTGCAGGCCGGTGCTCCTCACCGGTATGGCTTCCACCAGCACCAGCGAGCACATTAGCCACCAACTTGAAGCCCGTCTTTGTCTTGAGCGTCTCCGAGACGAGCACCAGAATGCTGATGACAAAGGCGGACGAGGAGAGAATGGCCACCTGAAATGAAAGGAAAGGAAGAAGTTGTAATCAAAAGCTTCCTTTGAATCACTTCCTGGAAGCACTCAAATTTCCCATTCATCATCCTCATCAACATCGACCTCAAATTACCTGAAAGAGGCGCTTCACAAAGGCGCGCACCCGCTTGATGACAGGGTCCTTCTTGATGGAGCGGTAGACGAGGTTGAGGAGGAGGTTGCTCTTCGCACAGTGGTCCACCTCGGGATTGGCGATGAAGCGGTACAGTGTACTGTAGAAGTGGTCCGTCAGCGAGCCGCTCTCGTTGAAGTTGACCAGGTTGAAGATGAGCGACAACGTCTGAATGCCCGTGTTCAGGTTCACGTAGTGGAGGATCTTGTAGAAGGTGGTCAGGTACTTCTGCAGGTAGTCCAGCTCCAGCTTGGAGTAGGGAAAGGCGCGCGAGACGCCGGTCAGCAGCGTCGACATCGTCCGGTTGTTGATCTCCCCCTCTTTGATGCACTTGTTGAAGACGGTGAAGTAGATGTTGATCATGGCGTTGGCCAGCTCGGTGTCCACTGCCGCCGTGAAGACCATTTCGGAGAGGAAGCAGAGGCAGTAGTACTCGGTTCGGGGGCTGATGTGAGGTCGGAAGATGAGCCGCTCCACCTCTTTGACCACGATCAACTTCATCTGTGGGTGGTGCTGGGAGATGATCTGCGAGAGGAGGTGCGCTGTTTGAGAGGCAATTTTGGCTGTGGGGTCGCCTGAGTAGGTGTTGGGTGAAAGAAAAAGTAAGTCACTGTAAAATAACTAAAAGTTAACTCCTTACCGAGCTTGTTGATCATGCAGGAGAGCAGGTACTTCTCCTGTTCGGGGTTGTTGACAAAGAGATCAAACATCGTCTTGAGCGACTTCATCTTCAGCGCCTCGAGGCTGTCGTGGCTGACTGTGATCAGCGCGTCGATGAACTTCTTGTACAGCGAGCGAATCTGGTCCTCCACGTGCGAAATCACCAGAAAGCGCTCTCGCTCGCCAGGTTTGCCGCCTGGAGTGAGGAGCCACTTGGGCTCGACCGCGCCGACCAGCTCCTCGAAGGTGTGCAGCTTCTCCTTGGGAATGAGCAGGTCGCCGATGAAGAGGTCGCGCAGGTTGTCGATCGCCATGACGCACTCCCGCTTGCCCTTGGTGTTGACGAAGCGCAGCAGGCTCTCCACGGAACGGAGGTTGTGCACCGGCGACTCCTGCAGGAGGACGGTATGGGCGGCCAGCTTGTCGCTGACGGTGCCACTTGATAGGACGGTGCGAATCCACTCGTGGTCGTCGCTCTGCTTCGAGTTCTTTTGCTCCTGAAATAAATGATGATAAAGTTTTAGTTTGAAAACTGGTAAACAGCGGTAGTCAAAGTTTCTTACCTCGTAAATGATGTAGTCAGTCTTGAGTAGGCTGAGTGCTTCACTTCTCAAGATGGTAATCTGGTCGCGAGAGAGGCTTTCCTTGGCACCCTCTCGCTTCCTCTTCACGTTCACCACCCTCTGAGAGTACCACTTCATAGCCTTCTTCATCAGCAGCACTCCTCGCCTTCCTCCCGGAGCAGGGCCACTCTGTTGTCCGGTGATTGTTGAAAGGCTGTTGTTGTCGCCCTTTTTGTTGCCATTCCAAGGCGTTTTTGAGAAGCCGCCTGATTTGCGCCTGGAAAGAAAAGATGTTGTTATAAAGAAAAAGTTTACATCTCAAGCAGTAACTTACGCTAGTCCGTTCTGCATTTCCGCTAGTGTCATTTCATGAAGCTAGAGAACAGTTCTTTGTTGCTGCACAGAATCAGAACCAGAATTTGGAAAACAGAAGGCAAAACTCGGCGGCTGCAAGAAAAACACGCGTGAAAAAAAATTAAACACGTGAAGTTGTGGACCGTTCATAGAGGACGTCTTCAGGACAGTTGTTGTTTATCTTTTCCACACCGCAGCACAGACGTCAAAGTCTCCGATTTCGTCTTTCGTTCTCATTTCCTCCCACCGACATTATTCATCGATGCTGACGATATTTCAGCTCAAAAAATTAAGTTTTTTAGCGAGTAAGTGAAAGGGCTCTTGGAGCAGCAGCAACAGCAAAAATGAGCAGCATTCGCAATCGAGCGAGCGATCGGCGGGGCAACGGACTGAACGTCGCCAACCTGATCATTCCAGTGATCAGCAGTGTGGAGCAGGTGGAGGAGATGCTGGAGCAGTTCTTCATCTTCCACACCAATTTCCTCTGGGAGCCGGCTAAGACGTACATCGAGCGGGAGCGAGACGCCTTCAGGGCGAGCCACCACGGCCACGGTCACGGCTCCTGCTCGTCAGTGCTCTCATCGCTGATGGGCTGTCTGGGACAGCTGACTCTGGCGGATAAGAACTACCTCACGCTGCAGTTTTTCAGCTCAAAGGTCTTCCAGCGAAAGGACTCGTAAGTCGATGATTATCAGACGTTGATAAGGTACCACTAACCACCACACACCTTTTTAGGGTCAAAGTGAGCTATGAGAACCTTCGTCTGGAGCTGCTGCGTCTTGAGGAGCGCGGCAGCTCGATTGGCCAACAGCGAAACAGCAGTAGCTCGCAGCCAAATACGCCTCACCACCAAAATCACCTTCTCAGTAGCTCTCCGGCGAGCAGCAGCGGGGGAGGAGGAGGAGGAAGTCAACTCGCCGCTCAGATGGCCAGCGACCAGGCACAGGACGTCTTCGAAGTGGAGGAGCTCTTCATGAACGAAGAGGGCCGCAAGTCAGTTAGTCCGGTCCAGAACGCCTTTTCAGAGGCTGAACTTCAGCAGCAACATCAGCTGATGGCAACGCCCACGCCGCCAAAGAGTCAGAGTCTACTCTCGCGCCTCTTTAGGTTCAACAGCTCAAACCGGTCAAGCAACCGGAGCAACCAGTCAATGAGTCTGTCCACGTAAGAGATCGAAAGGAGCTCGAAAAGACATACAACTCTAACACATCTTCTTTTTGCAGGCCAGCCAACGATTCCATCTGCAGCAGCAACGATGACGCCCCTTCGCCAATTCCATTGCTCAACGAAGGCTCAACGGGGCCGCTGCAGACTGAGATCACCTGCAGCCTCGACTCGATGGACCGCTTCGCCGCCCACCTCAGCGGCCAGCTAGTGCACTACGTGAAGGTGCGCATCGAGATGATCGACCTCTACGACCGCCTCAGCTCCGTTTGCGGCGGGGGCGCCGCTGGCTCGATGAGCCGCAAGTTCGTGCTGATGGAGGAGCTGTACCGGTCGCTGAAGGAGACGCACGACAGCGCCGACCGCCACTTTCACCACCCGGTGCTCAGTCGGCTGAAGGCGATGTTCATGTTCGAGGCGGACGTGCTGCTCAGTCTGCTGACGGCGCACATCAGCATCCAGGGGTGGCACTTCCTCGAGGCGCTCTTCCTCCTCCAGGAGGCCACCAACAAGCTCAACCTGATGGCCAATGCTCGTGATATGGTGCTGAAGGCGCTCAACGGCGGCAGTGGTAACGTCAGTGCTCCTGCTGTGCCTGGTGTAACCGGCCCCGTCGTCTCGCCCTTGATCTCCTCGTCGGGCTCGGTCAGCGGTGGCAATCTCCGCCGGAACTTTACCAACGCCAGTCTGAGCAGCTCGGGCAGCTCTACGCTTAGTGTTCCCAGCAGTGCGGCGGCAGCAGCAGCGACGGCTGTTTCCGGCACAGCCACTGGCTCAAGCAGCAGCGCCGCCCTTCCTTCTGCCGCCTCCCCGGGTGGCAGCACCCTCTCCGCGATGAGCCACTTTATCTTCCCCGGAAGTGGATGGTCAAACGTGCCCACCAAGAGTGGTGGTGGTGGTGGCTTTTTCACTTCAGGAAAATCGTCCAGTTCGTCGGGAGCAACGGCAGCGGCTGCATCTGCGGCGAACATGCCACTTCTCATTCAGTGGCTGCACCGCTTCAAGCTGTACCTGCTCTCCAAGTATAGCTTCTACTTTCACTCGCTGCTCATGGTGCACCTGACGCCGGCGTCGATAGCGGCCGCCGCCTCCATTGCCTCCACCGGCGGTGGCGGCGGATCTGGCTCCAACTCTGCCACCGGCTCGGTGTCCTCCTTCACCGCCTCCCTGGCCAGTGTGGGCTCTTCGAAGGACCACCATCACCACGGCCACCACCACGGTCACCACCACCACAGCCACAGCTCCAGCGCCAACTACGCGCAGATGGAGGCGCAGATGAGGCAGCTGTGCGCCAAGCAGTGCCCGCCGTTTGACTTTCACTCGAAGATTGTGCAGTTTGTGCGCAAGTACGACGCCACCTACGTCTTACTGCTCTTTGACATCAAGGACCAGGGGGTGAATAGGGAGTTCAACGTCTCCGGATACCGATCGCCTTTCACAAAGAAGGAAGAGCCTACGGGTAAGGGGAGGGAGTTTTATGGCCTCACCAGATCGTTAATCACTTTTTCCCCACTCAGGCATCAAAACCTACCCCATCGTGTACGCCTACCCGGTGGAGTTCCCGCAGAACCACATGCCCTCCCTCATCATGACCATGGGCGAGCGGCGGAAGGAGCTGAACAGCAGCGACACCGTCCTGGTGATGCACAACCGGCCCAATGCAGTTCACGGGGATCATCACCACCACCAGCATCATCACTCGAACAATGGCGGCTCACCCGGTTCGCCGATGATGGTTGGCCCTGGGAGCATCGGTCCGGCGCAGATTAAAGTGCACAACATTGCCACCTCAGGCACTTCAAACACCTCCTTCTCCAACAACAACTCCATACCGAATGCCACCTACTTCCTCATCCGCCCCGATCCCCTCTTTACGCTGATCATGATCTGCGAGAAGCCAAGAGCGGACACTGAAGCGATAGTGAAGTTTATGACCGACCTGACCAGTCTGCTGAAGGGCAGTCGCATCTTTGCCGCTCTGCGCAGTGGAACGCTCAAGTAGACAGACCGAATGAGAATGAGAGCGAGGGTACGGGATTACCGATTGCAATCGGAGACGACACCGACGACGACAGAGGCAACTTTTCACTTTCGATTTCTCTCTGCCAAAGCATCTTCTCCAAGGCTGAATTTCCCTTCGTCTTTCCTTCACAGCAGCAGCTTTACCCGAAGCCAATCTCATCACTTTTTTTTCGACTCAGACTTGACTCGTCTTTCTACACTTTTTTTACTTGCAACTTTGGAGCTTAACTGTTTTCCCTTCTTATATTTCCCTTTTCCTCCCTTCCTCTCTGCTTTATGCCCTCGTTTTACTGGATGATGGTAATTGAAGAGAGGGAAAGGAGGAGAATTTTGTTATCGACTTTCTACACGCAAGAGACTCTCTGTCGGTGCTTTATCTGAATTTGTGTGTGTGGCCGATCCAAGCTTTTTAGAAAAACGGACACATACTCTGCAGCAGCAAAGAAAGCAGGCCGACAGAAAGGAGAGAGAGAGAGAGAGACCGTTATCGGACAGAGACTTTACTTTACTTTCTACACTTTATTTCCTTCCTTCTTTCGCCTTCCTTTTTTATTCACTTTCTCTACGGTCATCTTTGCTCACTCTCTCTCTCTCTCTCTTTCTCTCCTTTACCCTCTTCACTTTTCCTTTTATATTAATTATTAAAATCGATTCCTGCATTAATTAATGTGTGCTGTAGAGTGTACACATTAGAGCGTAGTACTGTACTGTACTGGTACGATCGATGGCCGTGTTTGCACTTGTGTGGGGTCGGTCGTCTCAGTGCTATCCTATCTCAGCTTTTTTTGGGGAGTTTTGTCTGTTGATGAACGGAAACGAGCGGCAGCCTTGGGTGGAAATTCATTAGGCGAGTGTAATTTGCGTTGAGTGTTTGCAACTCAGAGCCTTCCACCAAAGCTCAAAGCTCCCAGAGCAGTGTGCAGTGCACGACGGGTTTCCCCTGTGTTCAATTTAGAGTTGGAGAAGAGTAGCCGTACCCAAGCTGCTGCTGCTGCTGTACGGTTGAGCAGACCGAAAATAATGAAGATGAAGAAGAGGAAAAAGAAAAGCTGTACCCTCTTATCAATAGGGAAATTTGCGGTGGATGGCGACGGAGATAAGCTCCGATGAATGGTGAAGGTTTCAGCATTGCTGAAGCAGTTAGCACTGGCAGCATCTGCTTTGGCTGCATCAATGCCTAAATGTTGACAATGGCAGCGTTACGCAATTAGAACAGCTGCTGCCAACCAACAAAACCCTTGACCAAAAGCCTTCGCTCGCTTCTTCTCTCTGAAAAGAAGGGGGCAGTTCCAGTGCACTAGTTGATCTCCATCCATCACATCGGCGGCGGCATTGTTTAGAGTCAGCGCACAGATGCTTCGCAGATATCCCTGGTGAAAGGTATCCCAGTGGGGAGAGAAAGCGGCGACGGCAGAAAGTAATCAGCATTCTGAACACGTACTGACGCCTGAAACAGCGCAGAAAACAAAACGATGTGAGAGAGAAAGAGAGAAAAGAAAGGAAACTGGCGCCCAAAAGCTGCTGCTGCTGCAGTGCCTGCCTGACTGACTGAGGGCGCTCCTACAGAGGGGAAGAGAGATGCGCCTGATCCACAAAACGCACACAAACTGGTGGGACTTTGGGGGGCTGCTGACCGAATTCACAGACGACAGCAGGTGAGCTTGGTGTCGGGTAGGTTGGGCAGCACAGCACCTCTCGAAGCCCCCCATTTTTGTCAGCAGCAGCTTGTTTGTGTGTAGCCTTGCGCCAGTGATAGTGTTACATCGAGCAGCAGCAGCATCTCCCTCTCCGCTCCAACACACACTTCACAACATTGAATGGGACGGCCGTTGCGTAACGACGACGACGACTGCTGCAACTCGTCCACGATCACCTTTTTTGCTCCAGCAGCGTGGAAACTGTATCACCACCACCAGCTCCAGGACCACACTACTACCACGACCACGATCATCACCAGATCGAACCAGTTCAGTTCACGCAGCTGCACATCTCAGTACAGCAGTGAAAACATCTGAAGTACCTGCAGAAGATCACCACCACCAACAACAGCAACTCTTCATCACAGTGGCCTTAAGAGTGCGTGTTTTAATCAGCTGCTGCTGCTGTTTGCACCAGAAGAAGGCTGCTGCTGCTGCTTCATCATCACCGCCCAGGCAACGGTTCATTTGACGTCGCTTCAACAGCACTGTGAGTATGTCTTTCTTTCCTTGAGCCAGCTGGCGGACACCTTTAAATGGTGTGTGTATGCATGTTAGAGGTAATATAATGGTAGTAGAAGCCACTAGAAACTAGTAAAAAATAGAAAAAGAAGCCAACTTCGGCGACGACGTACACTGCTGCTGCTGCTGTTGATGATGATGATGGTGACGGCGTCGGCTTCCACTGTGAGCCGCTGTGTACGTGTGCGAATTTTCACTTCCACTACTACTTCTGAACTACTCAATGACGACGTCGACATTATTAATCACTGAATCAAAGGTGCCCAGAGACACTGCTGGAGAGAAGGAGAAGACAAAGTCCTCTTTACTGAGTCACTTCCTCCACTCTTCACTGAAACTAAACCTCGAAGACCATTTGCATACACACATTTGCACCCCTCACCACTTCAGCTTAGCCGCCGCAGCATCGTCGCCAGGCAACCACCGTGTTTGTGTTTATCATCTCTCCTGATGGACGTAGAATGACCGTTCTCAGGCTCTCACCAGTAGCACCAGTACTCCTCTACGCTCTACTCTACGCTCTTCAACTCAGCAAAGTCGATCCCTCGCTTCTATATTTCTCACGTTCCTTCCTTCTCTCTCTTCTACCCAATCTCTGTTCAATGCCCTGGTACTTTGGACTTACTGACTGCTGTGAGTGCTGAATCAGTGCTGCCTGCCGCCTGCTTGCTCGCGTGTGCCGAAGTACCGAGAACTGATTTGATTGTCTATGCTCATCGGCGGCAGCGGTGGTGGTATCTCCTCTTCGTTCCTCTCTCCCTCTCTCACTCACTCACTTCTCGCCTCGCCAGCTCCCACTGAAGAAGTCGTCGTAGTCACCCGAAGTTGTCGTCGCCGACGAGGCACTGTCATCCTGAGTCGCCACTTTTCACTTCACTCTTCGACTTAGACGTCTTCTTCTGCAGAGTCCGTCCACGGCGCTAGAAGGAGACCACTTAGCACACCAAGTCAACCGTCTTCCATCACCATCATCACCACCGCCGCCACCAGCATCACCAGCACTCTCCGTCATCAGCATCGATGATTATGGCAATTTGCCTCCTTCTTCTCCTGCACCGTTCACAGTAGCTCAACAACAGTGATCTTTGTGTTTATTCGCGCGACTGCAGCAACAGCAACTACCGAAAGCTGTTACACTTTGTTACCAAAGAAGCACATTTCCGAACAAGTGCTTTACTTCTTCCCCTTCCCCTTCCCCCTCTTCTTCTCCTTTTTCTGCACCCGCCGATAATCGAGCAATCGAGCGCCCGCAACAAGCCGCTTTGTCTCCTACACTGTCTCGTGGCTTCCTTCTTCTTCTGCTTCGAAGACTTTCTTTCTTCCTTCCCTGGACGCCTTCATCTTCTTCCCCGTCATTTCTTTTGCAGCCGACAGCAACAGAGCTGGTGGTGACGATGGCAGCAGTAAATCTCCTTTGGCTGTGCTGCATACCATTTGGTGATTACGCCCGCATCTGGTGATGCCATTCTCGCCGTCCGCAATGCCAATGAGCCGTCTCTAAATCGTTGCGCATCGTAACGTAAGGTTTCATTTCTCTGTGGGCCTCCCGTTTGTTTACATTGTTCACCACCACCACCACCGCAGAGTATTTGTTGTACTCTTGTTGAATCAATTTACTCTCACCACCATAATCATCATCATCGTCTGTTACTCAACTGAGCAACTCTGCTACACTGTACAAACACAGGCACGGACAGTATCTATCGACTCCTATTATCTTCGTGATAGAAGTCAATTAACGACTATTGGTGGTTTGCAGCCTAACTGTCTCCGTGTGCTGTGTGATCTCCTCTTCTTTTTTCTTGGACAGCAGCCACTCACTCAGTCACTCTCACTCGCTCTCTAACTCGCTCCCTGGACGTCAACAAAAACCAAGCACCATCACCAGCACTACCGCCAATCTTAAGCAGTTGAAGCTGCTACAGCAGCTTTACTTTCCATTTGAGAGAGTAAAGGCTTTGTAGAATTAATAGCTGCTGCTGCCCGTTTACGGCGGCTTTGAAGGCAAGCCAGCCAGCAAAAGAGAGAACTAGAAATAAGGAAGAAAACAGACGAAAAGCGACTTCTTACCACCACCACCGCCTGCTAAGATCGCCTGAAGATAGTCGCCTTCTCTCCGTTGTTGCGTCGAGTAGAGACAGACACAACAGGCACAGGGACATCTGCTACTCTACCATCGTCACCACCAACAGCAGCAAAAGTAAGCGCACATCTTGTCCACGCGTGATGAACTTTGCCTCGCTCTTCAGCGCGGCGATGTGTTTTGCCGATGTGTGATTGTCTTTGACTGAAGCAGACAGCAACAGTAATTTACGATTAATTAGATGGCATTTGCATGTGTGTGTGTGTGTGTGTGTGTTTGTCTATGTGCGCCTTTGTGTTTTGCCCAACTCTTCGACTACTGTTATTTCTGCTGTTTTCCCCATTTGCTGATTCTCTCTTTCTCTCCGTTTTCCCCCACCCTTGATTAGATTCTTCGATACCGTGCACTACCGTACGAGTGCACTTGTTACGTTGCTGCTACAATCACCACCACCACCATAACCATAGCTGCCAACAACAACAACAACCACACCAGCACAAGCGACAACCCCAACAATAACATTGAATAGCAGAAATTACGCAATTTACGATCCCGCCGAATAACATCGTCGACGAATTTACGATTTGTGTGCTTGCACTCTCTCTCCATTGTACAAGAAGGGAAAGTATAGTCAGCAGCCAGTGTTGCCAGCCGCCATTTCGCCTCATCTCTTCAGCTGCTCAGTACTCATCCTCTCTCAGCACCAGTTTTTCTGGGTCGTGTGCTACTGCTCTTCGCATCACCGAAACCAGTGCGAGTTGTGTGGGTTGTGTGCGTGTGTGTCGAGTGTTGAAACCGAAGCAGCAGTAGCATCGGCAGCAGTGCTTACCACCGCAATGGTCTAGCACCAGTCGCAGTACAGTACACTACTGTACCAGACACGTCTGCTCTACTGATCGCCAAGCAGTCTCTCTCATTCACTGACGAAACGCTAAACTCGGCACCCAAATAAACAACTGCGCGACAGTCCTGTGTGTGTGTGGTGCCAGTGTCTCCTCGGGAAGGCGAAAAAACACAAACGCACATTCACAGACAGCCAGTCAGCTAGCCAGCTGCTGTCTTCTGTTCTGTCTGCAAACACAATCAGCCGACATTCACCACTTCGACGACGACCACCATCATTTCGTCAGCAAGCCCACCACCACCACCACCACCTTCTTTCGCCAACTTCGATTCTTCCGCCTGCATCGCTGCCGCCTGCAGGCACTTCCTGGTCGAAGGCCAGGCCACCACCACTTTCTCCTCCAGTCCGTCCGTATTTGGAACACAAACAACCACACAGATTCTCCAAAAGCAGATGAATCAGTGAATCAGCTCTCCATTTAGACGACCGAATGATCAAGATTAATAGACTACTACTTCTGCTGCTGCTGCCGTGATTATATTAGCACAGTTTATACGTCGTTGTTGCTGAGAGAATCAACTCGCAACTTTGAACCCAATTGCTCAACAACAGCACCGCAACACTTCTGCAATAGATTGTAGAATTGTATACAGTGTGCGCCCTTTCGCAATAGATCTTCTTTGCCTGCACCACCGATTGGACTCGCTGACATCAAATTCCAGCTCAAGCTCACTGTTGATATCCCCCATCCTTCCCCTTTGCTACTGTCAATGGTATTTTATGAACCTCCATTGAGCGGCACACAATCAAACACACAGCACAAACCGTACACCAGCCGCAGCAGTGCAGTACAATCGCCGCAGCACATCAATACAAGGAATTTTATCATCTCTCTCTCTCTCTTGGCGTGCATCTGCTTTGATGCCGCAGACACCACCACCATCAACTACCACCACTGCTACCGCTGCTGCTGTTGACTACTAATACGCATCACCGGCGGGTGAATTGATTGCGCCACTTTGATATAAAAGACCCATTGCTCACCAGTGCACTCCTCAGTCACTCTCATTCGAGAGAAAGCGAGCGAAAGAGAAGGACACGTAAAAGTGTAGTGTGTCGGCACACTACCACTGTCTGACAGTTGGCAAGCACTACAACTGAACTGAACTGAAGACGAGGAAGAATAGATTTGAAGACTGGAGGGGAGTTTCGAGAAGAATCATGATTGTTAGCAGGCTGCAGCAGCAACAGCAACAGCAACAGCAACAGCAACAGCAACAGCAACAACGGCAACAGCATCCATTGTCTGCGCTCTCGGTGTGACGGCGAATATTATTGCCGCCTTTGTCTCGCACTCGCACACAGAATCGACATCATCACAGTTAGCAAACTGAAAACTTAGAAAGACTCTCTGTAGTGGAACTTTGTTTGGCTCTCCAGTCGTGCTCCAGCAACGAACAACTCGCTCTTCTTTTTCTATTTTCTGTTTTTCACTCTTTCTGTCAATTCGTCTCCAGTCACAGACGACCTCAACTCCCTCAAAGTATCCTTCTTCTTCTTCTTTTGGGTAAGTAACTCATACTTGTTGATAAGTGGTGCTAGTGGTGGTGCTAGAGTTTGCCTTTCCTTACTTTCTTACTGTGCTCAGGGTAATAATAATCCTTCTGGTGGTTTTCTTTTTCCTTCTGGTGCTCGCAGCAACAGTGTCCTTACCCCCGTCACCACTCTTTCTTTCCGCTCATCCGCTGTGTACAGTGTAAAAGACAAAACACACACACACAAGCAGTGCGCTGGACACTACCAGACGCCAGACCAGACCAGAACTGTAGCAGTCTTTTGGTGAAGCGGCACAATCAATCTCGGGGCAGCTCTACAGGCGCTACGGATTTACAACTACGACTACGACTACAACTACTGCACACACACCACTACTGTCCCCTTTGTTGGCTGACATTCTTTCCGCCGTCTAAACTAAACTAAACTAGCCAGCCAACCAACCAGCAGCAGCACACCAGTCTCCAGCTCTCCAATCAGTTGTCATTTTAGTGTTCCTGCGAGCGAGCGAGCGAGTGCCCCTCATCTTTTTGTTCAGCACTTCGCCACACTTTGGTATTTGGTTCTTCTTTTCTCCGACTAAATCGCTAAATGTCGTCTGCCGTCGCCGTCGTATCGATCGGTGGCCAACTTTGCGGCTCATCAAATGTCAGCATTTGCAGCACTGACACCACCTTCTTATTGGCAGTTATTGGACACTCTCTCAACTTCTGACTTCTAACTGATCTTCAGCAGCAGTAACTTTGCCGCAGCCGCCTTTGACTATAACCTGATAAACTCCCCACCATATTCTCTCCACTTTCTTTCTGCATAATCTCGACAAATACACTATCACGAATCTACCGCCGGTGCAAGCACTTTTTGCACTGCTTCCCTCACTCACCTACTCACCCACTCACTCAACCTTTTATATACCTGTGATCATCTCTCTCTCACTTTCTTTTGTTCCCAAATCCTGGTCGCCGTTGCAACAACAACAGCACACACACACTTACACTTTCTCACTAATTCCCCCTTTCCTACACACACACTGCAGACAGCTCAGAAAGGAATCACCGCCGACGACGCCGCAGCTGCAGCCGTTGCCACATTGCCGCATTGAGTACCACGAGTGCAACATACACACATCCCCGTACTTACCAGCACATCGTTCTCCCTTGGTACTTCTTCCCTTCCTTTGCTCCTCTGACGTTACACGACTATAGTAATAGTTACATATTACTCACACACACACACACTTGTACACCTGACGCTGATTGTTTACTCATCGGTGTCAAGTGTGTGTCCTTTCCCTCTCTTACTCTCTGTCTGCACGGTGTGCATCGTCTGCAGTTTGGCGGCAAAGAGTGCAACCAGCCACGATTACCAGCAGCAGCAGTTCTTCTCAGTTTGAGATATACCTCAACAGTGAGCGGAACACTACTTGAGACGCCTGCAGTCAGTCAGTGTGCCGGTGATCTGATCTGAGAAGCCTTTATAAGCTTACTTCTCAGAGAGAGGATGACGTTCATAATGAAGAAGAAAAAGTACAAGTTCAGCGTCACCCTGACGGTGGAAGATCTCTCCAATGTGCCCTTCATCAACTCGGTACTCTTCGTCAAATGTCGCCTCCTCGAGGGCGGCAGCTTCGAGGACTTTACCGACCGGTGAGTCTGCTGTGCTGTGGTAGTGATTTGTCATAAACATAAATCAAATGTCCCAACAACCTGTCAATCGATTCTTCTAACGACTATCTTTTTTCCTTAGACGGGAGGTTGATGACCACTGTGTGAAGTGGAACAAGACCTTCGTCTTTACGATCAAGACGACGGCCAATACCTCTACGGGCATACTCGATTCCTGCGTTCTCCGGCTCTCCATTCGCAAGGTACGTTGGCCCCAACTGCTTCACTCACTTTCGCTTTCTCTTTCTCTTTCTCCCTTTCTTTCTCAATGGAATCGATTGACAGAGAACGGCCGTACACACGTACGGCCCCTTACACACAGGCAAAGTCTGACGCCTGACTCTGCTCCTGTCGCTTCCGCTATCGCTTACACAATACACATACATACACACAGGCAGACAGACTACATTGTAGTGAAGGTTCTTTTGTTTCTAGCTTCTCAGCCTTTAGCTGCTCATTTGTAGCGCTCGCAATTTGCACTTTGTCGGCCATTATACGCTGCTACTGCTGCTGGTAGTGTAGTTGGCACTTTGTTGTTTAGCTGCTGCTGCTGGTAGCACTGACCGGGAATCTGTGTGTATGTGTGTGTATCTGCTGCTGCTGTTGCTGTCACCAAGACGACAAAAAGCTAACTTCCCTTCGACTTGCCCCTCTCTCATTGACTGCTGCTGGCTACTGCTGTCACACATTCGTGCGCCATGGCAATGGCAGAGGAAGCTGCCAGCAGGAGTACACTACACTACGCTAACATCAACACACAGCGCACATAACTCACTCGGCTGTCAGTGTCGGTCTGTGGGCGTCCGATCAGCAGCAGCAGCAGCATGCTGCTTCCACCACTGACCCAATTGTCACCTCACTTCTTTCTTTCACGTAGTTCAAAGCGAGAGAGAGAGAGAGAGAGAGACGTGCTTCACTTTCCACCCGTGGCACTACTACTCTAGTTCAGGTGCCTTTTGTGGTGGGGATGGTCGGTTGGTTGGTCGGTCGGTTGGTCGGTGTGCACACATTAGCAGCACTGGGCTTGCACTTGTAATGCTGCTGCTGGTGATGATCATCATCATCATCATCGTCCCCTCCACCACCACCACCTCCTCCTTTTACCTTTGCCAATTGACAATCACATGGCAGAGCAGTACCACTGATCGCAGCAGCAACTAACACATATCGCCCACACACACACACTTCTGATGATAGTTGCAGTAGTGGTCATTTGCACTCATTTGCCTCCTTCGCACGAGCGCCTGACTGGTCTCTGTGCTGGTGGTGATCACCTGCCCAAGTGCACACAGACAGACAGATAGAGACACGGTAACAGATATCACCACCAGCAGCAGCACTCTCAAATGAAATCGACATAACTGTAACTGCTTGTGAGTGAGACTCTCCCTCCCTCCCTTCACTCACTGGTGGTGAGGTCATTAGTGGCCAGTTCAGGCAGTCAGCAGGCAGGCACAATTATCTCTTCAGTGTGTTTGTGTTGTGTTGTCATTTGGACAACAACCGCAGCAGCATTGCGGACATGCTTTGTGGTGGTGGTGCTGGTGATCTTCTCTCGCTCCCTTTCTATTTCCAGTGTTCTTTTCCCGCGCTCTCTCATCTTCTACAGCCGCACCGCTTTTTATTGCCTTTCTCTTCCCTTCCCTTTCTGTCTGTCTGTGTCTGCAATTGCAATTGTCCAATTGTACAAATGCTTTCATTTCATACTTTTTACTGTTACGATTACCTGTTACTGCTGTTGCTTCTCCATCGTCTGACTAATGGCTCCATTGCCTTCTTTTATTTCTTCCTCTTCTCCTCCTCTTCCTCCTCTTTGACTACTATTTATAGGAAACAAAAGGTGGCAAGTCGTACGTCAAACTGGGCTACTACGATTTGAATCTGCCCAGTCTGGCCGGAGCCGGACACACCATCTGCCGCGGCCTGCTGGAGGGCTACGACAGCAAGCACCGCCAGGACAACTCCATGATCCAGGTTTCGGTGGACATTAAGCTGCTGGCGGGCGATCCCTGCTTCAAAACGTCAGTATTCGGCTGGATAACCTTTTTCCCTGTTTTTGCTAACTTGTTTGCTTTTTCTACAGGCCCAAGGCGACCTGTCTGACGCAGAAGCAGGGCTCCACTGACGTGCTCAACGCCGGCGACGGCTCTGAGCTGGAAAGCCTAGGGCCGAGAAAGGCGGACAGCGGTGGTGGTGGCGGTCACCGGCACCACAATGGCGGCCTGGCGCCCAGCGGAATTGTCGATCTCGGGGGAAGCGGTGGTGGTGGTCTTCCCGGTGGCCCCTCTGTGATATTCGGAGCCAACGGTGAGCTTAGTCATTTGAATCAGCACCAGCACTCGCCCTCCTCCTCCTCTTCGGGCCACCCTGGTCACCACCACCACCACCACCTCCATCACCACCATCAGCATTCCGGGGCGGTCACCCCACTGCCCTCTACCACATCCTCAACGCACAACAACAACAGCAATAGCTGCTGTGGTGGTGGTGTAAACGGAGGCGGCAGCGCCTTTACCTACCACTTTGACCACCACAACAGCGGCGGCGGAAGTGGAAGTGGGGCCATCCTCAACAACGGCCTCCCCTCGATGACCAGCTCTGCGACGTCGAACACCAATTCGGTGGGCAGCGGGGCGGGCTTTGATCCCTTTGAGACCGGCCACTCGCGGTCCAACTCCAGTCAGACGTCGAGCAGTCGGATCAGCTGCACCACCGGCTTCAACAGTCTGCCCTCGCACAGCAGGCAGGGCTCGGCAGATTCGGAGAACACTGGCAATGCGAGGTAAGAGAACTTTTGATGTTAAGTTTACCAATCTAACTTTTTTTTCTCCATTTCTCTAGGCACCAAGCCGTGAACGAGATCAAGTTCAACAGCGTGGACAGGGTAGTGGGCGGCAAGCGGAGCGGCCATGGCCACCACAACCACCTCCTCCACGAGGCGTCTCAACAGCAGCCCTCTCGGGGCGCCGTGAAGGCCGTCAACGGGGGCGGCTGCGGCGTGACCGGGGAGCAGCTGGCCTCCAGCAAGGCGGCCATCGACTCGACGCGCGTCAGCGCCGACCAGCTCGTGCAGCAGCTGCTGGCGGACAACAAGCTGGCGGAGGCGCTCACTGAGGAGTCGCCCATCTTTGACGACGCCGCCAGTGGCCTCTACGGCCTGGGCGGCGGCGGTCTGGCGCTGTACGTGGGCAAGGACGGCTCGGCCACCATTGGCAGTCGGACGGCGAGGCAGGTGGCCGAGGAGGGCGCCTCTGCCTCTGCCGGCAACGGCGGCCACCACCACGCAGTGAGGACCGGCAGCAGTGGCGGCAGCGGGCCTGGCTCAAAGAACAGCAGCGGCAGCAGTACGCCCAATCGGAGGTTGAATCGGGTGTAGAGTTCACTCCACCACCTGCTCCTTTTTTGTCCCTCACCCCCACTCTCACTCCATTGAACATTTCCTGTGTTTCATCTCCTCTGAAGCCTTCGATCTCATGTTTCATCCCCTTCTCATTGTGGTCCATTTCATCGTCTCACTCCTTATCTTTTCACTCTTTACTCCTCCCCATCCCCAGCATCATCATCACCTACAACCTTGATTCTGATGAACTCTCATGTGTGCTCCTCCTCACAGCCACAGTTTTCTTTGTACACAACCTTTTGACAACAAACAAATCCCCAGTTTTGTGGTTTGTTGTGGATCATGTAGACGAAAGACAACAAAGTAGTAGTGTTGTTGAAATAACAAAAATTAAATTAAAAGACGTCTCTTTATTTTTGCGGTGGTCAGAGTGAACAGAAGTTGGAATACAGGTTGAGAGAAATGGACGTAAAATGGTGGAAATGGTGGAACACTGGCTGGGGTTCTCTCAGCGACGGCCTCGTTTGCCCTTTCTGCCTCTCTTTCCTCCTTTCTTTCCTCTACTTCTCCCTCCCCCAGTGCCTCCTAGTCCTGCCAGACGAGCAGCCTCTAGGTTATTGTTCTCCTCCATCTCTTCGACCTGCCGCTGGCGCTCTTCATTGGCCGCGGTGATGATCGCCTCGTCCTCGCGGCGGCGCGCCTCTGCGGCGGCCTTCGCCTCTCGCTGGCGCTCCCTCTTCACCTCCGTCAGCTCGGCCTCCAGCGCCGCCCGGCGGCGGTTCCGCTCTGCCACCTCCTCCTCCAGCAGCGCCTGGTCCTGGTGGGCGGGCAGGTAGAGGTGGGGGGCGTTCTTCGCGAGCAGGTCGCCGTAGATGAACTTGGTGTAGCAGCGGCAGAGGACGTAGCAGCGATTGCCGCCGCAGATGCAGCCCCCCTGGGCGCACTGCTTGCAGTCGGCCTTGCCGCACTGGCACTCCTCCTCCTCCTCCTCCGTCTCCTCCTCCTTCTTCGCCAGCCCCTGCGGTTCAAAGGGACTCTCCTCCAGCAGCTCCTTCAGGTAGCTGAACTTCCACATCTGAAGCGCGTCGGCATTGCGAGCCTTCGCCTCTGCCTTCAGCTCCTGAGCCGTCTTCTGCACCGCCCTTCGAGATGTCGTCGGTCGGGAGGGGCCGGCGACGGGGGCGTTGTTGTTGTTGTTGCCATTGCCATTGTTGGCGACGCCATTGCTCTCGTCGTCGCTGCTGCTCTCCTGGTTGTCTGGGGCGGCAGGCACCGGCGGCTTCACGTCCACCTCTGGCTTCATCTCGATGACATCGTCGTCCACCTCCATCGCCGCGACTGCTGCAGCAGCACTGACCGGCTTCTTCGGCTTCTTGCTCTCCTGCAGGCGCACCTCAATGGAGCGCAGGTCATTGGTGCGCACCACCTCGGTGACGGAGGCCTCGCCGGTGTCGATCCAGCTGGTGGGGGCGGGCATTTCGTGGAGAAAGAAGATGTGATTGCGGTACATGGGGAACTTCTCCAGGTAGGTGTGCACCAGCCAGTGGCGGCTGAAGCAGAAGAAGTACTGATTCTGCGAGAGGCCGTTCACCTTCAGCAGGTCAATGTAGATGCTGTTGAGCAGCTCCAGGAGGATGGGCGCGCTGATCGGCGAGAAGTACTCGAAGGTGTACTGCATCAGGGCGCACATCACGTCAATCAGGTGGTTGATGATCTGCTGGTCTTCCGTCTCTCGATCGCCCAGCACATCCTTCAAGTCCCCCTCCATCGGGTCATCTTTGTCGCCCCCATCTTGAGCACCTTCTTCGGCTTCCTCGTCCGAAGCCGCCTCCTTTCTGAAGAAGGCTTTCACATTCCAGGGAATGTCCAGGTGCTCGCAGGCACACTTCAGCGCCCGGTGCGGATTAAGCGCCAGCTCGTGGACCTCATTATGGAAGTTGAAGATCATGTCGCGCAGCAGCTCCCGGGCAATGTGCCGCTTCGTCTTCAGCAGCAGGTAGATGGGAAAGTAGTCCTGCGGCGTCGTCTCGCCTAGGTGCTTCGAGGCCAGCCAGTAGGAGAAGGCGTCACGGCCCTCCGCCAGCTTCGTCCACTTGCTGGCTCGCTTGCAGTTCTCATTGCGGGCATTTTCGCAGCTGCAGAACCAGTCCTGGTTCTTCTGATCGGTGGGGTCCTCGACGGGTTCACCCTCCGCCAGCTGGACGGGCGGCGCGCGGTCGTGCACCTCCGGCTCCACTGTCTTGCCGGGCTTCAACAGCAGCCGTCGCACGGCTACATTGCTGGAGCCCGTCTCCGCTTTAGCTCGCGGCATGGAAGGAGGTGGGCGAGAAGTGGGCGATGAGAAGGATCTTACACTTCAATCAGTAAAGTCGGTTTGATGTGAAGTGATGTGAAGTGATGTGGATGACTGTCACGGAGAAGAACTGAAGAAATGGCGGGCACCGTTGAAGAAGAAAACACGTGCGAGAATCGGTTCAGCAGCTGAACAAAAGGCCAGCTGTTTTGCTTTTCAGCCGCTCGTTACCGTTCGCTCGCCGCCAGGCGGCAGGACAGTCGTCGTCTCTTTTTCAACAACTTTTTCTTGGTTCTGGCGGAACTTTTCATTGAAGAATTCATTTTTTATTTATAAACTTAGTTTATCAAGTAATGTACACATTGTTTTCTTTGAGTAAGGTGACTTGTGACTGTGAGAGTGTGTTTCTTTAAAGTGGTTGAAGTGTGAGGGTGTGTGTGAAGGGAACTGTCTTAATACAGTACAAAGACAACGATTTTGTTAGCATCTTGAAGGTAGAATAGAAAAAAGGAAGATCTTATCAGTTGAATAACCGGGAAAGAATGGTGAAACGAATCTTGAGAGTCGGGAATTGTCTTCCCCCTTTCTTTTTCAGTCAATTTGTGTAGCCAGTGTTGAGCGAAGAGTTAAAAGGAAAAAATAAAACAGCTTTAATTTGGTGAGTGGCCACTAACAACTGTGTGTTTGTGTGTGTTGCACCCGGATTGGACCACAGGGATCACCCCATTGGAACACTGCTTTTAGTGCAAGTTCTGCACTGCAGCATCGATGTTCCAGTTGGCGGTAGAGAGGGCAGAGATGGCAGTTGGCTTGTCAATTTGCATCACCTCCATCAGTTTGCCGATGCTGCCTGAGAAGATTGAAAAAACATGTTAATAAATAAAGGTTTGGGGAACATGCTCAAAGAAAAAGCCTTACTTTCGTAAGCTTCATAAGAGCGCTTTTTGTCCGCCTTGGTTGCATCGGGCGTTGCAAAGTATGCCGTCCAGTAGCTGGCCGTTTGGCGATACACATCAGGGTGATCTTTGAACTGTCGAGCGACGACGGCGTCCTGGGGATCGTCTGGTTCGGGAGAGGCGAGTAGCGCCTGAATGCTGAGCAAAACGGTACGCAAGGTCTGCAAAAGAGGTTTCAGTCAAACATTAGTAAAATGTACACACAAGGCTAAACTTGAACATACCAGTGCTGCAGCCCAATTCTCCTTTAAAATGTCTAAACAAATTGCCCCAGTGACAGAAGCTACGAGAGAAAGAGAAAATGAAGCAATGCATGAGAATACGAAACAACAGTTTACGGCCAAACACTTACAGATGTTGGGATGCCATATTCTGGTGGTGAACCGAACTTTAGGCGGGTTGAATGGATACGTCTCAGGAACTGGTTTGAAAAGAGGAAAAGGGTTAAGATTTTACAGGAAAACAAAACAGTTTTCAGACTCACTTTTGACTTCAACGTTGAAGACGCCGCCAGCGAATGGCGTATCCACCGGGCCGATGATGTACCCTCTGAGATCGAGGACGTTGCTGTTCACCGTTTCAATGTGAAAGAGTTTGCCGTCTTCACTCTGCAATTCGAGGAACTCTCGCTTTATGCGCTTGGTGGCTATGTTGCTCATGATCCTGTGTTTCTGCAAGAAAAGGCGCAGAGAGATGCAACGTCAACAAAGAACTACCAAAGAACAACAATAACAATAGGCTCAGAAACCACCAAGAAGGAGTCTGGATCCTTCTGGAGCGTGGCGGTGAAGGCTGAAAACTGGAACAGGCGACTCAAAAGTTTGCACTGAAAGCAGAGAAAGAGATACAGAGCAAGGGAGAGAAAGAGAGTATTTGGCGTCACCAAAACAGAAGTGTGAGGTCGTGCTGTTGGCTGCTGGCTGATGCCTATTTTCTCACCCTGGCGGTCACATCATCTGCGAATGCGGCAGAGAGAAACAAAGCATCAATCAAATCTCCAATTTTCAAAAATGATTCCGTTTTAAGCGCTGCTACAGTTTTTAAGTCTCATTTTTGGTGAATTTTTCGAATTGTCTTTTTGGGTTTTAGAATTTACCGTTTTTTTCTTCTTTGAATCATTTGAGATCATGAGCGCCACGAGCTATTTCCACCTGTGACAATTCGGCGACCATTCAGCACTTGTGTCACCTGCTCAATCAGCCTCCAATTTTTTTGTTCATTGTGGAGGGTGACAAAAACGGAGGCAGTTGGACAGCGTCTTCCTTGGTGGTGTGTCATTCTTCCTGGTCGGTTTCTTACCTGTTGCCCTCCTTCCTCGGCCATTGATTTTGACCTTTCTTAACAGTGTGTGTGGGGACAGTCAGTCACCAGCACCTCCAATTAACCTCACCACAGAGAATGACTCGGCGCCGGTGACTCTTGACATTCTGCTTCTTTTTTGCAGCACCACCACCAAACAACAACAACCTCTCCACAGGACAGGTAAGACTGTTGGCGCTCTATTTTGGTCACCATTGTCTCTCTTTTTCTTTCTTTATTTTTTTCATTTCACTCGTTGCTTGTCGCCGACGCCGCCTTACTACTTACTATTTTACTACTAGCTTTTCTTCTCTCTCTCTCTCTCTTTCTTATTCAGTAATCAGCTCATGCTTTTAATCTGATTACCCGTTTTCCTATGATATGACAACTGCTGTCGTCGTCATCATATTCTGCGTTTCACATACTAATAGACCTCTTGTCCGTCTCTGTCTTGACCTGCAGCATCAACAGCAGCAGCAGTAGTAATAATCGTAAACCAAAGTCCATCAGCGAAGAAGCATTGTTTCTTAATGAGTTTTTCGGTTGTTTGCACTAGCAGTAGGTGCTTACTACTCCTACTGTTGCTACTATAAATTCATTATGCATCTCCATTCGCGCCGTAGACAACTGCCTGCATAATTGGCCACACTTTCGTTTCGGTCGATCTTTTCGGTGTGTGTCTGTTTGTTTCTTCTTCTTTATCTTTACATCCTTTACGTCTTCTTCTTCTTTAACTTCTCCGTCTTCTCTGTGCCAGTGTGCTTTGCCCAGGTCAATAGCGACCACCACACTTCTGTCTAGTCAGTCAGACGGACGGAGCAGCAACAGCAGCACGAGCCCCTCTCGTTAGGGATCCGATGATTAATGCTGGCCGTTGCGGCGACGGCTCCTCCAACTAGTGCTGCTGCTGCGGATGCTTGGCCTTTGCCTGGCCTGCCACAGACTTACCTGACCACTTGTGCCCGTCAGGCGGACTCACTGAGTGTCTGACATGGTGAGTGAGTAAGTGAGTGTTGCAGTGTTCAGCGTTTTTTGTATGTTTGCATCGGCTCTGTCCACTGGACACTGTGTTTTGCAGGCAACAGGCAACAGCAGACACTTCAGACAGACAAAACTGACTCTCTTCTGTCTGATTTTATATTTTTCTTTTCTTTCTCTATCTCCCTTCGAAGATCGACGTGCAGCTTGAGAGTTTACCTGCGCACTTGAACTGATTGTCCAGTGCATCCTTCTACTTCACTTCTTCTAACGTTTTGCATCTATTTTCCTCCTTTTCTTCCTCGTCAGCTTGCAGACACTACCACAGCGATGGATAGGCGGAGAAGATGATAGTATTCAGGGATATTATTGATCATCACCTCCATCACCCCCATCACCAACATCACCACTTCACCACACACCATTGATAGGCACCACCTCCTTTTAGCTCTGAGATTGGGGCCAAACAACAGCAGTATTCTTTTACTTTCTTTAGCCAAACCACACACACAGCCATGTCCCTGAACATGTCCATCCGCATCATCATCAAGGTCTTTCTGGCCCTTCAGCTGCTGCTGCTCATCTTCCGGCAGATGATCGACTTTGCGGGCATCCAGTGGCTGATGATCATCGTCAATGCGGTGGCCATCATCGTCACCATCACCGCCTTCTTTGGCCACCTCCGCCTCTACGCCGCCTTCCAAGGCTTTCTCATTCTCTACAACGTCTTTGTCATTCTCATCTACGGGCGCTTCATTCAGCTCGGTGGGGGCTATTCCAGCGCGGTCATTGGCGGCCACGAGGACTTTGTGAGCGCCTCCGCAAACCACCAGGGCGGCTCCATCATTCGACCGCTGAACAGTCAGGACAAAACCTTCTACACGACGACCACCGCCACTGATTACCACAACCAACATCCTTCGGTGCTGGTCACCGGGCACAACTCCGCCGGCCAGCTGCCCTCCACGGCACTGCTTTCCTTTGACGCCAACTCGCGCTCCTTCTGGCAGGTCATCGTCAGCAATCACATCTCCGAACTGCACTCCAGTCTGCAGCTGATTCCGGCGGCACATGTGCAGCTTCACCACCAGCAGCAGCACCAGGCGTCAGCGTCTGATCAAAGCAGTAGATCATCCCACCACCAGCCCTCACTGGTGGACGAGTCGCTGGTGGACCTGTGCGTGCAGTACATTGAGATTGCCATCGCCGCACTGCACATCTTCTTCTCCCTCCTTGGCATCGGCCTCATCCTCCTCAAGTACAAGCTGCAGCGGGATAAGCTGTTTCGCAGTAATGACAAGACGACACCTCCTCTGCCGCCCTACACCATCAGGTAAAGATGATTTATTGCCCTTTGTTTCTTGTGCTGAAAATAACCTCTTTTTTCCTTCTTTTTTCAGTCCTCAGATGAACCACTACATGAGCTACACGCCGACGCATCCCTTCAACCCGCCCTCCTCCACCAAGGGCGGCGGCTCGCTGTACAACAGCAACAGCAGCTCAATGCGCCGCTCCAAACGGCACCGCCGCTCGACGCGCAGTCTGCACAACGCCAAATCGAAAGCCAACTCGATGGGTGCACTAAATCACATTCGCAGCGCGGGCAGCACCGGCTCTCTGCGCTCCATGTCGAAGCAGTCGAAGCAGCGCAAGTCGGCCACCTCGCTGCTCATGAACGACACCTCCTTCATCTCCAACAACAGCAACACCATCGGCTCACGAGGGCGAAGCTCAAAAGGCAATGGAGCCGTTCAGCCGTACAGCTCAATGCCGCCACCACCGCCGCCGGACCGTAATGGAGGAGGCTATGGCACCTCCCGCTCTTCTCACTACGGCGTCCTCTCCACTTCAAGTGCCTCACAGCAGCACGCGGCCAAGTTTCTTACCTCCGACTCTGAGACTGACTACTACCACACCTTTACGCCCAACTACGTCAACAATGGCCTGAACAATCCACTGTACGGCAGCAGCAGCAATCATCACAACAACCACCACCATCGACACTCCTACCTGAATGACTCGGAGACGGCCATTTAGAAACACACCTCATTTTTTTATGCTGTACATAGAACTTCTCAAGTCCCTGTAGATACTGCTGACCCACCTGCTCACTTTACCCCCTTATTTTGTTGACCAACTAACTTATTTGTTCTGATCTCATCTACTTTCTTTCCCTCTTTTCTTATTTTACATTCCACTTTTTTACCTGCTTTTGTATTCTTTTGAATCTCACCCCTTTTTGTATTATCTTACCCTTTTCATTGTTTTTAATCTTAGCCCCCGCCCCAACTTTCTCAATCTTAAAATATAATAATAATTTAATATATGCTATACACAATCTCATCAGTGAGGTGTCTGTGTGGGTGTGTTCATTGAGGTGTTCTGTGGTGGTGTTGGTTAAAGTTAAAAGCACAAAAACTTGAATAACACGAGAATGACCGGATATGATGGGAAAAAAGAAAGAAGAAAACTGTTGAGAGATGCTGCTGCTGCTGGAAACACAGTGACATATTGGTCAACAACAAAGACGGGTGCTCAGACGGGTTTTAAAGGTGTCATTTTGTGAAATGGTTTCTGGGTTTGAGAAGGAGGAAGAGAAAGAATGGAAAAAGAAAGAAGAAGTACTTGTTTGCCTCATCTGCCAATTGTTATTATTTGCAATTTGTATTATTATTAGTTGAGGGTAGGCGTGTGTGTGTTTGAAGAACCCGGTGATCATCATCAGCACAAAGAAGAACGGAAGAAAGAAGAAGAGAGTAAGAGAAAAAAAGAGAGAAAGGAAAAACAGGAAACAGTGGGTGTGTGGTGTGTATGGTGGTGACATCACAATTGATCAGAGAGGAAAGAGATAGCCAAGAGAAAGATGAGAGAAAGAAAGGGGAAGAGAGAATAAGAAGGGAGAGAGATGGAGGGAAAAGAGAGAGAACTTCACTCGATGCCGAATCTGATCGGTGTTATTACTTCCACACCGAGATTGTGTCTCAGCTCTTCTCCTCGATCTCCCGTCAACTTTTGAAGAGGTTGCTTGTTAGTGTGTCGAGAGAGAAGAACAGCGTGCAGAACATAAAGAATAATCTTTCTCCTTCTCTATTTAGCACTGGCAGTCAGACTTGCTGACGCCCTCTCCGTTGGCCCCTCGCCCTCCGCTGCCACTGCCGCCGCCGGCCGAGAGCACCGGATTGGGCTTGTGCTGGACGCCCGACTCTGCGGCGTTCAGGTCGAGCGACCCGTCTTGGATGTTGCTGAAGATGCGACGGGCCGTCTCGAGAAAGGCCTCCTCCACGCCGTCGCCCGTCTTCGCCGACGTCTCGATGAACATGAGGCCGTTCTCGTCGGCGAACTGCTTCGCCTCCTCGTAGGTGACGTCACGCTGCGACTCCAGGTCGCTCTTGTTGCCGATGAGGAAGATGACGGTGTTCGGGTTCGTCAGGTTGCGGGCGTCCGTCAGCCAGGAGCTCAGGTGGTTGTACGTGGAGCGTCTCCTGAGAAAACAAACAAGAAATATGATATGAGTGATATGTTGAGAGCAAGTAAACAAATAAGTGCACTGGCTTACGTCATATCGTAGACCATCAGCGCGCCAGCAGCTCCGCGGTAGTAGCTCCGGGTGACAGCTCGGAATCGTTCCTAGGGAAAGAGAGGGTGAGAAAGATTGCGTTGATGGCCGCCTGGCGATAGTCACAGATGCACTTCAGTGCCTGCCGCTTACCTGGCCAGCGGTGTCCCAGATCTGAAGCTTGATCTTCTGTCCGCACACTTCGATGATTCTGGTGCCAAACTCGACGCCAATTCTGGGAGAACAGAGAGAAACAAAATGGGAGTTAGTGACCAAAATAAGATCAACAACAAAACAATCAGCTGGTAGCAATTACGTGTGAGGACAGTCGGCCATGACTAGAGGGAGGAAAATACAAACATGATTAGCAAGCAGTTTCATTAGCAAGTCATCTAGTCAACAGCAAGAGCACTTACATTTCTTGTCAGTGAACTGGTGAAGCAGGCAGGACTTGCCTACGCCCATATCACCGATGATGATGTATTTGAAGATGTAGGAGTAGTTGTAAGGGCCCGTGGTCGTCGACATGATGGAAGTAGTGGTGGTGGTAGTCGGTGTGAAAGTGTTAAGTGCTACTGAGAAACAGAGTAAAAGTGGTGGTGGTGGTGGTGATAGAGCAGAAGATGCGACGGAAAGAAGAGAGAAAGAGTGAGCGATGTTAGCCTGTGGATGTTACCAAACAACGAGTGCTGCTGATGATGACAGTGATGGCTACGGTGGCGGCGGCGGCGGCGGTGTAGTCGTCCTCGTCGTCGGTTGTTGCAATCGGACTCTGCGACGTCGATGTAGAAATAATACTAACTTCAAAACACGATTAGGTGCTCATGCAGATGCACACCGATGACAGCAGTGGCAGCGGTAGCAGTGGGCACGTAGCGAAGAGCTGTAGCCTCAGTGTCTCTGTTGCTGTAGACTCTGTCGTTGTCGTCGTAAGGTAGACAGGCGGACAGTAGCGGGGCTGCCGATACTGATGATGATGATGATGTTTTGTTGTTGATGCAAACACAGAAAGAGAAACCAAAACAGCAGCTACTATTGCACTTTACAGAGTAGCCCTAAAGGGTGGAATGTGGTCTGCAGACTAGGTGTGTTCAGTCTTCGGTGAAGTTCTTTCTGCTTCTGCTGGTGATTTCGGTGATTGCGTCTTCAGTGGTGAGCACCAGGATCGTACAGCACTAGTATTCAGGCTGGTGGTAGTGGCTGTCTGACGACTGTTTCGATTTGGGTCCAGTGGTTCTCCTCTGTTCTGATGGTGAGCGCACACTCGGCTTGATCTCCGCGACGGCTACGACGACGACGGTGGCGGTGGCGGCGTTTATCTCGGCTTTGTGGTTGTGTGGTCGCTGCCTGTCTGTCTGCCTTCACGCTCCGAACTGGTAAGCAGCAGATCTGTGGTCTTCTGTTGCACCGCACACAAACACACTGGTTGGCCTGGACAATTACCGAGACAGCAGCAACTCGACGACCACGTAGGTTCGAGTTTCTACTCAATTCAGTTGCTGCAGTTCCACAGACAGATCTACCAGAGAGACGCTGTATGTATGCTTTGTTGTTGTGGCAAAGAAGTGCTTCTGGTTGTAGTGAGCAGTAGTATCCTAGCGGTGAGCGTGAGCATTAGCGGCGGATCCCTCTCACACTCTCCAGAAGTAAGAGAGTGGCGCCTGGCGTCGTTGCTATATACGCAGCTCAAGTACAGGACTGCTTTTCTCTCTCTCTCTCTCTCTCAGTTTGACGGACACTGCTGCTGCTGCTGAAGGCGTTGTTGCTGCTGCTGCTGTTGCCGACCAGGCGCCTCACTGACCGAGTTGTCTGCAACGCAATTGGCGATCCAAATGGAACCAATAGAACCAACTGCTAAGGTGATGTTATGAAGGCGATGATGCTGAAGGGAAAGAAATATGAGAGAAAAAATGGGCGTAGCATTTTGCTGTGACTCTGATGTTCGAATGGCCGCCGAGAGATGTCGCATCTGACCTGTTTTGAATTTTTTCTGTCACATGTTTTTGTTTGTTTGTTTTTGCAAATCCGCATTTGATCTGCAAGATTTTTCCTGAGATAACAATGGCCGAAGTTGACAGTCGCCTGAAGCAGCTTGATGAAATTCGCCAGTTTGTCACGGAGAAAAAGCAGTGGATTGACTCAGTTTATGATCAACTGGGCTGGAAAACTCGATCCGGTGTTCCTCGTCCTGAGGTCGTCAAAGAGGATGTCAACGTTTCAACACCGACACAACCTCAACTCGTTAGAAAAGAACCAGTTGGCCCTGATCCTCTGCTAAATGCCGACCTTATCAAAACGTACCACAAACTGGCCGACAAGCAGGTGGCCGCACTGGAGGCCGCCGAACCACCCGATGTGAAGCACCTCAAAAAGCGAAAACGGTCAAAACGCAAGTTGAACGTGTATTCCTCTAAGCGTCTCTCATATACAGAAGTAGTTCGAAAAGTGATTGAACATCAAAGTGAAGTGATGGCAAAGATCAGGAGGGCGGCAAAAGAAGGTGTAAATGCAAAAGAAGAAGAAGAAGAGCAGACAAAAGAAACATCAAAAGTCAACAGTGAAAACAGTAAAGGCTGATCATAATATAATAATCGCATTATGCGAATGTGTGTAATAATCTGTGGTGGTGACTAGCAGTGTGACTCGACTGGAACAGAACGTAAAAAAGGGAAGAAGGGAATAAGAAGAGGAGTAAGAAGTGTATAATCAACGTGGGTAAATAGATCATCAGAAAGTCAAGTGGATTCACCGTCACCATTGTCATCATTTCCCTCAATGCTCAACCGTGGTAGAGTATCGCCGGCTGCCGCACTCGTAGCAAAACTTGGCCAACGTATTCGGGTACTTGGTGCCGCAGCTGTGGCAGAAGCGAGGCGTCAACTCCGGCGGCGGCAAGTCCACATCGCCTTCGAACTCACTGCTGGCCATCATCATCGCCGGTGAGCCTTCATGTGCACTCTTACTACCACCGCCACCACCACCAGTGAGCGCCGTCATGACGGTAATATTGGCTCCACCGCCTCCGTCCTGCTGTCCCATCAGGTGCTGAATGTCGTTGAGCGAGCCATTTCGAAGCATCAGCCGCGACCGGCGCTCCAGCTCCGACATGGGCGGCGACAGTATCTCTGCCATTGGAAGCGAGCCTGGCTTTATCGGCTCAGACGTGCCGAAGATGACGCCCAGACCGGAGTCGGCGGAGTCGGAGGTGGAGCCGCGGGCGTCCAGGTCAGAGGCGATTGAGTGTGATCTTCGATGACTGCCACTGCTGCTCTTCTTTGATCCACTGCCACCGCCGCCGACTACCACCGAGCCGGTCATCATCTCCCGCTGCTGTTGCTTGTATGCCTCCAACAGCTCTTCCTCGGTCATCATCATTGAGGGGTCATCACTTTTGCCGCTGTCATCACCCCCTCCACCACCACCACCTCTTCTGCCTCCTTTAAAGTGCTCCGAGATAAAGTTCTGAAAGTTGTCCGCGTACTGGTTGATCACCTCATTGTCGTAGAGGCCGCTGATGTACATGTCAATGCGCTGTTTGATGTCGCCGCCGATCCGGTGCAGGTTCACCTCCGATCGAGACAGTGAAGATCTGAAATAGAACGCATTGGTTAGTTTTTTTTCTAATAATAACTCCGCCCCTCGTTATCTCTACTGGTGATTACCCGTTACTGCCATTAGTGGTAGTGTTGCTCTTCACCGGAGAGATGCCGCCCGTCCTCACGCCGGGCACCGTCTTTGGCGAGTCATCGTAGGCGGAGTTTCGCCGCAGCACCTCAAAATCGACCGCCTGTGAACAGGCGTTAGTCGGCTGATGATTGGGAAACTTCTCCTTGAACTTCATCACCGGCGCCGAGGACTTTGGCTTGGTGGGCGACGCCGGCGACCGGCCGGTGTTGATCTTTGACTGGACGTTGCTGTGGGCACCGGTCGACCGACGGCTCACCACCATCGTCCTCTGAGTGTCGGAATTTCTTTGCATTCGCTGGTTTGGATTTTGACTATGAGTATCACTGGTGTTGACTGGTGTGCGTGTCGAAGCTCGACTCCCGCTGCTGTTGCTGTTGGTGGTGGTGGTCGTATTTCGGACTCCCGCCTTCTGAGGGCTCTTTGCTGCCGCCTTATGGTTCAGACTTTCGGTGCTCTTGCTGATGGCTCGCTTTGCTGGTGGAGCTCGGCTGTTTTTGCTCACTTGTTTGGAGGTCGTTGAGCTGGCTGAAGTTCGATGGCTGGTGGCGGTGCTAACAGTGGTGTCGGCAGTGGACTTTCGACTGCTGCTGGTGCTGTTTATGTTTTGGGTGGACTTGCTCTTGGAGAGACTGGTTCGGGAGCCGTTCAGGGAGCCATTGCTGCTGCCGCCGCCCCCGCCGCCATTGCTGGCCAGTGTTGGCGGTTTGTACTGGTTGAGGGGGGGAAAGATTGGAAAACAAGGAGATTGTTAGTAATGATCAGTCGACTGGCAGCCAATTTGGTTTGTTCTTTCTGTTTTAGAGTGTGCTGTACTGCAGCACCTCTGCAGCCTACTGTGGAAGACTGATTGAAGCTGCCTGTTTACTGGCGCCTCTAATTACCTCACTTTTAGGTTGTTAGTTACGGGTTGTACGATTTTTTGTGACTACACACTTTGTCTTTACTTTATTTTGGGTGCCTGGTTTATGACTGAAAAAATGAAGGTAGCGCTGCCAATTTGCATGGCCTGCCACTCTTGGCGCACTGGCGAATCGATACGCACTTTCTACATTAAATGTTGTTTCCGTTTTGCTGCTTCCAATTATTACTTTGTTCTCCTCCAGGTTCTCCTCTTCTTTTCCCTTCCTCCCAGTGCAAGGTTGCACTGCTGACATTGAACTGGGGGGCACTATTCTTGACATTTTTAAAAACACTAAAAATATTTTGCTTCGTTTTATGCTTCTTTTAGCGTCCCTGTGCATATCTAATTAGCAAGTGTTGCTGAGGAGAAAGAAACTCTCAGCTAATGAGAGAACTTTGTGTAGAGGGGAAGCTACAAAAAATGTAAAAGTAGAAAAATTTGATTGATTGGAATTTTTCCTTCATACTCTTTACTCGTCTTCTTAGAAGACGCAATTTTTTTCTTCTGCTAATATTCTCTTTTTATCGAGCTGCTATGCAGTGTCAATCAGCAGCAGCAGCAGCCATCGAAAGTCCATTTAAGAAGGGTGTTCCAAAAACTTCAATCACACGCTGCGCGTTCCGCTCTCATTCCGCTGCCACCTCATTCAATCAATTGATTCACGGTCATTTGCTTACTGCCACTACCACTATTTGTCAGTCTGCCCTGTGTCTATTGATTTGCCATTGTCTCATTTTCCTTTCTCTCAACTAATTGAAACTAGCCATTTAGTTTACGAGCCAGCAAGCTCCTTCTCCCCTCTCGGTGTTATTACCGGTGTGTTGGTAATGTGCCTTCTAAGAGTGTGTGCCTCAATTTTCTCATGAGGTGTGCTGCTCTTTTCTATTTCTCCCTCTCCTTTTCTCTTCTTTTTAATGTCTCCATTAATCGATCCAGAGCAAACTGACAGAGTCGGCGCCTTCTTGGAAACTGCTTTGTTGTCAGCGAAGCACACCACATTTTTCTAATTTTTTGTTTCAGCAGTCAGTCAACACAGACACAAAGTTTGCTGCTGCTGCTTTTGCTGCTTGTTAGTTAGCTCGGAGATGAGACTAGCTGCCGTGTGATTCAATGATTTATTGAGCAGTGGCACTTTAAATTGTTGACAGCAACGGCAGCTACGGTGGAGGGCTCGTTAGCTCCGAAGAAGAACGGAAGAAACGTTTTTTACCCTTGGATCGATTTCATTCATTTCAGCTGTAGAAGCAGTTGTAGAAGTAGTCTTACTTGCACCTTGCACTCACTATTTCTTAAGTTATAGCGCTCATTAATTTTGTTCTCCCATCTCTGAAAACTTTTCTCAGGTTCAGGGTTAAGGTTAAGGGGAAAAAGAAAAGCTAGCTAAGGGGTTAATATGAATCCGCGTTTTTGGGCTGTCAGCTTTTTTGGGTCGTAGTAAATCAGCAAAGCACTAATGTGCTGTCTGTTTCTATGCGCACATTGATTGTTTTTGTTTGTTTGTGTCTTTGTTTGTTTTCCCATCATATCCCCCCGTCTTACCTTGGTCCTCGCCTTCATTCGCTCCAGTGCCTTCTGCTGGTCCTCGTGGTCGCGACTGTTCCGTCGCTTTGCCTCCTCAGTGGCCGCCTTCTCCGCGCACCAGGCGATGTGCCGGTCGCTGGCCCGTTCACTGAAGCGTCGCCCACAGCTCGGACACTCGACCATGCCCGGGGGAAGTGATTTGCTGCGAGAACCATTTCCTCCCCCTGATTCATCGTCAGAATTTCCCTCCCCTTCAGGCACCTCCTCTCCTCTGGCGGCCCGTATGTTGCGAATGAACTCATCGTGCTGGGCTCGCCAATTGCTCTTTTTCCCATTCACAGTGGCTGCTGCTGCTGCTGTTGGTTTCTTTTTAGCTGCTCCTCCTGCCTTGTTTGAGTTTTGTTGTGTCTTGCTTTTTTGAGCTGCCGGCGGAGTTGGTGGCTTGTTAAAGACCAGCTCCGTCGGCACGAGGTTGATCTTGTCGAGGTTCTCCGCACGCATCTTTGCTGCGTCGAAGGTTTTCCTCTTTTTCTCCTTTAGTTTCTGGCATATTGTTATGTGTTTGTCCTGGAGAAAAGGAGAAAAGAAGAAGAAAAGAAAAGTTTTTCGATTACTAATTGCCCTCTTTTATAAATTACATTTGTGTACACTATAACACTGTAATTCATTTCTATCACATTTAATTGCGATTATTAGTGCGTTTATAATTAGTGTGTACTGGTGGGGAATTAGAAGAAGAGAGAGAGGGAGAAGTGTCAGGTTAAACTTTGACGATCCAGTACGACCAGCTGGCCTCGTTCCGACTGTGTGGCCACTTTGGGGAACTTCCACTGTACGAGGTTTTGTACAAGGATGACTTATGACCCTCAAACCCTCTTTATTTTAATCCCCTTAATGCCGTTTTCGGATTCTGGTTTGGTCGATGAGAAGGTTAGCACACTGTGAGGTTTGAAAGGGGGCAGAGCTGACGACCTACCAAAGCAGACTGACTCACTGACTGGTTAGTTGTTGCCGGAAACTAGGTCGTCTGGCAATCTATTTAAATTGACTCGTGCTGACTTGGTGCTAATTGAATTGTGCCAATCGATAGCACAGGTGCATTGGGCGCTGGTAAACGGTTTGGCTGCTGTTGCTGCTGGTGCTCCTGGCCTTATACAATCTCACCATTGCAGCAGCAGCAATACACCTGGTACACCTTCCTCCAAAACGACGACCACTGGTCGGAACAAATATTGAGGTCAATCGCACCCTCATCTCCGGTAACTGTACAGTCCGTTAGTTGGTGTGTGTGTGCTACTGTTCCAGAAATTTGCGTTTGCGCTTGCCAATTTCTGCCGCTGCTTTTGTACTTTGTGGGATGGTCATTTTGTGGTGGTGCTGACAAGGCGGTCCAGCACTGGCACCGTCGACGCTGCTGAATCAATCGGCAAGTGCTCGTTTTCTGTACTCTCTCTCTCTCTCTCTCTCTCTCTCTCTCTCTCTCTCTCTCTCTCTCT